>Ga0070739_10008553_pt1 | contig 10455 bp, 6 predicted proteins | sample Coa_R1_7_FD_66445 | JGI IMG/M metagenome (GOLD analysis project Ga0070739, IMG submission 66445) | Surface soil microbial communities from Centralia Pennsylvania, which are recovering from an underground coalmine fire - Coalmine... | ecosystem: Environmental > Terrestrial > Soil > Unclassified ...
GGCTCGCCGGTAAGCAGCATCTGCAGCGCACGCTTGCGTCCGATGGCGCGGCTCAAGGCCACCATGGGCGTGGTGCAGAAAAGGCCGATGCGGACGCCGGGAGTAGCGAAGCTGGCCTGCTCGGAGGCGATGGCCAGGTCACATGTGGCTACCAGTTGGCAGCCCGCAGCCGTGGCCATGCCTTGTACTTCTGCGATGACCGGCTGCGGAATGGATTGAATGCGCTGCATCAACTGGCAGCAGACGTCGAAGGTTTCGCGGTAAACGGAGACATCGCGGCCCACCATCTCACTGAGATCGTGCCCGGAACTGAATACTTTGCCATTCGCGGCCAGGATGACGGCTTTTGCGCTGCGGCTTTGTTCTATTTCATCGAGGCAATGAATCAGCTCGCGCATGAGTTGCAGCGACAGCGCATTCCTTCGGGCCGGACGGTTGAGCGTAACGATGGCGATTCCGTCTTCGCTATCGAGCAGAAGATTTTCGTAGTTCATACGAGTACCCAGTTCTATTTACGCAAACAAAGTGCCTGCATGCCGGACAATAGCATCGTGGGGCCCGAAAACGACCGCATTCGCGTTCTGATTACAGGTGGAACTTTCGATAAAGAATACGACGAAATTCATGGACGCCTGTATTTCAAGGACTCTCACGTACCCGAGATGCTGGAGCTTGGGCGCGCGAAGCTGCCGCTGGTGATTCGTACGCTCATGATGGTGGACAGTCTGGAAATGACGGAAGCGGACCGGAGCATTATCGTGGAGCAATGCCGTTCGACGCCCGAAGACCGTGTTGTGATTACGCATGGCACGGACACGATGGAAGTAACGGCGAGAGCGATCGCCGGCGCGGTGCAGAACAAAACCATCGTGCTGACGGGAGCGATGATTCCATACAAATTCGGCAGCTCGGACGGGATGTTTAATCTTGGCAGCGCGCTGGCTTTTGTGCAAACGCTTCCGCCCGGCGTGTACGTTGCAATGAACGGGCGATATTTTCCGGCCCATTCGGTGCACAAAAACAAAGAGACCGGAATCTTCGAGGCGAAGTGAAGAACGCGCTGGCATTGGATGTGATCATCATCGGCGCGGGTGCGGCCGGCCTTGCCGCGTTGCGCGAATTAGACCGCGCGGGGAAACGTGTGCTGTGCCTGGAAGCACGCGACCGCATCGGCGGCCGTATCGCGACAGTACATGATTCTTTGTCGCCGATCCCGATTGAACTGGGCGCCGAATTTGTGCATGGACGGCCGCGGGAGATCTGGGAAATCGCCGAATCGGCGCCGTTGCAGCTCTATAGCTGCATGGAGCACGCCATTCAGGTTCGGGATGGCAAGCCGCAAACGAAAGCCGATGCATGGTTGCAGGTGGATCGCGTGATGAAGGACCTTGAAGCCGCTGTCGAGAGCGGGCGCGAGCAGACTTTTTCGGAATTTTTGGCGCAATTTGATTACCCTGCTGACGTGAAGGAGCTTGCGACGTCTTATGTGGAGGGCTTCAACGCCGCGAAGGCCGACGTTATCAGCATCGCGTCGATCGTGAAGGATCAGAAGGCGGCGGACGCGATTGATGGAGATCGTGCATTCCGCCTGATGAACGGTTATGATTCCGTCCTGCACTGGATGCTGCAGGGCATTTGCGATCTGGATCGCAAGCTACAGCTCAACAGCCAGGTGCGCGCGGTCCGATGGACGCAGGATGGAGCAACGGTCGAATTTGTTTCGACGCAGACGGGAGCTGTTCAGAAGATCTCTGCGCGGCACGTTATAGTGACGGTTTCGTTGGGGGTTTTGCAAGCGGAGGCGATCCGCTTCGAGCCTGAACCGGCAGATATTCTGCACGCCGCGAAACAGTTGCGATTCGGTGAGGTGGTGCGCATGATCCTGCGCTTTGAAAATGCGGTTTGGGAGGAAAGCGGCGACTTCGCGGAAGCAGGATTTTTGTTATCGGACGAAAAGTTTTTTCGGGCATGGTGGACGCCGTTGCCGGTGCGGGCGCGCTCGATTACCGCATGGAGTTCAGGGCCGGGTACCGGCGAGCTTCTGGGAATGCCGAAAGCGGAGATTGTGAAGCGCGCGATTCAGGAGCTATCGCACATTCTAAGCATGCGGGAGAGGCAACTGAATGAACTGCTCCGAGCCGCGTATTTTCACGACTGGCATGGCGATGAGTTTGCGCGCGGCGCTTACAGCTATGTTCCGGCGCATGCAATGGGTGCTCGCGAGGCGCTGGCCCGGCCGGCTGGCAACACGCTTTATTTCGCCGGGGAAGCAGCGGAAACAAACGGGCACAGCGCGACGGTGCACGGGGCAATCGCTTCGGGCCGCAGTGCGGCAGCGCAGGTTTTATTGTGAAGATTCTATTCTGAAAATTGGCCGTTCCGCGTCTTTTCTTAATCGACAGCTTTGGATTCATCTTCCGCGCCTACCATGCGCGCGCGCGCAGCGGTGCGCCGCCCATGCGAACCAGCTACGGGCTTTCAACGGAAGCCATCTACATCTTCCACAACATGCTGCGCAAGCTGATGACGACCTTCAAGCCCGAGTACATCGCCGCCATATTTGAAAGCAGCGAGCCTACTTTTCGCTCGGAGAGCTTTGCCGAATACAAGGCCAATCGCACCGAGATGCCGCCCGATCTGGGCGAACAGATTCCGCACATCCGCCGCATTCTGGAGGCGATGCACATACCGATTCTGGAATTTCCGGGGTTTGAGGCCGATGACGTGATCGGCGCCATCGCGTGCCGTCCGCCGGCGAAGCCTCTGGAAGTCGTGATCGTTTCGAGCGATAAAGACATGTTGCAGCTTGTTAACGATCGCGTCTTCATGCTGAATCCCATGAAGGACGACGAATGGTACGACGCTGCGAAAGTGGAGCAGTTCATGGGCGTGAAGCCCGCCCAGGTTGCAGATCTGCTGGCGCTCAAAGGCGACTCCATCGATAACATCCCCGGCGCTCCGGGTATTGGAGATAAAGGCGCGCGCGATATTATCAGCCGCTTTGGCTCGATTGAAGCTGCGTTGGAGCGCGCCGCGGAAGTCGAGCGGAAGATGTATCGCGAGAGTTTGATCAATCATCGCGATCAGATCATCCTAAGTAAACAGCTAGCGACTATCCAGACGAATGTGCCGATTGAATGGGATCTCGCTGCCTTGCGCGCGCAGCCGCCCGACAACTCCCGGCTGAAGGCGCTTTATAAGGAGCTGGAATTTTTCAGTTTGCTGAAAGATCTGCCGCCCGAAGACGACAGCGCAACGCGCGATTATGGAACGCTTAACGACGCGGCAGCGATTTCTGAGTGGCTGAACAAGCGGCCGGCAGAGGCGCCCATAGCGATTGCGCTTGATCTGACGAATGCATTCGCCGGGCTCTCCTATGGAATTGGACAGGGGCGCGCAATACCTTTTTCTCTGCTGGACGAATTGCGGCCGCAAATTGAATCAGAATCGATTCCCAAAGCCGTTCACGATGCGAAAGCGTTTCTGGTAGCGGCCGCCGGGTTAGGGATGGAGCCGCGCAACATCGCCGAAGACGCGATGCTCTACGCGTTTTTGCTTTCGGCTGAGCCCGGGGGCTGTTCGCCGGAGTCGCTGGCGGAACGCTTTCTGGATCGAAAGCTGAATGCGGCTGCCGAGCAGCAGGCGGAATGCACTCTTGCAGTGTTAGAAATCCTTCGTCCGCAGATCGACCAGCAGGAACTGCGCGGTGTCTACGAACAGATCGATCTGCCGCTGGCGCCTGTGCTGGCTCAACTGGAACTGAACGGTATTCGCGTCGATACGGATGTACTGGCGGAATTGTCGGTGCGGCTGACGGAGCGGATTGACCGCATCGCGCAGCAGATTTATGAGCTCGCGCGCCATCCGTTCAACATCAATTCGCCACAGCAGCTTGGCAAGATTCTGTTTGAGGAGATGGGCTTGCCTTCCCCGGTCAAATACGGAAAAGGCAAGACCGCCTCTACAGCCGCCGATGTTTTGGAAGCGCTGGCTCCGGCTTACCCGGTAGCGCAACTTGTTCTCGATTACAGGCAGCTCACGAAATTGAAAGGGACGTACATTGACGCGCTGCCGCAATTGATCAATTCGAAAACGGGACGCTTGCACACGACATTTAATCAGGCCGGCGCGGCCACAGGCCGGCTTTCTTCCTCGAATCCGAACCTGCAGAACATACCGATTCGCAGCGAAGAAGGCCGCGAGATTCGCGCCGCTTTTGTTCCTGAGCGCGGCTGGGAACTGGTTGTGGCGGACTATTCGCAGATTGAGCTGCGGCTGTTGGCGCATATGTCGCTCGATCCGGTGCTGGTGGAATCTTTCCGAAACCGCGAGGATATTCATACCCGCACGGCCGCTGAAGTCTTCAAAGTAAATCCGGCGATGGTGGACGCCAACATGCGCCGCGCTGCGAAGGCTGTGAACTTCGGAATTGTGTACGGGCAAACGCCGTTCGGCCTGGCGCAGACGCTTTGTATTGACCGGAAAGAGGCAGAGCTTTATATTCGCCGCTATTTCGAGCGCTACGCCGGGGTGCGCGAATTCATCGACAGAACGATAGCGGAGGTGCGGCAGACAGGCGTTGCCAAAACATTGCTGGGCCGGCGCCGTCCCATACCGGATATGCATAGCCGCAACCCCGCAGCACGGTCGTTTGCCGAACGAACAGCGGTAAATACGCCGTTGCAGGGCACAGCGGCGGATCTGATTAAACTGGCGATGATCCGCATTGCCGAACGGCTGAAGACAGAGAAGTTGCAATCGCGCATGCTGCTGCAGGTTCACGACGAACTCGTGTTTGAAGCGCCTCCGCAAGAGGTAGATACGCTCAAGGAGTTAGTGAAATCGCAAATGGAAAATGTGTATCCGTTATCTGTTCCGCTAGTAGCCGACACCGGCAGCGGTCCGAACTGGAGAGACGCGAAGTGAGCACGCGACGGCTATTCGCGCTCTGTGCAGTATTAGGCGCTGCCTTGCTCAGCACTGCTTGCGGCGGAAAGAAGACTACCGAAATGAAGCCAGCACCTGCGCAATATAAGGTGCGTCTGACGACTACGAAGGGGGATGTCGTCATCCTGGTTCACCGCGACTGGTCCCCTTTGGGGGCGGATCATTTTTATGAACTCACGAACATGGGTTTTTATAACGGCTGTTATTTTTTCCGCGCGATTAAGAATTTTGTCGTGCAGTGGGGAATCAACGGCGATCCGAAGATTAATAAGGATTGGAGCGAGATCACGATTAAGGATGATCCGCCCAAGGTGAGCAACAAAATCGGCACGGTGGTGTTTGCAAAGACGCAGCAACCAAACAGCCGCACGACGCAGGTGTTCATCAACCTGGGCGACAACAGCGCTTCGCTCGATCCGCTGGGGTTCACGCCCTTCGGCGAGGTGATTCAGGGGATGGAGAACGTCTTCAACCTTTACACCGGCTACGGTGACGGCCCGCCTAGCGGCGCCGGGCCGAGCCAGGAGAATCTGGCGATTGACGGCAATCCTTATTTAGAAGAGCACTTTCCGAAGTTGGACTATATTAAGACGGCAAAGGTGATTCCGTAAGGACGGCGTGGATCACCGGTGCGTGTGGCGGGCGACCCAGTCGCCAATCTTCTGCAGGGCAACCGGCGAGATTGCTACGGGGTTGGACGCGTACTCAAAGGCGAGTCCCGTGTTTGCGGGTTGTAGCAGGTAATTCAGTCCGGGAAGAATCTCGACTGTCGCATCCTTGTTGCCGCCGCGCGCGAGAGCGGCTTTGATGGCGGGGGCGTTCTGGTCGGCAATGACCTGCATGTCTTTTGCGCCGTTCAGCGCCAGCACCGGGCATTTCAATTTTGCGATATCGGGCGCCGGATCGTAGCTGAGAAAAAATCGCAACCAGGGCGATTGAAAATGGTTCAGGTTTTGTTCCCAGTGAGCAACCGATACGTCTTCGTCATAGTCCTCGCGCACCTGAAATGCGAACTTGGCGAAGGCCACTCTCATCTCCTGAATGGTTTTGCCTTCGCGGGCCATATCGTATAGCATTTTGCCGGCACGGCGGTCTACTTTGATCTGATCTTTGGACATATTGCCGGCCGCCTTTTCCGCGCGTTCCGTCTGCTCGAGCAAAACCTCTTCGCCCGGCACGCCGGTTCCTTCGAGCATCACGATAAAGGCGATGCCCGGCATATCGTTTGCGACCATGACGGCCTCTATCGCGCCTTCGCCGTGCCCAATGAGCCCGATCTGCTTCTGGTCAATATCGCTGCGTGATTGCAGATAGCGAACAGCAGCCTCGACGCCGGTTGCGAATCCCTTGGTGGTGACTTCTTCGAATTGGGCCAGCGGCGCGTGTATGCCGCGTTTGTCCGCGCGCAGAACGGCAATGCCGCGCCGGGTCAAGTAATCGGCCAGCACGCGAAAAGGCTTCTGGCCCTCAATGGTCTCATCGCGATCCATTTTGCCGGCGCCGGCAATCAGGACAACGGCCGGAAAGGGACCTCCCGATTCCGGCTCGGTCAAGGTCGCCGCAATATCCGCATTGCCCAGATCGGGATTGGAATAGCGAACATCCAATTCGCGGTAAGGAGGCTGAGCCGTCTGGGCAAAACCAAGGTTTACAAGCAGGATCAGCGCTGAAAGCAGAACGCGCGCTCTCATGCCCACATCATATAAGCCGGGTTCGGATGCGAAACTGAAAGAAAATGACAGGCAATGAGATCCGCGCGAAGTTCCTGGATTACTTCGCCGGCCAGGGGCACAGGATTGTTCGCAGTTCGTCGCTGGTGCCCGCAAACGATCCGACGTTGCTGTTTACGAACGCCGGAATGAATCAATTTAAGGAAGTTTTTCTCGGCCTCGAGAAACGCGATTATTCACGTGCGGCTTCGGCGCAGAAGTGTGTTCGCGCAGGCGGCAAACATAACGATCTGGATAACGTCGGCTACACGCGCCGGCATCTTACGTTTTTTGAGATGCTGGGTAATTTTTCGTTCGGTGACTACTTTAAAAAAGATGCCATCGCGTATGCCTGGGATCTGGTTACGAATCCGCGGTGGTTTGGGCTGGACAAAGATCGCCTGTATGTAACAGTTTTTCGCGAAGACGACGAAGCGGAAGAACTCTGGCAGAAAGTGGCCGGCGTGCCGAAGGACCGCATCTTTCGTCTGGACGAAAAAGACAATTTCTGGCAGATGGGTGATACCGGCCCGTGCGGTCCCTGTTCAGAAATTTTTTATGATTTCGGGCCGGAGGCGGCGGAAGAAGGGCGCGAGCACGAAAAATTTCCTGAAAACGGCGGCGACCGGTACGTCGAAATTTGGAATCTCGTGTTTATGCAGTTCGATCGGGCGAACAACGGAACGCTGGCGCCGCTGCCACGGCCCTCGATTGATACCGGCATGGGGCTGGACCGCATGTCCGCTGTTCTGCAAGGCAAGAATTCGGTTTACGATTCAGATCTGTTGAAGCCGATTATTGAGCGGGCGGCAGACCTGCTGCATGCGAAGAAGGCGGATGACGAGCGCACGGCGGTGGCATTGCGCATCAATGCCGACCATGCGCGTTCGACCACATTTCTGATACACGACGGCGTGGTTCCTGCGAATGAGGGCCGCGGTTACGTGCTGCGCAAGATTATGCGGCGCGCTATGCGTCATGGGCGGCTGGTGGGCGCATCGGAGCCGTATCTGTATCAACTCACGCGCTTTGTCGCGGAATTGATGAAACCGGCGTATCCCGAACTGCTCGAGAGTATTGAGCGCGTCGGCCGCATTGTGCATGACGAAGAAAATCGCTACGCTTCCACTTTCCAGATAGCCGAGCGCTTCTTCCATGACGAGGCGAAATCTGCGGTGAACGGCATTCTTCCGGGCGCGGCGGCATTTAAGCTGTACGACACCTACGGCCTTGCACTGGATGAGCAGGAAGAGCTGGCGCGCGAGTTCGGTTTACGAATTGATCGCGAAAGCTTTGCGGCGGAGATGGCCCAGCAGCGCGCGCGGGCGCGGGCGAGTTGGAAGGGTGCGGATAAAGCGCAGATCGCCGATGTCTATAAGGATCTGCCGGCCAGCGAATTCGTCGGGCGCACCTCGCTTGAAACGCCGGTGGAGGTAGTGCGGCTGATCGCAAACAGGCAACCGGTAGAACTGGTGGAGCAAGGCGCAGCGGAAATTGTGTTCGCGAAAACTCCGTTTTATGCAGAGTCCGGCGGGCAAGTGGGAGACACCGGCCTGCTGCTCGATCGGGACACGCATGAACGTGTCGCGGTGGTGGAAGGCTGCTACAAGCCGGCTCCCTCTGCAATTGTGCAGAAGATTCATGTTCTGCGGCCGATTCGAACAGGAGACAAATTGCTTGCCGTGGTGGATCAGCCGCTGCGCGCGTCCATCATGCGCAACCACACAGCGACACACCTGCTGCACGCGGCGCTCCGGCAAGTGCTGGGGACGCACGTCAAGCAGGCGGGCAGCGTTGTGGAACCGGGGCGCTTGCGTTTTGATTTCACACACTACTCGGCGCTGACGGACGATGAGCGGCTCGAAATAGAACGCATTGTGAACCAGCAGATTCTTGCCAATAAGGAAGTGACCACGGACATCATGAATTTGGAGGAGGCGCTGTCTACAGGCGCGATGGCTCTGTTCGGGGAGAAATACGGGGAGAACGTCCGGGTGGTCAGCATTCCCGGCTTCAGCCGTGAATTGTGCGGGGGCACGCATGTCGGCCGCACCGGCGATATCGGGATGTTCAAGATTGTGTATGAAGGCAGCATTTCGCAAGGCGTGCGGCGCATTGAGGCAATAACCGGCGAGTACGCGCTCGAAAAATTTCAGCAGGCGACGGCACAGCTAACAAAGATGGCCGAAGTTCTGCGCACGTCTGAAAGCGGGGTGGTGGATCAGGTTGAAAAATCGATGGAGCGGCAGAAAGCGCTGGAACGCGAGGTAGGGCAGCTTAAAACGCGGTTGGCGCTGCTGCAGATGAATGAGGTCGAAGGACGAAGATTGAATGGCGCTACCGTTCTGGCGGAGAGACTGGATGGGCTGGATTCGAAGCAGTTGCGCGCACTGGCAGATTCGCTGCGGAACAAGTGGGGCAGCTCAGTGATTGTGCTGGCATCGGTGAACGATTCGCATGTTTCGCTGATTTCAGCGGTCAGCAAGGATCTGACGGCGAAAGTTCAGGCGGGCAAACTGGTGGGCGACGTGGCCAAAGCGATCGGCGGGAAAGGCGGCGGCCGGCCGGACATGGCGGAAGGCGCGGGAAAAGATGTAGCGGCGCTGCCAAGCGCGCTGGAAGAAGTTTACCGGAAGGTGGAGGCGTTGCTGTAAATCGGAATGGAACGCTTTGATGTAGCGATTGTGGGCGCGGGACCGACGGGATTGGCCTGCGGCATCGAGGTGGAGAGGCGCGGGTTTAGCGCGGTTTTGTTCGATAAAGGCTGCGTCGTCAATTCGATTTATCACTACCCCATCAACCTCGTGTTTTTCACCACGCCTGAGCTGCTGGAGATCGGCGATATTCCGATGACGTCGCTGAATGAAAAGCCCGGACGCACGGAGGCGCTGAAATATTATCGCCGTGTTGCGGACCACTTTCATCTCAACGTGCATCAGTACGAGCGCGTGCTCGGCTTTGACGGCAGCGATGGCGATTTTATTGTGCAGACCGAGATGCTCAGCGGCGAGCGCTACTGTTACGGTGCGAAGAAAATCATTCTGGCGACCGGGTATTACGATATACCGAACTGGCTGAACGTTCCCGGCGAAGGGCTGGAGAAAGTCATTCACTACTACCGTGAAGCGCATCCTTATTACAACCAGGATGTGCTCATTGTGGGCGCGAAGAATTCCGCTTGCATCGCGGCGCTGGAACTGTTCTGGACGGGCGCGCGCGTCACGATGGTGCATCGGGGCGCGGGCATTTCGAAGAACGTGAAGTATTGGATCAAGCCGAATATTGAGAATCGCATCAAGAACGGCGAGGTGAAAGCTTATTTTCACAGCACAGTGAAGGAGATCAGGCTGCACGACGTGGTGTTGAACACGCCGGAAGGAGAAGTAACGGTCAAGAACGATTTCGTGTTCGCGATGACCGGTTACCGTCCTGACTTCGAATTCATGGCGCAACACGGCATTCACCTGGACCCGGCTACCTCGAAGCCGATTACGAATCGCGAGACGCTTGAAAGCGAGCGCGCAGGCGTCTATCTGGCGGGTGTCATCGTCGCGGGAACACATACGAACGAAATCTTCATTGAGAACGGGCGCTTTCATGGGAAGGTGATTGCCGAATCGATAGCCGAAAGCCTGAAAGCTCTGCAGCCGGTTTGAATGTACGTCGACGTGTAGAGCGGGCGGTAGCTCCGTGAGCTGAGTGCGAAACTTATCTGAATGAGATTCGCACTGCTGCTGTTAACGTTGCTTGCCTACCCGTTGTGCGCTGCCGAGATTCAAACTCTTCCCGCCACACCGGA
>Ga0070739_10008554_pt1 | contig 10455 bp, 7 predicted proteins | sample Coa_R1_7_FD_66445 | JGI IMG/M metagenome (GOLD analysis project Ga0070739, IMG submission 66445) | Surface soil microbial communities from Centralia Pennsylvania, which are recovering from an underground coalmine fire - Coalmine... | ecosystem: Environmental > Terrestrial > Soil > Unclassified ...
CGTTGCCTTCGTCGACCTGGCGCCCATCCGCGACCCGGCCCGCGTCGTCGCCCATATCGGCCGCGGTCTCGGCATCCACGAGGCCGGGGAGCGGACGATTCCCGAAGCGCTGGCACACATCCTGGGCGATCGCTCGCTGCTGCTGGTGCTGGACAACATGGAGCACGTGCTGGCGGCCGCGACCGACGTGGCAGCGCTCCTGGAATGGGTGCCGGGGCTGGTGGTGCTGGCGACGAGCCGCGAGCCGCTCCGTCTGCGCTGGGAACGCGAGTTCCCGCTGGCGCCTTTGCCGGTTCCGGACGACGATCAGCCGGAGAGCACGATAACTGCTTCGACGCAGCCGGCGGTCGCGCTGCTGATCGAGCGGGCGCAGGCGGTGCGGCCGGACTTCGTCCTGACGCCGGCGAATGCCCCAGCGATTGCCGAGCTCTGCCGGCGTCTCGACGGCTTGCCGTTGGCGCTCGAACTTGCCGCGGCACGACTGAAGATCCTCTCGCCGACGGCACTCCTGACGCGGCTGGAACAGCGTCTCGACCTGCTTGCAACTCCCGTGCGAGACGCACCGGAGAGACACCAGACGCTGCGGACGGCGATCGGCTGGAGTTACGAGCTGCTGACAACCGAGGAGCAACACCTCTTTGGTTGCCTCTCCGTCTTCGTCGGGGGGTGTACGCCGGAGGCCGTAGCGGCGGTGTGCTGGGACGGCGCGTCGCGGGATTCCGTCACCCCGGAGCTGCTCGACCGGCTTGGCTCGCTTGTGGACAAGAACCTCGTGCAGGTCGTTGCGGGGCCGGACGGCGAGCCGCGTTTCCGGATGCTCGAGACCGTCGGCGAGTACGCGCGCGATATGCTCCGGTCGAGCGGCCAGGAGACGGCCGTGCGTACGGACCATACCTGCTATGTCGTGACGATGGTGGAGGCGGTCGAGCCGCGGCTCTGGGGGCCGGATCAGGTGCGGTGGATCGCCGGACTGGCGGCCGAACAGGACAACGTACGGGCCGCTCTTCGCTGGCTGCTCGACCGGGGCGATTGTATCGCCGCCGGCCGGCTGCTCCGCCGGCTGCACTTTTTCTGGTGGATGCAGGGCCAGATGGTCGAGGCGGGGCGCTGGGCCGAGGAGCTGCTGTCCCGTGGTGGCGATGTGCCGGCAGCGGCGCGGGCAGCCGGCCATTTTGTCCGCGGCTGGGCGGCGATCGATCTGGGAGATCCGGACGCGGAGAAACACCTGAGCGAGTCACTCACTCTCGCTCGCTCGGTGGAGGATCGATGGGTCGAGGGGCATTGCCTCCTCGGGTTGGGATTCCTGCGGCCCATCCATGGCGACATCGACGGCGGGATTGCGTTGATGTGGGAGGGACGACGAGTGCTGCGGGAGGCGGGTGACGAGTGGGGCGTCGGCATCGCGCTGACCGGCCTGTCGACGCTTTCGGTGTTTGGCGGCCGTCTCGACGATGCGGAAGCGTTTGCCGAGGAACATGTCGCGATGGCGCGGCAGATGGGGGACCTGCGCAGCACGGGACACGCCCTGGACGACCTGGCGATGGTTGCGTTATTGCGCGGGGATTTGGGACGGGCGGTCGAACTGTATCGGGAGTCGATTGCCCTGTGCACGGAGGTCGGGCAGGTGGAGCTGGTGGCGTACGGGTTGATGGGGCTGGCGGTCGTCGCGGCGGCGGAACGGCCCGGGCGGGCGGTGCGCCTGTTTGGGGCGGCGGAAGCGCTGCGCGAAGCAGGGGGCGTTGCGATCTGGCCGGCGCGGCGCACGCTTTACGATCACGCCCTGGCGACCGCACGGGAGGCGCTCGGCGAAGCGACATTCGATGCCGAGTGGGCGGCAGGACGCGCCCTGTCCCGGTGGGAGGCGATTTCCGAGGCGCTGGAGGAGCCGGCGTAACGCGGCGCCGCGATCGGTTTGTCGTCGGGCTGCGGGATCCAGTCTTTCGCGTCGTGGCGATTTGGAATCGCCAGCCCTCCGCATCCCACCTGAAACGTACTGGAACCGAACCTACACAGCTCGCAGTGTGTAGGTGATGTAGAGCGAGTGACGCTGGTGGGAGTGCCCTCTGGAGCGCAGACTGTGCACATCGCCGGATGCGATTGGCCCGGCGAGCGAGTCAAGCGTTCTAGAAGGAGTTATCGACGTGGTTATATCGGACCGAACGAACTCAATGCCGGCAGAGGATCTCGATGGACTGCGGACACGTCTGCAGGGCGCGCTGCTGCGGCCCGGCGACGATGCGTACGACGAAGCGTGTGTGAGATGGAACGGCGCCGCCGTCGGCCGGCCGGCGCTGATCGTCCGCTGCGCGGATGCGCTCGACGTGAGCGCCGCCATTACCTTCGCGCGAGCCCAGGGGCTTGAGATCGCGGTGCGCAGCGGTGGGCACAGCGTTGCCGGACACTCGATCGGCGACGGGATGGTGATCGACCTGTCGGCCATGAAGGGGATCGAGATCGACGTGGAGGGGCGGGTCGCACGCCTGGAGCCCGGCCTGACGTGGGGTGAGGTTGCCGAGGCGCTTCATCCGCACGGACTCGGGATCACTGCCGGCGATACGGCAACGGTCGGCGTCGGCGGTCTCACTCTCGGGGGCGGGATCGGATGGATGGTGCGGAAGTACGGTCTCGCCATCGACAATCTGCGCTCGGTGGAGTTGGTGACGGCCGACGAGCGCTTTGTGCGGGCGAGCGAGACGGAGAACGCGGAGCTGTTCTGGGCGGTCCGCGGTGGTGGCGGCAACTTCGGCATCGCCACGGCGTTCGAGTTCAACCTGCACCCGGCGGGAATGATTATCGGCGGCGGCATCCTGTACGACGGATCCGATGCCGAGCGGTCGGCGGGGATTATCAGCGCCTACGCCCGGATCGCAGCGGCGGCGCCGGATGAGCTGACAACGCAGGCGTTGCTGATGGCCGCTCCACCGCTGCCGTTTGTGCCGGAGGAGATGTGGGGACGGCCGGTGATCGCCATCGCGGCGTGCTATGCGGGGGATCTTGCCGAGGGCGAACGGGTGGTGGCCCCGTTGCGCGAGCTGGGTCCGGTCGTCGCCGACGTGATTGGCCCGATGCCGTACCCTGCCATCTTCGGTCTCACCGCCATGGCCGAGATCAAGGGGCTGACGCACCATGTGCGCTCGCTCTATCTGAAGGACGTGGACGACGATGCGGTGCGCGCGCTGGTTACGTCGACCGCCGCGACGATGACCCCGGAAACCCTGGTTCAGTTGCGCATCCTGGGTGGCGCGATGAGCAGGGTGCCGAGTGATGCGACGGCGTTCGCCCACCGGGATAAGGGCGGCCTGGTGATGATCAGCAACTTCGGCCCGCGCGAGGTAGGGGATGCCGAGCGCCGCGAGCGGACGGAGACGGTGTGGCGGGCAATGGAGCCGTTCGCCTCCGGCGTCTACGTCAACTTCCTGAAGAATGAGGGGACGGGACGGGTTCGCGAGGCGTACCCGGCGACGACGTATGATCGGCTGGCCCGGCTGAAGGCGCGGTACGATCCGGCGAATGTGTTCCGGCTCAATCAGAACATCGCGCCGGCGTTGTAGGAGCCGGCTCTCCTGAAGCGTCCGGTCTCGGGTCAACCGGGATCGGGCGCTACTTCCTCTCGTCTTGCTGGTCGGGGAGCGCTTCTTCGGCCTCGCGGGTTGTGATCTGCTCTTCAGGCTGGCGCAGGAAGGTGTAGACTCCCGCGGCGATGGCGCCGCCGACGAGCGGCGCAACGATGAAGAGCCAGAGCTGCTCCAGCGCCCAGCCGCCGACAAACAGCGCGGGACCGATGCTGCGGGCGGGGTTGATCGAGGCGTTATCGACCGGGATGGAGACCAGATTCGTCATGAGCAGAGTCAGGCCGATGGCGAGCCCGGCGAAACCGACCGGCGCGGCGATATCGGTCGAGCCGAGGACGACGAAGACCAGGAAGAAGGTGAGGACGACCTCGACGCCGAACGCGGCGCCCAGGCCGTAGTGACCGGGGGAGTGGGCGTCGTAGCCATTGGCGCCGAACCCGGTGGCGCCGGGATCGTAGCCGCCCGGCGCGCCCTTGGCGATGAGGAGCAGGATGCCGGCGGCGACGATGGCGCCGACGATCTGGGCGACGACATAGAACACGGCATCGCGCGCCTCGATCTTGCGAGCAAGGAACGCGCCGAGCGTGACGGCGGGGTTGATGTGGCAGCCGGAAATGGGGCCGATGGCATAGACCATGACCAGGAGCGACAGGCCGAAGGCGATGGAGATGCCGAGGATGCCGATGCTGGAACCGGCCAGAACGGCGCTGCCGAGACCACCGAAGACCAGGACGAAGGTGCCAATGCCTTCGGCGACGTATCTGCGATCAACCACAATCTCACCTCTCTCTGGCGGGTCGCCCTAGAAGCGGCTCCGCCGGTTTCCTCCGGTCTAGCATCGCATGGACGGGGAAGGGTGTGCCGTTACGACAGCGCCAGGTCCACCGCCTGGTCGAGCGAGAGCCGCGAGCCGGCGCGGCGGGCTTCCTCGAACTCGGGATCGGAGAGCAGCCGGCGGGTGGCGTCCGCGGCGGCATCATAGGTGAGGCGGGATCGAGGTGACTGGGCGAGCCCCAGGCGGTGTTCGTGCTCGGTTACGAATCCAAGGAGTCGCGCAGCCGGTGCCGCGTCGCCTTCCAGGGCCCGTATCAGGGCCATTTCCTGGAGGGGAATACCAATCTGAAAGGCATTGCCGGTTTCGTGAAACGCGGAGACGGCCCGGCGACAGAGGTCCTTTGCCGGCCCGGTATTGCCGGCTTGGCGTGCGACCAGCGCGAGGCCATAGAAGGAAATAGCCATGCCGGCGCGATGCCCGAGCGACTCCTGGAGGTCGAGGGCCTCGCGCAACAGAGGTTCCGCGACGCTGGGCTCACCAATCAGAGCGTGGGTCATGCCGAGGGTCGACTGCGCGATTGCCATGCCCCAGGAGTCGCCGAGGCTACGACGCAATGCGACTGCCTCTTCGAGGAGGGTGATGGCGATACGATCGTCGTTCCGCAGGCCGTACATGGAGGAGAGCGCGCCGAGGGATTCGGCGATCGCGGACGTCTCGCTCGCGGCCCGACGCATGGCCAGGGCTTCCTCGAGATGAACGATTCCCTGGTCGTAGTTGCCGGTAACTAGATCGCGGTAGCTCAGCGCGTGGAGAACGGCGGCCGTGCCGGACCGATCGCCCGACTCCCGGTAGATCGCGAGGGCCGTCTCGAGAAGCGGCCAGGCGGCGCCGTCGCCCTGGTCGCGGGCGAGGATGCCCGCGGCGTGGATGGCCCGGGCGCGGGTGACGTGATCGGCCTCGCCGGAACAGGCGAGCAGAGCATCCAACCAGGACCGCCCCTCGGTAGCGCCGCCGGTGATTTGCCAGTACGGGACGAGGACGACGGCCAGACGGAGTCCGAGACCCGGATCGCCGGTCGGCGTGCAGCTCCAGGCGAGAGCCGCGCGCAGGTTGTTCGCCTCCGCGCGCAATTGCGCGACGGCTGTCGCTCCGTCCGGCGAGGGCACATGCGTCCCGCGATCCTCGGCCAGGGTGGTGAAGTATTCGGCGTGGCGCCGCCGCAGCTTATCGGCCTGGCCGCTCTCTTCCAGAAGCTCCTCGGCGTATTCACGGATCGTGGCCAGCATCGAATAGCGCGGCGAGTTGTCGGTGGCGTGGGGAGGTTGCAGCAAGTTGGCGTCGACGAGGTCGACGATCGCGTCCAGGATGTCGCCGCAGAGGGTTTCCGCCGACTCGATGGTGAATCCGCCGGCAAACACCGCCAGCTGTCGAAAGAGGGCCTGTCGATCGAGCGGCAACAGGGCGTAGCTCCACTGGAGAGCACCGCGCAGCGTTCGCTGCCGTTCGGGTGCGTCGGACGGGCCGGTACCGAGAACTTTGAGCCGGCTGGTGAGCCGGGCGAGGAGGGTTTGCGGCGACAGGGCGGCAGCTCGTGCCGCGGCGAGCTCGATGGCGAGGGGCAAACCGTCCAGGCGGGCGCAGATGGCGGCAATGGCGTGCGCGGTTTCGCTGTCCGAAATGTCCGGGCCGCCGGTGGCTCGCCAGCGTGCCAGGAAAAGCTCCGTGGCGTCGTGCCGGGTCAGGTCGTCCAGGGTGGGAGCTGCGAGCGACGCGGGCAGGGACATGGGCGGCACGACGAAGCGCTTCTCTGACCGTAGGTGGAGAGGGACGCGGCTGGTGACGAGGATCGTCAGGTGCGGATGGCGGGTGAGGAGAGATGCGATGACCGGCGCGGCCGCGGATAGTTGCTCGAAGTTGTCGAGCAGCAGGAGGGCGCGGCGACGGTCCAGGAACTCGTCGATTACCGTTTCGATCGGTCCCGTCGCCGACCCCAGGATGTCTAGCGAGCCGGCAATCGTGTCGAGTAGATGCCGGGGATCGGTCACGTTAGCGAGTGGCATGAAGTAGACACCGCCGGGAAAGGAGCCGGCTGCCCCGGCGGCGACGGCGGTTGCGAGCCTCGTCTTCCCGACGCCGGCGGGTCCGGTGAGAGTGATCAGACGGCAGGTCCCCAGCAGATTCAGGACCTCCCTTCGTTCCCGCTCCCGTCCCACGAACGGTGTCGGGTCGGCCGGGAGCATAAGGGGTGTCTCGTGGCCGGTAGGCGCGCGGGAGCGTGCTGCTCCGGCGGCGCGACGGAAGAGGGATTCGTCGGCGGACTGGAGGTTCAAAGCGGCGACCAGGCGCTCCACGGTGTCTCGTCGGGGCGAGCCTCGCACGCCGCGTTCCAGCGCGCTCACCGCTTCCACGCTGATGCCGGCGCGTTCCGCCAGCGTCTCCTGGGTGCATCCGGCGTCGATCCGGAGACGGTGGAGCAGGGCACCAAACGTGAGGTTGGCGCTGCCGCGCGCCGGTTCGCGGTTCACGCGCGTTCGCTCTGCACCGTATCACGCAGCATCATGGCCTGCTCGGGTCACATTGTACGGCCATTGTGCGGCCGGCTGTACGGGTTGTGCGTGGTCTCGGAGGGGGGGCACCGGTAGTGTTGGTATCACGGCGAAGGAGCCGGAAATTTCCCCGGTGACGGGGTAGAAGAAAAGGAGTGCGAGATGACAGTTGACGAGAACAAGACTATCGTGTGCCGGTTCCTGGAGGAAATCTGGAACAACGCCGATCTGGACGTGATGGATGAGATTCTGGCCGACGAATACGTGGGGCACAGCCCCTCGGTTCCCGGTGGAGAGCTGCGCGGCCGCGAGGCGCTGAAGGACATCATGCGGCAGGCGCACGCGGGTCTGCCCGACGTCAAGATCACGATAGACGATGTGATGGGCGAGGGCGATCGGACGGCGGTTCGATTTACCGTTCGGGGCATGCACAACGGAGAGTTGTTCGGGGTTCCAGCGACCGGGTGTCGCGTCGCGGTCGAGACAATGATCGTTTCGCGGCACGCCAACGCTCGGATTGCCGAGGCATGGGAGCTGAGGGACATGTTGGGGCTGTTGCAGCAGCTGGGAGTGGCGCCGGCGGGAGCGGCGGCCTGAGGGATGTCGTAGTGAGGGCGGGCAGCCGAAAGGATCACCTCCTGAGCTTTTCGGCTGCCGAGCCACGCCTTCGAGGGCGACGTTGGCCCAGATTAGTAGCGCAATTCGAGGCGTTCGTGTCAACGAAAGCGAGGGGCGTACGTCTCGCCAAACTGCGGATCGAGCAGGTCTGGGCCAGGGACGTCCTCAGTGGCTAACTCGGAGACCACGGAGGCGGCGCGTCCGCGCCGGGCTTCCAGCCATGCCTCATATTCACGATCAATAAGCTAGCGCACGAGGTTCGAGATCGACACGTGGCGATGCTCGGCCAGTTCGGTAAGTCGGCGGCGACGCTCGGCGTCGAGGCGGATTTGCAAGCGATCGGCCATGGCTAGTCGGAAGGGGTCAGAGAGTCGATGATGGCCTGGGCCCCTGCGTTTGATCCAATCCACATGAGGCGAAAGTCCGAATGTCCCGTGTCGTAGTCGGCGCGGTTGCGCCACCGGCGCATCCGGTAGAGTTCGTCGGCGAGGTCAGTGTGGCCATGGGAGCGAAGTTGTTCGAGAACTCGCTCGTGATCGCCAAACTCGCGGAAGAACGTGACGCCGCGGGATGTGAGGTAGGTCCGGGCGTGATTGAAGGCCGCGTAGTAGGCGCGGCTAACGGCGCTACGAAGTCGGGCCTCGGTATCCAGGTCGCTGTTGTCGGCGAGATCGCGCGCAACGTCGAGGAAGTGCGTCCAATCGAACGACATGCCGTCTACGACGGCAAGGCAAAGTCAGATGTGATCAGGAACCGGGGCTCGGGTGGAGTCATCGTTTTGCGCGCAATGAGCGTGAGATCGCGCAGGAAATCCGGCATCCATTCCGGGTACTGCGTCTGTCGCACGACTAGAAGGAGGTACTCGGCTCCCGACCCCGCAGACTGATCAACCTCCAGAACGAGCTCGGCTTCGGCGCCTAACCCCGTATGCACTCTCTTAACTACGTCGGGGAGCACCCTTGCGACATGCGGATGGGCAAGGAGGAAGTTTTGCACTAGACGAGGTTCGGGGTTCTCAACTCCAGCCCGATGCAATTCGGTGAGTGTAGGTTCGATCTTGAAGTCCGAGCCGCCGGGCGGGCGCTCCGTGTCGCGGTTTTGGGTGACCATTGCTATTTCTTTCTTGCGCATATGCGCAATTGAGTATGCAGGAATCGAACCGTGCGTTCAAGGGGCGCTCGCACCGGGGTTGGCAGGACGACCGGCCCCACCACCCGGTTCCCGACGGAGGACCGGATGGATGGGGGAGGAGGGCAGGCGGACAGAGACGGAGTTGCGGTTCCTACGGGTCGCCGTGAGGTTGCGAGGAGTGGGCTTGTAGGGGACGGACGCGGGCGCGGATGTGGCGCGTCTGGAGGTAAGTGTGGAGGCCCTCGGGGCCGAGGTCACGCCCGGCACCGGAGAGCTTCCAGCCGCCGAAGGGAGCCTGGAGCTCGGTGACGTCGTTGACGTTGATGCCGATGCCGCCGGCTTCGATGCGATCGGCCAGGGCCCAGGCGCGTTCCAGATTGCCGGAGTAGATGTAGGCGGCGAGGCCGAAGGGAAGGCTGTTGGCGAGGGCGAGGAGCTCGGCATCGGTTTTGGCGACGGCGATGGGAAGGACGGGGCCGAATGTTTCCTCGGTCATGGCGAGCGCATCGAGCGGGACGTCGTCGAGGACGGTGGGGAGGAAGTAGGTGCCGCCACCGAGGTCGCGGGGGATGTCGCCGCCGGTGACGAGACGGGCGCCGCGGTTGAGGGCATCGGCGACGTGCGATTGGGTCTTGGTCTGGACGGCGGCATCGAAGACCGGGCCGTACTCGACACCGGCGTCGAGGCCGTTGCCGAGGCGTAGGGTGTTGGTGATAGCGGCGACGGCGTCGACGAACTCGGCGTGGCGGGAGTCGGCGACCAGGACGCGATTGACGGCGATGCAAATCTGACCCATGTTGGAGAAGCTGCGGCGGACGGCGGCAGCGGCGGCGTCGTCGATGTCGGCGTCGTCGAGGACGATGAAGGGGCACTGGCCGCCCAGCTCGAGGGCGACGCGCTTGAGAGTCGGGGCCGCGGCGGCGGCGATGGCCCGACCGGTGCGGGTTGAGGCGGTGGCGGCGACGACCGCGACGTCGGGATGGGTCACGAGAGCCTGGCCGACGTCGGGGCCGCCGGGGAGATCGGCCAGGGCGCCGGGCGGCAGGCCGGCATCGTGGAGGGCGCGAACAACCTCACCGATGGCCAGCGGGGCGTCGGCGGGCGGCTTGGCGATGACCGGGCAGCCGGCGGCCAGAGCGGGGGCGATCTTCCAGGCGTACAGGTCTACCGGGTAGTTCCAGGGGACGATCGCGGCGGCGATGCCGATGGGGGCATACGTAACCATGCTCTTCACATCGCGGCGGACGGAGGGGCGGAGGGCGCCGCCGATGCGCTTGCCTTCTTCGGCGTAGTAGCGCAGGACCTGGGCGGCGAAGGAGATTTCTTTGACGGAATCGGGAAGAGGCTTGCCCTGCTCGGTGGTGAGGAGGCGGGCAATTGAGTCGACGCGTTCCTCAAGGAGGCGGCCCGCGGCGGTGAGGATCGCGGCGCGCTCGTCGGGCGTGGCTTCGGTCCAGGCGATACCGGCGGATTTGGCGGCGGTGAGCGCGGCGTCGACGTCCTCGAGACCGGCGATGGCGGTGGTGCCGGTGGGGGCGCCGGTGGCGGGATTGATAACATCGCCGGTGGCATTAGAGGCGGCGGGGCGCCAGGTGCCGTTGAGGTACAGGAGGCGTTGGGGGATATCGGTCAGTACCATTGTGCCTTCGAAATAGTAATGGGAGCAGTTGCCTGTGTCATTGGTTCAGCGTCTCGGTCGTGACGGTCCCAAGTGACCCTTGTACCGGTGTGTTGGTACACGCATCGCCTGTAGTCGCACCCTTTATGGGTGCCCGGCTGCCCAAGGACGATGTCTCTCCTCCGGATACAGCCG
>Ga0070739_10008560_pt1 | contig 10444 bp, 9 predicted proteins | sample Coa_R1_7_FD_66445 | JGI IMG/M metagenome (GOLD analysis project Ga0070739, IMG submission 66445) | Surface soil microbial communities from Centralia Pennsylvania, which are recovering from an underground coalmine fire - Coalmine... | ecosystem: Environmental > Terrestrial > Soil > Unclassified ...
AGTAATTGCCACTGCTCCTCAGCGTCGCGGAAGAAGAGGCTGATATGGCGTTCAGTATAATCTGTATCACTCAACGCAGCGGGCGCGTTTTTTTCATCTGGCTGGGACTCTGTTGTCTGAACTTCTGTAGCAGGCATGAAGGCGAGCAAATCCTCGATCAGGAAACGACGTTCGTTGCGCCCTCCAACGCGGAAGCAGCGCAACTTGCCACTGTTCGTCCAGCGGCGCAACGAAATCTCACTGACATGAAGGAAGGCCGCAGCTTCACCGATGGTAAGAAATCTCTGTTTTTCGGGCATGGATAATTCACCTGTTGAAATTTATACTTTACTACTCTTTATGATACAATCATCTTAGCATAGATGTCAACCTTTTCACGCTGGCGGAGACAGAAAAAGAGCAGGAGGGCCGCTTATTTCAGAGGACAATAATGCCCTGACCGTTGGACGGGTCGGAGCCTCCGGGGCCAGCAGGTTCAGGCAACGCTTGCCCCACCACTCCTCATTGCGTGCCACGGCAGCCAGAACCGCCTCCCGCATCTCCTGAAGAGAACGACATGCATCTAAAACGGCTCTTGCCTGATCAAGAATTGCCGGATCGTGAACTTCCAGTCTGGTTTCAGACTCACTGGTCTTTGCCATGCTCTTGTCTCCTCATCATCAGTTGGAGTATCTTGTGCCGTTCGCTGATATGCTGAGCGAGAACATCTTCGTTGGCCAGCTTTTCTGGCGAAATGCTTGTAGCGATTGAAACAGCAGGAACGAATCTGAACAGCTTTTCCATCTAGCTCGGCAGGATGCTATGGCAAGACTGGATAATCTGTTTCGTCCGCTCTTCCTGGTAGATCACCATGAGCCTTCTGCATTGGATGTCCTATAGTCAAAAACGTTGGGAGGAAGTATGATGAGTGTGGAGGTAGCGTAACCTTTGCTCCTCATCTGGCGATTTGACCGTTTATGACAGCAAAACAAAACCGCTTGAGAGGCCAGTTCTCAAGCGGTTATGGTGGTGGAGATGGGGGAGAGTTGAACTCCTCCGAACAGCTTTTTTGGCCCTCTTGACGCCTGAGATGATCGGCTCGTTCCGCCTCTCAGGCGGCTTTTTTGTCTAAGCGTGTCTATGGGAAGTAGTCCCTGTTTGTCGGTTAAGCTGTATACGAAGCTGTATAAAAAAAGAGCGTAAGGGTTGTACCTAAGCTGCTTGGTGGCAAAAGACAGAGGTGTCTGCCCTCGTATGAATTTAGCGGTGTTCGGCTGGAGGGTACTAGCTGGCGGTGAATGGCTTGCCATTTACAAATATTTTGGGCTCTCTCGCACTTCCCGTGCTAAAGGGGAAGATGTCTAAAAGTCTGTGAATGCCACTATACTCTAGCAGCGAATCTTCCGAGGGATGGTTTGGTCATATAGTACCCACAGCACGGGAAATGCGGGAGAGCCATATTTCGCTACAGCCTTATCCCTGCTAACTTCAACGAGCTATGAAAAGCCTTGCCACATCTGCCGTGAGGTGCTGTTGACGCTCCTTGTAATAGCGTACACGCCAACCATTCCCACCTGAAGGATGAGGAAACCCGAGAAGACAGCGGCGGCGGTCCAGTAGACTTCGTTCAATGAGAAGCTCAGTTGCTTTTTGCGCTGCCTCACCGAGTGGTATAACAACGGCGTTGGGTACCATCGCTACACGCGCGCCGAGGCAAGCCACAACCAATGATCGAAGAACGGGATGACGTACAAGAGAAGGGCTGCCTCCAGTATAGTTCTTTCCATCAATGAACACCGGGTAATCAATAGCCGATACGTGAGCTGCCAGACGATGATGGGAGCCAAAGAGCCGGGCAGTGGTGTCGATACCCAACGCGCGGGCCACTCCAATACCGTCAAGCATATTCACCAGGTTGGTTCGCATAGGCCCTGAGAAAGCCCCAACAGCGTCAGCAGAGCGCAGTGTCTCCTCGTTTGACATGCCCGCCAGCAAACAGCGTCGGGCTTCACGCAATGCCTCGATTGCCTGATAAGCTCCAGGTGTGATTCCTACGAGCATCACCTTCGCAGCAGTATTCACCCAGTCCCAGGGGGCGTAGTAGATGCTGATGCGACCCTCCTGCCACAAGAGCAAGTCCAGTGGTATCTCCTGCACCATCCTCTGGGAATATGCATGAGACAAAACATTGTCTCGCTGGGCAGACAAGCACCATGATGGATACACTGGCGACCCATTGAGGAGTCCATGCTCGGCTGCCCATGCCACAGGACAGGTGTGGTCAATACTCGTGAGTTTCATTTCCTCCCTTGTCATAGGAACTTCAAGTGAGAAGATTTTTGAGGTTAGGCGTTGACCACATTTTGAGCAAAAATTGCTACTATGCCTTACTTCAGCCCTACATGATGGACAACGAGCGATCATAAACACTCCTGATTACGGCTGTTAGCTGATGTAGTTATAAGCATTTTCCTACTCTAATGATCTGAAAGAGCCTCTCACTTGTTGAAGAGTCTCATCGGTATTAAAATATATTATAGCATGTGTGTGCTTTGTATTGAATGTTATGGATAGAATCTTATTCCTATTGGTAGTTTGTTGGCCTGGAAAGTGGAATACGAAGAACCTTGTTCACTGGTGGTCTTAGCTATCCATCCAGCGCCTTCCAAAGGGGCTTCGCGTTCGTCAATATTCATGATTATTCGCTGATGGTTGTCGGTATTCCTAGCAAGATTCCTGTCAGAATTTCTCAGCATCGCCTAGATTTCAAATGGGAAGATTATGGCACAACCCTTTCATTTTCCTAACCTCAATCACTTTTCTCTGTCCCTAGACAATGTGAATCTATAAAACAAGGCATGGAAGAGAAGAAGGAGTACACCAGTCAGTAACGCAATGATATAGGAAAGTGAGTCAGAAAAGTTGGGGAAAGGTGAAAGAGCATTGAAGTGAAGTCGAAGTTCAGTTAGCACAAAAGCTGCTACTGCAAAACACAGGCTATCTAGCACAGCAAATACGAGGAATACGATTGAGGCGTATATCATGCCAAAACTATATCTCAAGCTGGTCCGAAAGACATTCCCAATATCTGGTATCTGATTTTGAAGATGCTTAATATAATATTCTCTAATATCATTCAGAACAGCTTTGTGTCGCTGGTAATTATGCACCAAGGAGATGAATCTAATAAAAAATAGTGTATTGCCTATACCAAAAATGATTGATGACATAATAACCATTAGCTGCTGGTAAGTTAATGTTTTATTGCCTAGTTGGTAGATGATACTTATTCCAGAAATTGATATACCAAGAAATAAAAAATATAAATTAAACGTGCTTGTGGTATCACTTAATATCTGTTTGAGGAAATCTCCCCTGAATCTAAACTCTTCCATTAAGAGGCTTTCAATCTTTAGGTCGTTTTCTGTGATGATTTTGATCTTTGTCAAGCTGCCCAAGTTCTCATGTACAGAAGGCAAGGTATTGGCATTATCAGATCGATGAAGGAATCTGTACCAAAAAGGCTGTTTTTGCTGCTGTTGTGACAAGACTCTTCCCTTCCTGTGGTCGGTAACTTGGTGGATAGACCACTTAGCTCATAGTACATACCTTATATATTCTCCAGCCACTCCTCCTGTCTTACGTCTCTTGCCAACTCCTCCACCAACTTCACCGTCTCCACGCTCACTTTCACGACTTTCCCAACCAGGCGCACAATATACTCTGGCTCATCCTCGCGGTTGGGGTCGCTGGTAATCCCACTTCGTGCATCGGTACTCACCTGATACTGGTCAATCACCCACTCCAGCGCCGAGCGATTGCCCAGGCGATACTGGAAGCACTCTTGCGGGATGCCTGATAGTGTCAGCCATTCGTTCACTAGAATAGCATCTTTATTGGGTGTAAGCCGCATTTTCTCGACTCGCCAGTTGACAGGGACATCTCGGTTCTCAACCCATTTGAGTGGATATTCTGTTGCCTGCTCGTAATTAAGATGCAGTTCCATTAATAGCTTGCCAGTACGCACACAGGTCTCGAAAGCTGCTCTGTCTTTGAGCAAGGGGATACGAGGTAGCTCACGTTTGAGGTTCTCGGCGTAGCGTTCGCGGTACTGTGGGTGATGCAGCATGGCATAGACATAGTGGAAGATATCCCACTTGCTCACCTGCTCCCCGTAGCGCGCCTGGAACTGCGCCAGCGCCCAATCGGTGATGTTCTCACGTCGGTTGCTGCCGTCTTCAGCGTAGCTGTAGTAGGGGAAGCATTGAGCAGGGTCGGCATAGAAGTTCAAGTCTGAAATGGAAGTTGTAGCAAAAATAGCGAAGTGCTTTCGTCCATAACCCCCTACGATAATAACTGTATTCTCCGCTTCGGCCGTTGGGAAAATGATATGTTGCTGGTAGCGGCGCTGGTTCAAGAGATGGTCAAAATAGAGAAACTGCTGACAAAATGGACGATAAAGAGCATTTCGTACTTTATTTGCCTCGAACTTTAACGTTTGTTTCTTTTGCAATGCTTCTTTCAATCTGTCTGTCCACTTCAAAAACGTCGGATCATTGTTGACGAAATTGTCCATGGAAGAGACATTTTCTTCTTGGCTCTGCCGGAATACTTCGCTGTTGTAATTTCGAATGAAAAGCTGTACCTTGCCCATGAGCCTCGATCTGTCGAAATCATACATCCATTCATCACGGCTAGTAACAACTCCTAATGAGAAGGTTTTAAAAATTATCTGCCTAAATTGGCTGCGACCGGCTTTTGCCTCCTTCATGCCGAGGGAAAGAAAGGTAGCGAACTCAGCACGTAAGCCTTCAGTAAGCCAGGTGTATGTTTCGTCTGGCTGTAATTCTTGCCATTCTATATCTGTGATGTTGCCTCTGTTGGCAAGAAAATTTAGTTTCTCTGTTCTATGCCAGTATTCAGGGACACGATAGTAGTAGAGCCTACGATTGAGATGTTTTGAGTTTCGCACCGCAACAGTAATACCTACGCCAACTTGAATACTGAATACGTTATGTGTCGTACCGGAAAGTTTCGGGTTTTTGCGGATATTGCCGTGCAGGTCAATGTGATAGATTTGAGTGAAATCCTGCAAGAGGTGCTTCCTCATACCATCGAAAGCAATTTGGTCAATAAAAGAGTTATTCGAGACGAAGCAAACAATACCATCACGCCCTTGTAAACGGTCTGTTGCCCATCGGAAGAACTTGACATATGGGTCATAAAGTTTGTTGTTAAGGGTGGCTTTTGAGTCTTTCGAGTATGTTTCGCGGATACGCCTGTCGATTACTGGATAAGCACGGTTTCTATTGTTTTCGTTCTCATTCTTCTGGCCCATATTGTATGGTGGATTGCCGATTAAGACCATTATTGGGGCTTCGCGTTCGCGTATAATGCGTTCGGTGTTGGCTTCGCTGAAGAGTTCCATCTGTTGCCCTTCAAGATTGAGGGTATCAGCAAAGCATATGCCCTCAAAAGGTCTATATTGGCCGGTGCGTTCGTAGTAGGCGTGTTCGATGTTGAGAGAGGCGATGTAGTAGGGCAAGAGCATGATTTCGTTGCAGAAGAGGTCGCTGCTGTACTTCTGGCGCAAGGTGCTACCACTGATACGCTGAAGAAGGTTGACGATAAAGTTGCCGGTACCGACACAGGGGTCAAGTATCTGCACACCAGGAGTAGAGAGCGATAGGCCAAACTCGCGTTGGAGTACTACCTCAACACTGGCACACATAAAGTCGACGATCTCCTGGGGTGTATAGACGATGCCGTGTGTATCGGCTTGTTTGATAGAAAAGCCCTGAAAGAAGCGTTCGTAGATGGTGTTGAGGAAGTGCTGCTTCTCTGTCCAGCCGTCTAGCCCTTTGGCTGCATTCTCTATAGCGAGGTAGAAGCGGTCAAGGGATTTGAGAAATTCAACACGGTTAAAGGCGCGGCTGGTGAGGGCCTGGATGACCTTCTCGATTTCGGCGGCGATCACGTTGCGATTGATGAAATCAGGATTGTTGAAGACTGTGCGAAAGAGGCGTTCGGTCAAGAGGTGCTGTACGAGCATCTCATCGACGGTGGCGCTGCTCATGTTGGGGTCAAGCGAGGTGTGGCATTGCTCCAGAAAAGCAGAAAAGGCGGCGACAAAGGCTTTATTGCGGGCATGTTCTTCGCGGATGATCTTCAAGAGACCTTGCGCCAGATCGGGAATGCTTTCCTTGAATTCTTCAACGGCTCGCTCAAAGTTTTCGATGTCCGGCTCGGCATAGTGGAAGAAACGATCAAGCACCTCGATCAGGTCGCTTTGTCTGGTAAGGTCAGCGTCGAGAATGCGTTTGTTGCCTTGATAGAGGACGGCGCGGCGCGTATCCTCAAAAATGGTGTTGCTGATGGGATAGCCAATACTGATCTTCTTGCGTATCTCGGTGTCCAGATCGTCTCTGGTATCTTTGGCTTCCCAATAGCCACGAGGCAGGTTGAAGCTATCACGTAGCGTGCCGTCGGGTCGTTTGCCGTTGGCTAAGGTCTCTTCAGGTATCAGTATCCAGTTGGCTGATTGGGCGAAAGTCGAGAGGAGCGTTTGAAAGGCGCTTCTGACGGCGGTTTCGTGTTTCACATTGTGGGTTTGATAGGCCGCAAGCTCTTTGTAATACTGATCGATGGCTCTTTTCTGTGTTGCTGTGATGTGCATGTGACCCTGATTTCCCCTGTTTGTAGATGTGCGCTATTGACGCCGCTCCCATTGCATTACTGTAAAGTTCGTTCCTTTAGTGTAAACGAATCGAAACTCTATTGCAAGGGGTTTAGCCATTTTTTCGCTGCAATAAGGGTTCTTATGGACTGGCTCTCTCAAAGAAGATCACCCTTTTCCCTATACATCTTGATACGTTTCATCTCGCTCCTGACAAGCTCGCGACGTTCTTTTGAGAGAAACCAGGTCAGGGGGTGCCATTCGTCGGCGTCGGCATAGTGGTTGAGAATTTTGATGCCGTGCGGAGAGAGGACTTTGGCAAAAGTGAGATAGGTTCGTTGCTGATGGAATGGGGATGTGACCAGAATGATGCTCTTCAGGTTATGCTCCTTCAGCAGCTTGAGAACGTATTCGGCGTTTTCGCGGGTATGAAGGGATTCTTCTTCGATGAGGAGAGCTTCGGCTGGTACGCCCATCTGAATAGCTCGGTCTTGAATGTACCTGGCTCCCAGAGCGGCATCCCAGGTTCTGGCGGCGTTGGCTATGTCTTTGTGTTGAATGCGTCCATTGACGGCGGCAGTCTCTAGCTCTTGAAGTGGGATCAGCGTGGCCTCCTCGTTGATTTTGACTGAAAACTTGCCGCTACAGATGATGCGCGGTGCCCAGCCTTCTTTGTAGAGGCGAACTGCTGTACAGATTTTGCCGTCCAGGTACTGGATGTTGCCACGTGTGCCAGCCAGAACGACAATGGCGTCGGCTTTTTGAAGGCGATCTCGTAGGGCGAACTGCTTCCCTTTCAGGTAGAAGACGAACCAGATAATCGCCGGTACAATGGTGATGATACTGAGCGTGCTTAGAATGACTGCTATAGTTTTCGACATTATTTTGTAATAAGCATTTCGGTCAGTTCGGAAATGCTCTGCTCCTTTCCCGAAGGGGATTGTCTCAAGGTTTCGTGGAGTTTTTGAATCCGATGGATGGTTTTGTTGGATCCGGCTGCCCTGCCTAAAATGAGGGCTTCTTTTGCCTGTACTACACATTCATCGATGGCTCCTAACCTATAGTATGCCTCGGCTTTTTGTGCGATTGCTCTGGCTTTTCCTCGTACAAGTGCCGGGTCGTAGGTAGTGAAGCTTTGATCGATCAGGATAATGGCTTGCCGATGGTCTCCTAACAGGAGAGCATCAATTCCTTTCTGCGCGAGTAGTGACGCTTTTGTAAACCTGGTCAAACTTCTCTCCTCGACCTGCTGTTCTGGAAGATTTTCAGCCTCACCAATATTATACCAACAGTCCTGCGCATTTTGTACTTTTGCGTTGGCTTCTGAGAGGGCCTGTAGTATGTTCCCTCGCAAGCGGGGAAAGTTGTGACCCTCAATAGTCGTGAGAGCGCCGTCAAGGTAGATGAGGGCCTGTTTGGGTTTCTCTTCCTGGATGAGTGTCACTCCCTCACGTGCGAGAGCCGAGGCCATAAATTCTGGCTCATCCAGTTCCTGTGCTACATGAAACGCTCTTTGATAGGCGGCGTGGGCCTGGGGATAGTGCATCAGGTCTCGCAACACACAACTTTGTAACTGGTAGCTCATGGTAAGAAGTGTCAACACACGCTTTTGCAAAGGTGTTCCTTGCGTCTCTCTGGCAAGATTGACGATTTGTTTTATCCATGCATCCAGCCCGTGAATAACGCGAATAGCTCCTCCTGTATGGTACAGTTCCCAATAGGTACTCAGCGTGGTTTCAAAAAGTGTCACGAGATCATCGCTTATGAGGCGGCGTTGCTCAACAATTGGTTGTAACGATGAAGACTCTATAAACTCTGCGCCAAGCAATCCAAGAAGAGTTTGTTTGAGCAGGTTGCGACGAAATTTATCCACCATTTCGTCCTTTGCTTCCTGAGTGAGTAAGCTATTATCCAGAGTAAGCAGGGAATTGAGAAACTCTACCTGTTCTCTGGTAAGTAGAGCAATTGATGAGGATTGAGAGGAGGGCGGCGTCGTTGTATTCTCGTCCGTTGCTATCGGTTCAATGTGTTCAAGTAAACCAAGCTGTTCAGGTGACAGGCCGAAAAGGGTTGTGAGTTTCGCCTGATAGTAGGCGCTGGGCTTCGCTACTCCTCGTTCCCATCTGCCGACAATATCGGCATTGATGCCCCGTTCAGGATGGTCTTTTTTACACAGCTCGTACAGTTTGTCTGCTACCTCTTGCAGCGTCCAGCTTCGTAATTGGCGTTGGTGGCGGAGGATATCATTTGGTTTCTTACTGGCTCCGTTCACGGTGCATCTATCCTTACTTCATCAAGGAAAGCTCTTTCCATGCCCGCTTTACAAGACGTATCTCGTGCTGTCGTTTTTACCAGATGCATTATACCACAGGATGGGGTTGCTGGCACTATGCTGTTGGAAGATGTGTTCAAGACGTGTTCAAGACGTGTTGCTGATGTAAGAATCGAGACCATTTCACCTCATAATTAAAGCAGAAATACCGCTACATGAGCGCGCAGATAGGCAGTGTAGCCGGTACTGGATAAGCGGTTGAGGACAGTTGAGAAGGCGATTCAGAAGACAGGGAATAAGGAGTAGCACTGATGGAATCACAAGATCGGTATATTTCGCTTGGCTCACTTGAGCAGTACATGCGCCAGGTGAAACGAACACTGCCGTTGACAGAGGACGAGGAAGTACGGTTGTTAGCACTGGTGGCGCAAGACGGTGACGCACAGCAGGCGCGTGACCGCTTAATCGAAGGATACCAGCCCCTGCTGATCGGCCTGGCGAAGCGGTTTGCGCGCCATTCGCAGGATATGGAACTGCTGGATTTCATCCAGGAGGGCAATATTGGCTTGCTACAAGCGTTTGAGAAGTACGATGGCTGCAAGGACGCTTCATCCTTCCGTAGTTTCGTTTTTGCCTGGGCGCGTGGGGCCATGCTTGCCGCTTTGTGGCAGTTTGAGGGAACGTTTCGCCTCCCCGTTCAGAAGGTCAAGGCGATCAGGCAGATGCATGCCGTCAGTACACGCCTGCTCGCTGAACTCAGACGTGAGCCAACTATTGCGGAAATTGCGCGGGAAATGGGTCTCAAAGAACGTGATGTGCGCGAGCTTATTGTCCTCCAGGAGCAGCAAGTGGTGAGCCTTCACACTCCACTGGATGAGGATGGCGATCTCTCTCTTGAGGACGCTATTCCTGACCCGGCAGCTTCTGCCTTCGCCGAAGATGGCTTTCTGAGTGTGGATGATGTGCTTGAAAAGCTCACTGAGCGCGAGCGTGTCGTGATACAGCTTCGCTATGGTTTTACAGACGGTCGGCCATACACGCCGCGAGAGATCGCTGATCTGTTGGGGGTAACGCTCTCAACCGTTCAGATGGTTGATCGGCAAGCGCGCATACGCCTGCGCCGTGCGTTGAGCGCATAAAAGCCTTTGGAAGCTCATGGCGTCTGTGATTGGGATACCTGTTGCTGGCAGGTGTCCTTTTTTTCTGGCTGGTGATGCGATTTGTTCGCAAGAAAGAGGTGATGAGGTGCTGGCTCTGCTGCTCTATAGCGGTGCGCTGGTCGGGTTGCTCCTGTTGCTCTTCCGTCTGCGTGGGAAACTGCGCTGTCTCGGCTGGCTCGTCGTGCTAGCGTGCCTGATCGGCTTCCTGTACCTGATAAGCATGCAGCATTAGCATAGCGCGACCTCGTAGTTTGTTCAAGTGTTGCTGGTTGGGATACTCACGTGTTGGGTGTCCTTTTTTATTGGCAAGCCATACGTGCGAAAGGAGTGCGATATGGGCAAGAAAACGGTGATCTG
>Ga0070739_10008561_pt1 | contig 10444 bp, 7 predicted proteins | sample Coa_R1_7_FD_66445 | JGI IMG/M metagenome (GOLD analysis project Ga0070739, IMG submission 66445) | Surface soil microbial communities from Centralia Pennsylvania, which are recovering from an underground coalmine fire - Coalmine... | ecosystem: Environmental > Terrestrial > Soil > Unclassified ...
AATTGCGCACGGCGATCGGCCAGTACGCGATCGTGGGCGCCTTCTCGTTCACCCCGTTGTCGCGTTCGTTGCCGGCCACGCCGATGATCTCCCGCCAGGTCCCTTTGGGGTTTTCGCGAATGCGCTTGCCGATCGCCGCCGCCGGGCTGCCCCACATCTCCCGCGCCAGGTTCTCGGAAACCATGATCACCGGCCGCATCTGAAAAACATCGGTCCACGTGAAATCGCGTCCCGCGAGCAGCGGGCTGCCGATCGCGTGAAAATACCCGGGCGATATGAACTTGTACCGCCTCAGCGCGGGCAGCTTGCCTTCCTCGTAGTGCCGGTCCTCCGCGAAAATCGGATCGTTGTCATTGGCGCCGTCCATGGTGACCGAGTTGGTCATGGCCACGGCGGACACGCCCGGAACCGCGGCGATCCTCTGCCGGATTTCGTCTTCCATGCGGAGCGCCTGATCGTCCGACAGGTTCTGGTATGGCACCGAGACGTGCAGCGTGAGAAGCTGCTCCGGATTGCGCACCCCCGGCTGCACCCGGCGCATGGCGTCGAAGGTGCGAATCATCAGACCCGAGCTGATCAGCAGCACCAGGGCAAGCGAGACCTGAACCACGACCAGCACGGCGCGCGCGCGATGGCGATCGCGGCCTTCGCTGGCGTTTCGGCTGCCGTCGCGCAGGGAAAGGCCGATCTGCTGGCGGGCATACTTGAAAACAGGCACGAGCCCGAATGCCGCACCGGCCAGCAGCGAAACGATCGTGGTGAATAACAGCACCCAGCCATCAATGGCAATATCGGCGACGCGCGGCAGCGTCGCCGGCGCGATGTGCACCAGCAGCCGCAGCGCCGCAAAAGCCAGCCCGGTCGCCAGCACGCCGCCGGCGAGGCCGAGCGCGGTGCTCTCCAGCAGCAACTCGCGTGCGATGCGCCTCCAGCCTGCCCCCAGCGCGGCGCGGATCGCCAGTTCATGCTGCCGTCCCTCGGCGCGAACCAGCAGCAGATTGGCGACGTTCGCGCAGGCGATAAACAAAACGATCCCCACCGTCCCCATCAGCACCCACAGGACGCGGCCGATATCCCCGATGACGTCCTGCTTCAGCGGCCGCAGCGCCGCCTGCATGTGGATGTCCTCGAAGAGCTTCATGGTCATGCCCGGCGGCGGCGGGAACTTCGTGGTCATGATCGGGATCATGCGGTTGATGTCCGCGTTCGCCTGCGCGAGGGTCACGCCCGGCTTCAGCCGCCCAAAGCTCTGATAACTGAAGTTGCCGATGAACACCTTGCCGCGATCGAGCTGCAGCGGGAGGATCAGCTCCACCTTTCGATCGAGAAACCGGAAATCCTGCGGCATCACGCCTATGATTTCCCGCGGCTTCAGGTCCGCGATCAGCGTGCGTCCAATCACCGACGGGTCGCCGCCGAACCGCCGCTTCCAGTAACCCCACGTCAGGATCACCGTGCCGCCCGCGCCCGGTGTATCGTCGGCTCGGGAGAACCAGCGGCCCCGCAGCGGAGCGATTCCGAGCGTCGGCAGAGCGTCGTACGATACATCCACCGCCGGAACCTGTTCCGGCTCAGCCGAACCGGTGATGCTCACCGAGTCGCCCTGCCAAAGCCCCATGCTGCGGAACGTATGATTTTCCTCGCGAAACGTGAAATAGGTCGCGGGCGCTGCATTCAGATCTTTGATGCCGAGGCCAGGCGCCGTCTCCCAGATCCCCACCAGACGATCAGGATCCGGATACGGCAGCGGCTTGACGAGAATGCCGCGCACCACGCTGAAGATCGCGGTATTGGCCCCGATCCCCACGGCTAGGGTGATGAGGGTAATGGCCGTGAACATCGGTGCGCGCAGCAGTCGCCGCGCGATATGGCGTAGTTCGGTAATCGGGGGCATCACCACGGAATACGATCCGAATCCGGTCGCGGTTCCGTGGTTGCCGCCGTTTAAGTCGTTTTGTGCAGCAGCGCGCTCGTGACGCGGCGATAATCATTATCCGAGTGAATTGATTCCAGCGCTTTCTCGAGCGCGGCGCGAACCGCCGGATCGGCCGCGTGCGTATCCGCGGCAAGCACCAGCAGGCGCGCTTTATTGTCATCGGAGCCGATGGAGGCCGCCGCTTCGATCGCCGCAACGACGGTTTCCGCCGGAACACCCTGCTGTCGAATCACCTGGGTCAGAACCCGGGTGCGATCGTCATCGGAGCCGATCGTATTTACCGCCGCGAAGAACGATTGCCGCGCCGAGGGCTCATCCATTCGGGCGTCGGCAACGCGCGTAAGCACCGAGGCTTTATCGCCGTCTGACCCGATGTGCCGCGCCGAATCGGCGATGCCCGCCAGAACGCCTGCATCCCGGCTCGGGCCCGTCAGCAAAGCCGACAGCACCGACGCGCGATCCCCGTCCGAACCCATCGTGTTCGCCGCGGTGAAGAAAGCGTGTTGAACCGCGGGGTCGGTGAGCGGATACGCCGCTGCGTCGCGAAGGAGCGCGGCCTTATCGCCGTCGCTGCCAATACCTGCCGCGCAATGCAGCAGATCGACCATGGTGTCCGGTTGCGTGTTGGAGCTCCGCAGCAGCGCCCGCAGCGCGTTCAGCCGGTCGCCGTCGCTGCCGATCGTGCTCGCGGCGTGAAACCATGCCTGACGCGCCTGCGGCTTGAAATCGTGCGCGATCTCAACCAGCAATGCCGACTTGTCGCCGTCCGAGCCGATGCCGCCGGCCGACCGCGCCGCAAGAGCCAGTGTTTCCCCGCTTCGATCCTGCCGAACCGCTTCCCCGAGCACGCGCCGCCGGTCGCCGTCCGAGCCGATGCTGCTCGCGGCGTTGAACCACGCCTCGCGCAGATCATCGCGCAGATATTGATCGGCCACATCGATAAGCAACTGCGCCTTGTCGCCGTCCGAGCCGATGCGTCGCGCCGCACGCATCGCGTCCCGGAACTGGCCCTCGTTCAGATGGCCGTTATCGATCAGCTCGCGAAGATACGTGCGCTTTGAGCCGTCGCTGTCGATCTGAGCGATTTCCGTGAGCACGGCGGTGGGGCCTCCGGCGCGCAGGATCCGCTGCACTCGCGCCGCCGCGCCAATGCCCGTCTCGCGGATCAGGCGCAGCATCTCAGCTGCCACCCACGCCTGCGCCGCTCCGTTCAGCGGCCGCTTCTGGCCGTCCACGAAATAGGTCCGCGTGAGGTTTCCGTTGTCGTCAGCCTGCACCTTGTACTCGCGGTACGGGTTCATCCAGCTTCCTTCGCGGATGAGCACGAACCCTCCGGGGGTCAGTGACTTGACGTCGCGGTCGTCATCGGAGAACTCGGCCGTGCCGTGAATCTGGATGCTGCGGTTCTCGGAGGAGGAAACCCAGCAGTTGGCGCCGAACTCGCACGAATCGCCACAGGAGAACAGCGGGATCAGGGCGCAGGAGAACAGGACGGCAGAGAGTGTGCGCATGGCATGTCCTGGAGAGATACTACGAGCCGGCCCTGCCATTTGTTCGAAAACTTGTGGGACGCGCCGTTCCCCCCTCTAAACCTCCAGCGCCAGCGCCAGATCGTCACGCAGGTCCTCGAACTCCTCCACCCCGACCGAAATCCGCACCAGGGTGTCCGAAATGCCCAGCGCGCGCCGCTGCTCCGCGGGTACCGAAGCGTGGGTCATGATCGCCGGATGCTCGATCAGGCTCTCCACGCCTCCCAGGCTCTCCGCAAGCGCGAAGACGCGGCAGCGCTCCAGCACCCGCCGCGTGAACGCCAGGTCGCCTTTCAGCACCGCCGTGATCATCCCTCCGAACGCGCTCATTTGCCGGCGCGCCAGCTCATGCTGCGGATGCGATTCCAGCCCCGGATAGATCACGCGCTCCACCGCCGAATGCCCCTCCAGCCACTCCGCCAGACGTTGCGCGTTGGAACAGTGCCGCTCCATGCGCAGATGCAGCGTCTTGAGCCCACGCAGAGCGAGGAACGAATCGAACGGCCCTCCGATGCCGCCCACCGCATTCTGCAGGAACGCAAGCCGCTCGCCCAGTTCCGGATCTCGCACCACCGCCACACCGCCGACCATGTCCGAATGCCCGTTGAGATACTTCGTCGCGGAATGCAGCGCGATATCGAAGCCCAGCTCCAGCGGACGCTGCAGGTAAGGCGTGGCGAACGTGTTATCCACGACGCTCAGCAGCCCGCGTTCGCGCGCCACGGCGCCCACCGCCGCCAGATCGACGATTTTGAGCAGCGGATTCGATGGCGTCTCCACCCACAGCATGCGCGTGTTCGGCCGCACAGCGCGCGCCACGGCCGAGGCGTCGGACATGTCAATAAAGCTGAACTCCAGTCCCGCCGACCTCCGCCGCACGCGCTCGAACAGCCGGAAGGTTCCGCCGTACAGATCGTCACTGGCAAGCACGTGACCGCCCGTATTCAGCAGGTCGAGCACCGTGGCCATCGCCGCCAGTCCCGACGCGAACGCGAACCCGCGCACTCCCCCCTCCAGGTCGGCTACGCAGCGCTCGTATGCGAAGCGCGTCGGGTTTTGCGACCGCGAATACTCGAACCCCTTGTGCACCCCCGGGCTTTCCTGCACGTATGTCGACGTCGCATAAATCGGCGTCATGATCGCGCCCGTGGAAGGATCGGGCGCCTGCCCCGCGTGAATCGCGCGTGTTCCGAAGCGATATGGCATATTCAGTTGATTATTGGAGTTTGCGGCGCAAATAGCTGAGCAGATCGGTGCGCGTGATCAGCCCTGCGAAGCGGTCCCCGTCCACCACCAGCGCCACCATCCCTCGATCGAGAATGCCATACACGTCGCCGATGGCCGCATCCGCCGAGATCGTCTCCAGCCTGCTGGTCATCGCGTCGCGCACCGGCGAGCGGAAGCGGTCCGGGTCGCCGTGCATCGCCAGCAACAGGTCCGATTCGTCGAGCACGCCCACGCACTGGCCCTTGTCCATCACCGGCACCTGCGAAATGTCAGCCATGCGCATGCGCTGGAAGGCGGTGAGCAGCGTGTCTTCCGGCGTGACCGTGATGACGCCGCCCTCTTCATAGCGCCGCGCGATCAGCTCGCGCAGATTCCCGCTTGCCGGACGCTCGAGATAACCCTGATCGAGCATCCAGTAATCGTTGTACATCTTCGACAGATATTTCGAGCCGGTGTCGCAGACAAAGGTCACCACGCGCTTCGCCGTGGTCTGCTCCTGGCAGTAACGCAGTGCGGCGGCCAGCAGCGTGCCCGACGACGGCCCGCCAAAGATTCCGGTTCGCTTCAGCAATTCGCGCCCGGTCTGGAAACTCTCCGGATCGCTGATGCTGTAGGCCCGGCGCACGCGTGACAGGTCGGCGATCGCGGGAATCGAACTACCGCCGATGCCCTCCACCGCATAGCTCCCGCCCGGACCCGCTTTGCCGGTGCGCACGAGGTCCGCAAGCAGCGAACCCATCGGATCCGCCAGCACCATCTCCGCGTCCGGCTGCACGCGCGCGAAAAACCGGCTTAGCCCGGTCATCGTGCCGCCGCTGCCAACGCCGCATACGATCGCGTCCACGCGGTGCTCCATCTGCCGCCAGATCTCCGGACCTGTGGTCACCTCGTGGGCCATCGGGTTCGCCGGATTGGCGAACTGGTTGATGTTGTACCCGCGCGGAGTCTCTCGCGCGATCCGCGCCGCCATGTCCTGGTAGAAATCAGGATGGCCCGGCGAAACATCCGAGCGCGTCAGCCGGATCTCCGCCCCGAGAGCGCGCGCGTGCGCAATCTTCTCCACCGACATCTTGTCGGGGATCACCAGAATCAGCCGGTAGCCCTTGATCGCGGCCACAAGCGCCAGCCCGATCCCGGTGTTCCCCGCGGTCGCCTCCACGATCGTGTCGCCCGGCGCCAGCCGGCCCTGCCGCTCCGCTTCTTCGATCATGGCCACGGCCATGCGGTCCTTGATCGACCCGCCGGGATTCTGCGATTCGAGCTTGAGGTACAGCTCGCACACGCCGGTGTCGAAGCCGGTCAGCCGCACCAGTGGCGTGTTGCCAATCAGGCCGAGAGTGGGCGGGGCAAGCGTTTCGGTCATCCTCAATCTATCCTTGCACTCCCGTCTGTGTGGTGCGAGCCTTAGGCTTGCACTCAGCCCGCGATGGGGGGCAGGGCCTCGCCCTGCGGCGGGCTCTCAGAGCCCGCCTGGTCTGGTTACCCATCCCTCACCTAACCCTCTCCCAACCGAACAGCACATCCCGCTTCGCTATAGTGAAGAATCCGGGCGAAAACGATGCTTGTTGTCATGCAGGAAGGGGCCACCGACGCCCAGATCGAGAAGGTCATCGAACGGCTGGTGGGCATGGGCTTCACCATTCATCGCTCCACAGGCGTGCTGCACACCGTCCTTGGCGGCGTGGGCCCTATGGAGGAGTTCGATCCCGCCGTGTTCGAGGTGATGGAAGGCGTCAAGGAATGCCACCGGATCGTCTCCCCGTATAAGTTGGCCAGCCGCCATTTCCGACCCGACGGAACCGTGCTGCGTATTAAAGGCGTCGAGATCGGCGGCAGCGCGCCGGTGGTAATGATGGCCGGCCCGTGCAGCGTTGAGAGCCGCGACCAGATCGACTGCGCCGCCGAAATTGTCGCCAAAGCCGGCGCCAAAGTTATGCGCGGCGGCGCTTTCAAGCCGCGCTCCTCGCCTTATAGTTTCCAGGGCATGGGCCAGGAAGGCCTCCGCCTCCTGCGCGACGCCGCCGACCGCCACGGCTTGCTGGTTATCAGCGAGGTCATGGACCAGACCCAGATCCCGCTGCTGTCCGAGTACGCCGACATCCTTCAGGTGGGCGCGCGCAATATGCAGAATTTCAACCTGCTCCGCGAACTCGGCAATCAGCGCAAACCGGTCCTGCTCAAGCGCGGCATCTCGGCCACCATCGAAGAGCTTCTGCTCTCGGCCGAATACATCCTGTCCGGCGGGAATTACGAAGTCATGCTCTGCGAGCGCGGCATCCGCACCTTCGAGAGTTACACGCGCAACACCATGGATATTTCCGCCATTCCGGTGCTCCGCAAGCTCTCCCATCTGCCCGTCATTGCCGACCCGTCGCACGGCACCGGGCGGCGTGATCAGGTGGTCCCCATGGCTCGCGCCGCGGTCGCCGCCGGCGCGGACGGGTTGCTGGTGGAAGTACACCACGACCCCGATCGCGCCCTCAGTGACGGAGCGCAGTCACTCTTCCCGGAGCAGTTCGCCGACTTGATGCGCCAGCTTCGCATCATTGCCCCGGCCGTAGGCCGGACCATGTAGCCGGTGCGCGTCGTTGCCATCATCGGTACGGGCCTGATCGGCGGATCCTTCGGCCTCGCCCTCCGAGCCGTGGGATTCAAGGGCGAAATCGTGGGGGTGAGTTCCCCGCCGGCCCTCGCGGCAGCGTTGCGCATCGGCGCCGTCGACAGCTCAGCGACCCTCGCCGACGCCGCCGCTCGAGCCGACCTGCTGTTCCTCTCGCAGCCCGTGCTCCGCATTATCGACACCCTGGCTGCGCTGAACGATCATGTTCGTCCCGACGCGCTGGTCACCGACGCCGGCAGCACCAAGCAGGCGATCGTTAGCGCCGCCGCACACAGCCTCACGCGCGGGCGCTTCCTCGGCGGCCATCCCATGGCAGGCAGCGAGAAGACCGGCGCCGAGGCCGCGGATCCGGCTTTGTTCCGCGACCGTCCGTGGGTTCTGACCCCCGGCAGCGACCAGGACCTGCGCACCCCCGAAGCCATCGAATTTCAGGAATGGCTGCGACGTATCGGAGCTCGTGTCCTGATCATGGATTCGGCGGCGCACGATCAGGCCGTAGCCTTTACCTCGCACCTGCCGCAACTGGCCTCCACCGCGCTCGCCGCTTCACTCGCCGGCGTATCTGCGCCGATCTTCGGCCCCGGACTGTTGGATATGACCCGCCTCGCCCTCAGCTCCTGGGAGCTGTGGCGCGACATTGTTCTTACAAATCGGAAACCTATCTCCGATGCGCTGGCGGGCTACATCGAGCGGCTAAATCTGGTGAATCAGGCCCTGAACGGCGACGACCGGCAGCTCGCCGAATTGTTCCAATCGGCTCAACAACTTGCATCCAGACTGCGAAATTTATCGAGCTGACGAGAGTCTGACGAAATACCGTGGACTAATCCTTATATAAGCTACTTGACTTTGGGACTATAATATTCAGGTCACTCTACATGCCCTCGACTCCAAGTGCGCTGACCACGTTGTGTCGTAACGAGCTCATTCACCAGGAGGCCGTGAGCAGATATGCGCCCGCTCGACGCTTCGCTTCGCTGTTTACCGAAGCGAGCCCGTCGGATGCACTGTACTTCCTCGATTCAGGCCTCGTCAAGATCTTCAAACGCGGCGAAGACGGCAAAGAGATCATTCTCCGAATCGTCGCGCCGGGTGAGTTGTTTGGCGAGCAGTCGCTGGTGGCGGAAGACGGACGGAAGCTGTCTGCCGAAATCCTGCAGGAAGGTGTTATCTACGTAATCCCGAAGAGCGTTTTCAACGCCTTCTGCGACAGCCACCCGGGAGCGTGGCGGCTGGTCGCCGAAGCGCTGGGCGCGCGACAGCGGGATCTGGAAAAGAAAGTGGAGCTGCTCTGTTTGCAGGATGTGGAGTATCGCATCCTGTACTACCTGAGCGAGCTGGCCACCACAGTCGGACATCGCGCCGACGGAGCCGGCGAATACGCCATTCCGTTGTCGCAAAGCGAGCTTGCCAGCCTCATCGGCGCCACTCGCGAAACCACATCCACCACGCTCAACTCCCTGGCCCGCCGCGGGCTGGTGCGGCTGGGACGCAGGCTGCTCATCGTCTCGTCCATCGACAACGTGCGTCACGCCGCCACCGAGCGTACCTCCGCGCGCGCCGCCAACGGCAGCGCCTAGTTTCGTTCCCCGACCAGGAAGCCACGTTCGCTTTCCTGGTTTCTCTTCACTTCCACAAAAATCCCGCCCGACAGTACATCGACGCGAAAACACCCGCTCCGCCTGAGCTTAACTCCCCGGAACCAGCGAAGCCACGTTCTCCTGACTACTTTCGGTCCTGCCCCAGAACGCCAGCGCCAGTGCGAGCGAGGCCAGTTGCACGGCAACGATCAGCGCCGCACACATCCGCCATCCTCCGTAAGGCCATAAGAAGCCCGGAATCGCCGCGCCGGCGCTGCCGCCCGCGTAGTAGAACATCACGTAAAGCCCCACCGCCAGCGCGCGATCGTGCTCGGCGATCGACCCGATGTAGGTGGTGGCCGCGGCGTGCGAAATGAAAACGCCCGAGCACGCCAGCGCCAGCCCGGCGACGATCAGCCACAGCGACGGCGCCACGGTGAGCAGGATTCCGGACACTCCGATGCCGACGGCCAGCGCCAGCGTGATGCGATGGCCGTAGTGGTCGATCCAGCGGCCCGCAACCTGCGTCACCGTGGCCCCCACCAGATAAACAAAGAACAGCGAACCGAGCGCCGCCGCGCGCAGCCGGTAAGGCGGCGCGGCCAGGTGAAAGGTGATGTAGGTGAAGGTGGAGATCAGCGTGAACAGCACGCAGAACCCCGCCGCATAGGTGGCCGCCAGCCTCGGATTCCGCAGGTGCCGCAGCGCTGCGACTCTGGTGTCCATGGGCTGCTCACGCGCATGCGCGTGCTCGGCCGGCAGCCACGCCTGCATGGCGATGGTTCCCACCGCACACAGGACCCCGACGGCAAGCAGGCTGGCGCGCCAGCCGAAAGCCGATGCCGCCAGGCCGGCGACCAGACGGCCCGTGAACCCACCCAGCACCGTGCCGCTCACGTACGCGCTCATCGCCGCGCCCGTACCCTCGTCGCGCCACTCGTCGTTGATGTAGGCCACCGTGACGGCGAACACCCCAGGGGTCGCGAGCCCCTGCAGGAACCGCCATGCGATGAGCACGGGCAGCGTTGGCGATGTCGCGGAAAGAAGCGCAGTGGCCGACAGCAGAAGTGCGGAGAAAACGATGACACGCTTGCGGCCGATGCGGTCTGCCAGAGCGCCGACGAACGGCGCCGCCAGCGCCACCCCCACCGTGCCCGCCGTGACCGTGAGGCTGACCGCGACCTCTCCGGCGCGGAATACGTGCTCCAGCAGCGGCAGCAGCGGCTGCGTGGCGTAGAGCCCGAAAAACGCGCACGCCCCGGCCAGCACCACCGCGAAGGTGCGCAGCGCGGGTCTGAAACCTGTCATGATCCGGGATGACTCATGCCGGCCCCTGGTCCCATTGTCGAGTATGCGCCCTTGAAGCGCTCCCGGATCTTGATCACAAGGTATCGCACGAATCGAATCAACAACTTCCATACTCAGCTCTTTGCGGCTTTGCGAAGATCGTAATGCGAAGGCTGGCCAGGCTGAGCAGATTGTTCGATTCGTTGTTCGTTGCGTAGTTTTTGCAACCGCTGGGCGTCTTAATCGGCGCTAAACGGGGCTCCTC
>Ga0070739_10008562_pt1 | contig 10444 bp, 8 predicted proteins | sample Coa_R1_7_FD_66445 | JGI IMG/M metagenome (GOLD analysis project Ga0070739, IMG submission 66445) | Surface soil microbial communities from Centralia Pennsylvania, which are recovering from an underground coalmine fire - Coalmine... | ecosystem: Environmental > Terrestrial > Soil > Unclassified ...
ACCGACAATGGTTTCACGCTTTTCAATGATTTCATGATATAATCTGGCCAAACATAGCCTTTGACAGGGTTTTGACCAACGAAAATGTTACGTGCTCAATTCTTCAGGTTGTGCGGTGAAGAGAGGGGCTTGCCCGCCGTCCCCAAATTCTTTGATTCAAATTGACATCGCGCTGTCGTCCGGGGTTTGCTGCTGCGCGATGGCTGAAGGGTTGCTAACCGAAAAACTGACCAAGCCTAAGTCACAAACGCCCAATGCGCCTGCGGCAAGGCGGCTATGGCTGGTCGCGGCCATTGCAATTGTTTCATTGGCCTGTTTTTCTTTTCCGCAAGCCACATTCAACCAGACCCTGGATCCCTCTTGGGCTTCCGTGCTGGTTTATGCGCACCAAAAAGGTCTGGCCTTTGGCCGCGATATCGTTTGCACATACGGACCTTTGGGATTCCTTTCCATCGAATTTTTTTCTCCCTTTTCACCGGCCATGCGGACCTTGTTCGAAATCCTTTTCGGCGCGGGCATTGCCACGGGGATTTGTCTTCTCGCATGGCGGATGACTTTGGCGTGGCGGCTTGTGCTGCTGGCATTTTTTATTTTTGCGACGTCACCGTTGCATTGGGGCGGCGACGGTCTTTACGTGGATGTGGGTTTGTTCGCGTGGGGAATGCTTTGCTTCGTCGAAAACGGTCGGCGGCTTCCGATCTTTGTTGCGGCATTGGTGATTTTGGCCGCCGTGGGCGCGTTGATAAAAAATACATTTCTTGTGACCGGGTTTTTTACATCGCGCTGGTCGGATTGAATTTGTTTTTTCGCAAACGAGCCTTGCAGGCTGCAGTTGCTGTGATTGGTTTTATCGTGAGCTTTTTGCTGGTATGGATGTTGTCAGGCCAACAGCTTTCCTCGCTTGCCCCTTACTTTGTCAATTCATACCGGGTCATGAACGGCTACAATGCCGCGATGGGGTTGGACGATATCAAGCTTGGGTGGGTGCTTGCGATGGCCGCGGCGGGATTTGCCGCGATTTCAATTGGCATGTGGAGTTCCAACAATTCGGAGGTCATATCGAATATCGCGCAGCGCCTAACAATGTTTATTTGGCTGAGCGGCTTCCTGTTTGAGCAATGGAAATATGGATGCGTGAGACGCGACTTCGACCATGTCGTTGAGATGCTTGGAATGGTTCCGCTCATGGCGATTTCGATGGACGTTTTAAAGGAAGCGAATAAAAAGGCATTTTTGGCGGGCAGAGTGGCGAGCATTCTATGCATTGGCATTGCACTGGCCTTTCTCCAGAGCCAAGTACACAGCTTCGTGCCCGTTAAGCTCGCGCAGCACACCGGCAAAAACATCTATCGCAACATGGCTGTCCTGTTCCAACCCGGAAAATATTGGCGTGAAAAAACTGAAGAGTTCAACGCCCAAAAAAAATTAGAACAACTCCCAAAAATCCGCAGTCTGGTTGGCAACAGCCCAGTGGATATTTTTGGTCAGAACCAGGCGTTTGCGATGTTCAATGATTTCAATTATCGGCCCCGTCCGGTTTTTCAGAGCTATGCGGCATATAATCGCCCGATGATGGAATTGAACGAGCGGTTTTATTCGTCTGCGGATGCTCCCGAATATGTCTTGTTCAATCTACAGGCACTGGATGGCCGCTACGCGCCACTGGAGGATTCTTTCATCCTGCGCGATTTTTTGAGTAATTATGAAATGGTTTCCCGCGAAGCCGATTATTTGCTGCTTCAGAAAAGGCGAACGCAAAAAATTCGAACCACACTGCTCAAGGAAGGAACCGCGGCCTTGGGCGAAAAAATCGACCTGCATAATTACCATGAGGAACACCTCTGGATCGAAATTGAACTTGAGCCAACGCTATTCGACCGCAGCTTAAAATTCCTCTACAAGCCGCGAGAAACAGAACTGGTCGTTTGGAACGAAAATTCGCCCGTAAAATTTCGCGCGCCTTCTGCCATGTTGTCGGCGGGTTTTGTTGCCAGTCCATTATTACAGGACAACAATGATGTCCTGAAATTTTATTCTGGCGCGAGGGAGCGTCAGCCACAAGCCATCGCGGTGCAATTGGCGTCCGGTCAGTCGGCATTTTCCCCGCCGCAAATCCATTTTCGCCTCTATCGGCTCGAGAAATAAGCCGGAAATCCCTGGCTGACTGGATATAAGGTCGATTCCCTACTGTTTGTACTCTTCCGGTGCGCGTACTTTTCTTGATTGAGAATTCGCTTGCCATTCAATCGCTGCGTTGGCGCGGGGCAGGCATTCGATTTTCTCTACCCAAACTTTTACAGGAGGCTTTATGGCTGAGACAGTCAGCGATTTTATGATCCAAAGGCTTAGCGAATGGGGCGTCAAACGCATTTACGGATATCCCGGCGACGGCATCAACGGGCTGATGGGAGCATTCGAACGCGCGCAAAAGAAAATGGATTTCGTGCAGGTGCGCCATGAAGAAATGGCGGCATTCATGGCGTGCGCCCACGCAAAATTCACGGGCGAAGTCGGCGTTTGTTGCGCGACATCCGGCCCCGGAGCGATTCATTTGTTGAACGGCCTTTACGACGCGAACAAGGACCATCAACCGGTGGTGGCCATCGTCGGTCAACAGGCGCGCACCGCGCTGGGCGGCGATTACCAGCAGGAAGTGGATTTGGTTTCGCTTTTCAAGGATGTGGCGCATGAATACGTGCACATGGCGACAGTTCCCGGACAGGTGCGGCATCTGGTTGACCGTGCCATCCGCATTGCGCTTGTGGAGCGGACGGTCACCTGCATCATTCTGCCGAACGATTTGCAGGAATGCGACGCCGTCAAGGCGGAGCCGCACAAGCATGGCACCATCCATTCGGGTATCGGTTACGCTGCGCCTCGCATTGTCCCCACCGATGAAGATTTGCAACGGGCAGCGGACGTTTTGAACGCGGGCAAGCGCGTGGCAATGCTGGTGGGAGCAGGTTGTTTGCGAGCGACGGATGAAGTGATTGAAGTCGCGGAGATCCTTGGCGCGGGCGTGGCGAAAGCGCTGCTCGGCAAAGCCGCCGTGCCCGATGATTTGCCGTTCGTCACCGGCTCAATAGGATTGCTGGGCACCAAGCCAAGCTGGGATTTAATGATGGGTTGCGACACGCTGTTCATGGTCGGCAGCAATTTTCCCTATCCCGAATTTTTGCCGAAGGAAGGCACAGCGCGAGGGGTGCAGATAGATATTGACGGAAAACTGCTGAACATGCGTTATCCGATGGAAGTTGCGTTGGTCGGCGACAGTGCGGAAACTTTGCGAGCGTTGATGCCGTTGCTGAAAAAGAAAACCGAGCGCGCATGGCGGAAGAAAATTGAGGAAAACATGCGCGAATGGAACGAAGTCCTGAAGGCGCGCGCGCTGGACAGCGGCGATCCCATCAATCCGCAACGTCTGTTCACCGAACTTTCGAAACGGCTGCCGGACAACTGCATCATCTCGGCCGATTCGGGGTCGTCCGCGAACTGGTATGCGCGCGACCTGATGTTTCGTCGCGGAATGATGGGCTCATGCTCCGGCACTTTGGCCACGATGGGTTGTGGCGTGCCTTATGCCATTGGTGCGAAGTTTGCGTTTCCTGATCGCGTGGCGATTGCTTGTGTCGGCGATGGAGCGATGCAAATGAACGGCATGAACGAACTCATCACCGCATCGAAATACTGGAAGGAATGGTCCGATCCGCGATTGATCGTCCTTGTGTTGAACAATTGTGATTTGAACCAGGTCACCTGGGAGCAGCGCATCATGTCGGGCTTTCCGAAATTTGAAGGCTCGCAGGTGCTGCCGGAATTTCCATACGCGGCGTATGCAGAACTGATCGGGCTCAAAGGTATCCGCCTGGACAATCCCGAGGATATCGGCGCGGCGTGGGACGAAGCTTTGTCGGCGACGCAGCCCGTGGTCATCGACGCGCACACCGATCCTGAGATCGCGACGTTGCCGCCGCACATTTCCATGGAGCAGGCGGCGAATTTTGCGAAGAGCATCCTCAAGGGCGACCCGGACAAGGGCGCGATGATCCGCCAGTCTTACAAGCAGATGTTGGACGGCTGGATGCCTCATCGCCGCGCGCGCAAGCATGAACACGCCGAGGAAGCGGGTTAAGAGGAGGCAACGCTTCGAAGGCCAAGGCGTCCATCATGCAGCGCCGTGATGGCCGGTGGGCGCATACCATGGCATCGTCATGATGACGATTCGCGGGTTGCCACGGAGCAGGAGCATTCCGCGCAGGAGCGTCGCGTAGCTCAAAAAATAATGATACCACTTTCGTTCGATGACTTCTGGCACCACAACACCCACTGTGCGTCCCGGATTTTCGCGGACAAGTTCCCGCACATAATTCACCACCGGCCGAAGTTCCTGCCGAAATTGTGAATGAACCACTTTCAATGTGGGCGGAGTGAATCCAGCCTCACGCGCCGGTTCCTCGACGAATTCGTCCCAATGTTTGGACAAATCATCTTCCGGCACTTCGCGGGTCAAGACCTGCACGGCGTGGACTTCCGGCGAAAGACGCGTCGCAAACAGGAGCGCTTTTTCCGCCACACGCGTCCAGCCGCTCAATGGAACCACCATGATCGGCGCGTCTGTCGCGCAAAAATCCAGCGGCCCATGAGATTCCACGGCGGCTTCGAGCCGGCGTTGATGCTTCTTCAAACGCTGAAGGGCGATCATGATGATGGGCACCAGCAGGATGGTGATCCACGCGCCTTCGATGAACTTCGAAACCATCACGATCAACACCGTGATCCCCGTCGCCAGCGCTCCCGCGCCATTGATCCATAATGCGATTCTGGCATGAGGTTCTTTTGAATGTTGCCGCCAGTGCGCGACCATTCCTGATTGGGACATCGTGAACGCCAGCAACGCGCCGATGGCGAAGAGCGGGATCAACTTGTCCGTGATACCGCGAAATATGCAAAGCAGGGTAAAGGAAAAGACAGCCAGCAAAACTATTCCATAGGTGTAAACCAGCCTGCGTCCGCGCCTCGCGAAGCCTTCGGGCAGATATTGATCCAGCGCCATCAAGCGGCATACGCGCGGAAAACCGGCAAAACTGGTGTTGGCTGAAAGCGCGAGCACGCAAAATATTGAAGCCATGCTCAGATAATAGAACCACCCGCGCCCGGCAACCGCGCCAATGAGTTGCGATAAAACGCTTTGATACTCGCGCGAGCCGGGCTGCGTTGCGCCGATGTGATACGCGTGGGTGACGAACGCAATTCCCAGCAGCATCAGCACCAATATCCCGATGATGATCATGAGCGTGAGTTGCGCGTGCTTCACTTTCGGTTCGCGGAAAATAGGCACTGCGTTGGAAACCGCTTCAACGCCGGTCATCGCGGTGCAACCGTTTGCGAATGCGCGCAGTAGAAGCCAGAAGGTGATTGCTTGTTTCGCCGGCGGCAAATGCGGAGGAGCAGTCACCGGCAAAGGATGACCATGGGCAAGCATGGCTTTTCCCACGCCAATCGCCAGCGCGGTCAATAGACAGGCGGTGAAAATGTACGTTGGCAGCATGAAGGCAAGCCCCGCTTCGCGCACCCCGCGCAAATTGATCAGTGTCAACAGCGCGAGCAGTCCCAGACAGCACGGCAATGTATAGGGCAGCAACGGCGGGAAGGCCGAACCGATGGCAGCGACACCGGCGGAAATTGCGACTGCGACGTTCAGGATGTAATCCACGGTCAATGCGGCTCCTGCGAGCAACCCCCAGCGTTCTCCCAGATTTTCCTTTGCGACCGTGTACGAACCGCCGCCGTTGGGATAAGCCGCAATGGTTTGACGGTACGAGAACGCCACGAGCGTCAGCACAACGACGATGACGATTGAGATGGGGCCGACTTCGCGAGGTCCCAACAAACCGATTGGAATCAATAATGTCAGGGCGGCTTCCGGGCCATAAGCGGCGGACGCCAGCGCATCCAACCCAAGAACGGGAATGCCTTCAAACGGCCCAACCATTTCCTTCTGGTCTTCACCGCTGGCAAGTCGGCGACCAAACAGGAAATTGATCCATTTTCTCGCCTGACCGGATTTTCGTTTGTCGCCTTTGGACTTTTTTGCCATGCGGAGGATTATTTTTCTTCTTCTTGCGGTCTGGTTTCCGGTTGCTCGTGTCTGGATTCGACCACTTCGCTGACCGCCTCCTTGATTTCGGTCACTTTCGGATGCACTTCCTTGAGCATGTCGTGTTCGGTTTGGGAAAGACCCTCGATGCGCATTCCCTGGTCCTTGAGTTCTTTAAGCGTGGAACACTGCCGCGCCGAAATGCGGTGCATCCACCAAAAGCACGCGATCCAGCAAATCACGTTGACCCACGAAAACCAGTAAATAAGAAAGTCACGCATGAGTTGGTCAATGAGGATGGCGTCCCTGGGTTTCACGCGAGCCATGTCATTCTCCTTTCGCCAGCACAAACAAAAACTGGCTGGGCAATTGCGCCGCCTCAATGGGGTAAATTGCTGGTTTTGCCCACGCGTTGTCGCACCCCATTGCTGCCTCGCGCGCGCAAATTTAATTTGGCTGGAATGATCGTTTATGGTGATCCGCAGTTCGAAGCCGGTTCCAGCGAACTGCTGGAACAATTGCGCGAACGCGCATTTGCCGCCAGCGCGGAAGATTTGGATCAATTACGTTCGCTGCTGATCCGGGCTGGGGAATTGGAGCAGGCGCTGGAGGACGCCGGCGCAGAGCAAGCCGCAACCTGCGCCCGGAAAATTACGGATTCTGCTGCCGCTGCATTTCATGACGTCTGGGCGCAATGCCAACTCAACCGCTCGATACCACGCCTGGACGTTCGCGCAAATCTGAATGAACTTCGCAACTTTTTGAGCAACACTTTCGATTTTCCAAGTCAAGTGACGGTCAAAATTCCTGAAGGGTTCGCGTTTTATGCGCTTTACCCGGAACAATATTGCGAGGCTGCGTTGGCTTGGAGCGATTGCAATGGAAAGGACTCCAACGACAGGAAAGTTTTGGTCGTCGGGATTCGCAGCATTGGAACGACCTTATCTGCGTTGGTTTCCGCGACGCTCGCGGTTGCAGGCTGGCAAACAAAAAGAATCAGCGTCCGTCCCACGGGTCCGCCCTTTGAAAGAGCCACAAGTTTGCCGGAACACGTGCGCGGGTCTGCAGCGCGCGCGTTGGTGGTGGATGAAGGGCCGGGTATTTCTGGTTCCTCAATGGCGTCGGTTGCGGAGGCGCTGGTGCAACAGGGTTTCGCGCCGGAGCAGATTTCATTTTTGCCAGGGCACAGCGGCGAACCGGGAACGGCCGCTTCGAGCGAAGTGCAGGATTGGTGGCGTCGGGCGCGGCGTTACGTCGCATCTTGGAATGAGTTGCGATGGAACGGAATGACACTGGCAGAATCGGTGAAAACAAAATCCGCCGAAATCGCGGGAGGAAGAACAAATTTCAGCAAGGTTGAGGATTTAAGCTGCGGCCGATGGCGCGAAAAAATTTTCGCAGAACGTTCCGCGTGGCCGTGGGCGCCAATTTCCTTCGAACGGATGAAATTTCTGTGCACGAACGAAGATGGCTGTTCCATTTTGTGGAAATTTTCCGGGCTGCGCGAATGCCAAACACCAAAAGAAGCCAAAGTGACAACCGAAGGAACGGTCCCGCCTTTGGCATTGTTCCGCGGTTTTATTGCGTTGCCATGGATTGAAGGCGAGCCGCTGTCAATTGATGACGGGAAAAAGCCTGATGTGGTGCGGCAAATCGCTCGATACATAAAAGCCGCGAGCAAAACACCGCTTACAGCATCTGAACAGGCGGGTGCATTCGAGCGCATCCATGAAATGCTTTATTGGAACACCAAGGAAGCCTTGGGCGCGGATTTTGCCGAGCGCGTGAATGGTTTTGCAAAGACAATCCGCATTGATGAATCGGGTCCGGCTTATGGTGATGGGCGCCTTGCTCCGCACGAATGGATGCGCACGCGCGAAGGCAAAATCGTGAAGCTCGATAGCTTCGGACATGATGCAGACCACACGATGGTTGGCCCTCAGCCCATTTATTGGGACGTCGCTGGTGCAATCGTTGAATGGCAACTCCCATCGGCGCAACCGCTGCTTTCGGAGTTGGAACAAGCTGGAATATTTTTGCGACCTGAAGTTCTCTCGTTTTATCAGATGGCGTATGCAGCTTTTCGGATGGGACAATCTGCGCTTTGCGTCGATGCATGGGCATTCGATGAAGTTGAAGTCGAGCGGACGCGGGAAGCCTTTGAGCGTTATCGCCAGCAATTGCGCGATTGCCTTGAGTCAGCGGACATCAGGTATTCAAGCCAAGCACTTTTGACTCAAAATCGTTGATCAAAAGAATGCTGACGGATGCTGGCGCGATTTCGATGCGATGGATGAAATCGAGCGGCATTCCCAAAAAGTAAATCAGCGCCGCTCGCAAAGTATCGGCATGGCTGAACAATGCCATCGTTTGCTCCGGATATTCGAAGTGCAATCGTTGGATTTCCGTCACAATGCGCGTTTGCGCTTCGAGCATGGTCTCGCCGTTCGGCGCGCGCGCGCCGCTGCGGAAGGAATTCCATCGCTGCCAGCCGGGAAGCGCCGCCAGTTGCTCGAACGTCTGGCGCGTCCAACTGCCAAAATCAATTTCGTTGAGCCCGTCTGAAATCTGGATGTCCAGTCCCAGGCGTTTTGCCAGCGGCACAGCCGTTTCAACGGCGCGTTCCAGCGGGCTGCTGAAAATCATTTGAATCGGTTTGCGGCCCAGCCGAACGGCAAGCTTTTCCGCTTCGCGCTGTCCCTGCCGGTTGAGGCTCACGCCCGGCATGCGACCCGCAATGGCGTTGCCGACCAGGTCATTTGTCGCATGCCGAATGAGATAGAAGGTCGTCATGCGTGGCTCCCGATTGTGCGGGCAAAACGTATCGTTGCACAACCTCGCGCGCGAACCAGGCAAATTCGGCAGGTTCGATGGGCGGGCTGGTGCAGTTGGGCGCCTTGCCGCGCGAAGGCGGCGTGAAACAAAGCGTGATGGTCGTGTCAAATTCCGCCAATGCGTCCATCTGCCTGTCGTACCATTCGAGCGCGCCGGGACGGCACCAGTCGGCCCAACTGATTCCAGTCCGCAATTTTTTCACGCCCAGTTTGCGAAGCCAGTCCACAGCAAATTCGAGCCGGTGATCCTGGAAGTGGAACCACTGGCAGATGCCCAATTCGGGATCGAAATGGTTTATCGCCGGCTTGGGTGTGCCGTCCTCTCGAATCAAGCCCATGTAAAAATGCCGGTAGTAAGCGCTGCCTTCGCTTTCCTTGTGGCGCGTGGTTGCTTCCCATTTGCGCGGCAAATCCAAAAGGCTGTACCAGAAAATCCGCTCGGCGCGTCCCAGCAGCATTTCCTTCGTGCGCTTCAAACCGAAGACCTGCACTTCATCCGCGCCGAAAGTGGAGACGCCGACTTCCGTGACCCAAATCGGCAGCGAAGTCACCGCGCGGATTTCTTCCAGCTTTTTGGGCCATTCATTGATCTGCCAATGGTTCCAATCCAACGGAAACCCGTGGACAGCCACGCCATCGAGATGGTCCAGAAGGCCCTGGCGGTCGAGCAGTGAGATGAAGTCAGGATCGATCGGGGAAATCCCGCCTAGGATCAACGGCAGATTGGGGCAGAGGCGCCGGATGGTAACGGCGGCCAGGCGCGTCATTTCCACGAATTGCTTCCAACCCGGGTCCATCTGAAAATCCCAATGCGACAGGTTGTTCGGCTCGTTCCACAACTTGATGGCTTCGATCATCGTTTCTCCTATGTTCTGAAATAAAATCTTCGGTGCGTTTTCTGGCTTCGCTGTCAGTGAATTGTTGCGGCGGCGATTTCATGAAATAGCTCGCCGGCCCGATCAATGGCCCGCCGATGCCGTTGTCGAGCGCAAGCTTCGCGCAACGGATCGCGTCAATGACAACTCCTGCGGAATTGGGTGAATCCCAGACTTCCAGTTTCACTTCGCAATTTAACGGCACGTTCCCAAACGTCGTTCCTTCCATGCGGATGTAACAGAACTTCCGGTCCGTCAGCCACGGCACATAATCGCTTGGGCCGACGTGCGCGTCTTCATCGGACAACGGCACATCGAGCTGGCTGGTAACGGCATTGGTCTTGGAAATTTTTTTGGATTCCAGCCGTTCGCGTTCGAGCATGTTCATGAAATCGGTGTTGCCGCCGAAATTCAGTTGATACGTGTGGTCGAGCCTCACGCCGCGCTCCCGAAACAAATTCGTCAGCACCCGATGGGTGATGGTCGCGCCGACCTGCGATTTGATGTCGTCGCCGATGATTGGCAGGCCGCGCTCGGCGAAACGGTTTTGCCAATAAGCTTGCGAGGCGATGAACACCGGGATGCAATTGATGAATGCGCAGCCGGCCTCGAGAATTTGTTCCACGTACCATTTCGTC
>Ga0070739_10008563_pt1 | contig 10443 bp, 8 predicted proteins | sample Coa_R1_7_FD_66445 | JGI IMG/M metagenome (GOLD analysis project Ga0070739, IMG submission 66445) | Surface soil microbial communities from Centralia Pennsylvania, which are recovering from an underground coalmine fire - Coalmine... | ecosystem: Environmental > Terrestrial > Soil > Unclassified ...
CTGTTCGCCTATCTGCCGCGCTATGCCCCGTATGCCGCGCGGCTGGCGCCGCTGTTCAACCTGCGCAACCGGGTGCCGGCGCTGGCCGCGCTCGGCGAGCGCTTGTTCGGGCTGTCCGCCCGGCGCACCCTGCCGCGCTGGTCGCCGCGCCCCTATCGCGGCGCCGCGGGACGCGGCGGCGGGCCCGAGGTGGTGCTGCTGGTCGACACCTTCAACCGCTATTTCGAGCCGGAGAACGCCCGCGCCGCCGAGCGCGTGCTGACCCGCGCCGGCTATCGGGTGACGACGCCGCGGGTCGGCCGGCCGCTGTGCTGCGGCCGCACCTTTCTCGCCGCCGGCCTGGTCGGCGAGGCCAAGGCCGAGGCGCGCCGCATGCTCGACGCGCTGGCCCCGGCGGTCGCCGCCGGCACCCCGATCGTCGGGCTCGAACCCGCCTGCCTGCTGACCCTGCGCGACGAGTTCCCGGCGATGCTGCCCGGCGCCGAGACCGCGGCGCTCGCCGCCCGCGCCCAGCTCTTCGAGGAGTTCGTCGCGAGCGAGCGCGCCGCCGGCCGCTTTGCCCTCGCCTGCGCGCCGCTGCCCGGCGCCGCGCTGCTGCACGGGCATTGCCACCAGAAGGCGTTCGGCACCGCCGCCGCCGCCGCCAAGGCGCTGGAGCTGGTGCCGCAGCTCACGGTCGAGACCTTCGATGCGACCTGCTGCGGCATGGCCGGCTCGTTCGGCTACGAGGCCGAGCACTATGACCTGTCGCTGAAGATCGGCGAGCTGGGGGTGCTGCCGAAGATGCGCGCCGCGCCGCCGGAGACGCGCCTTGCCGCCTGCGGCACCTCGTGCCGCCACCAGATCGCCGACGCGACCGGACGCGAAGCCCGCCACATCGTGCGCATCCTCGACGAGGCGTCGGGAGGGGCGCGGTGACGCCCCTCCCCGAGCGCGCCCGCGCCTTTCTCGATTTCTGGTTCGGCCCGCCGGGCGATCCCGAGCGCTATCACCATCGCCAGATCTGGTTCCGCAGCACGCCGGAATACGACGCGGCGGTGCGCGCCGGCTTCGCCGCCGATCACGAGCGCGCCGTCGCCGGCCGGCTCGCCGCCTGGGAGGAGGCGCCGGAAAGCGCGCTCGCCCTCGTCATGCTGCTCGACCAGGTGCCGCGCAACATCTTCCGCAGCACCTGGCGCGCCTTCGCCAGCGACGCGCTCGCCCTGGCGGCGACGAACCGGGCCCTGGCGCGCGGCTTCGACCGGCAGGTGCCGCCGGCGTGGCGGCTGTTCTTCTACCTGCCGTTCGAGCACAGCGAGGTGCTCGCCGACCAGCGGCGCGGGCTCGACCTGCTGCTTGCCCTGCCGCCGGTTCCCGGGCGCCCGGGCGATGCGCACATGTCGCGCCGGCACCTCGAGATCATCGCCGAGTTCGGCCGATTTCCGCACCGCAACCCGATCCTCGGCCGCGTCTCGACCCCGGCGGAACTGCGCTTCCTCGACGAGTGCGACCTGCGCTTCGGCCAGCCCTTCACCGGCTAGGGAGAGCCCGCCATGCCGATCACCGACATCAGCGTCAGCGACATCGCGCCGTTCGCCGACGGCGAGGAATTCGGCGCGGCCGGCGCCTATGTCCGCATCAAGGGCACCGCCCGCGGCACCCTCGACCCCGCCGCCCCGGAGAATGCCGGCATCGCCGACCTGGCGCTGGCGCCGCGCAACGCCGCCGGCCTCGTCGAATGGGCCACCGATTACGACATCCTGCGGCCCCAGGACCCGCAGCGCGGCAGCGCGATCCTCGTCTACGACGTGACCAATCGCGGCAACAAGCGCATCCTGCAACTGCTCGACGACGCGCCGCCGAACAACCCCGCCGCCGCCAACGACCCGAAGACCCGCGCCGATGCCGGCCTCGCCTTCACCTTGCGGCGCGGCTATTCGCTCGTCTGGTCGGGCTGGGACCCCGGCGCGCCGCGCGCCCATAACGGGCTCGGCGGCGACTTCCCGGTGGCGCCGGTCGGCGGCCGCATCCGCGACGAGTTCCATATCGGCACCCGCGCCGCCGGCGACGGCGCCAGCCACCGCCTGCCCTACCCCGCCGCCTCGCTCGACCGCAGCAAGTGCCGCCTCGCCCTGCGCGAATGCGAGGCCGACCGCCGCCGCGACATCCCCGCCGACGAATGGGAGTTCATCGACAACCGCACGATCCGGCTGCTGCCGGAGGGGCGCAAATTCGCGCCCTGGACGATCTACGAGTTCTGGTACGAGGCGAGCGAGCCGAAAATCCTCGGCATCGGTTTCGCCAGCGTGCGCGACCTCGTCTCGTTCCTGCGCTACCGCAGCGCCAATCGCGGCGGCATCCCCAACCCGCTGTTGTCGGGAATGAGCGAGATCCGCCACGCCCTCGCCTTCGGCGTGTCGCAGAGCGGCCGCTTCCTGCGCACCTTTCTCGATCTCGGCATGAACGAGGACGGCGACGGCCGGCGCGTCTTCGACGGCGTGTTCAGCCACGTCGCCGGCGCCGGCAAGGTGTTCGCCAACCACCGCTTCGGCATGCCCGGCCGCACCGCCACCCAGCACGAGGACCGGCTCTATCCGGAGAACTGGTTCCCGTTCAGCACCGCGGCGGCGACCGACCCGGTGTCGGGACGGCGCGACGCGCTGCTGCGCGGGCGGGCGAGCGACCCCAAGGTGATCGAGACCAACAGCTCGACCGAGTACTGGCAGAAGGGCGCCTCGCTGATCCACAGCGATCCCGCGACCGGCGCCGACCTCGTCCTGCCGGACAACGCCCGCGCCTACCTGATCGCCGGCACCCAGCACGGCGGCCGGCCCGGCGTCGATCCGCGCCCCGGTCCGTGCCTCAACCCGCGCAATCCGCACAGCGCGACCCCCGCCCTGCGCGCCCTGTTTGTCGCGCTCGAGGAATGGGTGACCAAGGGCGTGGCGCCGCCGCCGAGCCGGGTGCCGAGCCGCGCCGCCGGCACCGCGGTCGCCGCCGAGCACGTGCGCATGCCGGCGGTGCCCGGCTTTGCCGTCGCCCGCAGCGGCAACCGCATCGCCGCGCCGGTCGACTGGGTCGATCCGCCCGAAGCGGGGCCGAGCCGGTTCTACGAGACCGCCGTCGCCGCCGTCGATGCCGACGGCAACGAGGTCGCCGGCATCCGCCTGCCCGGCATCGCCGCGCCGCTCGGCACCCATACCGGCTGGAACCTCTACCGCGAGCGGCCGAGCGAGCTGGCCGACCGCGACGGCTCGTTCGTCGCCTTTGCCGCGACCCGGGCCGAGCGCGAGGCCGCCGGCGACCCGCGCCCGTCGCTTGCCGAGCGCTACGGCGACCGCGCCGGCTATGTCGCGGCGGTCGAAAGGGCGGCGGCGGCGCTGGTTGCCGAGCGCCTGCTCTTGCCCGAGGACGCCAAGGATTTCATCGCCGCGGCCAGGACCTGCGAGCGCTTCGCTTAGCCGGGGCCGCGCCAAGACCGAGAGAGGGAGGGACGCTATGGGGGAATTCGCATCGTTCGGCCGCGCCGCCGTCGCGGCAATGCTGTGCGCCGGCCTCGCCCCGGCGGCGGCGCAGGCGCAGTTGATGATCGTCGGCAACGACCAGAAGCCCGGCCTCGACGCCGAGCGCAAGCCGACGATGGCCGGGCCCGGCAAGGACACCGTGTCGATCATCGACATGTCGAAGCCGGCCGCGCTGCGCATCGTCGCGACGATCCCGCTCGACAACACGGTGATCGGCCCGCCGACCAACCTGGCGATCACCCCCGACCGCTCGCTCGCGCTCGTCGCCAACTCGATGAACGCGGTCGAAAAGGACGGCAAATTCACCCCCGCCCCGGACGACCGCCTCTTCGTCATCGACCTGACGGCGAACCCGCCGGCGGTGATCGCGACCTTGCACGCCGGCAAGCAGCCCTCGGGCATGGCGATCGCCCCCAACGGCAGGATGGCGCTCGTCTGCAACCGCGCGGAGGGCACCGTCACGGTGCTGTCGATCAACGGCAAGGAGGTCAAGCCGGTCGGCTCGGTCGAGGTCGGCAAGCCGGCCGATTCGGTCTCCGCCGTCGCCATCTCGCCCGACGGCAAGCGGGCGCTGGTCGCCAAGGCCGCCGCCAACGCGGTCGCGCTGTTGACCATCGACGGCGACAAGGTGACCTACGACAAGCGCGACCTGCCGACCGGCATCTTTCCCTACAACGTGGTCATCAGCCCGAACGGCAAGATCGCGCTGACCGCCGACAACGGCAATCACGGCACCTCGGACGGCAACGCCGACTCGATCGGCGTCATCGACCTCAGCGCCGACCCGGTGCGGGTGATCAACCACGTCACCGTCGGCGACTCGCCCGAGGGCCTGGCAATCAGCCCGAAAGGCGACATCGCCGTGTCGGTCGAGGCGCGCGGCTCGAACCAGCCGACCTCGAGCTGGTTCTATCACAAGGGCGGCGCGGTCAGCGTGCTCAAGATATCGGGCACCTCCGTCACCCGGGTCGGCGAGGTCACCGTCGGGCAGCTTCCCGAAGGCGCCGTGTTCAGCGCCGACGGCAGCCGCCTCTATGTCGGCAATTTCTTCGATTCCGACCTGTCGGTGTTGCAGGTGTCGGGGAGCAGGGTCACCAATACCGGCCGCAACTTCAAGCTGCCGGGCCAGCCGGCCTCGATGCGCGGCGGCCCGCAATAGGGCTATGGCCGACGTCGCGCTGGCGCAGCTCAGCAAGTATTACGGAGAGACCGCCGCGGTCGATGACCTGAATCTGGTCATCGACCACGGCGCCTTTGTCTGCCTGCTCGGCCCGTCGGGCTGCGGCAAGACGACGACGCTGCGCCTCGTCGCCGGCTTTATCGAGCCCGACCGGGGCATCATCCGGGTCGGCGGCCGGGTGCTTTCCGAGCCGGGCCGCACCGTGCCGCCCGAGCGGCGCAACATGTCGATGATCTTTCAGAGCTATGCGCTGTGGCCGCATATGACGATCGCCGAGAACGTCGGCTACGGCCTCAGAATCCGCAAAATCCCGCGGGCCGAGCGCGAGCGGCGGATCGCCGCGATCCTCGACCTCGCCCGGCTCGGCGATCTGGCGCCGCGCTATCCCCACGAATTGTCCGGCGGCCAGCAGCAGCGCGCCGCGCTCGCCCGCGCCCTGGCGGTCGAGCCGGAGACCCTGCTGCTCGACGAGCCGCTGTCCAATCTCGACGCCAACCTGCGCGAGGAGATGCGCTTCGAGATCCGCCGCCTGCACGACGCCTTCAAATACACGACGATCTACGTCACCCACGACCAGGCCGAGGCGATGACCACGGCCGATACGATCGTCGTCATGAACCGCGGCCGGGTCGAGCAGGTCGGCACCCCCGAAGATATCTATCAGCGGCCGCACAGCGAGTTCGTCGCCCGCTTCATCGGCGGCAGCAATATCTTTCGCGGTACCCGGATCGGCGAGGCGCTGTACCGCTGCGGCGCGCTGACCCTGCGCTGCGGCGCCGGCGCGACCGCGGCGCCGGCGGCGGCGATCTCGGTGCGCTTTCACGAGGTCGTCGTCGCCCCCGCCGCGGCCGGGCCGCCGCCGGACGAGCCCAACCGGGCGCTCGGCCGGGTCGTCCGCCACGCCTATCTCGGGTCCTGCCGCGATTATCTGATCGAACTGGCCGACGGCCAGCAGGTGCGCGCCGCTGCACCGCTCTCCGTCGAGATTGCCGCCGGGGACGCAGCCTCGCTGTATCTGCCGCCGGATGTGTGCCGCGCTCTCGCCGGCTGAAAAGGGAGGAGTGATGTACCGCCTGTTGAGCTTGACCCTGGTCCTGCTGTTCGCCGCCGCCGCCGAGGCCGCTCCGCCGCCGCCGAGTTCGGCGACGCCCGAGCTCGTCGCCGCCGCGAAGAAGGAAGGGACCGTCGTCTTCTACACCTCGATCGAACTGCAGACGGCGGAGAAGATCGGCAAGGCGTTCGAGGCGAAATACCCGGGCATCGCCGTCCAGGTCGAACGCAACGGCGCCGAGCGCATCTTCCAGCGCCTCGCCCAGGAGCGCGCCAGCGGCATCCACGCCGCCGACGTCGTCGAGGCCTCGGACATGACCGCCCTGCTGCACTGGAAGGCCGAAGGCTGGCTGCAGCCGTTCGTGCCCGCCGACGTCGCCGCAAAATGGCCGGCCGACCAGCGCGATCCCGACGGCTGCTTCGCCACCGAACGCTTTACCCTGTCGCCGATCCTCTACAACACCAGGCTGGTCAAGCCGGAGGACGCGCCGAAGAGCTTTGCCGACCTGCTGCTGCCGAAATGGGACGGCAAGATCGTCAAGGCGCATCCCGGCTATAGCGGCACGATCATGACCGTGACCTTCGAGATCAGCCGCGACCTCGGCTGGGAATTCTTTCAGAAGCTCGGCAGGCAGCACATCATGCAGGTGCAGTCCGCCGCCGACCCGCCGAAAAAGGTCGCCCAGGGCGAACGTCCGGTCGCCGCCGACGGCGGCGAATACCTGCCGCTGCAGATGATTGCCCAGGGCGCGCCGCTCGCCATCGTCTATCCCGCCGAAGGCACGCCGTCGATCCCCGGCGGCGCCGGGCTGATGGTCGATGCGCCGCACCCGAACGCGGCGCGGCTGTTCGTGCTTTACCTGTTCTCCCGGGAAGGCCAGCAGCTGCTTGTCGATATGGGCCGCATCCGCTCGTTCCACCCCGACGTCTCGAGCCCGCAGGGGGCCAGGCCGCTGTCGGAGATCAAGATCATGAAGGCCGACCCCGCCGCCCAGGAAAAGCTGACCGCGACGATCAAGAAGAAATACGCCGAGTATTTCGGCCTGTGAGCGCGCGGCGCGAAAGGGATAACCCCGAAGTGCGCTTCGGTCTACCGGCGATTGAGACGATGCTTGCCGCGTTGTCGACAGCAACCGCGGCGCCATCGGCCCCTAGCGCACAGCGCCGCACGCCAGAGCCCCGCCTTTCCCCCAAGGCGGGGCTTCTCGCTGCGCGGCAAACCGGCTTGACATTTGTACCTGTTTTGTTCTATACCGGCACGCGGGTTTGGCGCGGGTGCGGCGATGGCTGATCTTTTCCCTGATAAAACAGCGGGAACAGCGGAGGGGAGGCGCCGGGGATGAGCGTCGCGCTGCCGCGGGTTCCGGCGCTGCGCGCCGCCGGTCTCGACGCCTCGGCCCCGGTCTTGGCCGGGCTCGGGCTGTTTCTCTGCGCCCTGGTGGTGCTGCCGCTCGGCTGGCTCGTCTGGTACGCCGTCACCGACGAGAACGGCGCCCCGACCCTCGGCAATTTCGTCCGCCTCGCCGGCGATCCGAGCTTTGCCGGCCCCTACCTGACCGCCGCCGGCATCGCGCTGTGCGTCGCGCTGGGCGCGGCCGCTGCGGCGACCCCGCTCGCCTGGCTCGTCGCCCGCACCGACATGCCGCTGCGCCGCACGATCCGCGCCCTCGTCACCGCCTCGTTCGTCACTCCGCCCTTTCTCGGCGCCATCGCCTGGGAGACGCTGGCGGCGCCGAACAGCGGCCTGTTCAACCAGTGGTGCCGCGCGCTGTTCGGGCTCGGCGAGTACGAGCACGTGCTCAATATCTATTCGGCCGGCGGGCTCGTCTTCGTCATGGCGTGCTACGCCTTTCCCTACACCTTCGTGCTCGTCGCCAACGCGCTCGACACCATCCCGGCCGAACTCGAAGACGCCTCGGCGATCCTCGGCGGCACCCGCGCGCGCACCCTGCGCCGGGTCACCCTGCCGCTGGTTCTGCCGGCGCTGGCGGCCGGCATGCTCGTCGCCTTCGTGCAGGCGCTGACCCAGTTCGGCACCCCGGCGATCCTCGCCCTGCCCGCCGGCTTCCACGTCATCACCACGAAAATCTGGAGCCTGTTCCAGGAGCCGCCCGAGCCGCATCTCGCGGCGGCGGCGGCGATGCCGCTCCTGCTGGCGACGATGCTGCTGCTGCGCGGCCAGCAGATGCTGCTGGGCCGGCGCGGCTATGCGGTGATCGGCGGCCGCTCCGGGGCGAAGCGCCCGGTCCGGCTCGGCCCGTGGCGTTGGCCGGCAATCGCCGCCGCGCTGCTGATCGTGTCGCTGCCGGTGATCTTTCCCTATCTGGCGCTGATCAAGACCGCGCTGGTCCGCACCCCGTCCGACCCGCTGACCCTCGCCAACCTGACCTGGCACAACCTCCGCTTCGTCTTTCTCGATTTCTCGCAGACCCGTCAGGCGCTCGCCAACACGCTGGTGCTCGGCCTCGCCGCCGCGACCGGCGCGACCGCGCTGGCCCTCGCCGTCGGCTACGTCACCAGCCGGCGCCTCGGCCCGTTTCCGCGCGTCCTCGGCTTTCTTGCCACCGCGCCGGTGGCGATCCCCGGCATCGTGCTCGGCGTCGGCCTGTTCCTCAGCTACACGCGCCCGCCGGTGCAGCTCTACGGCACGCTGTGGATCCTGCTTTTGGCCTTCGTCACGATCGAATTGCCGGCCGGCTACCAGCAGGTGCAGGCGGCGTTCCGCGGACTGCATCCCGAGCTCGAGGAGGCGAGCCGCATCTTCGGCGCGACGCGGCTGCGCTCGCTGTGGCAGATCACCGCGCCGCTGCTGCGGGCCAGCGTCGTCGCCACCTGGTGCTTCGTCTTCATCGGCGTGATCCGCGAGTTGTCGGCGACGATCATGCTGACCACCGCGCGCACCCAGGTGGTCTCGGTGATCGTCTACAATCTCAACGAAAGCGGCGATCTCGGCGCCATCGCGGTGCTCGGCATCACTTTGCTGCTGATCACCTTCGCCGTCGTGCTCGCCGCCCAGCGCCTGCCGGTGCTCGGCCGCGCCCCGCCGGGCCCCGGCTGAGCGGTCGGCCGCCTCGCGCGAGCGCGGCGCCGTTTCGACCGGCGGCGGCGGCGCCCCCACGGGCGGCTCCATCGACCGCGCTGGAGGTCAAGGCCGCATCTGCTATCGTGGACGCATGGAAGACCCCCGCCACGACGAAGCCGCCGCCCGGGTTGCCGAACTGGAGGCCCGGCTCGGCCCCGACCATCCCGACACGCTGAGCGCGCTGCTCGACCTTGCCGAGATCACCTACAACCAGGGCCGGCTGATCGCGACGCGGCGGCTCGAAGAGCGCGTCGTCGCCGGCCGCACCCGGCGGTTCGGCGCCGGGCACGGCGAGACGCTGAAGGCGATGCGCAAGCTCGCCGTCACCCTCGGCGCCCAGGGCGAGTTCGCCGCGGCGCGCGAGCTGCAGCAGCGCGTCGTCGCCGGCATGACCGCGCTGTGGGGCGAAGACGACGCCGAGACCCTGCGCGCCCGCAACAACCTTGCCGGCACGATTGCCGCCGAGGGCGACCTGATAGGGGCCGAGACCCTGTTGCAGGTCGTCGTCGCCGCCTCGTGCCGGGCGCTCGGCGACCAGCATCCCGATACGCTGACCGCGATGGGCAACCTCGCCGCCGTGTTGTGGCAGGCCGGCAACGAGGAAGGCGCCTACGCCTTGCAATATCAGGTCGTCGAGCTGCAGCGCCACGTGCTCGGCCCCGGCCACCCGGCGACACAGCTTTCCGAGGCCACGCTGGCGATGATGGAGCGGGCGATCGAGGTGTGGTGCCGGCCGGTCTAGCCGGCCCGCCCCAGCAGCGCGGCGCGGAAGCGCTCGCGGCAGGCGGCCGGGTCCATGTTGCGCTTGAACGCCGGCGGGTCGGTCGGCTTGACCTTGAGCAGCACGAAGGCGCTGCCGTTGCCCTCGCGCAGCAGCCGCGCGCCGGCGGCCAGCTCGGCCTCGCCGGCAACGGTCAGCGTGCGCTTGATCCCCGAGCCGGCGGCGATGCGCTCGAGGTCGACGCCGAGGCTGGTATGGCTTTTCTGGTAGCCGGTCTCGCCGTAATGCCCGTTGTCGACGCACAGCACCGCGAAATTCGCCGGGTTGACGATGGCCACGGTCGCCAGCGCGCCGACATTCATCAGCAATTCGCCGTCGCCGGTCACCGCCAGCACCCGCTTGTCGGGCCGCGCCAGGGCAAGCCCCAGCCCGATCATCACCGCCCCGCCCATCGCCCCGGCCATCGTGTAGACATGGGCGCCGTCGCCGGTCAGCGCGGCGATGTCGCGCGCCGTGCCGGCGAGCCCGGTGACGAACAGGAAATCCTCGTGCCGACCGATCAGCGCCGGCACCGCCATGCGCCGGTCGAGGATGAACCCGTTGGCGGCCGCCGCCGCGAAATCGATCTCAGCCATCTAGAACGCCTTTGCGCCGAGCAGTTTCTGGGTCAGCAGCACGGCGACCGCCTGGCCGCTCTGGAACACCATGGTCAGGGCGGCGCCGACCGTCGGGATCACCTCCTCCGGCCGCTCGATGCGCAGCACGATCAGCCCCATCGCCCGCAGTACCGGCTCGACCGCCTGTCCCATCGGGAACTGCCACGGGTTCCCCTCGCCGAAATCGCCGCGCATGCTGATCAGGGTGAGGAACGGGAAATGCCCGCCCTTGATCAGCGACAGCATATTGA
>Ga0070739_10008564_pt1 | contig 10440 bp, 7 predicted proteins | sample Coa_R1_7_FD_66445 | JGI IMG/M metagenome (GOLD analysis project Ga0070739, IMG submission 66445) | Surface soil microbial communities from Centralia Pennsylvania, which are recovering from an underground coalmine fire - Coalmine... | ecosystem: Environmental > Terrestrial > Soil > Unclassified ...
CCCGGCGACCAGGTCTCCGCTCACGCCTATCGAGCACATGGCCAGTGGGTCGCGACGTCGATCCACGTGTACGCCGCCAGCCGGGAAGCAAGACGGATCGAGGGAACCGTGGTTGCCGTCACCGACACCTCGATTGTCGTGCTCGATCGTGGCCGGCGATACACGATATCGGTACCTCCCGGAACCGCCGTGACACTTAACGGCCGGCGGATTAGACTGACGGCTCTTCGTCGTGGCGATCGCATCAAAACTGTTGCCCGTCCCGGCGCGTCCGGTTGGGTGGCCGGCTCGATCGCGGCGCGGCGTCTACCGCCGCCGCAGGTTACGATCCGCGGGACGCTCGTCAGCCATGCCGGTTGGACAATCGTGGTCGCAAGCGCCGGCAAGCGGGTAACCATCCGGCCCGGCCACGGGGTTCGAGTTCGCATGGGTCACGCACTTGCTCCCCCGGCCGCCCTCTTTACCGGGGTGCCGGTTCGGGCCCGCGGCGTCGTCACTCGATCGGTCTTGAGTGCATCGCGCATCTCAGTCGAAACGAGCCCGCGCGACGTCACCGGCCGCGTGACGGCCATCGGTAACGGCACACTTCAGGTCAAAGAAGAGACCGGCCACACGGTCACGGTACGCATGTCGCGGAGCGGCACGTCGATTGGGACGGACGTGCAGATTCATGGCTTCACGCTCGGCGCGGCGGTCCATGGCGTCAGCCTCCAAATCCTCCATCCGACGCTCGACCTAACCGGCACAGCATCGGTCAAAGGTCAGACCATCACCCTCATTCGGTCCAACGGCGACCGCTATATTTTGCGCATCGGTAACGGCGTCCCGATCACAACCGTCCGCGCGACAATGACCCTCACCACCGGTGAGATACCTCCCGGCGTCCACCTTCACGCGGTCGGGCGCCTCCAAACCGACGGCACCTTGCTCGTCCGATCCCTCACCGTCCACCTTGCCAGTGTCGATCTGCGTGCCACCGTCTCGTCGCTTGCCGAAGGACAGCTGTCCGCCGGTGGCAAATCCGTCACCATCGTCGGGCAGACCAAATTCCTCCAGGGCTCGAAGGTCGTGACATTCGACGACCTGGTCGTCGGCGACGACATCACCATCTACGGCTACAATGCTCGCGGCGGTATTCTGGCCCGCGAGATCCTCCTCCATAGGAAACTGATGGCGGTGGACGGAACAATCTCCGCCATCGCCGGCGATGGCTTTACAATGACCATCGCAGACGGCAGCGCGTTACGCGTCATCGTCGGCTCCGAGACCGACACGGGCGGAATCACGCCTGCGGTGGCGCTTTCGATCCACGTCACTGGTTACCTCCGCGGTGACGGTGTCCTGCTGGCGACCCGGCTCCGGCCGGGACCGAAACATCCAGGCTCGTAAAGCTGCCACCTTCGTTACTTGCTGTACTTTGCAATGTGACAACCTCCACCGGAACGCATCTTTTCATCATCGGTACCGACTACCACCTCGGCGATCTGCTCTGGCTGACTGCTGTCCTGGCTGAGTACCGACGCCAATGCCGACCCGGCCGGCTCATCCTCGCCTGCCCGGACGGCAACATCCACCGAATCCTCCGAGGCAGCCCGCCGATCGACTGTCTGCTCCTCGGCGACACCGATTGCGCCGTCGACTCCGTACATGCGGCGGAGAACGGTCCAATCACTGTGCGCGATCTCCGCCCGCTCCCAATCGCCCGCGCGATGGTTCGCGAGTGGCGCCGCTATTTACCGTGGTTGTATTACCGCGACATGTGGCTGCAGCCACGCGGGCAGTGGTTGGCGACCTTTCTCGATCTCGGCCGGATGCGGTCGTATCGCCCGGTCATTGGTCTGACCGATATGGATCGTGATGTTGCCGGGACATTACCGAGTCCCTACATCGCGCTGGCACCGCACATCGGCGAATACACCGTGCCGTTCGCAAGCTCGTTCTGGCGGAAGGTCAAGGGCTGGCCACCACGATCGTGGGAGGAACTGGCGTGCCGCTTGCGGCGCGACGGCTACGAGCCGGTCAGTCTGGGCGCGGCCGGGCAACCCGCTGTACCCGGCACGCGCGCCTTAACCGGACTTCCGATCCGCCAGGTCGCGGGAATTATCGAAGGCGCCGCCGGACTTATTACCGGCGAGAGCGGGCTCTGGTTCCTCGCCGCCGCGACCGAGACACCATTTGTCATCGTTCCCTGGTGGTTGCCCCGGGGCATCGATTGGGCCGCGCCGATGGGTGTTCCCCATCGCCTCGTGCGGCGGGAGGATGCGACCGTTGACTCGGTTGCCCGATCCGTTCAACCGATTTTCCCGAACTAACGTACATTTGGATGGAGGGGACAAAACGATGGATCCGATGATCGAAAAAATGGCGGACGCTCTGGTCAACTACTGCGTATCGGTTCAGAAAGGCGAGTGGGTCGTCGTGCAGACCAGCGTCCTGGCCGAGGAACTGGCGGTCGCGCTGCAGACCGCGATTCTTCGGGCCGGTGGCTATCCGGATGTCGACCTCGGCTCCTCGCGGCTGCGCGTCGCGTTCTTCCAGGAAGCCAACGACGACCAGCTGAAATTCCAGTCGCCAATCCCGGATACCGTCATTCGGAAAGCCGATGCGACGATCGGCGTGTCGGCGCCGGCGAACACGCGGGCCATGATGGGAGTCGATCCGCAGAAGCTCGCGACGCAGCAGAAGGCCCACACTGAACTGTTCGAAGTCTACATGCGGCGCTCGGCCGAGGGCAGCCTCAAGTGGACCGGCGCCCAGTTCCCGACGAATGCCGCGGCACAGGATGCTGAGATGTCGCTGGACGAGTACGCCGAGTTCGTCTACCGTGCGTGCATGCTCTACGAGGACGACCCCGTCCAGGCTTGGTCCGGGCAGGTCGCCATGCAGGACAAGCTCATCGAGTGGCTTGCGCCCCGCAAGCTGGTTCACGTCGTCGCGCCGGGAACCGATCTGACGGTGGGCGTTGGCGGCCGGACGTGGGTCAACGACGAGGGAAAGAAGAATTTTCCCGGCGGCGAGGTGTTCACCGGACCGGTCGAGACCGAAACGAACGGTCACATCACCTTTAGCTTCCCGGCATACTACAGCGGGCGGGAAGTTCGGGGCGTGCGCCTGGTCTTCGAGAAGGGGAGGGTGGTCGACTTCTCAGCCGAGAGCGGTGAGGATTTCTTGCGCGCAATGCTCGATATGGACGAAGGCGCGCGAACGCTTGGCGAGTTCGCCTTCGGCACCAACTACGGCATCACCAAATTCACCAAGAATACGCTGTTCGACGAGAAGATCGGAGGGACGTTGCACATGGCTCTCGGCGCGTCCATCCCCGAGACCGGCGGGCAGAATCAGTCGGCCCTGCACTGGGACATGGTCTGCGACCTCCGCAATGGCGGTGAGGTGACGGTCGACGGGGAGCTGTTCTCCAAAGACGGTCAGTTCGTCGTTCTCTGATCACCTGCCAGCGCCATCGTCGGGAACAGGTGCCGGTACAGGTGGTAGTTGATATAGAAGTCGCGTGGAAAGCCGGTTCCCGTGTACTCCCGCTCGTCCCACGTCCCGTTGCGCTGCGTCTCGCATAGGTAGGCGAGGCCGCGCTGCACGGCGGGGTGATCGCCGCGCCCGGCGACCTGCAGGCCCAGGACCGACCATGCCGTCTGCGAGGCCGTGCTTTCCCCGACGCCGGCAAATGAGGGGTCGACGTACGAGTGGCAGGTTTCGCCCCAGCCGCCGTCCTCGTTCTGCCGCCCGATCAGCCAATCCGCGCCACGCTGCAGCATCGCGCCAACCGGGTATCCCTGGTCGGCGAGCGGGGCCAGCGCCGACATCACACACCATGTCCCGTAGATGTAGTTCACTCCCCAGCGCCCGAACCAGGAGCCGTCCGGCAGCTGCGTTTCCTTGAGATATTTGAGGCCACGGGCGATCAGGTCGGGGCGGTTCGGGTGGTCGACGTGCGCGAACATCTCCAACACGTGCGCGGTGACATCCTCCGACGGGGGATCGAGCAGCGCACCGAAATCGGCGAACGGCAGCTTGTACACGATCTGGCGGGTGTTGTCTTTGTCGAACGCGCCCCAGGCCCCGTTCTTCGAGCGCATGGCGGCAACCCACACTGCCGCCCGCTGCACTGCTTTCCGCACTTCTGGATCCTCCGGCGCTGCCTCGAGCAAACCCAGCACGACCACCGCTGTGTCGTCGATATCGGGGTATGTATCATTCGCGAACTCAAACGCCCAGCCGCCATTCGGCACATTCGGGCAGCGGACCTGCCAGTCGCCGCCGACGTCGATCTGCTCTTGCAGCAGCCATTTCACGGTGGATTGCACGGCAGGGTGATCGCGCTTGACGCCGGCACGCCGTAGTGCCAGTAGCGCCCAGGCCGTATCCCAAACCGGGGACATGCACGCCTGAAGCCGCCAGCCTCCCTCGTCGTGCAGGCTAAAGCCGTCCAGCCCGCGTAACCCGCGAGACATGACCGTATCCGTGACGTCCATACCCTCCAGATTGAGGGCAATGAGCGAGTACACCCAGGGCGGCTGGATCCCGCCCCAGCTGCCGTCCGCCTCCTGCCGCTCGACGATCCAATCCACCAAGCTCCGGCGGGCGGCGCGGCGGCCCGGATGGTAGGGGAGAGTCTCGTACAGCTTGAGCAGCTTGTCGGTCCACCAGAAGATGCCCGAGCCAGGCACACGATGCAGCAGCGATTTGGTCCCCGGCACTACGAGCTCGTCCAGTGAGCAACCGAGATCGCGAACCGGTTTCTTGGAGAGAACGATGAGCAGCGGGGCAATCGTACCGCGTGCCCAGCAGGCAAAGTCGTAGAGGTTGAACGGAATCGAAGGCGGTAGGTAGATCAGCTCGGGTGGCATGCTCGGGACGCCGTCCCAGGGATACTGCCCGAACAGGGCGAGCCACATCTTCGTAAACACACGCGCCCACGCAACGCCGCCCAGCCGGTGGATCACGTCCAGCGCGCGCGTCATTTCCTCGCGACCGGGATCCACGCCCAGCACCTTCAGCGCCGCGTACGCCTCGATCGTCGTGCTGAGGTCGGCCGGCGCGCCGAAGTAGTTGGCCCAGGAGCCGTCCTCACGTTGTTCCATCAGAATGTGGTGGATCGCGCCGGCACGAATCGGCGCGAGATCGATGCCCAGGAACCGCAGCAGCAGGACGTGCTCGGCCGTCATCGTGACGTTGGTTTCCAGCTCGCCGCACCACCAGCCGCGCGGATCGTGCTGCTCCAGCAGCCATTCGACGGCTTCGGTCAGTGCTCTATCCGGCATGTGGCGCGTTCTCCATTCTGGCTATCAGTGTACGCGCGGCAGCCCTTCCGCTACGCACCGCCGACTCCATCGTCGCCGGCCAGCCGGTGTCGGTCCACGCGCCGGCGATGACGACACCCGGGTGGTGCGTGGCCGGACGGGGACGAGGCAGACCTGGTTCGGGAACAAAGGTTGCATCGCGATCGCGCGTCGCCGCCCCTTCGAGAAAGCTCGCACGCGCCACGGGAGGAAGCAACCGTGCCAGCTCATTTCGGCACAGTTCGATCAACTCGGGCACCGGCGTGCTCACGTGGTGCTCGGCCGCGCTCATGCTGCAGCAGAGGTATCCCGGCCCCTTCTCGAATACCCATTGCACCGGCGAAGCCGGCAGCGCCGCAAACCCGAAGCCAAACGTCTCGACGTCATACCACAGATGCACGTCCACAATCGGCGCGGGTTGAAAGCGCTCGAGGCCGCGAATCCCAAGGTCGGCGGACCGCGCGAGAATGCTTGCCAGACGTGCCGGGGGCACCGCTAGAACGACTGCGTCGTAATCGCGTCGCTCGTCGGCGACGACGATCGTCGTTCCTTCGACGGCGACGACCGGAGTTCGCAGGTACACCTTGTCGAGCCGATCGGCCCCCGCTTCGGCGATCCGGGCCAGCGGCATCGTCGCGAAGCCGAAGCAGGCGGCTCGCGTGCTGCTCAGGAATGCTGTGGTGAGAACAAACAGTCCGGCTTCGGCCGATACACGATCGAGCGTTGCATTCAGTGCCGGGACAAAAAACGGGTCCCAGAACGCGGTACGCGTATCGGCCGACTGGCCATGTCGATCGAGCCAATCCGCGAAGGAGTCATTGGGGTGCGCTGGCCGCCTGGCTACCAGGATGGCCCGCGCAATCTCCAGTTTCGACCGAAGAGAGAGATCCGGATAGCGCAGCAGCACCGGCGCGAGGTGGAGTGGCGGCGGGAGGGGCGCCGCCCGAAGTGTGCGCAGCGCCCCACCACGGCCGAGGACAGTTGCCTGAAATCGCGGCTGCAAATAGACTGAGCCACGTTCATCGGCAGGGGCCGGCGGAAAGCCCAGCTTCGTCAAAAAATCAATGAATTCGGTGCAGCAGCCCAGGAACACGTGCTGCCCGTTATCTACCTCGTGGCCCGCTGTCGTAAATGACGTTGCCTTGCCGCCGAGTAACCGGCTCCGCTCGAAGAGATCGATCGTAGCGCCGGCATTCTTCAGTTCCAGGGCGGCCGCGAGGCCGGCCAGGCCGCCGCCGACGATGGCTACACGGCCCGGATGCATGAGCGGAGCATGACTTCCAGTTTGCGGCGGCTCGAGAGCGATGCTCGACCCTGGAGCGGGAGGTACGGGTCGCGCTCAATATCGGCCACGATCGCCTGGTAGATCCCGGCCATTGTCAGGACGCAGACCGCCGCACGCCGTGGAATCATGTCAGTCACGCGTAAACCGGAATCGAACAGGTCGTGAGCGCGCTCGATCTCGTGACGGACCAGCGCCTCCCACTCCGCGCCGGCCTCGGGCTCCCGCAATCCATGTTCGGTGATGCCGAAGAGGCGCAACTCTTCCTGCGGCAGGTAAACACGTCCCAGCTCGAAATCCTCGCGCACGTCGCGCAGGATGTTAGCGAGCTGCATCGCGACACCCAAATCCGTTGCCAGCTCGAGCGCCTGCGGGTCACGGAAGCCGAAGATGCGCACGCACATCCGGCCGATGGTCGAGGCAACGAGCTGACAGTACGAGCGGAGCTGCTCCCAGGATTCGTAGCGCGTCACGCGCAAATCCATCTCGACCCCGTCGACCAGCGCTTCCAGTTCCTCGCGTGGTATTCGGTAGTACACGACGACCTGCCGCAGTACGCGCATGACCGGGTCGGCCGCCGAACCGTTGTAGCAGTGCGTTATGCGATCGCGATGGATACCCAGGTGCACCGGGTCGCGGTCGAGGTCGATTGAATCGTCGACCTCACGGGCAAAGCTGTACAGCGCGTAGATGGCGATACGCTGGTCGCGCGGCAGGGCGATGAACCCCCAGTAGAAGTTCCCAGCTTCGCGCCGCGTCAGTTCGAGACAGTAGCGCTCGTCTTCAGTCAGGCTGCCGCGGGCGAACCGCGTTAACGTGAGCGCGTCGGTCCTCCCGTCACGTTGCAGCGGATACCGCGCCATGTCCACTCCGTGCGACCCCGATCAACGTTCGCGACATCAGGCTGACCTTGGTTGCCGTCGCTACCTTCGGCCGCACGACATCGGTACGATAGCCCGATCGCCGAATCGCGTCGATGATCGCCATTCCTCCCAGCCGGTACAGCGCGAGCTGGGCGCGCAGTCGGCCGGGGACCATGGGTTCCAACGTGAGCCCGGACATCAGCAGCTGCTCCGCGCGCCGGCAGAGCGATTCAACTGCACCGGGTAGCCCGAGCGACCGAATATCGGCTTGGATCAGATACGTGCGGCCCTTTTCCCGATCGACCGAAACATCCTGCGCAAAGTTGGCCAGCTGCAGGCCGATACAGACGTCATCCGACAGAGCCTGCGCGAGCGGGCCCGGCACCCGAAAGACGCCCAGCACCATCCGCCCGACCGGCGCCGCCGAGAGCGTGCAGTACTGGCGGAGATCTTCCCACGACTCGTACTGCGAAATGAGTTGGTCCTGCACGTTGGCGTCGATCAGGTCGAGGAATGGCTGCGCCGGCAGGTCGAACTCCCGTACGGTCTCGCGCAGCGATACCAGAACCGGGTGAATCGGCGGCGGCCCGTCGCTGAAGCACTGCATAACCTGATCGCGCCACTGCGCCAGCCGGGGAAGGGCGCACGATCCACTCTCATCCCCCAGGTCATCGGTTGTCCGGCTGAAAGCGTAGATGCGGGCCAGGTGCAGGCGAAGGCTTGGCGGCAGGAAGAACGAAGCAACTGAAAAGTTCTCATAGTGCCGCCCGGCCAGGTACCGGCAGTAGCGGTTTGCGGCCCGCAGCTCCCACGTATCGCTCAATGCCCAACCACCTGAACGGTCACATGGCGCTGCCGGGAGGAATCGAGCTCGATGAGGAAGATACGCTGCCAGGGGCCGAGCTGCATCTGCGCGTTGCGAATCGGCAGGCTCTCGCTCGAACTGAGCAGGAGATGCTGGCAGTGCGACCGGCCGTTGCGCGGCTCGTCCGGCGGAACATTCGGTCGCCGTTCCATCACGTCGTGCTCGAAGTTCTCCTCCGGGATGAGCCGCCGAAGCGTGCGCTGGAAGTCGGTAATGAGATACGGCTCGTTTTCATTGATGCGAATCGCTGCCGTCGTGTGGTTGGAGTGGACATGGACGATTCCGTTTCGAACTCCCGCTGCCGCCACCACACCGAGAACGTCGTCGGTAATGTCGATGAACTCACAGGTTTCCCGCGTCGTGTAGGCAAGGGTGTGCGAGATCACGCTGATAGGCGGTGGACGGTTCGAGATCAGTCGCGGCGTGTCGCGGAGTTCGGTCAGCGATGCCGCGCCGATGCCGAACATGACCGTTCGCAAGACCTCGACATGTTCCTCGGCCAGGTCGAGAGCCGCGTCCACGCCGGCCGCCGCCGCTCGCAGGAACGGGCCGGCGATTCCGGCGACATGCGCGCCAAGGGCGATCGCCTTCGACGCGTCCATCCCCGACTTGATGCCGCCACTGGCGAAGATCAATGCGTCGGGATGCGCCTGGTGCGCCTCGCGCACCGCCTCGGCCGTCGGCAGGCCCCAGCCGGCAAACGCCGCCGCCACCCGTTGCCGCGTCTCGCTCCCCAGCCGGTGGCGTTCGACCTCGCTCCACGACGTTCCACCGGCGCCGGCAACGTCAACCGCCGACACGCCGGCCGCCAGCAGCTGACCGACCGCATCGGGCGGAATCCCCCACCCGACCTCCTTGGCGATCACGGGCGCGCCGAGGGTGTGACAGAGGATCTCGATCTTGCGGAGGAGGCCACCGAACGTCGTATCGCCCTCGGGCTGGAGCGCCTCTTGCAGAGCGTTGAGATGAAGGACCAGCGCATCCGCGCCGAGAAGATCGACCAGGCGCCGGCAATCGCCGGTGGTAACGCCACGGTTGAGCTGTACCGCCCCAATGTTGGCCAGGAGCGGGACATCCGGTGCGTACGGCCGCACGTTGAAACTGGAGAAGACCTCAGGGTGCTCGAGCAGGACGCGCGCCGATCCGAGGCCGAGCGCGAACCGGCGTTCTTGCGCCACTTGCGCCAGCGTGCGATTGATCGTTTCCGCTTCAGCCGTTCCACCTGTCATGCAGGAGATGAGGATTGGCGCCTGGAGGCGGTAGCCGAACAGGTCGGTCTCGAGGCTGACCTCGTCGAGGTCGATCTCCGGGAGGGCGCGGGGAACGAATCTATAGTCTTCGAAGCCGCTCGTTATCCCCTTAGCCGCCACATCTTCTTCGAGATTGATTCGGATGTGATCGGCCTTTCGTCCTACTGTCGCCGGTGCCGGCCGCGGACCGTCCACTGTCGCCACATTTCCCTCCCTGCGGAGCGGTTCGTAGACTGCTGCTGCCGCTGCGCGCGGGGCGCGCAACGTGTCCCTCTTCCTCCCTGGCTAGTCGCCGTGCCCGTGCCCATGGGTCGCGGCTGCGGGCTGTCGGGTCGCCATCTTTGGCGTCCCTTGAACTATTATTGGCTATACAACCAATCGCCCGCTTGTATATTGACGGAACGCGCGCCGCGCTGCAAGGTTTCTGACCCAGAAGAGGCGCCCGAGAGGAGCCAGGCCGATGGCAATCACGATGCGGCAAAACCTCCACATAGCCGCCCATATCATGAGACAACGGCTCAAAGGGAACGACAAATTCCCCCTGGTGCTCCAGCTCGAACCCCTCTATCAGTGCAACCTTGCCTGTGCCGGCTGCGGGAAGATTCAGCACCCGCACGACATTCTTGCCCGCCGCCTCTCCGTCCAGCAGTGTATCGACGCCGTCGAGGAATGTGGCGCGCCGGTTGTCTCAATTGCCGGCGGGGAGCCGCTCATCCACAAGGAGATCGATCAGATCGCAGCCGCGCTTATCGAGCGCAAGCGTTTCATCTATCTCTGCACCAATGCGATTCTGATGCGCAAGAAGCTCGACCTCTTCAAACCGTCTCCCTACTTCTCGTGGTCGGTCCACATCGACGGACTGCGCGAGCGGCACGACGAATCGGTC
>Ga0070739_10008565_pt1 | contig 10438 bp, 13 predicted proteins | sample Coa_R1_7_FD_66445 | JGI IMG/M metagenome (GOLD analysis project Ga0070739, IMG submission 66445) | Surface soil microbial communities from Centralia Pennsylvania, which are recovering from an underground coalmine fire - Coalmine... | ecosystem: Environmental > Terrestrial > Soil > Unclassified ...
CCCGCGACCAAGTCGTACTTCGTCGTCCCTGCCCGCCCCGGTGACGTGGTCGCGAGCCGCGTTCGAGTCACGAACGTCGGAGGCGCCGCCGGCGACGCGCTGCTCTATCCGTCGACGCGACGACCGGCCAGACGAGCGGCGCGGTCTACCTCTCGAGGCAGTCGCCTCGCCGCGACGTCGGCGCCTGGCTGCATCTGAGCGCGGCCGCCGTCCGGCTCGCGCCGGGAGCGAGCCGCATCGTCGACTTCGAGCTACGCGTCCCCCCAAGCGTGCGGCCCGGTCAGCACCTCGGCGGCATCGTCGCCGAGAACACCGCCGTGCAGGGGTCGACGTCGACGCAACGGCCCGGCAGCCGTCGAGGCGGCTTCCGCATCCGCATCCGGCAGCTGACGATCGTCGCCGTGCAGGTCGACCTGCCCGGTCCGCAGGTCGCGGCGATCCGGATCGGGGGCGTCACGCCCGGCGGCAGCGGCGGATACCAGCAGCTCTTCCTCGGCCTCCGGAACACCGGCACCGTGATGACGAAGCCTGCAGGGTCGCTCCTCGTCACCGACGAGCGCAAGCAGCGAGTCGCGCGCGCCGCGCTCCGTCTCGACACCTTCCTGCCGCGAACCCGGATCTCGTACCCGGTGCTCGTCCGCCGGAAGGTGCTTCCGGCGGGGCGGTACCGAGCGCAGCTCGTGCTCCGCTACGGGGGCCGCCAGACGCGTGCGACACGCTGGTTCACGATCGGCAAGGTGCAGGTGACGCAGGTGTATTCCGCCCCGCGCCCGGCTGCCGCACCGCCGCCGGCGCGCGACGCCTCGGGCATCGGCACGGCCCTGCCATGGGCGCTCGCGGCGGCAGGGCTGCTCGTCGGCGCTGCGGCGGTCGTGGTCGGCTGGCGGTCGCGGCGGCATCCGACCTGACGGTGGAGGGCGAGGCGGCGCGCGGAGGAACGAGACGAGGAGCGGTCGCCGCAGGCGTCGTCTGCGTCGCCGCGCTCGCCGTCGCGCCGCTCGCCTCGGCCCTCGGCGTCCTGACCGAGGCCACCACCGCGGCTCCGACCTTCTCCGTGACCCTGAACGGGAGCAACCAGAGCCCGACCTACACGCTGCCGATCACGGTCACGGACACCCGCGGCACCGGCGCCGGCTGGAACCTCACGATCACCTCGACGCAGCTCAAGACCTCGGGCGGGCAGACGCTGTCGACCACGGCCTCGTCGATCGCCGGCGTCACCAGCTCGTGCTCGGTTTCGCCTTGCACGAACCCCACGAACCGGGTCATCTACCCGCTCACCGTGCCCGCGGGCGCGACGGCTCCGACGGCGGTGAAGTTCTACAACGCCGCCGCGGCCACCGGGCTCGGCACCTTCACTGTCACCCCGACGGTCAAGGTCGCGGTGCCGGCGAACGCGTTCAAGGGCACGTACCAGAGCACGATCACGCTCGCGATCGCCAGCGGGCCGTAGCCGCTCCGGCGAGATCACTGGCACGAGGGATTGCGGCTGGGTAGACCGGGTCGCCATTGCCTCGGCGATGGGTGTGGGCACGGCTGCGGCCTCGAGCGGCCCTGCACCGACCCCACTCAACGTCGGCGCGTCCGTCGGGCCGGTGACGGTCTCGGCGAGCGTCGGCGGCTCCGGCGCGTCCGTCTCCGCATCCGTCACGACGCCGGCCGCCGACGCGACCGTGGACGCCCAGACCGCGCCGACCGGCGCGAGCGCGGCGGCGACCGCGACCGTCCCGTCGGCAGGCGTCCCGACGACCGTCGCGGTCTCCGCTCCTTCGCCCGAGGCCGACGACGGCGTGACCGCTCCGCCGGCGGACACGGGGATCAGCGTTCGCACCGGCGCCGGCGTGCCTCTTCCCGCAACCGTGCACGCGGTCACGTCGCGACCGGCACCGGTCGCACCGACGTCTCGCCCGGCGACACCCGCCGTTCCGCACCACGCGGTGAAGCCTTCCGTCGTGCCGGTCGTGACTGTCGTGCCGGTCGTGCCTGCCGTGACGGCCGCGAGGACCGTCGCGCCGGCGCCGCACCGCGTGGTGCGGCCCGCGCCGAAGATCCATGTTCGCCGTCACGTCGCCGCGCCGGCCGCTCCTCGCAGCAGCGTGATTGCCCCTCGTGACGTAGACCGGGCGCACGCCGTGAAGGTGCCCGCGCTCCTCGGCGCAACGGCGCCGTCCTCGGCCGCGCGCGTCCGCGCCTCGCTGCCGGCGACGCCCGCGCCGCCGCTCGATCAGCCCGGCGCAGGGCTCGCGGCACCGGCCGGATTCGCGGCCGCGGGCGCCGCGGCGCTCGCGATCCTCGCCCTCTTCCTGCTCCTCGTCCCGCCGCCTGTCCTCCGCCGGCGCGGTCAGCCGCCGCCGCGGCTGCCTCGGCCGGCGTTCGCAGGCGGGCTCGAACGTCCCGGATAGGGCCTCCCGCCCTGCTCGGGGTCGGCCGCGGCTGGTCCGCGTCGACCGAAACGTTCGAACCAACAGGAGGAACGAGATGAGATCCTTGCTTCTGCTGGGCGGGATGGTGCTCGCCCTGATCCCCGCCGCGCCGGCGCTGGCCGGTGGCGGGCAGAACGCCCTGGGCTCCGCCGTGGTTGCCCAGGTGCAATCCGTGACGGCACCGGCGGCGGCCGCGGTGTCGGCACCGGTGAATGCGAACGCCCCGGTGTGCGTCGCGAGCGACTGCTCGTCGAGCTCGGCGTCGCAGGGCGGCGGCTCGGCGGGCGCGTCGTCGGCGGCCGGCTCGGGTTCCGGCTCGGGTGGCGGTCGCCAGTCGTCGGTCGCGTCGGTGGGTGTGGTGCAGGTGCGGTCGGTGGACGTGGCGCCGGCGGTGGCCGCCTCAGCACCGGTGAACGCCAACGCGCCGGTGTGCGTGGCGAGCGACTGCAGCGCGGCGTCGGCCACCCAGGGTGGCTCGACCTCCGGCAGCGGCTCGACCTCCGGCGGCGGCGGCTCGACCTCCGGCGGCGGCGGCTCGAGCTCGTCCGGCGGCGGTCCGGGTGGTGGGAGCACGACGACCACCTCGCCCGCGTCCCCGGGAGGTACCGGCTCGACGCCGGCTCCATCCGGCACCGGGAACCCGACCGCTCCGACGACGGCCCCGACCGGCGCGGGCGGCGCGCCGGCCGCGGGCAGGTCGGCAGCCGCGGGCACGTCGGCGCTGAGCCGGCCGACGGCCGGCCATCATGCGTCCGGCGGGGGAAACGGCGTGCTGGGCAGCGCCATCCAGCTCGCCCGTTCCGCGCCCCACGCTGCCGCGCTGGCGGCGGGGCAGCTGCCGTTCACCGGGCTGTCGCTGCCGATCGCCTGCGGGGCGGCGTTGGTGCTCCTCCTCGCCGGGCTCGGCGTGCTGCGGCCGCTGGACGTGGCGCGGAAGCTGCTCTGACGGTGGGCGTCGCGGCAGGGGAGGGCGTCGGAGCTCCGGCGCCCTCCCCGCCGATTTAAGAGCCTGGTAAGGAGCGCGCAATCCCGCCGCAACGCGGGCGCGCGATGCTCTGCGCGTCGACCATCGAGGAGGAGCGCATGCACGGAAGGCAGCTGGTGGGCGGAGCGGCGGCGGCTCTCGCGTTGCTGGGAACGAGCGTCGCCGCAGCCGACACGATGCATCCGCGGCTCGCCGCGCGGTTGCAGGGGATGGGCGAGCACGGGATCGTCAACCTCCAGTCGCAGGCGAGCACCGGCCGGCTGTGCTGGACGTTCGAGCTGCACACGAAAGGCGTCACGGCCGCCTCGATCCGGGACGCGCACGGGATGATCGTCGCGCGGCTCGGCAAGTCGTACCGGGCGAAGAGCTGCGCCCACGTGACCGCGAAGGCGCTGCGCTTGATCGAGGCGAAGCCCGCGGCGTACCGTGTGTGGGTGGACACGAAGGGCCATCCGGGCGAGCTGCGCGGCGCGCTCTTCGCCGGCATGGCGCACATGTAGCCCGGTGGACGCCGAGCAACCCAGGCGGTACGGCCGCGGCGTCTTCCTCGCCACGGTCGCGGGCGGCCTGACGTCGCTGTACTGGGGGAAGGCGGTGTGGAGCCGCGTCTCGAGCACGGTCTCGCCGGTCGCCGGCGACCTCGTGCCGCTCCTGCCGACCCAGGGCTGGCGCATCTACACCATCTCGGGCCACATGCCCTCGTTCGATCCGGCCACCTGGCGGCTCGCCGTCGGCGGCCGGGTCGGCGCGCCGCTCGAGCTGAGGTACGACGAGCTCAAGGCGCTGCCGCGCGCCGAGCAGGTGTCGACCTTCCACTGCGTGACGGGCTGGACGGTCAAGAACGTGCACTGGGCGGGCGTCCGCCTGCACGACGTGCTCGCACACGCGAAGCCCGATCCGAGCGGGCACGCGCTCCAGTTCGTCTCGGCGGAGGACCCGTACGTCGACTACCTCACGCTGCGGCAGGCTTCGCTCGCCGACGTGATGCTCGCGTACGAGATGGACGGCAAGCCGCTGTCGAGGGCGCACGGCGCGCCGCTGCGGCTCGTGATCCCGGAGATGTACGGCTACAAGAACGTCAAGTGGCTGAAGGCCGTCAACGTCGTCGGCGAGGCGGGAAGCGGCTACTGGGAGCAGCTCGGCTACGACCGCGACGCGTGGGTCGGTCGCTCGAACGGATACTCGTCATGACCCGCGCCGGTTACGTCAAGCGCTTCTCGCGCACCGAGCGCGTCCTGCACTGGGTGAACGCGGCCGGCTTCCTGCTGCTGCTCGCGACGGGGCTGATCCTGTACCTGCCGATCCTCGAGACGGCGGTGGGGCGAAGGCCGCTGATCAAGGACGTTCACTTCTGGGCGGGCATCGGCTGGGTGTCCGCGCTCGTCCTGGTCGCGCTCGCCGGCGACCGGCGCGGGCTGCTGCGCACGGCGCGCGAGCTCGACCTGTTCGACCGCGACGACCGTCGCTGGCTGCGCGGTCGGCGGGCGCCGCAGGGACGGTTCAACGCGGGGCAGAAGGTGAACGCGGCGCTCACCGCGGCCTTCACGATCCTGTTCTTCGTCTCAGGGATGCTGCTCTGGCTGGGCGAGCGCGACACGCGATTCCGCTTCGCGAGCACGGTGATCCTGCACGACGGCCTGATGTTCGTCGCGTTCGCGCTGCTGATCGGCCACCTCTACCTGGCCCTGATCTACCTGGCCACCAGGCACGCGCTGCGCGGCATGACGCTCGGCACGGTCAGCGAGGAGTGGGCGCAGCGGCACCACGCGAAGTGGCGGCCGGAATAGGGGCGGGCGGGCAGACCGTCCTCGTCGTCGACGACGAGCCGGTGGTGCGCGAGGTCGTCGCCCGCTACCTGCGGCGGGACGGCTTCGAGACGCTCGAGGCAGCGAACGGCGACGACGCGCGCGCGCTGATCGAGACGCGCCGGCCGAGCCTCGTCGTGCTCGACGTGATGCTCCCGGGCACCGACGGCCTCGAGCTGTGCCGCTGGATCCGCGCCGCATCCGACCTGCCGGTGATCCTGCTCACGGCCCGCGGCGACGAGGCCGATCGCATCGTCGGCCTCGAGCTCGGCGCCGACGACTACGTGACGAAGCCGTTCTCGCCGCGCGAGCTCGCCGCGCGCGTGCGGACCGTGCTGCGGCGCTCGATCGCGCCTCCGGCGGCGGTCGAGCGGCTGACCTTCGACGGTCTCGCGATCGACGGCACGAGTCGCGAGGCGACGCGCGACGGCAGCCCGGTGACGCTGACCGCGAAGGAGTTCGACCTGCTCTGGTTCCTCGCCTCGCATCCGCGGCAGGTGTTCTCGCGCGACCAGCTGATGGACCGCGTCTGGGGCTACTCGGCGCCGCTCGACACGGGCACCGTCACCGTTCACGTGCGTCGCCTGCGCGAGAAGGTGGAGGCGGACCCGGCGCGGCCCGCGCACCTGCGCACGGTCTGGGGCGTCGGCTACCGCTTCGATCCGTGACCGCGCTCGCCCTCGCCGTCGCGGGCGCGAGCCTCGGCGCGATGCTCGCCGTCGCCATTGTCCTGCGGCGGGCGCCGACGCTCCGCCTGCAGGTCGCCGGGCTCGCGCTCGTCTCGGTCTGCGTGCCGCTCGCGGCGGTGCTGCTGTCGGGCTGGGTGATGTTCCACATGGGCGCCGACGTGAAGATCCTCGCGGTCGCGGCCGGCGCCGCGACCGCGGCGGTGGGAGCGGGCCTGCTGCTCGCGGGCTCGATCAGCGCGTCGGTTCGCCGCGTCAGCGACTCCTCGCGGCTGCTCGCCTCCGGAGATCTCGCTGCACGTGCGCCCGCCGGCGGCGTCGCCGAGGTCGCTCAGCTCGCAGAGTCGTTCAACACGATGGCCGCGAGCATCGAGCGGCTGTTCGACGCGCGGCGCGAGCTGGTCGCGTGGGCGAGCCACGATCTGCGCACGCCGGTGGCGTCGATGCGCGCGATGCTCGAGGCGCTCGAGGACGGTCTCGCGTCACCGGACGACTACCTGCCGATGCTCCGCGACCAGGTGCAGGCGCTGGCGACGATGATCGACGACCTGTTCGAGCTCGCGCGCATTGACGCCGGCGCGCTGACGCTCGAGCTGCGGCGGGTGCGCGTCGCGGAGCTCGTCTCGTCCGCGGTGCGTCTGCTCGGCCCGGAGGCGGCCGCGCGCGGGATCGACCTCGCCGCCCACGTCGACGAGGACGCGCTCGCCGCAGTCGCCCCGGAGAAGATCGAGCGCGTGCTCCAGAACCTGCTCACGAATGCGCTGCGCCACACACCGAGCGACGGCTCGGTCGCGGTGCACCTCGAGCGCGACGGCGGCGAGATCCTCGTGCGCGTCGAGGACACGGGCGACGGCATCGCCGCCGGCGACGGCGAGCGGATGTTCGACCGGTTCTGGCGCGCAGACCGCGCGCGGAGCGGCGGCGGCAGCGGCCTCGGGCTCGCGATCGCGCGCGGCATCGTCGAGGCTCACGGCGGCCGCATCTGGGCCGAGAACCGCCGCGGCGGCGGCGCCCGGGTCGCCTTCACGTTGCCCGCCGCGAGCTGATCCGCGCGGTTCGCGCGCGCATCGGCGGGCAACAACACGAGCGTCACCCGTCGCAGGAGGAGAGAGCGATGCTGCTGCAAGGCCGGAAGGCGATCGTCACGGGCGCGTCGAGCGGCATCGGCCGCGCGACCGCGGAGCGGCTCGGGCGCGAGGGGGCGAGCGTCTGCGTCAACTACTACTCGGAGCACGAGCGAGCCGACGCCGAGGCGGTCGTGGCCGCGGTGGAGCAGGCCGGCGGCAAGGCGATCGCCGTCGCCGCCGACGTCGGCGACGAGCAGCAAGTCGAGGCGATGGTCGCGCAGGCCGCACAGGAGCTCGGCGGCGTCGACCTGCTCGTCAACAACGCGGGGATCGAGAAGCAGGTGCCGCTGCTCGAGCTGTCGCTCGACGAGTGGAACGCGGTGCTGGGCACCAACCTGACGGGTTCGTTCCTGTGTCTGCGCGAGGCGGGGAAGCTGATGGCGAGCGCGGGGCGCGGGGTGGTGGTGAACATGTCGAGCGTCCACGAGTTCATTCCCTGGCCGGGCTTCGCGCACTACTGCGCGTCGAAAGGTGGGATGAAGCTGCTGATGGAGACGGCGGCGCGCGAGCTGGCGGACAAGGGCGTGCGCGTCGTGAACGTCGCCCCGGGAGCGATCGTAACGCCGATCAACAGGTTCGTGCTCGACGATCCGGAGGCGAAGCACGCGGTCGAGTCGGAGATCCCGCTCGGCCGCATGGGCAACCCGGAGGAGATCGCCGCGGCGGTCGCGTGGCTCGCGAGCGACGAGGCGAGCTACGTCACCGGCACGACGATCGTCGTCGACGGCGGCATGTCGCTCTACCCCAAGTTCGTGTAACCGCTGTCGATGGACTCTGATGCCCTCGTCGTCGAGCAGCCTCGGCGCGCGCCGTGGCCGGGTGTCGTGGGCATCCTCGGCTTCGCCGCGATCTTCGCGCTCGCGCTCGACTGGGCGAAGTGGACGCCCTACCTGCACAAGCTGGAGAAGATCCACCGCACCGGTGTCTGGCCCGGGTCGGACATCCTCGCGAAGGCCGGCGCCGCGCACGCCTCGCCGTCGCTGCACGGCGCCTGGACGTTCACGACCGCCTATCTGAACGCGATCTGGCCCGCGCTGGTCGCCGCGCTCCTGATCTCGGCCGCGATCGAGACGCTCGTGCCGCGGCGGTGGCTCCTGCGCGTCGTCGGCCGGCGCACGCACGCGGGCGGCTCGCTCGCGGGCGGCATGCACGCGCTGCCGTCTCTCATGTGCACGTGCTGCACCGCACCCGTCGCGGCGACGCTGCGACGCAACGGCGCGCCGACCTCGGCCGTGCTCGCCTACTGGCTCGGCAATCCGGTCCTCAACCCGGCCGCGCTGGCGTTCCTGGCGCTCGTCGCGCCGTGGCAGTGGGTGACGACGCGGATCGTCGCCGGCGTCGTGCTCGTCTTCGTGGTCTCGGCCGTCGTCGCGCGCGTTGTCGGCCGAGAGCCGCGCCCGGCCCCGATCGACGTCGGGCGGCTGCCCTCGTTCCGGCTCGCAGCGCCGCACACTGGGGGATCCTGGCGGTCGTCGTGGCTGCGCTGCTCGGGACCCTCGTCGTGATCCCGACAGGTGGCGAGATCCCGATCGTGCAGGGGCTCGCGGCGATCGGCGTGGCGGCCGGGGTGCAGGGCGCGCTGCTGATCGCGCTGCCGGCGATCAGCCTCGTCTCGATGGCGATGGTCGTCCGCGAGCTGTCGCCGCGTGTCACGGTCGCCGCTGCCTGCGGCGTCGCGGTAGTGAGCGTCGGCGCGGGGATGCTGCTGGCGATACTCGCGTAGGTGCGCAGTGTCTCCGACACCGCAGGTGCCTCCGCTCGCCGTCGCCGCGTAGCTTCGAGGTGAGCCGCTTCGGCCCGCTGCGGGAGCGGGAGTTCCGCCTGCTGCTCGCGGGTCGGACGATCTCGATGGCGGGCAGCGCGATGGCGCCGGTCGCGCTCGCGTTCGCCGTGCTCGACGTGACGGGATCGGTGTCCGACCTGGGTGTCGTCCTGGCGGCCAGGCAGATCCCGACGGTGTTGTTCGTGCTCTTCGGCGGCGTCTGGGCCGACCGGCTGCGGCGGCACCAGGTGATGGTCGTCTCGAACCTGGTCAGCGGCGGGGCGCAGGCGGTGACGGCGGCGCTGCTGATCCTCGGGCACGCACGGATCTGGCAGCTCGCTGTGCTCGCGGCGGTCAACGGCTCGGCGTCGGCGTTCTTCTTCCCCGCCAGCACCGGGATCGTGCCGCAGACCGTGCCGCCGCCGCTGCTTCAGCAGGCGAACGCGGCGCTGCGACTGACCTTGAACGGCACGAACATCGTCGGCGCCGCGATCGGCGGCATCCTGGTCGCCGCGACCAGCCCCGGCTGGGCGATCGCGATCGACGCGGGCAGCTACGTTGCCGCCTCGGCCTGCCTCGGCGCGATGCACCTTCCGTCCGGGCTTCGGATCGAGGGCAGTACCGTTCTTCTGGAGCTGCGTGAGGGGTGGCGCGACTTCTGGTCGCGCACCTGGTTGTGGGCGATCGTGCTGCAGTTCGCCGTCGTCAACGCCGTCGAGACGGGCTCCCTGGACGTGCTCGGACCTGCGGTCGCCAAGAAGCACCTCGGCGGCGCCGGAGCCTGGGGCGGCGTCCTCTCCGCGTTCTCGTTCGGCCTCGTGCTGACCGGCGTCGTGATGCTCCGCTGGCGGCCGCGACGGATCCTGCGCACCGCGACCTTCGGGATCTTCCCGATGGTGCTGCCGCTCGTCGCCCTCATCCGGCCGGCCCCGCTCGCCGTCGTCATCGTCGCCAGCTTCCTCGCAGGCGCAGGCGTCGAGGTCTTCGGCGTCCTCTGGGATACCGCGATGCAGCAGCAGATCCCGTCCGAGAAGCTCTCGCGCCTCTCCTCATACGACGCGCTCGGCTCCTTCGTCCTGATCCCCGTCGGACTCGCCGTCGCCGGTCCCGTCGGAGCCGCGATCGGCCTGCGCGCCTCCTTCATCGGGTCGTCCGTGCTGATCGCGGTGGTGACGGCACTCGTGCTGCTCTCCCGCGACGTGCGGACACTCGAACGCCGGGTCATGTGATTGCGGCCCGCGCTACGAGTCGGCGAACGCCCGGAGCTCCAGCGTGCCGAACGAGGCGACGGGATGCTTCGCCGCGACCTCGACCGCCTCTTCGAGGGTCGGCGCAGTCGAGGATGTTGAACCCGCTGATCTGCGTTCGGCGCCTTCCTGGCCGTGATGAGGCGAAACGTTCAGCCGTTGCGGCCACGGTCACTGCTCAGACAGCGGAGTCGCCCTCATCGGCCATCGAGTAGCGGCTCCCGTTGACGCACGAGAGAGTGCGGAAGGATTGCGCGAGTGTTCGCAATGAAGCGCCTGAGGAGTCGTTAGATGTAGGACCCGAGCAGGTTGGTTCTGGTGATCGGGGGTTGGTGGCCGAGGGCTGAGTGTCGGCGTCGATGGTTGTAGTGCCAGAGCCAGCCGTCAAGGGCGGCGGTGCGTT
>Ga0070739_10008569_pt1 | contig 10436 bp, 14 predicted proteins | sample Coa_R1_7_FD_66445 | JGI IMG/M metagenome (GOLD analysis project Ga0070739, IMG submission 66445) | Surface soil microbial communities from Centralia Pennsylvania, which are recovering from an underground coalmine fire - Coalmine... | ecosystem: Environmental > Terrestrial > Soil > Unclassified ...
AAAGTTATCTTGTGGTATGTATCTTTTTCGAGGGAACATCATGACATGTTTCGCCGGATAGTGAGAGGGCACATCGGCGATGTTACTCATTATTGCGGGAACAATGTGTCATGTTTCGATGAAATTCACCTATTTTAGCGGGAACAAGAGTCATTGTTCCTGCATTTTTCGGCAATTTAAGGGAACAATGCACGATGTACCCATAATTGGTGGAAGTTTCTTTTGTGAGGAAACAATATAAGATGTTCCCTCACTAGACAAAGATTAAAGATATTACGCGAGGGATGGGAGAGAGGAAGAGAGGGAAGGCCATTGAGCACAAAAAAAAGAGAACCATGAATTTAGTTCTCTTGTAACTAACACAATCAAGTATACACTATTCTTGCTCAAAAGTCAAGCCCTTCCATTGCTCTCTACTGATGGGTTTTGGTGGCGAGGCAGTAGCTCTTCTTCCGATCAGAACCCTCTCGATGGAGAATCTCATGTGTGAGGAGCAGGCGCAAAGGTGCCGCCCGCGTTGCGAAAGACGACCTGCGTATTTTGGAACAGGATCAGCATATCAGGATGATGAGGATGCACTCCCTCCACGAAGCGCAGCGTCACTGGGACCAGATCCGAGCCTTCGCCATACATATGCGGGCCAAGATACATTCTGGCATGGGTGGCATCCCCGCCGGGCAATTCAATGATCTCAACCTGCCCCTGCAAATTGAGCGCGATGAAATGGCTGGGCACGCTGCCCGTTTCATGCCCCACAAAGGCATCCATCTGAAAGGTGCGGGGCCGTCCATAGTGCAGATCGTCCCAGCTCGTCTGCACCCACCCCAGCACCCATTGCCCCAGCACGACGACAAAGAGCATCAGGATCATGCCCAGACCAACAGGCAGGAGAAAGCGTGGCAGACGAGAGGAAGTACGCCGCCGAAGCCCGGGCAGCTTGGACGTTGGTTGGGTACGGGAGGCACGGGTAATGCGTGGTGGCTCCTCGCTGGCGACATCCGGGTCAACCGGACGATACCGAACAGCACTTTTTGGGGCCAGGGCTGCCATAGCATTCCTCCTCTTGAAGCCTATGAGATACAGACGACACACAAAGCGTGACCAGAGAGAACCGTGCTGGACCGCAAGCGCGGATGGAAGCCCGCCTGCCGTGTGTGGGCGGCGCTTGATCGGTGCTGTTTGCAGCACCATGAGGGTGAATGCTTTGCCACGGGCTACGGGAGGAAGCGTTCCATAGAGACAAACCATACACTTCTCCTATCGTATGATGTGAACGAACCATGACTGGGTGGTGAAATAGGTGTCAGCCGATAGCGAGAAGTCTTTATGGAACAAGTGTACCTGGATAAAGGACTTCCGACAATCCCTTTATCCACCAATTTCGCGCCCAAAATGGGGAGAAAGCTGTGCATAAGTGTCTTCTTTGGGGGATCGGCTGTGGACAGCGTGTGGAAAACCCTCTGAGCGCGCTCCAGGAGAGGATCAAAAGAGAGAAGGAGAATGAGGCCATTGAGCACAAAAAAAGAGAACCAACTAATGGTTCTCTCATAACTTACAGAATCAAGTAGACACGATTTTCTTCCAAAAGTCAACTACAGCCTCAGGCGAAGCTTTCTGATGGCAGCTTCTTTTTCGCCGAGATCGTCTCCTTCTCCGGCTCCCGTCCCCAGGGAAAGGCGGTCGCCTCTTCTGCGAGCGTGATCATCCTCTCGATGGGAATCGGCTTACGATTATAGGCTGGGGTGATGGGGGGATCAAACTGCTGATGGTGCTCTTCAATCTCCGCACGGTGCGCCTCCAGATGGGCCTTGATCATCGGCTTACGACCTCCGACCAGATTCTGCAAGGTCGCAATATTTATATACCAGCGCTCCAGTTCAGCGTGCGTCTCATTCCACTGCATCACGGTATACACGGCTCGACGCAAGCGTTCTTCGGTCGCCTCCGGCAACTTGATGCGGGACAAATCGGAGGTGGGCAGACTCTCATAGAGGCTCTGTTCCCGTCGCTTCTGCTGTCCAAGCACCTGTTTGGCCTCTTTGAGGCCCGCATTGACCAGAAACGTCACCACCTCTTGTACCCCTGACACGCTCATCCCTTCCCGCAACAGCTGTTTCGTCTCCTCGTCGACAGGCAGGCTGGCAAGCGTCCAGGCAGGGATGGTCGCAGCCCTCTCCCGTTCCTCTTTGCTCGGACCCGTCTCAAAGGCATCGGCCAGGATCTGGATCGTTTCAGGTCGTTTGAGCGCTCGTTTGGGAGGTGGCGACAGCCTCCGGCCAATGGTATCAAGCCGTTTGCCAAGTGCGACCGGCATCGTGACAAGGGTGTGCCGTTTTTGGCCCGTCTCTTCCTCTTGCTCGGACTTCGAGGCCCTCGGCGCAGGTTTCTGCTCAAATTCCTTGAGGATCTGAACGCCAGGCTCTCCCAGTTTGATGCCCACTCGCCCATCAATGCCCCCATGTCCATCGCCGATCTTGTAATCAAAGTAATGGGCCTCAGTTGCATAGTTGTACTTCCGCTTCACCAGGTCAGCCTCGGTATCCCCAGCCTGCACCTGCGGCGAGACAATATGCCAGTGTCCCAAAATGTGCGCCCGATAGTGGATCTCCTGCACCCAAGAAGGCTGGAACCAGAAACACGCAATCGTCGGGTAGATGGAGCGAAACAGATGAGCGAACAAAGAATCTCGTCCGCTCCTGGTTGGGAGCAGCGGCCCTAATCGCCGCTCAGCCGCTTCACTCACCTGCTTGCCATACACCCGACTCACGTGCTTCTCATCGACCTGGGAGACATCCACCAGGCGGCGCACCCGCTGGAGAGCGGAAAGCACCAGCGAAGCGGGAGCCAGCGTCGGGATCTCGTAGGGCACCATCTCGCGTTCTCGCGTTTTGAGTTGCCCAGAGAAGACCACCGTGAAATCCGTCGCCTCCACAAAGCTCCCCGTCACCAGGATCTCGGCGAGCCTGCGCCCAGTACACAGCGCGAGACCCACCGGGATCTCCGCCCAATCGTCGGAGGCGAGCAACGCTCTGCCGCAGGCCACGACCGCCTCTGGATCATCAATGAGCTTGACTTCTCGGCTCTGAACCTGCCCCTGGCTCACCGCATTCATGTGCACCCATTCGGCTTCCGGCAGATTACACACGTGCAGGCCAATATGCTCTTTCTTCTGATTCTTCGGATTGAACCACGCGTTCTCGGCCCCAACGGGCAGCGTGTCTCGAATCAGATTGCGCACGTAGGTAATGGGCTTGCGCAATGAATTGGGCTTGAGCTGCTTTTCCTCTCGCCAATACACCAGCTCCGCTTCCCACACCTCCCGCAATTCCTCTTCCTGAGCCACCCCGAACCGCAAAAGCGCTGGCTGAAGCACCCGTTCCCACCGTTCACGTAACCACGCTGGCATTGCCATCAGACTCACCTCTTCTTCTTACTTTGTTGTCTTCCCTAGTGTAACAAATGGTGATGTTCCCGTCAAGTGGATACATCTTGTAGAACCCCGCAGCTGGGGAGCAGACCCGTCGCAATGAGAAGCGCGAAGACGCAAAGCAGATGGCAAACAGAAGCAGGAAGGGACAGGGCAAATGGCGAGGAGAGGGCATCTGGACACAAAAAAAGAGAACCAATCAATGGTTCTCTTGTAGCTAACAGAATCAAGTAGACACGATTTTCCCCCAAAAATCAATCCCTCGCATTCCCTCACACTGGTGTGCTCTATGGGAGGGATTGAATGAAACCATGATCAGAAGGAGTCTACTTGGCAATTTTGCCAGAGCAGGTAGGCAGAACCGATTCACAGGCCAGAGCAGCATATATTCAGGACGTCCTTCAGTACCTCACGGCAACTCCTTCTTTCCACTCTTCAAACACTTGATGGTCACTAAAAGACTATAAGAATTCTAAGCGTGGCAACGTACGCCTGGCTCAGAGCCCCTTGCCAAACACCAATTGCTCTCGCGCCGCTTCCACCACCTCACGGCTCACCTCTTCGACCTCTGGATTAATCTCGAGAATCCGCTTCATTTGGGAGAGCAACCGTTCCATTTGCCGAAAATTTCCACCCGTCATACGGATGAGTCTCGGCCAGAGCCTCCTTCTCGATCCTTCGATCTTGGTCTCTCCCTCCTCGAAAAGAGCGCACTTGCTGTTCTTCTCGATCCAGCGTCCGATACTAATGCACAAACCCCACCCGGGAATACAGTGGCGGATATCGCGCCAGTCGTTTCTCTAGTCCGGGCATCCCGATGAGCACCAACCCCATCGGACTCCGATCATACACATCTCGTAGCACCTCCACCGCTTGCGGCTTCAATCGGTCTGCCTCATCCACCACTCATACGTCCACCTGCCCCGGACGCACCATTCCTTCCACCGTCTCTACGGCTTGAGGCACCGCGCGGGCTGCCTCTCCTATCACCCGCAGACTCCAGCGCGAGCCTCGCAAGGTCTTTTTCTATTTGCCTGGCTGTCACCGTCGCTGTCGGCGTATAGAACGCTACATGTGGTCGTGGGTTCTCTGCCGACAAACGCGGCTGCACCACCCCATGCCACGAGAGCAACGGCTCGATCTCTTCCCAACGAGCATACTCCTTTGCCGACTCCGTTTTGCCCACGCCTGCCGCTCCATAACACAGGCCAATATACTGCGAAGCCCGGCACTCCTCACAGAACTCCACAAACCTTCCATACTCTTTCGTCTGCACAAACCGCTTCCACAGCCGACGGTGCACCACACCTTGCTCTGGCTCTTCACCCAGTCCGGATGATCCCACCACTGCTTCCTCGGCAACTGGCCCCTTCAACGCCTTCGTCTTACTCATTGCGATACCTCTTCAGCCGTTTGGGGAACGGAGTTGCCTCCTTCTGATCACGCTGCACATCTGGCGCATCGCTCTCTTCTCCCCCATTTCCCTGCCCCCTCTCTGGTTCCTGTGAAACCGCCCCCTTCGCCTTCACCGTCATCTTGCTATACCGCTTCACCAAGACTGCCCGTTCTACTCTTTCCCCTCGCAACTCTTTTCTCCGCGTCTGGCGAGCCGCCACGATTTCCTTCAGGCTGACCGTTTGCCCACACAATTCTGGACACACCGCCCGGCAGATAAAGCGATCCTCAAAAAATACCCGGATTTCGGCAAGATCTATCGGATCATACCGAATCATCACCTCCTCCCCTACATAGGCCCAGAGCGTCGGGTCCAGATAGGCATAGCCTTCAAAGGCAATCCCGCACGGCTCGCACCCGCCGCTTCCTTGCCACCTGCTCCAACAACAAGTCCAACTGCTCCAACGACTCTGGCATTCTCGGCAAAAATCCGCCCTCGCGCCCTTCGCTCTTGTGGTCCTTTGTTCTGCCCTTTTTGCACCCGATGGTGAGAGTCCAAAAGCAACCACTCCCGAAACGTTGCTCCAACTCCCAGAGCGTCAGCATCCCTGCTCGCTCCTTCTCTCCTGCTTGCCCCACTGACTTGGGCCAGACCTCCTTGGGCGCATACCCAGGCAGTTGTTCCAACAGCAGTTGCTCCACGCGTCTCCAAAAATCGCTCGATCTTGCCTCGCCCTCGTGGCCTTCCCACCTGGGAAAACACCAACTGCATCGCTGCCGGTCCCCCCCAACCTGTGGTCTTGACCCGGAAAAACGGCTCTTCCGCAACTTTCGTGCTCCTAATTAAGCAGCGTGTAAGAAACGCTGGCGCACCAGCTCGAAGCTCCCACGGCCATACATACTACGCTTCATGTACTTGAGCTTGTTGATTTGCCCCTCAACTGGACCATTGCTGTAAGGAAAAGTAAGGGCAGCTTTAACAGGAAGATATTCTTTCTGCAATCCTTCGGCAAAGGTTTGAATGTCAGGGATGTCACTGTCCAAACAGGACTGCAACCAAGTATCAAATTGTTCCCCCTGGCGCTTTCGGATCATCGTGACAAAAGCTTGTGCTAATGAATATGCTCGTGAGATCCCTTCATCCTGAAGGATAAAGGCCAGCATTTGCTGCTCTCGTGGCCCCAGGCTGGTTCGATCCTGGACAAGAAGCCAGGAAAGATGAAGAGGAGAATCAAGTGGCTCTTCAAGGATGATCTGCGTCTCCGCTTGCTCTTGCAAGACAGGAGCGAGGGCCAGTTCGTGGTGTGCTGCTTCAATGGCGTTTTGCTGGGTGAAGGGAAAGAAACGCTGTGTTCGCGCTTTTTCTCGCTCTGAAGCATTTCTTCCAGGTTTGCCTTGATACTCGCGCAACCAAGCATTGACTCCTTTCTATCCTCCGGGGAACCCTTGCTCCTTGATTTCTCGCCAAAGCACACCAGCGTGCTCACAGCCCTCTTGGACGCGCTTGAGCAAAGAGGGAATATACGGCTCAATCTGTCTTTTCCCATGCCATGTGTATTTCCGCTCAGGGAAAGCCCCAGCATAAACATATTTGCGAACGGTTGTCGGGCTGATATGGAGTTGGTCAGCAATTCCTGCAATGCTTTCTCCTCGCTGATCGAGTTCAACGACTGCTTCATAACAGGCCAGTCTGCGCAGACGTGAAGCTTGGGAAGCAGCAATTTCACTACTACTCCGCTTGAGCTTGTATCGAGGTTGAGGAGACCCTCCTGAAGCAATCTGCCGTTGCTTCAAAGAGGCATGGAGGCGCCCTATGACGCGTTGGAGCACCTCTCGCCAGTTTTTGAACAGGTGCCAGCGGTCAACAATTTGCTGAGCTTCTGGTGCCCCCTCACTCGCACCTCGTGCATAGTCGCCGGAACGATCACGGCTGATCCACTGCACGCCTGGGTGAGCTTTCAGCCAAGCTGCTAACGCTTCTGAGGTACGCTCAGGCAACAGATCAATTGGCCGATGGGTACTTAAATCCACCAGGATCGTTCCATACTTGCTTCCACGGCGGAAGGCAAAATCATCAACCCCCAGGAGAACTGGTACGGCGGGTGATGGGACCGCTCCACCTTTAGCTCAACGCAACAGGGGATCAGCACTGGTTGCCATCCCTATCTGGTTCAGTAGATGCGATCCCACTTGGCAGCTTCGAGCCACAGCAAACCAGGTGAGAGTTGCTGTCAAACGGGTTGTTTTTTGACGATGGAATGGGACCACCTCTGGAAGCCGTTCTGCAAACGTTTTTCGCGGGCAGCCCTGGTTGCAGCAGCGAAAGCGCCCAACGCGCAATTGGAGACGCACTCCATACCCGCTGATGGGTAAATCTTGAGGGGAACGGCGGGAATAACTGTGGATGTGCTGTGATGACTCTCCGCAATCTGGACACACAGCGCTCTCAGTTGTAGAGACAGCGACAATGACCAGCATGTGTTCCTCTAGCTCAAGAACCCTTTCCACTTCAATACCAGCCCAGGAAACAAGGAAACGAAACAAACTCTCTCACTCCTTCTGATTGATAACGAAAAGATTTCCTCTGCTCTCTTTCTTTACGAAGATGGGTTGTATCTCTCAGCACGAAAGTTGCGGAAGAGCCTTTTTTCGGGTCAACTCCACTGAGAGAGATGCACTGAAGTAAAATCGGTGCCGTGATCCGTCTAGAACACCTCAGGGATACCACACCCCTGCCACCGTGCGTCTTCTTTGCGAAAGACTCGCCTGCGAGAGCCGGCAGGGCCGTTTGAAGCGCGCTGGGGGCCGACCACGAGAGCCTATAGCCACCTCTGGCTCGACTCTTATCGTCCTCGATCACCGTCAACCACCGTCTCGCGCTTTTGCCCTGCCCATCTTTGACCCACATCGGGAATACACAATGATCCGCTTGCCAGATCTCGTTGGGCCTGGCTGCTTCCCGACGATACAGCAGTTCATACGCCTCCCGATACGTCTCCCCTCACCCCTCGCGCTCACGTCACCAGCGCCTGGGCAAGCGCGCTTCCCGATCTCTTACACTTGCCGATAGCTCGGTTCCACCCACCCTTGCGCGAGCGCTATCGCACTCACCTGCCTCTCAATAGTCGCCACCGACCGGCGCGCTTTGCAGAGCGCCAATCCCTCCATCCCTTTGACCATCTCTTCTGAGAGATTGCCTCGGATCCCTCGATCCACACGGGGGTGTCTGGCCAATCCACACAGCCCATCTTCACGATAGTGGCCTATCCACCGGGGCAACGTCGCAAGCGGCACCCCCAATGCGCGCGACTGCTCCTTTGCGGCACCCCATCTTCCACACAGGCTCTCACCACGCTCCTATCGCCTCTATGCCTCTGCCCGTTGCTCTTCTGAACGGTCCGTCAACGTGGGCACTCGTCTCTCCATCTGCTTCATGCTCTCCTCTCGTTCCATACATCTCCTGCTTCTCTCCCCACAACCAACACCACCAGAGTATACTGCACCCAGCACCCGACTTCCCATGAATCTTCCATAAAAATTGAGGGCCTTGCCCATCGCCCAAAGCCCTCCCACCACCCTTTCACCCCCACGCTCTCCCTGCCTCTTCCCGCTCCTACGGCCAGGCGATGAACTCCCCTCATTTTTCTCAGCAGTTTTTCCCTCAGCAACCAACGCGCCAGCTGCTGCCATCCTCTCAGACGCATGCTTTGAGGGCTCTTTTGAGGTGCTTCCCCAGGCCCAGCCAACCCCGCTCCACTTCCCACTTCCCACGACCAGCGCTCCCTCCTCATCCGCAGACATCTCCCATTCCATCCGCCTTTCTTCTTTTCCTCCCCTCTTTTTTCCTCACACTTTTGAGTCCTGTTTTGCACTTTCCATGAAACTCTTTCTTGCGCGATCTTTGAGAGATCCCGCTGCTTTCATCCCTCTTCCTCCATCTTTTACACTTCTCAACTCTTCCCTACCTCCTTCCCACTCATTTCTCTCCGCACTTTCACCCTCTCTCAGCTTATCGATTCACACTTGGTTTCAGTATTATTCGTCCTTTTATATTATGGACAGTAATATCACCATTTTCGGTCGCAACCTGGATGGGACCATTCACATTTTTAATATCTATGCCCCCGCTCGTGGTAGTAATGCTTACTCCACTTATGCCTTCAACAGTAATTGAACCCGAGTCTACTCCTACTTTCACTGAGGCAGTACTGGGTGCGCTCACATTGTAGTTAACACTACTATACAGCGGAGTTGTCACTATAGTAATAAAATCATGCCCTTGCCCATCACGGAATTGAGTATACCGTATACCATTATTGTTTGAATTCCTGTCATTACTATTCGTCTTGACTATGACAGAACTCGTGCGCCCAGCTGAGATGGTTACATTTCCTTTATGTCCTTTTATCACAATGGAAGGATAGGCGCCCACTGCAATGCTTCTGGTTTCTGGTACAGCATCGTTTTCCTGCTGGCCGGATGAGCTCTGGATCTGCATAGCTATTGAGATATCTCCTGGAGTTAAGGTCAGAGGGTGTGTATATGCAAAGGTTCCCAGCATGGATAAACAGAACAATCCTATAAGCAGGATGGGGCGTAGACGTATTCTTTTTAGTGGACCTGTATTTTGACCAGCGGTTTTCTGGTCTGGAGATGGCAATTCAAAAGCTATACCTGGTTTTTGAGCAGGTCTTGCCGGCACAGCCCTGAGTCTGTTCTCTGTAGTAGGAGGTAAAGGCCGCGATCTCGCGTCATTTGTATCTGTAAGATGATCAAACGGATACACCTCTTGCTCTGTGGTAGATGGCTGAGTGAATTGTGCTGTGATTTTTCCCTCTCTTTTACTGGCGGGAAGGGCTGGTTCTGTCGTTCGCTCCTGCGCTATTGCGGGCAGAGATGTTTGCTCTAGACCGGGTAATGACGGAAGTGGTAGACTTGTTCTTCTTATGATATCGTTTCTGTCTCGCATCCTGTTCTGGTTTCTGATAGAGGACGCAGGAGATTTCTCAGATTGCTGGTTGGTCAAATGATCCGTCAAAATAATGCTTCCCCTTTCGTGCCTGGCATGATATTCTCTACCACGTTCGGGTATAGGTATTCTTTACTGACTAGACAAGAAGTCCGGTAAAAACAATAGATGAGGTTGTAACCAACTTCGTATTGAATTCCGGGAAACTCTTCATCATCCTTAACCCCAAATGGAGAATAGTGTGGTTTGCCAGCCGGTTTGTCCTCGTTGGACAGGATATGGGTCAAAAAGAACCTGGACAAGATATGAGTCAATTTCATAAAGTGGTCCAGATTTACAGAAAAGTTGAAGAGTGCGTTGTGGAAAGAGCTTCTGCTTCTCTGCCAAACAGGCTCTAAAGAAGCTTCTCCTGGCCGCACTCAAGCCACCAGATGCGAGCCTGCTCAAAGAAAGCGATGCCAGCTTCAATAACGTGGATCGCCTCTTCAACTGAGTTTGCTTGTGGATAGTAGAGGTGCAATGTCTGATAAAAGGCGGAAGCAGTTTGTGCGAGTGGACTCTCTTGTCTCAAGAGAGCGATAGCTTCGGGTTTAGAAAGCCTCCATATGCGCAGACCATCCTGTTCCTGGATGGTCAAAAGGTGAG
>Ga0070739_10008570_pt1 | contig 10435 bp, 13 predicted proteins | sample Coa_R1_7_FD_66445 | JGI IMG/M metagenome (GOLD analysis project Ga0070739, IMG submission 66445) | Surface soil microbial communities from Centralia Pennsylvania, which are recovering from an underground coalmine fire - Coalmine... | ecosystem: Environmental > Terrestrial > Soil > Unclassified ...
GGGCGCACTTGCAAGGCCGTTTCGGGTCGCCGAGGAAGCCGCACGGGCAGGGGTTCATGGCCGCCACCAGCACGAAGCGCGCCGGGAAGGTGGTCGAGGTAAGGGCCCGGCTGATGGTGACGTGTCCCTCTTCGAGCGGCTGCCGCAGCACTTCCAGGCTCTTGCGGTTGAACTCCGGCAGCTCGTCGAGGAAGAGGACCATATTCCGGGCAAAATCCATGTTCGGTGAGTTCAAGTTTCCGAACCACGGCGGGGCTGGCCGGTCTACCCGGCAGCCCGCCACGAACATGGAGTCTATCAGATGGCCCTGGTCTTCAGCTACATCCGGTTTTCCACGAAGAAGCAGCTTGAAGGGGATTCGCTCCGTCGCCAGGTCGAAGACGGCGAAGCCTGGATCAGCCGGAACAGCCACACGCTGGCTGACATGAAACTTCGTGACCTGGGGGTGTCGGCCTTCCGGGGGCGCAACAAGCACACGGGGGCGCTGTCGAAGTTCCTGGACGCCATCCGGTCGGGTCGGGTTCAGCCGGGGTCGATTCTGCTGGTCGAAAACCTGGACCGTCTCTCCCGTGAGGGAATGAACGAAGCCAAGAAGGTCTTTGAAGCCATCCTGGAAGCTGGCGTCCTGGTGGCCGTCCTTCGGCCTTACGAACGGGTCTTCACCCAGGCCAGCATCGCCGACCCCTTCGGCCTGATGGAACCCCTGATGGCCTTCCATCTCGCCTACCTCGAAAGCAAGAACAAGGCCGACCGGCTTCGCAAGCTGTGGGACCGCAAGCGGGCCGATGCCGCCAAGAAGGGACCGGGCTTCGTCTTCGACCGGCGCTGTCCGTCGTGGGTGTCCTGGAACGAAGAAGCTGGTCGCTTCGACCTGAACGACGGGGCCGCTGCCGTCCGCTTCATCTTCGAGAAGACCGCCGAAGGCATGGGCCAGCGCCAAGTCCTGGCCGACCTTCAGAAGCAGTTCAAGCCCATCGGCACTTCCCGGCGCTGGAACGGGTCGTTCATCACGAAAGTCCTGAACGACCGGGCCGTGTTGGGCGAACGCCAGCCGAAGACCGCCGACGACAAGGGGGACCGGGTGCCGGTCGGGGCCGTCATCGTCGGGTACTACCCGGCTGCCGTCGATGAAGGCTTGTGGCTTCGGGCGCAGGTGGCGAAGGCGAACAACACGAAGAAGAAGGGGCCGAACGGCCAGTTCGTCAACCTGGTCACGGGCATCGTCTTCAACGCTCACGACGGCCTGGCGATGCACTGCCAGACGACCAGGGCGCAGCTTGAAAGCAGCGTCTACGTCCAGCGCCGCCTGGTCAGCTACGGCCACACGAACAAGCTGGCCGGGTCCGATCCCGTGTCTGTTCCCTACTTCGAGATGGAAGAAGCGCTGCTTCGCCATCTCGCCGAAATCCGGGCCGAAGACCTGGGATCGAAAACCGGCGTGTCCGAACTTCGGGCCAAGGAACAAGAGTACCTGGGGGCCGACAAGCGCCTGAACCGACTGGAAGCCGACCTGGCGACGGCCACGGACGACGACGAATACACCAGCCTTCGCAATGCCGCCCGCCTGGCCCGCCAGCGCCGGAACGAACTGAAGGAAGAAGTCGAGAAGCTGAAGGCCGAACTTCACGCCGATCAGCCCTTGTTGCACACGCACGACACGCTGAAGCTGCTGGCCGATGCCGACGACGAACAGCGCCACGTCCTTCGGGTTCGCCTTCGTAGCCTCATCGCCGAACTGGTCGAATCCGTCTACCTGAAGCCGGAAAAGCACTTCGGCAGGGTCTACTGTCTCGTTCAGGTCAACTACGTCGCCGGGCTGGTTCGCCAGTTCGGCTTCGGCCCCGGATGGACCACGACGGGTTCCAACAAGACCGAAGGCGAAGCCCCCGCCTGCCTGGCCTACGGCATCGACCTTCGTGACAAGAAGGCTTGTCGGAAGCCCCGCCTTCGCAAGCTGGCCGAAATGCTCATGAAGCCCGCCCCGGTGCCCGTCGTCGTGAACGTCCCCGCCACGGTCGGGCCGGCTGCCGACGTGTTCCTGGCCGTCAGGAAGTCGGAGATGGGGAAGGCGTCCTTCCGGGTGGTCCCGGCGAAGGTCCATCGCTTCGTGGATTACGTCGGGGCCGACCTGGCTTGCAACAAGCTGGGGGCCGACCACTGGAAGCTGTTCATCAGGTGGCTTCAGGCCGAAGTCGCCGATGGGAAGCTGGAATGGGTGACGGCCACGGTCGGCTTCAACAGGGTCCGGGAGTTCGTCCGGTGGCTGATCGACCAGGGCGTGACCCCGGCCTTCGACATCTCCGGTTCGGCCAAGAAGATCATCCCCCAACCCCGAAAGGCGAAGGTGAAGTGATGAAGAAGTTCATTGCCTACTACCGTGTTTCGACCGACAAACAGAAGCGCTCCGGCCTGGGGCTGGAAGCCCAACAAACCGCCGTCCGGGTGTTCGCCGAAGCCCACCAGGGCCGCATCGTCAAGACCTACGAAGAAGCCGAGACAGCCACGGGCAAGAGGGACCGGCCCGAACTGAAGAAGGCGCTGGCCCACGCACGGCGGGAAGGTGCCGTCCTGGTCGTCGCCAAGCTGGACCGACTGACCCGGAACGCCGGGTTCATGTGCGCCTTGTGCGACAGCGGGGCCAAGTTCGTGGCGTGTGACAACCCCGGCATCAACGAGATGACGGCCAAGATTCTGGCCGTCGTCGCCGAAGAAGAAGCGAAGTGGATTTCCTCCCGCACGAAGGTAGCCCTGACGGCCCTGAAGGAACGTGGGGTTCTGCTGGGGACCGCCCGGCCTGGGTCGAAGAAGCTGACCCCGGAAGCCCGCCTGAAGGGGGCGAAGAAGGCCGGGGCCATCTTGAAGGCGATGGCCGATGACGCCTACACCGACCTTTACCCCGTGGTCACGCAGCTTCGCCAGGAAGGGAAGACCCTGGACGCCATCGCCAGCGCCCTGAACGGCGAAGGCTACACGACCAGCCGGGGGTTGCCCTGGGGGAAGGTCCAGGTGGGCCGGCTGCTGGAAAGGGCCGAACGGGTCGGCTGATGGACGTGATGGACAGGGCGCAAGCAACAACCCCCAGGTGTTCCTGGGGGTTGTTGTCGTTCACGGGTTTTCGTAGATGCGAAGGTCGGCGGGCTTGTCGTCGGGGGCGGGTTCTTCGTCGTCTTCGGGGTGAAACAAGCGCCAAACCTCGTCCCTGTACTCGTCCGTCAGGTCTTGAAGCTGTTCTTCCTGGTCGTCGTCCAAGTCGATCTTCCTGAACAGTCGGGACAGTTCTTCGTCGATGGTCAAGGAAAAAGCAGTCCAGCGGTCACGAATTTCGTCGTCGGTCATGGTTCGGTTCCTTCGTGATGGTTACAACAACTTCCGAACGATCTTGGCAGCCATCCCCGCCGCTTCGCTCCGGGTGCATATGACCCCAACCCCGTTGACATGGCCTTTCACGTCTGGAAGCAGAATCACCAGGTCGCCGATGGTCATGGTAACGTGGTTGCGGGTAAGCCCGGCCTTGACCCAATCAACGTCGTTTCGCCACTTCTCTTCATGGAGAACCTGCCCCTTGCGGTTCAGGACCGGCCCCAGGTCTTCAGGCGTGAACTGGTTGCTGAACTTGTTGAAGATCAGGTCATCCAGTTCGTCCTTCGTCGCCAGCCCATGTTCCTTCAGGTATTCAAGGATGGAAGCCTCATACAGCCCGACCCGCCCTGAAGTGTGGTCGTTGATGTCCGTCTTCATGGTGTTATTCCCTTTCATCGTCGTCGATTTCGACCGCTGCGGAAGCTACGCCAAACTCTTCCAGGATGTCGATGGCGTCCTGGTCGGCCTGTTCTTCGGTGGCGTAGCGTTCCGCTTCGGCCAGGTCGGTGTCCCAATCCAGGCCGTCCCAATACCGGCCCTGTTTGTTCATCAAGACGTACATGCTTTCACCCCACTTCCTGGTTGTAGTTTCCCACCAGTAAGACCCGCCTACCCGGCGTTCAGTCCGGAAACTTTTTCGCCGTTCTCGTTCGACTTCCGGTAGGCTTCCAGGCTGCTCTTGTACAACAAGATTTTCTTCTTCTTTCCGGTGCCCACACGGAAGCCCTGAAGCTGCCCGGCATGGTACAGCTTGTAGACTTCACGGGGGCTGACCTTTCCTTGGAAGTAGGTTTCGGACGCCTCCCTGATCGTCAGAAGTTCGTCGTGGTTCATGGTCGTATTCCTCTTCGGGGTTCCGGCCCCGTCGTGTTATTCGCCGATGACCTTGGCATTCTTCAGCCAGACCCCGCCAGCGTTGCCGATGCTGACGGTTCCTTCAAAGGTGTAGTCCCGGCCCTTGTCCAGCTTGGAGATGTCGTTGCGGTTGGTGAGGAAGCTAGTGATGGCCGGGGCGTGTTCGACCAGGACCGACTTGCCAAGGAAGCCCGTGACCTGGCCGTGAACACGGACCAGCCGGCCCTTGTACTTCTGATCGGCCCTGACGTTGTTCTCCCCGTACTCACGGAGAAGGGCCACGGCTTCCACGGTCGGGGGCGGGGCGGGCTTGTTCTTGGCCTGGGGCTGCTGGCCGTCGTCTTTGGGCTTCAGGTTGCAGCCGGTCGGGGCCACGGCCAGGAACAGGGCGAAGAAGATAATGGTGTTCTTCATTGGTGGTTCTCCTGTTGGTTGTTGGGCGAAGGTTAAGCCAGCTTGAAGACGACCCGGCCAGATTCGGCCAGATACAGTTCGTAGGCGTCCAGAATGGCGTCCTTGTCGGCCTTCGTTGCCGCCAAGCGCTGAATCAGCCATCTGGCGTTAGCGGGGTGAGCATCCATCAAGTTCCTGATGATGTTGGGCATCAACCCCAGGTCGTGGCAGGTTTGGGCGAAGCGGATCGGTGCATTGGCTTCGATGGCTTCGGCAATGGCTTCGGCTTCGAGAACGGTCATCGTTGGCGTCCCCCTTTGTGTTGTCTATCGCATGGTTCGCACGGTTCGCCCTGTCTATCCCGATAGTACGCTAAAAGTTCAAATTGTAAGGCTGGGGATTTCGAGAAAGTTGATTGGTGTATGGTGAGGGGTGATTCTTACATACATTGGCCCCTCTGGTGGGGACACGGTGGGGGTTGCTGTCCGACAAAAAAACTTGGTTTACATACATTCGGGCGCAGTTCGGCTGAAGTGGTCCAGGGCTGTCGAGATGTCCGACCAGTGTTCATGAATGGGCATCCCACGAAGTAGCCCACGGGCCATCTCAACAAAGAAGGCGTCGGGGTTGTCGTGGGCCAGGGCGTGGCAGTTCGGGCAGCCGACCAGGATGTTGTCCTTGCGATATTTGCCACCCTGGGAACCGGGGATGATACGATGTCGATGACAACGGGTATAGTGCCACCCGCATAACCAACATGGCTGGCGAGTCAAAAACTCACGCCGTTCCTTGGCCCGCCGCTCATATTCACAAAGAAGGTCAGGGTGTTCGGCCTTCCAGGCTTGCACACGCTCACGCACTTCATCCTTGTGTTCCTGGTAATGCAGCTTGGCGACGACCTTCCTTCGCTCGGCAGCCGCCAGGCTGTGTTCCTGACAATAGATGCCACTATCGGGGACAACGGCCTGACAGTTCTCCCAGGCGCAGGGCCGTTGATACCCCATCCGGTTCGCTTTCCTCCGGTGTCGATAACACCAACAAGATACTTTCCCTTTGCCAATGTTGGTGGCGACATTCGTGCAACCTGGGTATTCGCATGTAGGCTTCATATGTCATGTACTCCCTACGGTCATGTTTTCTGGAATTGAATTGTAGGCACTAGGGGTGGAGGGAGGGCCGGGAGGGGGTGCCCCCGGATTATTGCCCCAGCCCCACCCCTTCACTTCGAGATGGTGGCCGGCTGGTGGGCGGGGTCGATGGTGGGCGTGTCGGCCTGGTCGTCGGCTACCAGGGCCAGGTCGTGGTCGTCGTCGGCCTGGTCGTCGGCCTGGTCGTCGGCCTGGTAACAAGACCTGAAACGCCCCTTCCTGGTCTTGTGACCACGGCGAAGCTACTGATGCCGGCCTGACTTATGGAGATGGACCACGCCAGGGACGCCTATAGGGCCGTTAGCGGGCTGCTGGTGCCTGGACGGCCCGAACGTCGGCTGAAGGGATTACAGGCCGTCCTGGTCGATCCTGGACGGCCTGGCGGGGGTGGGGCTGATCGTCGTCGAAGTTGTAGCCGACATCCGACTGGAACGGGCCAGGGTTGGCCGTGGGCATCAGATACGCTTGAAGGTTTTGTTGTGCTTCCACGGCACGGCCCATTCAGTCCCGCCCGTGTACAACCTCCACTGGCCTTCACTACCCTTGATGGCGATGATGCCGGCCTGGACGCCATCCGACCACTTGTTGCTGTGCGCCATGAACAACGCCTGTTTCAGACTCACAGCGGCAACCATGATGACACGCCTGGAATTACGGTCATAGTTGCTGGATTGTGGCGAATACTTTCCGCCAGGCGCATCAAAGAGTTCGTAGACCAACACGTTGCTATCTCCTATGTGGATCGTGTCCGGGGGTGGGGGCCGGGCAAAAGAGGGGGCAGCATCAATACAGGTTTCGCCCATAGACGCAGGAATAGATTTTCGTGTCCGTGCGCTACGCTAACCAGGATGCTGCCCCCGTTAAATCATAAGCATGATGTCCTGGTCGATCTACTGACGTTTGGTGAAAAAGCTGGGGGAAGGGGGTGGCCGCAACCGGGGGTTGGGGGCTGGGAGGGTGAAGGATTCGCCCCAGCATGAATCAGGATTCAGTCCTGATCGTGGCCCGCCCGTCGCCGCCAGTAAGGTGGACATGGTGCTGGCGGGGTCGGTGGATCGTGGCCGGTTTCAACAAGATCGTGGCCCGCTTCGGTCCAGCTTCATCTGGATGATGTCCAGCTTCATCTGGCCCGTCGCCGCCAGTAAGGTGGACACGGTGCTGGCGGGGTCGGTGGATCGTGGCCGGCAGCAAGGCCGACTTGTGACTGGCCGGGGCCGTGTTCGTCGCCGCCAGTAAGGTGGACTTGTGGCTGGCAGGGGCCGTGACATACGGGGATATAGTGCTGGCTGGGTAGCTGGATCGTGGCCGTAGATGTCGGCCAATATCCGGGGCCGCAACTCCCAGGACATCGTTCTGGCCGGGGGAACCAATATCGAGTCGTTGGGGCGAATACGCATTCAAGACAGATACTCCCATCTCATATTCAGGCCATCAATATCCAGTCCCTACTGTTGTGGTTGTACAGTCCCGACATATGCGGAATCATACGGAACCCGTCTTGCGTCACGAAGTCCGACCAGCACATACTACCGAAGGTCGGTGATGTCGGGGGCGGGGAGCGTAGCGACCCGCAACCGATATACCAACTTCTTTTGTACTTGTTCTTTCCAAGTCATATACAGGGCGACATTCTGACATCGAGATTTGGACAAAGTGATACTACAATAGGACAAAGTGACATACTCCATGAGGACAAAGTGATATGGGAGCATTCGCCATCTTGCAGGAGAAGTTCGGGACGGAGAAGAGGTTTACCCGTCTGGTAGCAGTCCGCAAACCCTGTCGGTTGGGGTTCGTGGAACTGCTCGCCTACTCCACACTGATCTTCCGGGTTGATGAACATGGTTGTACAGCTTCACGGCTGGCGTTGATGACGGGGCTTCACCAGTCTGTTACGGTCCCGAAGACACTGGCCCGGCTGGCGGGATTCGGCCTGGTTGTACAGTCAGCCGACAAGCGTTGGTCTGCCGTGGCCCCACCAGAAAGTATCACTGGCTGGTTTGTGTTGAAGAAGGCGGAACAGCTTCGGAACCAGTTCGGATACAACTGGATTGGCGTTCCGGCCCCGGACTCGCCGCTGACGAACCTTCAGGCAGCCATCATCACGCAACTGGTCCTAAAGCGGTCGCACGCACAGATAGGCCGGTTCTTGCGGGTGTCGTTGAAGACCGTGGCCCGAACGGTCAAGGTGCTTGCCGAGAACGGCAACAAGTTCAAGCGTGCCTGGTTCCAGGACAAGGGCAAGGTGGAGAAGAAGACAGCCCGGCAACCGGCGCAGCAGACGGACCAGGGCGAAGCCCCGAAGAAGACCGGGACGCTGGCGCAAGCGTTGGGTCTGGATGAATACCATGCGTCCCAACTTGACCGGAACTGCCGCCTGATGCGTGCGGCGGGCTACGAAGAGAAGAAGACCACCAACTTCTGGATGCGTGTCCTGGGGGCGATGAAAGACCCTAATAGCGAATCGGCCTGGGGTCTACTCTATGGGTTCCCGGACAAGTTTGGTAGAATCGAAGCAGACCACAAGGCCAACGTCAAGAAGGGTGCCGCTGTCGGCCCCGTTGGCTATCGCCTCTTGTGTTCTGAATATGGGGTCAGCCCATAGGTGATGTCATGACCCACGAAGACTTCGAGTTCTACAGCCTTCAATGCGACAAGATGGAATCCAGGTTCAAAGCGATCATGTCCAAGATGGGTTTGAAGGTGGGCGACTTCTTCGACCAGGTGAAGGAAGACTTGGATATGTCGTTGCCCTGGTACTGGCAGTTCTTGTGCGGCTTCGAGAACGATATACGGGAAGCGCTGATGGCCCCGAAGCGGACGAACCGCAAGTTGTTGCTCGAAAATCGTGCGGAAGCCAGGATTGGGCGTATCACAAGAGAATATCGCAAATTGGCTTCGTATATCGCCGGGCTATAATACGGTGGATGATGGCAACAGTGATTAAGGACCAGGGGTGCGTTGCCCCTGGTCCTTCTTCTATATGTCCCCATCGTCATCAGTCGGCCCCGGCTTCTTCGGCAGATGTTTCTCTTCAAGTCGATCCGCCACGCCACGGGCCAGCTTCAGGCAGCGTGCCAGTTGTGATTCCTTCAAGTCCTGGCCTTCACGGGCTGCTATCCGTTCTCGTTCTTGTAGTCTTCCGCCGAGATGTTGGTACGTCCACCGGACGCAAAAGATGATAGATCGAAGTTCGTCTGTAGTCACGGCCCCTCATATGCTGCTGGTGGCTTGTTGCAAGCATATGTAGGGGCCGTGATGAAGTCTTTGCCGTTGCCGTCGTCAAGGTCGTAGTCGTCGCCGTGGCGATGTCGAAACCGTCAGCGTCGTCGATGCCTTAGTCGTGGCCGAAGTCGCCGTCACTGCCGTAGCGTAGCCTCCAGCGTTGTCGTCGTCAACGTCACAGTCTTCGCCGATGCCGTAGTCGTCGCCAGTGCAACGCCAACAGCGCAGTCGATGTCAGAGTCAGTGCCGTGGCCGATGCCAAAGCCTAGTCGTTGCCGTCGTCGATGTCGTGGTCAACAACAGCGTCGTCGTGGCCGGTGTCATTGTCAACGTCCAGGTCAAGGTCGTAGTCAGCGCCGATACCTGGGTCGCTGTCGAAGTCTTCAGCGTGGTCGCAGCTTCGCCGATGTCTTTGTCATAGCCGTCGTCGTAGTCGAGACTGAAGCGTTGTCGATGCCGTAGTCACTGCCGATGTCGTAGCCGGTGCCGATGCAACAGCGTCGTCGATGTCGTCGCCGATGCCAGGGCCAATGTCGTAGTCACTGCCGCCAGCGTCGATCAGGCTACCTTGAACCGACCGTACCCCATCTTCCTCGAAGCCCCAACCCCGACGTACTTCCCGGCATACTGTAGGAGTTCCCGCACGGCCTTTTCAGATACGTCGGACTTGTCGAAGTCGATGGTCCCGACCGCAGTGAAGCCGCCGATGAACTCGTTCTTCGTCAGTCGGCGCTGGTTGCTGATCGGGTTGCCCTTGCCGTCCGTGGGCAACACGAAGCGTTTGAAGATGCCGTCAGCCGTCTTCCGATCCGTCACGAAGTCGGAAATCTGAAGCAAGGAACGAAGCTGGTCCTGGGAAAACCGGGTGCCGGCTGGCGATGTCTTGCACGCTTGGACCAGGCAGCCGGAAAGATGGTGCCGGGGGATGATGATGTTGTCGGCATCGTCCCGATACCACTCCTTCGATGCTTCCTGTTCCAACTTCTGGTAATCCTTCATGGACATCCCCATCTTTTCGAGATACCGACGAAGGGCAGCGTCACGCTTGTCTTCTGACCTGGCCCTGTTCATGCCGCTCTGCTTCTGGATGTTGACTACCTGTTCACGTTCAGGCCAATATGGGTGGGCGATGTAGCCCGGCTTATCGAAGATCAGTTTGTATTCCACTGTTGGAACTCCCTCTTATGTATGTTGTTGTCTGCTGGACACGACATTGTAAGAGTGAGGTTCCAAGAAAAACAGAAGGGCCGGGACTACAAAGCCCCGGCCCCCTGTCGCATATACGGGCCATACTTGTCTAATTGTAAGCACGCTGCTTCAGGTCATCAAGAAACTTCATGTCCTTGGCGTGGCGGTTGGTCATCTCCATCAGGACGTACTGGCAATGCCGGGTCAGGTAGGAGAAAGGGTTGCCATCCGGCCTGACCTTGTTGTACTTCTCCAACAGTCGGACG
>Ga0070739_10008571_pt1 | contig 10435 bp, 15 predicted proteins | sample Coa_R1_7_FD_66445 | JGI IMG/M metagenome (GOLD analysis project Ga0070739, IMG submission 66445) | Surface soil microbial communities from Centralia Pennsylvania, which are recovering from an underground coalmine fire - Coalmine... | ecosystem: Environmental > Terrestrial > Soil > Unclassified ...
GCGGATCATCTGCACGCCGACCGTGTGCTGCGTCCAGCCGACCGCGTAGACGAACGCGGTCGTGCGCTCGCGACCGGAGTTGGCGACCAGCGTCTCGCAGACGTCGAGGAACTCCGCCACCGTGCAGCCGCACGTCTCCGCCACGAGCTCCGGGGTGTAGCGCCGGTAGTGGCGCTTCAGGAGCTGGAGGACGCAGCGCGGGTGCTGCAGCGTGGGGTCCTCCGCGGGCGGCTCGCCGTGGCGGAGGCCGCCGCCCGGGCCTCCGTGCCCGGATGCCTCGCCCTTCGTCGGCTGGAACCCCTCCTCGCGCTGCCCGGCCGCGCCGTGGACCTCCATCCCCTCGTACATCCAGGTCTGGACGTCGTAGCGGCCCTGCTCGGGGTCCCAGCCGGAGAACAGCCCGTCGAGGTCCTCGGTGTCCGCGAACTCCTCGCGGACGATCACCGGCGCGTTCGTGTACCACTCGACGTACTCCCGGAACCAGAGCTCGTGCTCGAGGATGTAGTTGACGATGCCGCCGAGGAAGGCGATGTCGCTGCCGGCCCGGATCCCGACGTGCTTGGTGGCCATCGCGCTCGTGCGCGTGAAGCGCGGGTCGACGTGGATCACCTCGGCGCCCCGCTCCCTGGCCTCGAGCACCCACTGGAAGCCCACCGGGTGGTTCTCGGCCATGTTCGAGCCCATGATCACGATGCAGTCCGCGTGCTGCAGGTCCTGCTGGAAGGTGGTGGCGCCGCCTCGTCCGAACGAGGTGCCCAGACCGGGCACCGTGGAGCTGTGTCATATGCGGGCCTGGTTCTCGACCTGGACGATGCCGAGGGCCGTGCACAGCTTCTTGATCAGGTAGTTCTCCTCGTTGTCCAGGGTCGCCCCGCCGAGGTTGCCGATGGCCATCGTGCGGTTGGCGGGCCGGCCGTCCTCGGTCTCCGCCTGCCACGTCGCGGCCCTCGTCTCCACGATCCGGTCGGCGATCATCGCCATCGCGTCGTCGAGCGAGAGCTCCTCCCACTGCGTGCCGTACGGCCGGCGGTACTTGACCCGGTACTCGCGCAGCGGGCTCTGCACGTAGCTCCGGGAGGCCTGGCCCTTGGGGCACAGGCGGCCGCGCGAGATCGGGCTCGCCGGGTCGCCCTCGATGTGGGTGATCTCGCCGCCCTTGACGTACACGAGCTGGCCGCAGCCGACGGCGCAGTACGGGCAGACCGAGCGGACGACCCGCTCCGCCTCGTCGATCCGCGGCCGCAGCCGCTCGGAGCGGGGCGACCGGGCCGCCCTGCCCAGCCCCAGCGGATCGCCGTCGCGGAGCTGCCGCAGCACGGGCCACGAGTCGAGCAGCCTCGAACGGGCCATGCCGGGATCATTCCGGACGGCGGAAGCCGGTAAACGGCCGCGGCGCAACGCGCGAGCCGCCGGCCCGGATACGGCGTTTTGCGGGGATTTCCTGAGGTTTTCCGTTGCCGAAGCCGGGGATCTGCCTACTAGGAACGCAGTACGAAGGACACGACGCAGGAAAGGGGTCGGTGCTGTATGAGCACGATCGACGAGCGCAGGGAACGCGCTGCCACGGGCGTCGCGCTCCGGGACGAGGAGGAGTGGCGCGACGGCTTCGCCCGCCCCCGCGTCTTCCTCCAACCGATCGCGGCGCCGTCGATCCTGGGGCTGTTCGGCTTCGCAGGCGCGACGCTGATCGTCGCTGCGAACCTCGCGGGCTGGTACGGGAACTCGACCACGCCGGAGTACCTCGCCCCGTTCGCCGCCTTCTTCGGCGGCCTGGCCCAGTTCATGGCCGGGATGTGGTCCTACCGGGCCAGGGACGCGATCGGGACGGCGATGCACGGCATGTGGGGCTCCTTCTGGCTCGGCTATGGCCTGCTCTACCTGCTGGTCGCCGTCGGGAAGCTCGCGACCGGCCACACGATGGACATGGCCCTCGCCTTCTGGTTCATCGCCCTGGCCGCGATCACCCTCTCGGGCACGCTGGCCGCGCTCGCGGAGGGGAAGGGAGCGGTGGCGGCAGTCCTCGCCACGCTCGCCACCGGGTCGGCGCTCGCCGCGGCCGGTCTCGGCACGGGCTCGCTCGGCTGGCAGCACACGGCGGGCTGGCTGTTCGTCTTCTCCGCCGGCTTCGCCTGGTACACCGCGACGGCGATGATGCTGGCCGCGGCGGCGCGCCGGACGGTCCTGCCGCTGTTCACGATCGACGCGGCGCACAACGTCCCCGGCCGCCGGCCGACGGAGCCCATCCAGCTCCAGTGGGCGGAGCCCGGGGTCAAGCAGGGCCAGTAGGCGCCTAGGAGCACGCAGCGCTCGCCTCGCCCGCGAGCAGAGGGCCCGCCCGACGGCGGGCCCTCGTGTCGCTCGCGGCGGTTCAGGTCGCAGCCGAGCGGGGATAGGCGGCGCGTGGCCCGCGTCCTCGCCTGGCTCGCCTGGTGGCTGCTCCTGTTCTGGCTCTGGCTCGCGCTCGCCGGCGAGTGGAACGCCACCGAGTGGGTTGCCGGCGCGGGCGCGGCCGCGCTGGCTGCGACCCTGGGCGAGCTCGCGCGCGCCCGGGTCCGGCTCGAGCCGCGGCTGCCGGCGCGCGCCCTCGCCGACGTGCCGCAGGCGCTGCTGCAGGTCGTCGTCGACTTCGGGCTCCTCGTCTGGGCGCTCGCGGCGAGCGTCGCTCGCCGGGAGGTCGTGCGGGGCGCCTTCCGCACCCACGCGCTCGAGCCGGGAGGCGACGACGCGGCCGGGGCGGGCCTGCGGGCCTGGCTGGAGATCGCGGCCACGTACAGCCCGAACGCCTACGTCGTCGACATCGACGCAAGGCGGCGGCTGGTGCTCCTCCACGACCTCGTCCCCTCGCGGGCCTCGGAGCGGCCGGCGTGAACGCGTTCGACCTCGCCGCGACCGTCCTGATCGCGGCGCTCGCCCCCCTGCTCGTGGTGACGGCGCTGCGCCGCCCGATCGACGGGCTCGTCGCGCTCGAGACCGCGGGTGCGGTGCTGGTGCTGGCGCTCGTCTGCCTCGCGGTCGGGCTGCATCAGGCCTCGATCCTCGACGTGCTCCCGGTGGCCGCCGCCGTCGTCTCCTGGACGGGCGGCATCCTGATCGCCCGCTTCCTCGGCCGCTGGACCTGATGGGCGCGGGCCGGCTCGCCATCGACGTCCTGCTCGGGCTGGGCGTGGCCGGCGAGCTCGTCTGCGTCGCCGGCGTGGTCGTGATGCGGACGACGTTCGACCGGCTCCACTACGCCGCCGCCTCGACGACCGTCCCGGCCTTCCTCGTGCTCGCGGCGGCCCTGCTCGCGGAGCACTTCTCCGCCGGCGGGATCGAGGCCTTCGTGGCCGTCGCCCTGCTCTTCGTCCTCAACCCCGCGCTGGTGGTCGCGACCGCGAGGGCGGCGCGGCGCGTCGAGGGCAACCCGCCCGCTCCGCTGTCGGAAGGCCGCCGGGGCGAACGGCGGTGACCGTCCTCGCCACGCTCGTGCCGTTGCAGGCGGTCGCCTTCGGGCTCGTCGCGCTCGGCGCGCCGCTCGTGGTGCTCACCCGCGATCCCCTCCGCCAGGCGCTCGTCAACGGCGTGTACGGGGTCTCGCTCGTCTGCCTGTTCGTCGTGCTCGAGGCCCCGGATCCGGCGCTGTCGATGCTCGTCGTCTCGGGCATCGCCTATCCCCTCGTGCTGCTCGCGGCGATCGCCCGCGTGCGGGGCGAGGCTCGCCGCCGCCGGCGCCTCGGTCGGGCCCGAAGCCGTCCGGACCGGAGCGGGCGGCGGTGAGCCGCCGCGGGCGGCTCGCGCTCCTCGGGCCGGCGCTCCTCGGCCTCGGCGCGCTCCTCGGCTGGGGGGTCGCCGGCCTGCCGGCCTTCGGCCACTACCGCGGCCCCTACGGCTTCGTGCTCGACCGGATCGTTGTCCCGCTGCGGCACACGACGAACGTCGTGATGGGCACGACCTTCGACGTGCGCGGCGTGGACACCATGGGCGAGGAGTTCATCCTCTACGCGGCCGTCCTCGGCGTGACGCTCCTGCTGCGCTCCGGGGAGCGCGGGCGGCCGGGGAGGCAGGCCGGCGAGCGGCTCGGCACGGACGGCCTGCGCCTGCTCGGCGTGACGATGGTCGGCGGCGGCGTCCTCGTCGGCCTCTGGCTGGCCGCGTTCGGCTACGTCACGCCCGGCGGCGGCTTCCAGGGCGGGGCGCTCGTCGCAGGGACGATCCTCCTGCTGTACCTCGTGGGCGGCCGCTCGGCCTACGCGCCCTTCCTGGCCGAGGCGGCCCTCGACCCGCTCGAGTCGCTGGGCGCGGGCGGCTACGTCGTGATCGGCCTGGCGGCGCTCGCCTCGGGCCTGCCGTTCCTGACCAACCTGCTCGGCCTCGGGACGCCCGGAAGCCTCGTCTCCGGCGGCAGCATCGCCGCGCTCAACTGGGCCTCGGCGCTCGCGGTGACCGTGGCGCTGCTGACGCTGTTCGCGGAGTTCCTCGAGACGTACGTCGTCCCGCTCGCCCGGGCGGACGAGGCGTGAGCTACCTCCCGTACGCGGTCGCCGCCTGGATCTGCCTGGTCGGGCTCGCCGGGGTCGCCACGAGCCGGAACCTCGTCCACCTCGCGGTCTGCCTGACGGTGATGCAGTCCTCGACCTACGTCCTGCTCCTCTCGGTGGGCTACGTCGCTGGGGGCCGGGCCCCGATCTTCAAGGGGGCGAAGCCCGGCGCGAAGGCCGTCGATCCGGTGGTGCAGGCGCTGACGCTGACGGACGTCGTGGTCAGCGTCGCCGTGGTCGCGCTCATCCTCGCCCTCGCCCTCGACGCGCACCGGCTCGCCGGCACCGTCGACCCCGACGGGCTGGCCGACGTCCACGGATGAGCTGGCTGCCGCCGCTCCTCGTCGCCCTCCCGTTGCTCTCTGCGGCGGCGATCGCCGGCGGGCAGCGCGTGACGCCGCGGCCGCTGCAGGACGTCGTCGCCGTGGCCGCCGCCGTCGCGGCAACGGCGCTCTCCTTCCTGCTCCTCTGGCAGGTCGGGGCCCGCGAGGTCGTGGACTGGTTCGGCGGCTGGCGGCCGCGCGGAGGCGTCGCCGTCGGTGTCGACTTCGCCGTGGGGCCGCTCGCAGCCGGGATGTGCTGCGCGATCGGACTCGTCGTCGCGCTCGCGCTCGTCTACTCGCTCGCCTTCCTCCCCGGAGCCGGGCGGCCGTTCCAGGCGCTGCTGCTCGTGACCCTTGCGGCCATGGACGGCTTCGCCATGTCGGGCGACCTGTTCAACCTCTTCGTCTGGCTCGAGCTCGCGGGCACCGCGGCCTACGCCCTCACCGGCTTCCAGGTCGAGCGGCTCGGCCCCGTGCAGGGCGCGGTGAACTTCGCGATCACGAACAGCGTCGGCGGCTACCTGCTCGCCTTCGGGATCGCGCTCCTCTACGCCCGCACCGGGGCGCTGAACCTGGCCGCGATCGGGCGCGTCCTGGCCGGGAAGCCGGCCGGCGGGCTCGTGGTCGCCGCGCTGACCGTCGTCCTCTGCGGCTTCCTCGTCAAGGGCGCGGTCGTGCCCTTCCACCTGTGGGCGGCGGACGCCTACGCCGTCGCGCCGGCCCCCGTCTGCGCCGTGTTCGGCGGGGTGATGACCGACATCGGCCTCCTCGGGGTGGCGCGGCTGTACTGGACGTCCTTCGCGGGCCTCGTCCACGGCCAGACCCTGGGGGAGGTGCTGCTCTGGCTCGGGATCGTCTCCGCCCTCCTGGGCGGCGCGATGGCCTTCCTGCAGCGCCACCTGAAGCGGCTGCTCGCCTACTCGGTCGTCTGCCACATCGGGATCATGCTGGCGGGCATCGGGCTGCTCGAGGCGAGCGCGCTCGCGGGCAGCGAGCTCCTGTTCCTGGCGCACGCCCTGCTCACGGCGGGCCTGTTCTTCGTCACCGGGGTCCTGCAGGCCGACCACGGCTCGGTCGACGAGCTGCGGTTGCGGGGACGCGGGGGCAGGCTTCTCGGGCTCGCCTGGCTCGGCGGCTCGCTCGGCCTGACCGGGGCGCCCTACCTCGGGCTCTACCTCGGACACGGCCTGCTCGACGAGGGGGCGAGCGCCCTCGGCCGTCCCTGGGCGCCGGCGCTGCTCTGGCTGGGGTCGGCGCTCAGCGGCGCGGCGCTCCTGCGCGCCGGCGCGCGGATCTTCCTCGGCTGGGGCGCCGGCCGCGACCCGCTGCTCGCCGACGCGCTGGAGGAGGAGCCGCCGGGACGGGCCGCGGGACGGCGGCTGCTCGTCACCGTCGCTGCGGTCGCGGTGGCGGGCGGCCTGGCGATCAGCCTCGTGCCCGGCCTCGGGCAGCGGGCCGCCTACGCGGCAGCGCGGTTCCGCGACCGAGGCGCCTACGCCGCCGCGGTGCTGCGCGGGACGCCCCTTCGGGCTCCGCCGCGCCTGCCCGTGAGCATCGAGCACACGACGCTCGAGGGTGTCCTCTCCGCCTGCGGCGCGACGCTCGCCGCGGCCGCGCTCGCGCTGCTCGCCCTCGGCCGCCGCCGTCTGCCGCAGGCCTTGTCGACGGCGGCCGCGCGCACCCTCGGGCCGCCCGTGCGCGTCCTGCACGCCGCGCACAGCGGCGTGGTCGGCGATTACGTGACGTGGGTCGCGGTGGGCACGGCGGTCACCGGGGCGGCCTGGTCGGTCCTGCTCCGAGGCGGGTAGCGGTTCCGCGAAGCCTGTCGCTACCGTTGCGCGGGTGAGGCGGGAGGAGATCGAGCTCGGCGCCGCCGGCATCGTCCACCACGTCGTTCCCCAGGAGGCAGAGGCCCTTTGGGCGGAACACGGCGCCGACCACGTCGGCTGGTTCTGCGTCCGCACCGACCCCTTCCCGTGTCCCGCGCCGGGCTGCTCATTCGTCGCCGAGTTCATGACGGCGGCGCATCTCGTGCTCGTCTGGCAGGAGCGCGACGACCCGAACCTCCTCCGGCACGCGCAGCGAGCGAAGGAGGTGGGGCGCAACCCGCGGATCGTCTGCTACGAGCCCGATTTCGGTCCAAGCGCGTCGTACTACGCCTGGGAGGCGGCCGGGCGGCCGGTGCACGGCATCCGCGGCAAGTAGCGCCGGTGGACCTGAGCCGCTTCGGCTCGGCGCCCGCCTGGTCGCTCGGCGTCGAGGAGGAGCTGATGCTCGTCGATGCCGAGACGCTCGAGCCGGCACTCGACGGCTGGTCGCGGGCGTTCGGCCAGGCGACCGAGCGGATCAAGCCGGAGCTCTTCGAGTCGTTCGTCGAGATCACGACGCCGGTCGTCGAGACGGCGGAGGAGGCCGAGGTGGAGTTGCGCGCGCTCCGGGAGGAGGTCGCCGAGCGGGCTGCCGGGCACGGGCTCGCGGTGCTCGCGACCGGCTCGCATCCGACGGCGCGTGGACGGGTCCCGCTCGTGGACGTCGAGCGCTACCTCCGGATGAAGGCGAAGCTCGGGCCGCGGCTCTACCGCCAGGTCGTCTGCGGCCTGCACGTCCACGTCTCGATGCCCGATCCCGAGACGTGCCTGCGGGCGTTCGAAGGCGTCGTGCCGCGCCTGCCGACGTTGCTCGCCGCCTCGGCGAACTCGCCGTACTGGGACGGCGCCGCGAGCGGCTGGCGCTCCGTGCGCTCGCGGATCCTGCTCGAGATGCCGACCGGCGGGCCGCCACCCGTCCTGCGCAGCTGGGACGACTGGCTGGCCGCGTCCCGCAACGACAGCACGCGCCGCCACTGGGATGCCTGGCCGAGGCCGGAGTACGGGACGCTCGAGGTCCGGGTCATGGATCAGCCGACGTCGGTTCGTCGCTCTGCAGCGCTCGCGGCGGAGGTGCAGCGGCTCGTGCGGCAGGCGGCGGAGACTCGGGCCGACCCCTACGACCGGCGGGACTACCTGGCCGCTCGGGAGCGCGCGGGCCGCGAGGGGGGAGGTCCCGAGGCCGAGCGCCAGCTCGAGCTCGGGCCGGCGGCTGCGCTGCGGGAGCTCGCCTCGCGCACGGTAGCCTGAGCGTCGATGGCGGCGCGCACCGAGACGATCCAGGTGGCAGGCGTTCGCTGCGAGCGCTGCGTGCTGCGGCTTGCGCGGGCGCTGGAGGGGCACGAGGGACTCGAGGCCGCGAATGCCAACCTGCTGGGCCAGGTGACGCTCGCCTGGGACGACGAGCGGACGAGCCGCGAGGCGATCGTCGAACGGCTTGCCCGGGCGGGCTTTCCGCTCGCCGCGGTGAGTTGAGGCGGCTCCCGCTGCCCGGGCGCGGAGATCGAGACGGCTCGGGATTGGCGGGGCTGGTGGCCCCGGAGGCAGTCGAAGCCGCTGGTACGGTGGAGTGCCGTGGCGTCTGAGCCCGAACAGGTACAGCGGCTCGCGACCGAGGCCCGCGACCGGGTGCGATTCGAGGAGGATGCGCTCGCGCTTGCCGACCAGGTCTACCGCGTCGCGCGGCACCTGGCGGGCTCGCGCGAGGAGGCCGAGGAGCTCGTGCAGGAGACGTATGCGCGAGCCTTCCGCAGCTGGCGCTCCTACCAGCCCGGCACGAATCTCCGGGCCTGGCTGCTCCGGATCCTGACCAACCTGAACATCGACCGCGGCCGGAAGCGCCAGCGGGCCCCGCAGATGCAGGCGCTCGAGGCGAACGACTACTACCTCTACGACCGGCTCGCCGAGAGCGGCGACGGCGTCTCCGACGAGGAGCGGGTGGTGGAGCGGCTGTCCCGGGACGACATCGTGACGGCGCTCTCGGCCGTGCCGCACGACTTCCGCGACGTGATCGTGCTCGTCGACCTCGGCGACTTCAGCTACCAGGACGCGGCACAGATCCTCGACATCCCCGTGGGGACGGTCATGTCGAGGCTGCATCGCGGCCGGCGGATCCTCAAGCGGCAGCTTGCCGAGTCGGCCCTGGAGCGGGCGCGATGACCGACCCCTGCGCGCACTGCGAGGAGATGATGCAGCCGTACCTCGATCGGGTCCTCACCGACGAGGAGATGAGCGAGGCGGAGGCCCATCTCGCCGAGTGCGAGCAGTGTCGCCGGCGCTACCGGTTCGAGGAGAGCCTGCGCGTCTACGTGCGGCAGGCGGTGGACGAGCAGATGCCGCCCGAGTTGAAGCAGAAGCTGGCGGCGCTGCGGGTCCCGCTCGACTGAGGCGCTACCCGCGGGTATCGACGTCGCCTGGCGGCTCGAGGTCGTCGCAGTCGACGAGACGCGCCTCGAGGCTCCGGGCGCCGTCGTCCGGGACGCGCGCCCAGGCGGGGCGCGCGAGCAGCACCGGGTGCAGGCGCACGCCGCCGTAGGCGGCGGCGACCACGTCTCCGCCCTCGTCTCGCCACGAGGCGACGACGCGGTCGACCGCGCGTGGGTCGAGGCTCGGGCCGTCCGCGAGCGCCACTACGGCTGCGTCGGCGTCCGGCGGCAGCGCCGCGAGGCCGCAGCGAAGCGACGCGCCGGGTCCCCGCGCCCACTCCGCGCAGCGGACGGTGGGCGCGTCGGTGGCGAGCTCGTGCGCTCCGAGCACGACCAGGATCCCATCGAGGGTGCTCGCCGCTCGGAGCGCCGCGAGCACCCTGGGCAGGAGCACGGCCTGCTTCGGCGGCGAGGCGCCGTAGCGCGACGACGCGCCGGCCGCGAGCACCACGGCGTGGACGGCCATCTGCGCCAGCGTCAGCCGAGCGTCGCGAGCGCGCGCCGGACGAGCGCCCGGGCCACCGGCAGCTTCCAGGCCGTTCGCGGCAACGGCGTCGCCTGTTCGAGCGCCTCGAGGGCGTTCGCGCCGTCCAGCCGCCACGGGATCGGGGCGACGCCGGCGAGCGCGAGCCCGATCGCGCCGTCCGCCGTGCGCGCGCCGGCGACGCCGACCTGGGGGAACGACCAGCGGCGCCGGTCCATCGCCTTCAGGTAGACGCTCGTCTCCACCGGCGTTAGCTCCAGCTCGAGGATCAGCTCGCCCGGCTCGAGCGTCGTCGTCCGGCGATCCGCTTCGTCGGGCAGCCGGTACAACTCCTCGACGGCGAGCTCCCTGCGGGTGGTGCGCAGGCGCGCGTCCAGGGCGACGAGGGCGGCCGCGACGTCGGAGGGGTGCGCGGAGGCGCAGAAGTCGTTGGCGAAGATCGCGTGCTCGCGGTGCTCGCCGTCGCGGGCGTGGCAGCGGTCGCCGCCGTGGAGGCGGCACGGGTAGCCGAGCCGCCAGTACCAGCAGCGCGTCGACTGGAGCAGGTTGCCGCCGATCGAGCCCATGTTCCGGAGCTGGGGCGATGCCGCGAGCCGGCACGCCTCGCGCAGCGCGTCGGGGATCCCCGACGTCCGCTCGAGCTCGGCGAGCGACGTGCCGGCGCCGATGACCGAGCCGCGGACGCCGCGCGGGACGATGCCGCGCACGTCCACGAGGCGCTCCGCCTGCACCAGCCCCTCCCGCAGCAGCGGCACGACCTCCGTTCCGCCGTGGAGGAAGAGGCCCTCCCCGGCCTCCGCGAGGCTAGACGGCCGCAGGA
>Ga0070739_10008573_pt1 | contig 10433 bp, 10 predicted proteins | sample Coa_R1_7_FD_66445 | JGI IMG/M metagenome (GOLD analysis project Ga0070739, IMG submission 66445) | Surface soil microbial communities from Centralia Pennsylvania, which are recovering from an underground coalmine fire - Coalmine... | ecosystem: Environmental > Terrestrial > Soil > Unclassified ...
CACGTCCTCGGGATCGTCGCCGACGCGGACGCGCGCGTCGTGACGCACGAGTCGCGCGACCGACGCTCCCAACGCGGCGCGGATGACCTTGTCCGCGGTCGCGCGCCTTCCCGGCGGGCGCGGAACCGCGACGTCGCTGCGACGGGCCGCGGCCGTCCCGAGTGCCCGGGCGATCTTCGGGACGGGCTCCGCGCTGCCCGCCCCCGCTCGACGCAATTCCCGGACGATGCGCTTCGCGACCCGCGCGGGTGCATCCGGTGCGAGCTCGACCTCGATCTCGCGGAACGACGTTGCGGGCGAGCATCCGTTGTACGCGCGGACGCGGTCGTCGACGACCTCCGCGAGCTTGCGGCCCGCGTCGTCGTGGACGTCGATGCGCGTACGACGCGTCCTAAGCCGCGCGACGACGGCGACGGGCTGGTCGCGTGTCCAGGCCCGAACGAGGTCGAGCGCGTCGGCGGGCGGATCACCGGCCTCGCCGCCCAGCTGGAGCTCCGCGCGTGTCAGCAGGTTCCCGTCATCGTCTGCCGGGAGCTTGACAGTCCACCCCTCGGGCGGGCGGAAGCGCAGGCTCGCGCCCGCCCGGGTCAGGCGGAGGTCGGACGTGTCGTAGTAGTCCGCGACGAGCTCGGTGGTGACGACCGGCGCCGTGAGCATGCCGCCGAGGCCGTCCAGGTCGGGCAGCGTGAAGCCCGGGTCGTCGACGACGAGCTTGATCTCGCGCTCGCGCATACGCGCCTCCGAAGCGCGTGTCACTCATTCCCTCGCGACGCGTCGCAGAACGTAGTTGCCGGCTTCCCAGGCGGCCAGCAGCACGACCGGCGGAAGGAGCGCCCACGCGAACTCGTTCGTGCTGATGTCGACAGTCCCGAGGATCGATCGGGACGCGTCCATCTGGGTCGTGAGGACTGCGAGCACGAACTGTCCCAGCGCGACCCAGTTCATCTGCTTGCTGTCGAACGTCGCGGGTGTGAGGACGGAGGCCGTCAACCTGACGAAGTACATCGGTTCGTCGACGAGCTTGCGCCAGCCCGGCGTCGCCGCTTCCTCGGGCAGGACGTTCGGACCGTCTCGCGCGAGCAACTCGTCGGCGGAGCGCCAGTCCAAGCCATGTTCGACGTCCACGCCGATGCGAGCCGCCACGGCGTTCGGCGTCGACGAGTAGCAGGCGCGGCCGTCGACCGTGGCCGCGGCCGCGCGCGGGCCTCGACGGTCATCGTCAGCCGCCGGTCCGGTGCACGCGTGCAGGCTTCCGCCCGCGCGCGTGCTTCTTGCTCCGTCCCGAGTGGTCGCCGTCGCCGTCACGGTTCGCGAGCCTCGCAGCGACGGGATCCGGTGCCGCGCCGGCGGGTGCCTCGGCCTCGAGCCGCGTCCTGGTCTCGCGCAGCTGCAGCAACTTCTCGCCGTCGACAGTGGGGTACTTCGGGTCGATTTCGATGAGGGTGTGGGCGAGGATCGCCGACACGCAGATCCGCGCGAACCACTTGCGGTCGGCCGCTACGACGTACCAGGGCGCCCACGGCGTGCTCGTCGCGGACAGCATCTCGGAGAACGCGTGCTGGTACTCGTCCCAGTGGTTGCGCTCCAGGATGTCGCTCGAGGAGAACCTCCAGCTCTTCTCGGCCAGGTCGATGCGCTTCAGGAAGCGACAGCGCTGCGCCTCCTTCGAGAGGTTGAGGAACAGCTTCACGACGGTGATCCCGTTCTCCTTCTTCTTGACGAAGTCGGCCTTGTGGCGGGGATCGAAGTCCCTCTCGAGCTCCACGCTCGAGCGCGGTTTGACGCGCAACGGCTCGATCGCCGACGCGATGCGCGCTGCCCGCGTGTCGCTCACGTCGGCGCCCCGGGCAGCCCGTTCGCCCGCCGTCATCGGCGTCAGTCCTCGGGCAGGAGTCCGAGCCCCTCGAGGAGCGCGATCTCGTCCCAGTACTGCCGGAACGCCTTGATCCGCGCGCCGTCGAACTCCGCGACGGTCATTCCCCGGAGCGTGACACGGCGACCCGTCGGGTGAATGACGTCGTCGTCGTCGATGACGAACGGGCCGGTGTGCGTCGCCGCGAACGCCCACTCCGCGTAGCCCTTGCCGTCGGTGATGTCGACGGGCGCGATGCTCATCACGACGTCGGTGAACGCACCGGCCCGTGTCTGGAGCTCGTCAGCGAGCTCGGCACGTGAGGAGACCAGGAGCGCGGGTGACCACCCGTGCACGTCGTCCGTGTACAGCGTCGGCAGGAGTGTCGCGTCGCCGACGATGCTCACCTCCAGCGCGCGCCGGAGGTTCGCACTGCGTTGCTCGGTCAACGTCGGGCTCATCGATCGTCTCCTTTCGGATCACACGCCGAGCAGCTGCGCCTTCGCCGCGCCGAACTCGGCGTCGGTGAGCGCGCCCGAGTCGTGGAGCTTCGCGAGCCTCTCCAGCTCGCCGGTCGAGCCGGCAGGCACGGCAGGTGCGACCGACGGTGCCGGTGCCGTCCGTGCCGCGGTGGACGCGTACGGGGCGCTCGCCTGCTCGTTGTACACGTCCTGCTCGGCGTGCCTCTTGCCCGCGTGGTAGGCGACGCCGGCCGTCGCCGCGCCCGCCGCGAGTCGCATCAGCGGTCGTCTGGGTCGCATGAGCAGTCCCACCAGTCGTGCCTCCTTCGCGCGCGCTCCTGCGCCGTCGATGAGACCGCTGCGCCCGGCCGTCGACATCACCCCAACCGGGTGATCGGCGGCGCCGCGTGCTTCACCCCGGCTGGGGGATGTCGCGCCCACGCGATGTGCCGTCGAATGACCCATCGCGATGGCGCTGTCGGAACGGAACACGTGGGTCGACCGCTCGGTGCCCGGCGTGGCGCCGTTGCGCTCGTACCGCCGGCCCTGGTTGCGCTCCGACGTGGTCGCCGGCGTCGTCCTCGCCGCCATCCTGATCCCGCAGGGGATGGCGTACGCGCACCTCGCCGGCCTCCCGGCTGTGACCGGCCTGTACACGACGGACGCTCGACGCGGCGCTCGAGGAGATCAGCCGCACCGAGCGGGCCCTGAGCTCACTCCTCGAGGAGGCCGAGCTCCTGCGCGCGGGTGACGGCGGCCCCGCGCGACGACACGGCGAGCTTCCGGTAGATCGCGATCGCCTGGGACTTCACGGTGTTGCGTGAGACGAACAGGCGCTGCGCGATCTCCGACAGCGAGAGATGCATCGGGAGGTACGAGAGCACGCGGCGCTCCGCGACGGTGAGCGCGAGCGGCCCGACGATCGTGTCGGTGATCGCCTGCACGTCGGCATCCAGCGCGGCGAGGCGGTCGCGCAGTCCGTTGGCGTCCGGCATCGAGGCGAGGAGAGGCCGGACGTCACGAAGCTGCCGACGCACGCCGGTCGTGTCGCCGAGTTGCAGGCGCGTCCACGCGAGCGTCGTCCGCACCTCCGCGCGCAACGCAGGCGCGACGCGTCCCAACCCCGTCACGAGCTGCTCGGAGTGTGCGATCTGCTGGCGCGCGTGCGCGGCGTCGCCGTTGTGGACGGCTGTGACCGCGGCGACAGCGGGGACGATCGCGACGAGCGGGTAGTCGCCCAGGCGGCGCTCGTCGACGTAGCGCGCAGCACGGTCGGCGTGCGTGGAGGCGTCGTCCCACCTGCCGGCGTCGGCGTCGAGCAGGGCGAGCTCGGCGATGGCGGCGGCATGGATCGCTGGCCAGAGCACCGCCGAACGGACGGCCGCCTCGTCGAGGCGCGCTCGCGCGCTGTCGGCGTCCCCGGTCAAGTGGCGTACCAGCCCTGCGTAGAAGCCACCCAGTGCCCGCCACGGGCTCCGCTCGTCGTCGCCGTCGAACGAACGGTCGACGTCCGCTTCGACGCGCGCGAGACCCTCGTCACCGAGCAGCGCGTGCAGCAACGCAACGTGCGGCTCGTGCACGTCGTCGGGCGTGAGACGCGCGTTGCCGTGACCGTGCTCTGTGAGCCACAACCAGTTGGCGGCGTCTTCGGCGTGACCTTCCGCGACTTCGATCGCGGCCGCGGCGAGCGCGAGGAGCGGGTGTCGTGCGATCTGGTCGTCGGTCAGCGCGGTCAGCGTGTCGCGGAGCGCGGCGAAGCGGCCCCGACCGATGCTTGCGCCGGTCTCGCCCCAGAGGAGGCGGGCGGCGCCGTCGGTGTCCCCGCCCGCGATCGCGTGCTTGATCGCGTGGTCGTGAGGGCCGTGCTGCTCGTACCATGCGCCGGCTCTGCGGTGCAGGGCCGGAATCGTCTCGGGCTCCCGTCGGCTCAGCTCGTCGCGCAGGAACTCCCCGAACAGCGCGCGATAGCGGTACCGCCGACGTCGGGCGTCCAGCGCGACGACGAACACGTTCGCGCGGTCGAGCCGTTCCAGCGCCCGCAAGGAGTACGAGCGTTCGGTGACGGCGTCGCACAGCGAGCCGGTCAGTTCGTCGAGCACCGATGTCCGGGTCAAGAACTCGACGGTCGCGTCGTCGAGCGGGCCGAGCACCTCGCGCCGGAAGTACCCGGTCGTCGCGCCCGCGGCGCCCATGATCGCGGCGATGTCGCCACCGTCCACGAGCGCCGCTGCCGCGAACGCCAGGCCGATGGGCCAGCATTCGGTGCGGGCCATGATGTGCTCGAGATCGCCGTTGTCCACGCTCACGCCGGCGGCGGACAGCAGGAGCCGGGTCTCGCTCCCGTCGAGCGCGAGCTCCGCGACGCCGAGCCGCATGACGTCGCGGGCCGACCCACCCAGCAGCTCGAACGCGGGCTCGCTCCGGCCGGCGAGGACGAGCTGGGTCCCGGCCGGCAGGTGCTCGAACACCGCGCCGAGCACGCCGAGTGCGGACGGGTTCGTCAGCTTGTGGACGTCGTCGACGACAAGGACGGTCGGCACGCGCCGTGTCGCGAGCGCCGCGCCGATGTGCATGCCCCACAGCATGTTGACGACGTCGAAGCTGCGACTGGCGCTCGAGTGCAGGTGGCGCACCGGCTCGACCGCGTCCAGCGCGCAGATCACCGCGTCGAACAGAGCGGCGGGATCGTCGTGTTCGGACTCGACGCGGACCCATGCGAACGGGCGATCGTCCTCGGCGGCCCACTGGCGCAGCAGCGTGGTCTTGCCGTAGCCCGCCGGCGCGGCCATCACGACCAGCGCACGGTCGGCGCTGCGGACGAGTCGCTCGACGAGGCGCACGCGACGCACACCGGTCGCGTCGCGGTCGTCGTCGGCCGGCGCGACCGCCTGCATGAAGCTCGAATCTGCTGGAGCGAGCGTGACCACGGCAGCCCACCTTCCCTCGACCTGTCCCGCCGCGATGCCGAAGCGCCGTTGCTTGGCATCGACACCGTGATGATCGTCGGATGACGGGTGAGGGCGGCTCACCCCGCCCGGGGTGATTGCCGGTACGCGGTCTGCCGGCCGCGACGCGTGGTGATCAGGCGGGTTCTGCGTGGCCGATGTCGTTGGTGCGGACCAGCTCGCGACCGAGGAACTCGACGATCGCCAGCGCGAGCAGGACGAGCACCACGAGCCAGAACACGACCATCGGGGTCGGCCGGTTCCACGCAAAGAGGATGACGAACCCCACGACCGCGATCGCGATGCGGAGCGCGCTCTTGTGCTTCACGGCGAACGGGCTCGGTCCGAGAACGGTCCATCCCGCGGTGTCGCTCTGCTGGCCGAGCCACAGCGCCGCGTTGCGCACCTTGGCCCGGAACCACACCGCGAGGCGTGACGGTCCGGCGAAGAAAGCCGCGACGACGACGGCGATGCTGAACGCGAGGATCGTGCGGATCGAGCGGTGCAGCAGCTTGACGACCGCGTCGTAGACCGCGGCCGCGGCGTCGTGTGGGATGCCGCCGTTGGTCGCTTCGTTGAGGTAGATGCCTCGGGCGACGGTGAGGACGATCGCGAGGAGCAGCGCGCCGAGCGTGAATGCGATCGCCGCCTTCATGAACCCGCGCCGCCGGTTCGCCGAGAGGAGGATGGCGCCGCCGAACGCGGCGACCACGAGAAACGGCAGCGCGAACGCGATCCGGTTCAGCGCACTGTAGGCGCGCCGTGCCTTGTAGAGCCCGGCGGAGTGGAAGATCGTGATCTTGCCGGAGATCTTGTCGGCCGGGATCTTCGAGAAGACACCGATCCCGGTGCTCTCGAGGTCGGACTTCACCGCCGTCGCGACCTTCGAGAGGTCCAGCGAGACGGTCCCGTTCGTGTTCGACGTCAACGCCGAGCTCTTCGCCCCGCTGAGCGCGTTGTTGATCTGCGCGTGCGCAGCCCGGTTCGCCTCCACCCACAGGGTCTGGAACTGCTTCGACTCCAGCACGCGCAACGACGCCTCGTGCGTGAAGCTCTTGAGCGCGCTCGTCAACGGCCCGGCGAGTGACTGCGCGCGGTCCGGGAGCGCCTGCACGACGTATTTGTGGACGTCGACGTTCGCGAACAGCTCGTTCGTGATCTCGTCCGCGGCGTAGGACTGGACGGCGGGGTCGCTCGCGAGCGGCTTGATCGTCGCGACGTACCGCCCGGTGTCGGTGATCTGCGTGTGCGCGTACAGGACGACGATCGTGACGGGCGTGAGCACGAAGCCGATCACGAGGAGGAGCGCGACGAGGATGCGGTGCCGGCGGCGCGGTCGCTTCGCCACGTCTTCGCCGTCGCCACGTCGTTGCGCCTCGAGTGCGGCGTTGCGCGCGGCCAGCGCCGAGGCCCGCCGCTTCTCGTCGGCGAGCTCGGCCTTGAGCGTGGCGACGTCGACCTCGGGCTTCCGGTCGGTGCCGGTGTGGTCTGCCATCACACCACCGCCTCGTCTCGCTCCGTCACACGCCTTCGATCGCTTCGAGCGCCCCGGAGCGGATCGCGGCGAGAAAGGCCTCGTAGTCCTGCTCGTTGCGGTCGGCATAGCCGGCCGAGAACTCGCCGATCGCCCGGTCGAACGCGTCGCTGCGACCGAGGTACGCGCTGATCGCGATGGGATCACCGGAGCGCGCATGTGCGCGCGCCAGGGCCCAACCACAGATCCGCGCGTAGGTGGCGAGGCCGGCGGGAACGAGGCGCTCGACCTCCACCGAACCCTTCATGTCGCGGAGCTGGCGCCAGTAGAAGTGCCGGTTCTCGTCCAGGCCGTGCGTCCAACCGAGGAAGATGTCGCTCGCCGCCTGCATGGTCCGCTGCCCGACGACGACCCGTTCGCCGTGGTTCCGGTAGACGCTGCGGGGGAGATGCTCCTCGAGCACCGAGCGGGTCGCTTCCTTCACCTGCATGAAGAGCGGGTCCTGCTGGTCCCGACCCTTGAGCAGCGCGATGAAGGCGCGCGTACCCACGCTCCCGACGCCGACGACCTTGCGCGCGACGTCGACGACCTCGAAGCGGTCGAGCAGTTGCGCTCGCTCGGGCGGCAGGGTCGTCCGGTAGCTGTGCAGCTGTGTTCGAACGGCGTCGTTGACCGCGCTCGGGTCGAGACCGAACTCGTGCGCGATGTCACGGAGGGGGACCACGAGCGGCGGTTGACTCACGATCCGGTAGGTCCCGTCAACCATCTCGCCGAGCTTCGACAGCGCTTGCGTGCTGTCGCGTAGACGCGCGCGCTCCACTGTCTTCGCGACCCGCGCCATCTGCTTCTTTGTCACCACCTGCTCCAGGAGCGCGACGACATCGTCGACCGCAACCCGCGAGTACCAGATGTCGAGCGTCTTCATTCCCGCGTAGTCGCCCATGGCGGTGCGATACACGCTCGCCGCCTGCGACGCCGCGGCGCGGCAGTCCGCATCGGTGAAGCCGTTGTTCCGTCCTGCGATGTAGAAGCTGGCCGCCAGCCGCTTGACGTCGTACTCGAACGGCCCGGGGAGCGTCTCGTCGAAGTCGTTCAGGTCGAACAGCAACGTCCGCTCCGGTGACGCGAACAGCCCGAAGTTGGAGAGGTGCGCGTCCCCGCAGAGCTGGACCTGCAGACCGGCTCGCGGCGTGTCCTCGAGGTCGTGCGCCATGAGCCGGGCCGCACCGCGGTAGAACGTGAACGGTGAAGCCATCATGCGGCCGTGCCGGACGGGGACGAGATCGGGCTCGCGCGTCGCGTCCTGCTCGCGCAGCAGCGCGACCGGATCTCGCCCCACCGCCGGCGCGGGCAGCTCGGCCTGCCGTGATCGGGGGACCACCCGCCGGGCCTCCTTGCCGGTCGCGACGCGGTCCTCGACGCTCCGGCGGAGATTGACGTCGACGGCGGTCCTGCGGCTGGTCCTCGTGCTCGCCATGGCACCACCTAGGCCGCCGTCGAGGACGACGACTCGTTGCTCGACGACCTTCCGGATTCGAGGATCACGACGAATCCCTCGGAGGATCCGACCTTGCCGGTTGTGACGGCCCCCGAGTACGCGCCGGAGAACTGCACCGTCCCGACGAACGCGCTGCTCCCGCCAGCCGAGCTCGCGTTGTCGACCTTCAGCTGGCTGTTGGTCCGGTAGAAGTTGTACGCGTCCTGCGCGGACCCGGTCGTGAAGACCCCGACCATGACGCCTTCGCTGCTTCCCTGCAGGGCACCGGAGCCGGCCGGCTTCGCGCCGTCGGGTACGGGAAACGTGCTCGGCCAGTGGTCGGGCAGGTGCCCGTCGAGCGAGACCGACACCTGCCCCTTCGACGTGGAGAGCGAGTACGTCTTGCCCGCGGCCGTCGTCGACGAGCTCGACTTCTTCGCCGAGCTCGAGCACGCCGCGATTGCAACACACGCGACGACCGTCGACACGGTGAGCAGGAAGACACGACGCCCGCGCACGGGCATCACACCGCGGCCGTCGCCGCGCTCAGGGCCGCGTTGATGAGGTCGGCCGGGATGCGGCCGCCCTCGACGAGGATGCCGTCCGCGCGGCGCAACGCGTCGACGAGGGGCTTCGCCCAGCGGTCCTCCCAGACGAGAAGCGCGGCGGAAGAGTTGAGCTCGAGGGCCTCCGCGGCGTGCATGGCGTCCTCGGGCGTGAGGATCCCGCCGACGTCACCGTCGAGGCTCATGAAGGCCTCGAGCTCGTCGAGCTGCTCCACCTCGAACATCGCGACGCGACCGTCGCCGTCCTTGGTGAGGAACACCAGGTCGATGATGCTGATGGTCCCGTCGGCCGTGAGCGCGGCGAGCGCGGGCGCGACCTCGCCGGTGAAGTGGTTCCCCGCGAACGCGAGCACCACGTACTCCACGGGCCCGATAGTCGTCTCCATGGAAGGCTCTCCCCTTCGGCAGCGCAGGGCTGCATCGCGGTCGCGTTACGCGCTGAGCACCTTCTGCTTGAGCCGCGCGAACTCGGGCTCGTCGATCACGCCGCGCGCCTTCAGATCGGCGAGCCGGTCGAGCTCCGCGCTGGGGCTGCTCGACCCGTTGCCGGCCGCGTCCTTGACGTACGCGCGGAATGCCGCGTCCTGCTCCTGCGCGACGCGCGCCGCGTTCTCGCCCATCTTGTGGCCGCGCGCGATCAGGTACACGAAGACGCCGAGGTACGGCAGAACGATGATGAAGATGCTCCAGGCCGCCTTGGCCCATCCGCCCATGTCGCGGCTGCGGAAGATGTCGGCGAACACCGTGATCAACAGCCAGATCCAGATGAAGAAGAGGAAGAACCAGAGCATCGACAGAAGGACCTGGCCCGATCCCCAATCGGCCGCGAGTGCCATGACGTGTCTCCTTCTCGTCAACGATTGACGGCCCGACTGTGGGCGGCGGTGGCTCGGGGGCCATCGTCCACTCCGGGCGATTTCGACGCTCACGGAGCCGCGCCGCCCGGACTTTCACCCGGGCCGGATGATGAGCGCGGGGACGCCGCCTGCGACGTTGGCCGCCGTGCGGCGTGCACGTGCACGCCACGGCGAAAGGTGGCGCACATGCTGCGACGTCGACCCCTTGCACGGACAGCTGTCACCACCGCGGTGATCGCGGGTACCGCGACGCGCGTCAGCGAGCGCGTCCAGCGCCGCGAAGAGCGGAGAGACGACCGCCGCGAGCGGCGCTTCTGAGGTCTGCAGACCTCGGCCACGACCGGGACGAGGAGGAGGGCTCGCCATGCCGTCGTATCCGCCGATTGCGGACCATGGGCTCATCGGTGACCTGCAGACAGCTGCGCTCGTGACGACGGGTGGCACGATCGACTGGTTCTGCACGCCACGCTTCGATTCGCCCAGCGTGTTCGCGTCGCTTCTCGACAGCGAGAAGGGCGGGTCGTTCGGGCTCGCGCCGGTCGGCGCGAACCACGTCATGAAGCAGATGTACCTGCCCGATACGGCGGTGCTCGTGACGCGGTCGCTGTCACCGGACGGGGTCGCCGAGGTGATCGACTTCATGCCGATCGAGAATCCTGCTGTCGTCACGGACCGTCACAGGATCGTGCGCGCCGTGCGCGGCATCCGCGGCGAGGTCGAGCTCGAGGCACGGATCCGTCCGCGCTTCGATTACGGCCGTCAGGCACACAAGCTGCAGCTCGACCACACGAGCGCGATCTT
>Ga0070739_10008574_pt1 | contig 10431 bp, 7 predicted proteins | sample Coa_R1_7_FD_66445 | JGI IMG/M metagenome (GOLD analysis project Ga0070739, IMG submission 66445) | Surface soil microbial communities from Centralia Pennsylvania, which are recovering from an underground coalmine fire - Coalmine... | ecosystem: Environmental > Terrestrial > Soil > Unclassified ...
ACACCCTTTCCCATCCATTGCAAGCAAAAAAACGGAAAAAATGGAAATGCGCGGCCGGTGGGTTTTGGCCACCGGGATTCCGCAGGGTGGGCCGAGTCTTGGAGGCCCACCAGCGGGACTATCAGAACAAGTTGGCGTAATCCTCTTCGATGCGCGTGGAGGAGAGGGAAGTGAAGAAATTCGCGTAGCAGAGCCAGGCCGCCAGAGCGTGCAAATTGGCGAATGGTGGCGGCACATAGCGCGGCGACGCCAGCAGGCCCTCGTCCGCGAGCAAGGCCAGCGTTTTGATGTCGTCGAGATTCGTTTTGCCGCAAAACAACAGCGGGAGACGGTGAACCTTGCCGCGCGACACGGCCAAACGCATAAAATTGTACAAATATACAAAACCCTTGCTGTAGCACAAATCCTTCGTGAACGGACCGCATCCTGCCGGCAGACTGCCGCGGAAAATCCGCATCGTTTGCTGATAACTCTCGCGCGGCTCATAAGCCGCTTCGAGGAAGAAGCGATACACATCGAGAAAATCGGCGCCGGACTCGGCCAGAGCGACGCCCTGAATGCGATGAGCCAGCCGACGCACGCGAGCCGGATGCGAAGCGAACGATAACACCTCTGTCAGCACGGCCAGTCCTTCCTGCGTCAGCGTAGAGGAAGGCGGCCCCTTACTCAAAAATGTGCAGATCGGTTGATGTTGGCCATTGAGGGTTGTACCGAGGTGGACCCAGCCTTCATGCACTTCCAGCAAACGGATATCTCGCAGGGTGAATCGGGCGTCCCGGCGCAGCTTGATGTAATCGCTGCCGGCGGCTGCGTCGGCGACGATGCCGTCGGACAAGCGGATACGCACAGCGGACGGATTGTCGAAGAAGCCGGCCAACCGCTCTGAGAGAACACGCATGGCCTCGCTTGCGTCCAGCGCCGGCTCCTCCGGTGAGAGCAGCGTGTCGTGCGACAGATTTTCTAGTGAGCCGGAGAGCGTTCGGCCGAGGTCGGCGAGAGTTGGATCGCCGGCGTGAAAGCTGTCGGCGGAACCGCCGTACAGTCGCTCCGAGAGGGCGGCGAAGGTAGGAGTACCACGACTTGCCAACAGATCGACGACTTGGCGATATTCCGCACAGGTTCGCGTCATCATTTGACCGGCGGCGTTGTACTTGCCTAGCCGTTGGCGAATGTCGCGCTCGATGCCTAGAAATTCCTGGCGCTTCTGTTCGGGATCGAAAGGTAAGGGACGCGAGAGATAGTAATCGCGGGTGACCGGCGGCAGCTTGCGACAGCGGGTGCTGAAAAAGGCGCGTTCGACCTCATCACCCCATTTGACGGCGTCGAGGATGCGAATGGGCCGCTGCGCTTCGACGAGGCGATCACTCAGCGAGCGGATAAGCTCCTCATAAGGAGAGAGCCGCCGACCAGGTAAAACAGGTGAATCGCCATTCTCCTCAACATGGATTTTCAGAGAGGGCGTTGAGGAGATGCCCTCGCGTGGGCCACTGGCCCTTTGTGCTTTGCCCATCTTCTCCGACCATCGAGCGTCGTTGTACCGACAGTCGTTGTCTTGTGGATTCCGTCCTCCAGTTCAGGCCGGACAGCTCCGCGCCGCCCTTGTAACTAGCCGCCTCCAAGAGATCCAGACCGATCTCTACTCAATTATAGATGCTACGGCAGCAGCAAACGATTCAGCGCTGCCAAACCTAGCTCGGCCACCTGTGCCGGCTTCAACTGCCAGAGCGTCGGGTTGAACAGTTCGAGCGAAACCCATCCATCGTAACCGATGGCGCGGAGATGTTCCACAATCGGTTTGAGCGAAAAATCGCCCTCGCCCGGTAAAATGCGATCAGAGTCCGCGGCCAACTCGCGCGGCACACCGAGAACGTCCGACAACTGCACGAAAGCGAGGTTCGCGGGAGATAACAGCGCGAGATCCTCGAATTTGCTCGGCCCCGTGTAATAATGGAAAACATCGAGATTGACGCCAACATTGGACTCGCCACACCCAGCAATCAGGGCCAGTGCCGTATCGAGACTGGAACAAAACGAGGCAGAGCCGCGAAATTCTAGTGCCAAACGAACTCCGAATGTCGCCGCCCACTGTGCTGCCTCTGTCAGCGAGACGATGGCGCGTTGCAGGCCGGTCGTATCCACCTTTTCCACGAAATCGGCAGCGAGCAGCAGTGTGGAAATGCCGAAACTCTGGCACAGATCGAGACGCCGCTTGAAGTGATCGTAATGTGCCTTGCGCTGTTCGCCCTGCGAAAGCAGCAGGCCACCCTGGTAGGAAGCGGCGGACAGCGTCATTTCTCGATCTTCAAGCAGCTTGCGCGTGTCCGCGGCCGAGTGTTTCTCCAAATGCGTTTCCAGCTTCGTCAGCCACACTTCTATGGCGTGGCAGCCGCCGTCGGCGTAGCCATTGACATCCTCGACGAACGTACGCGACAGAGTGACAGCCTGGCTGATACACGGTTTCATGCTGATTATGCTACTACTTCTGCGCGTGATCGATTAGCAATGCTTCGCCGAAGCGTCGCTGATCGGGCGCGAGGTTAATTTGCAATTGTGAACCATTGGTAGAAAAAATGGAACGCGCCTCTTGCAAAGTGACCGCTTACCTGTCACACTCATTGCTTATAGGATCTTGTTGCGCCGGTAAGGATGGTGCGAAACAGTGGATTCGGACTCGGATCGGAACGCCTCTGTTTCCCCTCGTGGCTGCGCTGCTCGTGTGGCCAAGGAGAAATCCCAGCAAGAGGAATTCTTCTTCCAGAGCGTCTCAGGTACTATAATCTAAATAGCACGAAGCAGTGGCCGTTGAGCCATCCCCCATCTAGTGAATCGCACGGCGCAAGGCGGATTCGCGTCAGCCAAAGGATAGACGATGCCGTCTCCGACTACGATTGACGAATTCCTGGAGTTAGTGCGCAAGAGCGAAGTTGTCGATGAGAAAAAGCTCTCATCGTATCTCGACAAAATTCGCGCCGCACAACCCCTCCCCAATAAACTCCCGGCCCTTGCGGGCTTGCTGGTGCGGGATGGCTTGTTGACCCAATACCAAGCCGAACAGCTTTTGCAGGGCAGATGGAAGCGTTTCTGCCTGGGCAAATATAAAGTGCTAGAGAAACTGGGCGCCGGCGGCATGGGCATTGTGTACCTGTGCGAGCACAAACTGATGCGTCGGCGGGTGGCCGTCAAGGTGTTGCCGGAGTCCGGCGCCGAAGACGCCGAATCGCTGGCCCGTTTCTACCGCGAGGCCCGTGCCGTCGCCGCCCTCGATCACCCCAATATTGTTCGTGCCTACGACATCGATCAGGACGATAAACTGCACTTCCTGGTCATGGAGCACGTAGACGGCTCCAGCTTGCAAGAGATCGTCAAAAAGACCGGACCAATGGATGAGCTGCGGGCCTGTCATTACATTCGCCAGGCCGCCCTGGGTTTGCAACATGCACACGACGCGGCCGGCATCGTCCACCGCGACATCAAGCCGGGCAACATCCTCGTCGATCGCAACGGCATTGTCAAAATTCTCGACATGGGATTGGCCCGCTTCTTCCACGACGAAGAAGACGTTCTAAGTCACAAGTTTGAGGATGATGTCCTGGGCACGGCCGACTACCTGGCACCGGAACAGGCGTTGGATAGTCATTCCGTGGACATTCGCGCCGACATCTATAGCCTGGGCGCTACCTTTTACTTCTGCCTGACTGGACGGACGCCCTTCACAGATGGCACCATCGCTCAGAAATTGATCTGGCATCAAACGCGACAGCCGAAGCCGATCAGTCAGCTGCGTCCGGAGGTTCCCGAAGGCGTGGTGGCCATCGTGGAGAAGATGATGGCCAAGGATGCCAGTCAACGCTTCCAGACGCCGCAGGAAGTGGCAGAGGCGCTAACGCCGTGGACCCAGACTCCGATTCCGCCGCCGTCCGAGCACGAAATGCCGCAGCTTTCGCCGGCGGCGATGGGAACCGTACCCGGCGAGAACAGCCCGTCAAATGTGCCGAAGACGCCCAACGGCGGAAGCGAGCCGTCGCCGACTCCCCGCAAAGTCTGGCAAGTGTCGCAGTCGGCCACGCCCGCTCCGCCCTCCACGACGCCGAAGACGCCCAACTCGCCGCCGAACAATACGCGGAGATCCAATCCGCCGCGAGGATCGCTGGACCTCCAGCTTCCTGCATCTACTGTGGCCAATCGCGGTCCACTCGCGGTCTCGCAAGTTCGAGCTGTACCCGGCCCGGTCGCCGAATCGACTCCTAAACCACCGATCACCGTGAATGGGTCGGCGCCTGCCGCCATCGTAGCGCCCCTGAAAACTGCCCCTGTACAGCTGGAACCAAAACCCGCCTGGGAGAGCCTGCTCGAACAAGACAGCGTCCCAGCGAAGGGAGAAAAGGTGCTGCCGCGCGCCGCACGACGAAGCCCCGCCTCCGTTACCCGACGCGCAGCAGGACTTCCCCCGGTAGCCTCGCCCCGCAAGATTGGTTGGATCATCGGCATCTCCTCGGGAGTTGTGGTAGGACTCTTTCTCGTCACCGGCATACTCGCCTGGATCAATAGCAGCACAACGGACGCACCGACAACGATGCCGGCGCCGGCCGTGTTCCACGTTAACCCACGCGGCGGCAACAATTCCGCCACCTCCATCGCCGAAGTCCTGAATCGTTTGCGCGGCAAGAGCAAGCAAGCGGCGCGGATCATAGTTCAAGACGACATCGCCGAGAGCGATGTATGGGTAGATGTACCCCACGTCGTTATTGAGGCGGAAGAGGGGAAAACGATTTGCTGGCGGCCGGCGCCGAAACCCGGAACGAAACTCTTCGCCGTCCGCAAGGCCGAAGGCGTCTGCATCAAAGGGTTCACTCTCGACGGCGAAGACCGCGTCGAAATTCTCGTCAACCTCTTCCATCGCTGCCCCGGCGTCCGGTTCGAAGATCTGAAACTGCAAGGCTTCAAAAAGTACGGCATCTGGGTCACCAACTGTGAGGGCGGTGCGGAGCGCCCCATCGAACTCAAGCGACTGGATTTCGTCACGACCCAAAAGGGGCAGACGGCCCTCTTTTTCAGCATTGAACCCGGCATCCGCGACCTCATCCCCAAGGTTCGCTATTTCGCGTTCCAAGATTGCAAATTCAGTGGAGACGGCACGGCCGTGAAAACCGCAGAGCCGGCCGCTCTGGAAAATATCGACTGGCCGCCTAACATCCAACCCGTACAGGGCCGTTGAAGAAGAAATTAACCACAGAGACACAGAGAAACAGAGAAGAAAACATAGAGAAAAACACAAGAAGGCTATAGCCAATTTCTCGTTCTTATTCTCTCTTTGTTTTTTCTTCTCTGTGTCTCTGTGTCTCTGTGGTTCGTTTCCCCTCGGAATCACATCATGCCATATCCGCTGTTTGATCGTTCTCGTTTGCGGATTCAACCGCTTGCACAACGCCAGCACGGTCTCGATCTCTCCGTCCTGATGCCGCTGGATGCTCCGCTGCCGCCTTTAGAGCATCCGGCGCTGCCGATCCTGGGCCGTCGGCTCGCCGAAGCGCGGCAGCAAGGACGGTCACGACTTCTCGTGATGGGAGCACATGTCCTCCGCGCCGGAGTGTCGCGCTATCTCATCAATCTCATGGAGCGCGGCTTGATTGACCACATCGCCATGAATGGGGCCGGTCCCATTCACGACTGGGAGTTTGCCCTGATCGGCGCTACCACGGAGAGCGTGGCGCGCTACATCCGTAGCGGCGAGTTTGGATTGTGGCAGGAGACAGGCCGCATGAACGATGTCATCCGCGAGGGCGCAAAGAAGGGACTGGGTCTGGGTGAAGCACTGGGACGAGCCATCATTGAGGAGCGGTTTCCGCACGCCGACATCAGCGTTCTCGCAGCCGGAGTACGGCTCAGTGTTCCGGTGACGGTCCATATCGGCATCGGCTACGACATTCTGCACGAACATCCCAACTGCGATGGAGCCGCCTTCGGTGAAACGAGCTACCGTGATTTCCTTGCCTTTGCCCAAAACGTAACGCGGCTGGAGGGCGGTGTAATGCTCAATTTCGGCACCGCAGTTATGGGGCCGGAAGTCTACCTCAAGGCGTTGAGCATGGCCCGGAATGTCGCTCATCAGGAAGGCCGGGTCATACGCCATTTCACCACGGCTGTCTTCGATCTGATCCCACTGGAAGGGGACACACGGCAACAGGCACCCAAAAGCGATCCGCGCTATTACTATCGTCCATGGAAGACGATTCTGGTTCGCACGGTAGCCGACGGCGGCGAATCGTTCTACGTTCAGGGCGATCACCGCGTCACGCTGCCGCATCTCTACCACGCCGCCGTTCAGGCCGTCTCCAGCGAGGAATAGCGAGACACGATATGACCGACTCGTCTCCGTTGACAACCGAGAGTCTGGAAGCGATCCTGGAGCGAATACCGCGTTTGCAGATCGGTGTAGTCGGCGATTTGTTCCTAGATCGTTATCTGGATATTGATGCCACTTTGACAGAGCCTTCACTCGAGACGGGATTGGATGCATACCAGGTGGTAGATGTCAGGTCCAGTCCGGGAGCGGCGGGCACCGTCATCAACAACCTCGCTGCACTCGGAGTTGGCCGAATCTATCCGATTGCCGTGCTCGGCGAGGACGGCGAGGGTTATGAATTGCGGCAAGCTTTGGGACGACTCTCGGCTATCGATCCGTGCGGAGTCGTCCTCGCGCCGGATCGACGAACGCCCACTTACACCAAACCGATGCTGCATGAACAAGGGAAATTGCCGCGCGAGTTGAACCGGCTCGACATCAAAAATCGGAAACCCACGTCGAAATCACTCGATGCTCAGATTGAGTCTAAAGTGAACGAAATTTGGCCCAACATTGATGCGTTGGTGGTGCTTGATCAGGTGAGAGAAGCAGATTGCGGCGTCATAACAGCCCGAACCCGAGAACAGCTTGCGACGTTAGCAGCGAAGGAACCGAGCAAATTCGTGTTGGCCGATAGCCGCGAGCGGATCGGTTTGTTTCGCGATGTGTGCTTGAAGCCGAATCGACAGGAAGCCCTTGCCGCTGCCGGTTTCGACGCCGAGGGCGACACGGGTGTCCTGGAGCGCGCGGCCGTCCAACTGGCTTGCCGGGCCGGTCGTTGGGTATTCTGCACCGATGGCGCGCACGGTATGCTTCTGGCTTCGCCACAAGGAGGCGAAGATTCTGCTCCCTCACGGATTGCCGCTTATCCGGTTGCTGGTCCCATCGATATCGTTGGTGCCGGCGACAGCACGAGCGCCGCTATCGCTTGCGCCATGGCCGGAGGCGCCAGCGTTGAAGCGGCGGCGGCGTTCGGCAATCTCGTGGCCTCGATCACGATTCAGCAACTCGGTACTACCGGCACAGCCACGCCCGAACAAGTAAGGCAGCGTTGGCGGCAGGTTTCCGGTTAGCCGCGAGCCGTAGGCGAGCGCGGGAGCGCTCCCGCGCTCGCCTACGGCTCGCGGCTAAACAAGGGAACTTACGCAGCGCTACAAGTTGCCAGAGTCTTGGCCCAGCGTTCGCGGCAAGCGTTGACCAAACCTCGAAACAGTTGGATGTCCAGGCCGGAGGCAGTGGACGAAGCGGGATGCCATTGCACGCCAAGGGCGAACCAATCAGCATCGGCCTCAATTGCCTCGACGACGCCATCCAGCGCTTGCGCACACATGCGGAAACCCCGGGCGACGCGCTGTACGGCTCGGCGATGCTCGCTGTTGACCACCACCTCACCTTCGCCGTAAAGCCCAGCCAGGATCGTGTCGGGCACGACGTTGATGGCGTGGCGCAGGCCGCGTTCGGGTGGATGGCGATGTTGCAGCGCTTCGGGTAGATCGCGCGGCAAATCGAGGTAGACCGTGCCGCCGTGCGCCGTGTTTAGTAGGTGCAGACCATGATCGATGCCCAGCAAAGGAAAGTGGTGGTTATTGCACCACAGGCACATTTCCTCGGCCTCGGCGGTGGGCCGTTTCCCGTCGTTGTCGTGGCCTGATAGCACGACGCCGTGCAGACCATCGAAGACTTCATCCCAGGAGCGGTCGCCGACTTCGGTGATCGACACTGGCTCGGCTTCAGCGGCGACGAGACAAGCGGCGATACCGGCCGACCACAGGCCGCAGCCGTGCCGCTCGTTGCCGCACACCGTGTCCTGGCCGAAGATCCCGATGCGAATAGACGGAGCGCGACTCGACATGGAGGACTCCTTTCCTCAAATAGAGGGTGAGGGCGAGAGGCGACAAACCCATCATAGGGCAAAGGAAATTGTACTCAAAAACGCAACAATAGCCAGTGCCAAATCAAAAAAATCAAGGCCACTCATCATCCACGTCCGGATGGGAGTTCTGTCCGTCGGATGGCGCTTGCCCTTTCGGCTGGTTCACGAGCTAACGAGCCGGTGTAGCTTTGCGCGAAGACCAGCGGCTCGGTCGCTAGAGCGCCTTTGCGGCTGTTGTAGCGGGTCCGGCTCGGCTCGCCGGACCTACCGGTAGATGCCGCGAGCCGAGCGGCACCCCCAACCGCTACATCCACCTGAAAAGCGCTCTAACGGCGATGCTGTTGCTGGCATGGTGTCGTCCTGATACGCGAGATCGGCGTTCGCCTGTCATCGAAGCGGTTGAGGTGCGAAGAATCGCGAGGTCACGAGGAGGTTCCTTATGGCGTCTTCTGAATTTCCTCCAAAATAATCTGTTCCACGACCTCCGGCTTGGCTGTGCCCTTGGTTTCGCGCATGACGGCTCCCTTGATCGCCTGGGCGGCCTTGGTCTTGCCAGCCTTGAAATCAGCGACGGCCTTGGGGTTTCCGGCGAGGGCGCGGCGGACGATTTCGGCCAGCGCTCCTGTATCGGCTACCGGCTTGATGCCCAAGGAATCGATCGCCTGCTTGGCGCTGCAATTGCTTTCGATCATGCGATTGAAAACCTCGCCGGCCATTTGCTTATTGAGGCCAATCGCCTTCTGCTCTGCGATCAACTCCGCCAAGCGCTCTGAGTTTACAGGGAAGTCCTTGATCTCGATCTTGCGTTCCTTCAGGGAGGCGAGCACCTGGTTGGCGATCCAGTTGCACGCTGCGCGTGCATCGCCGCTGCGCTTGGCCGCGTCTTCGAAGTAAGCGACCAGAGCGCGCCCCTGTGCGGTCAGCACGCCGGCGTCATAGGGAGACAATCCGTATTGCTCAACCAAGCGCCCGCGCTGCGCCGCTGGCAACTCGCCCATCTCGGTCCGCGCACGCTCCAACCAGGCATCCTCGACAATCACTGGCACCAGGTCCGGCTCCGGGAAATAGCGATAATCCGACGCTTCTTCCTTGCGGCGCTGCACGATGGTGCTGCCGCAAACCTCGTCCCAACCCGCCGTTGCCTTCGACACTTTTCCCAAACGATAATTGGCATCCTGCAACGCTTCTTCATACTGGCGCTGCGCTTCGTACTTCATGGCCCGCTCGACGGCGCGGAAGCTATTGAGGTTTTTTACCTCCACGATGGGTGTCTTGATAACGGACCCGTCGCCCTGGGGGATGTGAACATTGACGTTGGCATCGCAGCGCAGACTGCCCTCCTGCATCTCGCAATCGGAGACGCCGATCTCACGCAACAGCAAGCGTATCTCGAAGAGATACGCCTTGGCTTCCTCCGGCGACGATAGGTCCGGTTGGCTGACGATTTCCAGAAGCGGCGTGCCGGTGCGGTTGAGATCGACAAGACTGTCCTTGCCGGTGCCGTGCTCGTCGTGCAGCATCTTACCGGCGTCCTCTTCGAGATGAACACGGATGATGCCGATGCGTTTGCTCCCGGCCGACGTCGGAATCTCCAACCAGCCGTCGTGGCTGAACGGCAGATCGTACTGGCTGATCTGATAGTTCTTGGGCAGATCGGGATAGTAGTAGTTCTTGCGGTCCCACTTGGTGAAGCGAGCAATCTGACAATTCAATGCGAGGGCGGCGCGCAGGGCCAGATCGAAGGCGCGGCGATTCATGACCGGCAACACGCCCGGCATGCCGATGCAGATGGGGCAGGTTGCGGAGTTGGGCGGCAGGCCGAATTGCGTGCTGCAACCGCAGAAAAGCTTTGTCTGCGTCAGCAGTTGAACGTGAACTTCCAGACCGATGACGATGCGATATGGGAGATCTGCCATGATTGGCCCCTGCGAACACGGCTCGGCGAAAAAGTTCAGTGTAGAACTTTACAAACTGCGCAGGAAGGCCAGCAAGTCCTCCACGTCTTGTTTCGGCATGTCCCCCGGCACTTGATGGCGATAGCGCGTCAAAACTTCATCGAGCGTGGCTGCCCGACCATCGTGAAAGAAGGCGATGCCGTGGCTGACACCACGCAGAGATGGTGGATTGAATGTCTTTTTCCCATTTCATCTTCTAAATCGACTTCATATGTCCGTGAAGTCGTATAAGTCGGCGGAGCATGGCAGCGAACACAACC
>Ga0070739_10008575_pt1 | contig 10429 bp, 7 predicted proteins | sample Coa_R1_7_FD_66445 | JGI IMG/M metagenome (GOLD analysis project Ga0070739, IMG submission 66445) | Surface soil microbial communities from Centralia Pennsylvania, which are recovering from an underground coalmine fire - Coalmine... | ecosystem: Environmental > Terrestrial > Soil > Unclassified ...
CTGCAAAGTGGGGCCCAGTTCGGTTACGTCCCCACCTCCTTCGACTCGACACCCAAAAAGGCCTTTGCGGATTTCTACGAACTGGACCCCAGCCACAAACTGGATGTCATTATCGCCAAACTCATGCCCGAAGCGCCGGCGATCAAACAGGCCCAGGCCAAGCTCCTGCAGGCCCAAAAGGCTCTCGATCAGGCCAAGCTCAATCTTCGCTACACCGATGTCGTCAGCGAGATCGACGGCGTAGTGACGCGCCGCAACGTCAACCCCGGCAATCATGTCGCTGTTGGACAAAACCTCATGGCTATCCGCTCGCTGACGGAAATCTGGATCGACGCCAACTTCAAGGAGACGCAGTTAGCGGATCTTCGCATCGGCCAGCGCGTGCGCTGCGAGGTCGATATGTACGGCAGCCGGCACGAGTACGAGGGTCGTATCACCGGCTTCACGATGGGCACGGGGCAAACGCTGGCACTTTTGCCGCCGCAAAACGCCACCGGCAACTTCGTCAAGATTGTTCAGCGGCTGCCGGTTCGCATTGAGCTAACCAACTACAATCCCGACACAGATCCGCCGTTGTTCATAGGACTATCGGTCGAACCTTACGTTTACTACAAGGAGCCAATTGACGAAAACATACCCAATGCCGGCAAGGTGCTACAGAGCGTTTATCCTCTCCGCCAAGGTCCAACGGCGCCGACACCTCAAAGTCCAACGCCATCAACAAACCAAGGTCCAATGACACCGACTACACCCCACACTCAAATAGTGCCCAAGCAATGACTCCCTTCGATTTCCGATGGTGCATGGAGCCGGCATCATGAGCAGTATGACCTTGTCCCCTAGCGCAGCCTCGCGTCCGGCGATCAGCCCCTGGATCGTGGCCATCGCTGTGGTCATCCCGACGTTCATGGAAGTGCTGGACACGACCATCGCCAATGTCGCGCTGCGCTACATCGCGGGTGGACTATCGGCGTCGAACGTGGACAGCGAATGGGTGCTTACCAGCTACCTCGCCGCAAATGCTACCATCCTGCCCATCTCCGGCTGGCTCTCGGCTCATCTGGGACGCCGCAATTACTTCTTGCTCTCCATCGCTATCTTTACTCTCGCCTCGGCCCTGTGTGGCATGGCGACCAGCCTGGGCCAGATCATCCTGTTTCGCGTACTTCAAGGTCTGGCGGGCGGCGGCTTGCAGCCCTCCAGCCAGGGGGTGTTGCTCGATGCCTTTCCGCCCGAAAAGCAGGGCGCGGCTCAGACCATGTTCGGTGTCGCCGCGCTGCTCGCTCCGGTCGTCGGCCCGACTCTGGGCGGCTATCTCACGGTGCAGTACGACTGGCGCTGGATCTTCTACATCAACATCCCCGTGGGCATCCTGGCCCTGGTGATGGGTTATTTCCTTGTCGAAGACCCAGATTATCTGAAAAAAGAGCGAGTCGCGTTGCGCAGCCAGCCGTTGAACTTCGACTACATTGGGCTCGGGCTGCTTGCCCTCGTCATGGCTTGCTGGGAAGTTGTTCTTAGCAAGGGGCAGGAATGGGACTGGTTCGGCGACCCCTTCTGGCGCATCCAGACTTTATCGACCCTGTTCGCACTGGGCCTGGCCGCCCTAATCTTTCGGGAGATGCGGATCGACAATCCGATCGTCAACTTCCGGGTGCTGGGCGAGCGCAACCTCGCGGCCTCGTGCATCATCATCTTCTGCGCTTACGCGGTGCTTTACGCCTCCAGCACATCTCTACCGGGATTGCTTCAGGCCCAGTTTGGCTACGACGCCTACGTCTCAGGACTTGTGCAGTCGCCCTCCGGCTTGTTCTCTATCCTGATGATGCTGGTAGTCGGCTTTGTCATCGGTCGGGGCGCCGATGCGCGCTGGTTGGTCGCCGGCGGCCTGCTCGTCATGGCGGCCGGTTGCTATTGGTTTGCGTTGATGAACATTTACATCAGCCCGGATATGGTGGTCTGGCCGCGCGTGGTGATTATCTGCGGCTTATCGATGATCTTCGCTCCGCTCAACGTGGCGGCATTCAAATACACTCCGCCACATCTGCGCGGAGCGGCGGTCGGTCTATTCGCCCTGCTTCGCAACGAGGGAGGCAGCGTCGGCACCTCGATGGCCCAGACCATGCAGCAACGCCGCCTCCAGTTCCACGTGTCGCGCGTCGGCGAGTTCCTCGACCCGCTCAACCAAAAGGTCAACGAGTTCGCCCAGCAGAGCCAAGCTTTCTTCTACCAAATGACCGGCGACCCAGCCGGATCTCAGGAAATGACCTGGCAGGCGCTGGAGGACCTGCGCCAGCAGCAGGCAGGGGCGATGGCCTACTTCGACGTTTTCTGGCTGTGTGCTGCTTTAGGTGTATCACTTGTTGTTCTCGTGTTGCTCATGAAGCGTTCCGTGGCGGAGAAGGGCGCCCACATCGGCGCTGAGTAGCGCAGACAAGAGGAGCAAGTTGGGCAACATTGCAGCTCGGTCTGAACTTTATTTCCTACGATTTATTCAGAATGCGGCGCAGACCTGGTCGATATTTCCGTCTGTGCGGATTGTTCCGAATTTGCCGAAGGTAGCGTTTTTGGCCGAAGGCAAAGGACGAACAGCCACGGCGGGAATGACGTATGACTAGGCGGCCTCAATTCGAGCGGAAAACGCGCCGTGTTCCTCGGCCGCTCCTGCCGCGCTGGTTTGCCTTGCTCAGCTTGGTCGGTGCCGTACTGGGCAGCAGCGGATGCATCACTTCAGGCGTGAGTGACTGGGTCCACAACGGTTTCAAAGTCGGTCCCAATTACTGCAAGCCACCGGCTCCGGTAGCCGCCGAGTGGATACAAGCCCGCGATAAGGACGTGCAAGCCCGCCACCTGAAAGATTGGTGGACGGTGTTCCAGGATGAGACGCTCAACACGCTGGTTCGCGTTGCTTACGATCAAAACCCGACTCTGCGCGTCATGAGCGCGCGGGTTCTCGAAGCGCGAGCGCAGCAAGGAATCGCGGCGGGCAACCTCTTCACGCAGAGACAGCAACTACAAGGGACCTATCTCAACGGCACGGCCAATGGCCATCCCACGTGGATCAATTTGACCTACTTCAACCTGAACTGGGAGATCGATTTCTGGGGCCGCATCCGTCGCGGCATCGAATCGGCCAATGCCAACCTGGATGCGTCGGTGGAGAACTATGATGACGCCCTGGTGACACTCTTGGCCGACGTAGCCACGAATTACGTGCAATACCGCATCGCCCAGCAGCGCCTCAAGATCGCTCGCGCCAATGTTCGGATTCAAGAAGACATTCTCGCCCTGGTGCAACGGCAGGAAAAAGTCGGCATCAACAAAGTGACGATGCTCGACGTCAATCAGGCGCGCACCATCCTGGAACAGACGCGGGCGACCATCCCGTCGTTAGAAATCACCCTGGGGCAGGCCAACGACACGCTTTGTACCTTGTTGGGCATGCCGCCTTACGACCTGGAGCGCGAGCTAGGACCCGGACCGGACATCGACGCCGGCCCGATGCCGATAACTCCGACCTGGGTTGCTGCCGGCATTCCAGCGGACTTGCTGCGTCGCCGTCCCGACGTTCGCAGCGCCGAACGCGCGGTGGCCGCCCAGAGCGCCCAGATCGGTGTGGCGGAAGCCGACTTTCTCCCCACTCTCGCAATCGGTGGCATCATTGGATACGACTCTATCAGTGCCTTTGGGCTGCCTGCCAGCAATGGCTTTCTGGGCTTGGTCAATCCGAATTTTACCTGGAAGATCTTGCAATACGGCCGAATCCTGAACAACGTGCGCTACCAGAAGGCCCGCCTGCAAGAGTTGATTGCGACGTATCAGAACCGAGTCCTGACGGCCGGCCGGGAAGCGCAGATTCCGCTACGTGGCTTCTTGCGTTCGCAGAAACAGGCCGCCGATCTCGCTCGCTCCGTGGACGCTGCTCGGGCCGCACTGCGAATCGGCCAGGATCAGTACCGCGTTGGCACCATTCCTTTCAACACCGTCTTTAACTTGGCAACGGCGCAGGTGCAGCAGCAAGACCAACTGGCGGTCGCGCGCGGTAGCATTGCCCTCTCCCTGATCAACGTCTATCGCGCCCTTGGCGGCGGCTGGGAGATTCGGCTTCAGGATGGCAACTGTCCACCGTCTCCCCCGGCGTCCTTGCCCGCGGCGACGCAAACTCCGGTACCCGCCGATAAGGAGCAGCTGCCGCCAGCCAGACCGTTGGAATCCAAAGAGCCGTCCTCCGGAGATAGATCATGATGATGCGCTGCATCTGCATTGCGGTATGGGTCGTTGCGCTAATCGGGGCAGGACCAGCGCTGCACGGACAGTCGTCGTGTTGTCCGCCGCCTGCAGGCGGCTTCCTCAAGCGCCTGGCCCCTGTCGGCGGTTGGTGCCCCTATGGGGGACCGCTGTTTCACTGGTGGCCTCGCTGTTGCTTCCCCTGTAATACCGCCCCGGACGACTACTGCCGCAAGCCGCTTCCCCGCGTTTGCTGGCCGCCTTACCCGCCCTACTACATCTGGGAGCCGCCGCAGATCTGTCATCCTCAAGCCGGTTGTTGCTGCTGCCCAGCGGATGGGAGACCGCGTTAGGAGGTTAGCGACGCTTCTGCGAAGCGTCGCTAAACTAAACCGCGTGAGTTTCTCCCGGAGTGATGAGCGATGACGATTTCGTGGCTGAATCGACTGACCGCCCTGGGCCGCGATTTCCTGATCGGTGCGCAGCACCTGATCTATCCGGGCTGCTGCTTGTTGTGCGGCCAGCCTCTTTCCGAGGAGCAAACTCATTTCTGCTCGCTCTGCCATCACGAGTTATTCACGGATTCGGAATCAACCTGTCCGCGGTGCGCCGGAGCCATCGGTCCCTTCGCAATCATCGACGGACGCTGCCACGCTTGCCGGAAGGAATCGTTTGCGTTCGAGCAGGTGTTACGACTGGGGCGCTATGAAGGATTGCTCCGCGAAGTCATTCTGCGATTGAAAAAGCAAAGAGGGGAGGGTTTGGCGGAGTTGCTTGGTGAATGCTGGGCAAAAGAAGCGGCTGCACGCTTCGCCGCATTGCATTTCGACGCACTTGTGCCGGTTCCCTTGCATTGGCGGCGGCGCTGGAGTCGCGGTTACAACCAGAGCGACGCGCTCTGCCGAGGATTGGCTACATTCTTGCGTGTTCCGTATCACCCGTCGTGGTTGCGTCGTGTGCGGCACACCCCACGGCAGACCAGTCGTCCGACACCGGCCGAGCGCAAAGCGAATGTTCGTGATGCGTTTCAAGCACGGCCGGTCGCGCCGCTGGCGGGACGGACAATCTTGCTCGTCGATGACGTGATGACGACGGGAGCGACCGCCAACGAAGCCGCGCGGGCCCTGCGGGCCGGTGGGGCCAGCCGCGTTGTTGTGGCCGTGTTGGCGCGAGCGCAAGGTTGAAGACAAGCAAACAAGACGGGATGAGCCGATAAGGTAAACGAGCGAAGAGGTGCCGTCGCTAACGCTTCCGGCTCGTCAGGTTTGCTTAATGTTCAGCAAAAAAATTGAAGTTGGCGATGGCGGAGTACGAGCCATTTGTAGCGGTCGAAGGAAGAACACGGATGGATTGCGGAGAGGAAACGGACTGGCGAGTCATTTCCGTCAGGCTGGCTTTGACAAGGTTCCGATTGGAGGAAATAGATTGAGTGACCCTCGGGGGCTCGCCTCATTCGCGGCGCGTAGCTCCGGGGCGGGTCTTGGGGGTCGCAGCAGGAAATGGCTACTATGCTTCGGTATGGTTTGGTTGTTGCGGCAGTCTTGGGGGCAGCGGGTCCTGCCCTCTCGGCCACTTGGGCCGACGCCCTGTTTGAAGAGTTTTCTAAAGATTTCGGCTCGGTGCCCCGCGGCCCGATGTTGGAGCACGCCTTCCGCGTCGTCAACAACACCCGCGGGACTGTCAACATCGCCAGTATCCGCGTCTCCTGCGGATGTGTCAGTGCCGTCGCCCTTAAAGGGCAGCTCGAACCCGGTGAATCAACGCACATTGTGGCCCGCATGGACACCACACGCTTCACCGGACTTCGGTCGGTCACGATTTACGTTCAATTCAATCAACCCGCTTTCGAGGAGGTACGCCTATGGGTCCAGGCCAATGGCCGAAATGATTTTTCCATCACGCCGGACACGCTGGCCTTCGGGCAACTGAAGCGCGGCGGCTCGCCCACTGCTTCTGTGTTGCTGGCCTTCTACGGCAACACCGACGTGCAGATCACCGAGGTCAAGTGCGAGAGCAACTACATTCAGCCGCGTGTGCAGGAAGTCCGCCGCACCGAATCGGAAGTCACCTATCAGGTGACGGCGCAGCTGCGTGCCGATGCTCCGGTGGGCAAGTGGTACACCGATGTCTGGGTCAAGACCAACACCCCAGGCGTATCACCCATCCGCGTGCCCTTGACGGTCGAGATTGAATCGGCCCTGAGCGTCAATCCGGAGACGGTGACACTCGGCCCGATCAAGACGCAGACCGAAGGCGAACGCCGTGTCATCGTTCGCGGCGTCAAGCCGTTCAAAGTCGCCAAAGTGTTAGGAACGAATGATCGCCTTCTCGTTCACGTCGATAGTCAGCTCGCGAAGCCCGTCCACGTGCTGACGATTAAGCTGAAGGCCGGCGAACCCGGTGAATTGAATCGCACGCTGAGCGTTCTCACCGATCTGGCCGACGATAATAAGATCGATTTCCACGTCAACGCTCAGGTGGTGCCTTGAATCCGCTCTGACTTTACCCCGCCACGCTTGTAGCCGCAGCCTTAGCCTGCGGCTACAAGCATTTTGGGTTTGGATGTAACCTTTCCAACGCCTCAATCAACGCTGTCATCGCCAAGGTCGTTATGTCCGCAGCCATTGCGATTTCTCTGAGTCGCTTGAATTGCCTGTCTTTTTCTTATTCCAAGGAAACAGAAAACGGTAACGAGAATCCGGCTTCACCACCGAGACGAACCACGTTAGAATTTGCCGGCTCCGCCCGCGGGCTGCCCGCAGGTCCGTCGCACATTTCCAGGAGAAGCAGAATGAATCTGAGGCACGCTTTCATCGCCTTGTTCGTGATCGCCTTCGCGGTGGCGCCGGCATCGGCGCAATCGGCGTGGGCGGAGAAAATGTTCAAGGAAGGACTGAGCCACGACTTCGGCAGCGTGCCGCGCGGCGCCCAACTGGCGCATCGCTTCACCATCACCAACATCTACGCCGTGCGCATGGAGATCATCAGCGTCCAGAGCGGGTGCGGCTGCGTGACGGCGACTCCTGCCAAGCGCGTTCTGGAGCCGCGCGAATCGACCACCATCGATGTTGCGATGGATGCCCGGCGCTTCACCGGAATGAAGACCGTCGGCATAACCGTCACCGTCGGACCAGATTTCATCTCCAGCGCTCATCTCCGCGTCAGCGCCAATAGTCGCGCCGATATCGTTTTCAATCCGGGGCAGGTCAGCTTCGGCACGGTGACGCGTGGCCAAGCGGCTAGCCAGGTCATCGACGTGGAATATGCCGGCGTGCTCGATTGGCAAGTAACTGAAGCGTCGGCGAAGGATCTGCCGGTCGAAGTGGCACTGAACGAGCTGTACCGCCGTCCGGGACAGGTGGGCTATCGGGTGCGCGTCACGCTCAAGGCGGATGCACCTATCGGCACTCTTAAGGGCGATCTCTTTCTCAAGACGAACGATCCGGCCAGCCCGCTTTTGCCGGTCCTCGTTGAAGGCGTGATTCAGTCAAACTTGACGGTAGCGCCGGCGGCGCTGAGCCTGGGGGCGGTCAAGATCGGCGAAACCGTGACGCGCCGTGTCGTTGTCCGCGGCACGAAGCCGTTCCGGGTTCTGGGGGTCGAGGGAATGGGTCAAGAAATGCAGCTCGATCCGCCGCCGTCGGCCACGGCTGCTCCGGTGCAGGTGGTTTCCTTCAAATTCGCTTTTCGTAAAGCCGGTGATTTCAAGCAGGAAGTGAAGATCAAAACCGACCTGCAAGACGCGCCCGTCGTGGTTACAATTGATGGCAGCGCCGCACCCTAACGGAGAGCAGCCATGACCACACGTTTGCGTAAGCGCCGTCGAACCGGTCCTTATACTTTCGAGGATTTCTGCGCGTTAGTCCGCGACGGTCAAAAGGCGGATCTTATCGACGGAGTGATTTACATGGCTTCGCCCGATAACACGGACGCCAACAAATTGTTTCTGTGGCTAGCATCAATCATGAACATTTATGCTCGAAGAATGAAGCTGGGAGATGTTTTCGGTTCGCGCGTCGCCCTCCGGTTAGATGAGGAACACGGACCAGAGCCGGACATCGCTTTCGTTCGCACGGAACATCTTGATCGCATCCAGCGCGGCTTTGTGGCCGGGGCCGCAGACTTGGCCGTGGAGATCGTATCGCCCGAGAGCGTTGAGCGCGATTACTACGATAAACGGGAACTCTACCAACAGTACGGTATCTCGGAATATTGGATCATCGATGAGGAGGAGCAATCGGTCACGCTGCTCCGCCTAAAAAAGGGAGAATACCACCCGGTCCGCCCTAAGAAAGGTGAATTACATAGTAAAGCGCTAGCCGGTTTCTGGCTGCGTCCGGAATGGTTGTGGCAAGAACCGCGGCCCGATGAGTTTGATACGCTCCTGGAAATCCTGGCGAAGCAACCCCGGCGTTGAGCCGACTTACTTATGAACGCCCATCTTGCGTGCTTCACCGATGGCATCGCGGATGCGGGCAAACGGCTCGGATAAATCAAATCCCGCATCGAGACAATTGAGCAGTTCGCGCGTCCGAGCAAGATCATCAGGAAAACGCGGATGGCACAAGAGTGGACCATGCCCCTCTTGCGCGGGTAACACCGCCGCCCCGCGTTCTACCACGGCTGTCGCTTGATCATCGTCAGGCGCGGCCAGCCATACCACCGGAAATTCCACCTTGAGCCGCAGATCAAGCACGCTGGCCCGATCCGTGACAAGCAACTGCACCGGCACGGCGGCCTTGTCCACCAGCGTTTTGCCGATCAGGTCGGCACAGATATACGGTTCCAAGGTACCGGCGTAGAGAATGTGCTGGACGCGATTGGGCTGTACGGCGCTGGTGAGCCGAAACTCCAACGGCCGGCCCCAGACGTTGGTCACGAGGTATCCGCCCAGGTAGCCGTTCGATTCGTGTAGGACTGTCAGAAAACCCAGGTTGGTCAACCCCATGCCTTAGCATTCGGATGCAAAGCCTAGCTTACTTGAATCCCGCAGCGCTCCCTTGTTTCACCCGTAGGCTTGCCGGGGGCTAAAAGAATGGAGAAACCGGGTGGATTGGCACGATGACATCTTGTCCGATTCGCAGAATCTAGTATATGTAAATTGATCGGCTTAGTGAAGATTCCGGTCGTTCCGATTAAAGGACATGTATATGTCGGGCCAAGCACAGCAGGACACGAATGGAGCCGCCGCCAACGGAGCGAAGAAGCCGAATCGCTCCGCCGTGGAAGGCATCAAGGAAAACAGTCGCGCCCTGCGTGGCACGATCGGTGAGGATCTGCAAAAAGACAGCGCTCATTTTGGCGAGCAGGACAAGCAGCTTCTGAAGTTTCATGGCTCCTATCAGCAAGAGGATCGCGATGCCCGCAAAGCCCGCCGCGGCGAAGGTTTGGGCAAATCCTATATGTTCATGGTCCGCTGTAAGATCCCCGGCGGGCGCGTGACAGCAGAACAGTATTTGGCTCTGGACAAGCTGGCCGACGCCTACGCCAACGGCACGCTGCGATTCACCAGCCGACAGGGCATCCAGTTTCACGGCGTCTTGAAAGGCCATCTGAAAGACACCATCGCCGGCATCAACGCCACCCTACTGACGACGCTCGGTGCATGTGGCGATGTAGAGCGCAACGTCATGTGCTGTCCAGCCCCGGTGCGTCACGATAGCGTGCGCGACGAGATGCAAGACACGGCCCGGCGCCTGGCTCTGCACTTGGCTCCGCGCAGCAAGGGGTACCACGAAATCTGGCTCAACGGCGAGCCGGTGACGCATCTAAGCCAGCACCACGGTAAAACGCCGCCGCCACCCAACGAAGAGGAGCCTATCTACGGCAAGGTCTACCTTCCGCGCAAGTTCAAAACCGGCCTGGCTCTGCCGGAGGATAATTGCATCGACGTGTATGGGCAGGATCTTGGTTTGCTGGCCATCGTCGAGAATGACAAGATCGCCGGGTACAATCTACTCGTCGGCGGCAGCATGGGCATGACGCACGGCAACGCCAACACCTTTCCGATGTTGGCCAAGCCCGTCTGTTTTGTCCCCGCCGGCGACATCATCGAGGCGGCTGAGGCGGTCGTGAAGCTATTCCGCGATCACGGCAACCGCGCCGACCGCAAGCGGGCGCGCATCAAATACCTGATCCACGATTGGGGCGTCGAGAAATTCCGCGACGTGCTAGCCGGCTACCTTGGCGGCATGCCGGCGCA
>Ga0070739_10008576_pt1 | contig 10424 bp, 6 predicted proteins | sample Coa_R1_7_FD_66445 | JGI IMG/M metagenome (GOLD analysis project Ga0070739, IMG submission 66445) | Surface soil microbial communities from Centralia Pennsylvania, which are recovering from an underground coalmine fire - Coalmine... | ecosystem: Environmental > Terrestrial > Soil > Unclassified ...
CACGGCTTGCCCTCCTGAGTCGCAATCCAATTCCAATCAAAAAGCCTGCTGCGCCGGCCGCCAAAGCCACATGCACGGGGTAATCTCGCGCGGCAACCCTTGCACGAACGCGCGCCCGCTGCAGACCTTCGCGCGCCTGCTCGCCTAATTTCACTGACATCTCTGAAGCAGCCTGCGCATATTCCTGTGCCCGCGTTGTGGCCCTTTGGCGCAGTTCATCGGCCCGGGTCTTAACATTTTCAGCCAGGCCGCTGGCTTTGGTCTTGACGTTATCAGTCAGGTCATTGACGCGGTCGGAAATCTGGGCAGTGGGCAGGTTCGTTAAACGTGCCTGAACTTGCCGGATGGATGCCACAACTCTGCCTGCTGCTGCGCCCAAATCTGCGGCGCGCTGCTCTAATCCAGACCTGCCATGGTGTACAGATGTCTCTGTCCCCTCAACTGGCAGTAATCTTTCCGGTGGTGCTGCCGGATACGTATCAAAATTCGGAACATCTGAGCTTCTCTCGGCCATTTGGCGGGCTCCTTGCTCAATAGGCATATCTGTTTATTCAGATGATGAATTTGCAAGGCGCGTTTGAAGGAGAACCAAAGGAATCCAGTGCTGCTGGACGTAAAGGCAAGATTGGCGGGCTGTTAGCCGTCAGGTTCTCAAGTTTAAGGCCGTTAAAATGCGCCACCACCACCGCCGCCAAAGCCGCCGCCGGAGAAGCCGCCTCCGCTGCTCCCGCCGCTCCAGCCTGAGCCGCTGGAACTGGCGCGCGGGGCTGAGACAAAGGTTGAACTGGCCGTTGTGGCCATGGAGCCCAGGCTATTCACAAAATAATAGGTTGTAAAAGGATGGCCATCATAAACGCCAGATCCCTGATACCAACTAGGCGGATTCTGCACAATGCCTTCAAAGGCCTTGGCCCAGCGATGCTCCACCCCCAGAGCCATTGCGTAAGGCAGGAACTTTTCAAAAGTGTCCGGGGGCATACGCTTCAGCCGGTCAGCATCCACGCGGTTCATGAATTCCTGGAACCCCAGAATCTGGACTTTTGTCCGCGCGCCTTTCATGCTGGTGGCTGTAAGCTGCTTGCCAATAATCAGGATGATGGCCACTGCAATCACACCACTGAGGATCGCTAATGGCATGGAGCTGAAAAAATCAGTAATTTTAAACAACTCTCCCAGCGCATAAGGCAACGCCACCAGAAAAAATCCCATGCCAAGATATCCCGCTGCGGAATCTGGATCCAGCGTGTACATGCCTTTGGATTTCAGCGCACTCTTGATGCCGCTTTTGATTGCAGGTAATGAAGTATAAAAGTGATTGCGCAAGCTGGAAAGCAGGGTCACGTCCCCGTCGCCAAAAACATTCGCCAGCATGGCCTGTTCATAGTCCGTTAGATCATTCCACTGGCTGCGGTCTTTGATCAGGTGAAGTTCATAGTCCTTGCTGTGGCTTAAAAAGCCTTTATGGTCCAGCTCAACAATTTTCACGTATCCGCGTACAGCAAGATCAACAAGAACCGAGGTGATATCCCTTGGATCGACGCTGTTATCAATCAAGGTACCAACTTCCGCGGGGCCCATTTTCTCTGGCGGTTCATACATAGGCGCAACGGACATGCCCGGATCGGGATCACGGCCTTTCGTCCACCACAAGGTGAACATTACAACAAAAGCCCATACAGGAAGCGTAATGACGGGATTGCTGCGGATAAAACGAATCACCTTCGCGATTCCGCTTGGCTCGTGCAACACACCTTTCTCAAGATAGACATCAATCGTCAATCCGCCGCGCAGCGGGAGCGGCCGGACATTACTGAAGCTGGCAGTTGGCCCTTCCACAGAAGCCATGCCATGCTCGGAAGCTCCATAGATGCCCTCAAACGATTGCGCCTGGATTTTTCCGGAGGCATCAGGAGGAAAGTAAACCATGGCTGAGGCATGCCCAATCGGAACCGGCCAGTCATTACCGGTTACATTCCAGTACAACTCGTCGTGATCGGAAAAGAACCGCGCCGCGTTAGAAGCCGTGTATTCAATATTCACGGTCCGCGTGGCATCGGTGGCGCCGGGCACATAGATCTTCAGCTTGAGTGTGCCATCAGAAGTGCTCTTCTCGTACTTGAGCTTCCCGCCATTTTCATCGGTAATCTGGTCTACTTTGACGAAGAGTGTATAGTTTGACCCGCTGGGTCCGGGATAGTTGACAGGAATATTGCGGTAGATTCCCTGATATGCGCCGGAAAAGACAAAGGTAATCTGCTCAGTAATGCGGGCCGAGCCATCATCTTCAACATGGATATTGCTGTTGTATTTTGTGATTCGATAGCTGCGTGCCCATGCCGGCAGGCTTAATAGAAGAAGAAAAAGGACAGTGAGTTTCTGCCAACGCAGAAAGGAGTTCCGAAGATAACCAGAAAGTCTCACTTGAGTCAGAATTTCACCGCCACATTTTCGCGGTCGGCGGGAGATTCCATTTCAAAAAATTGCCGGGTATGAAAGCCGAACATGCCCGCAAGAATGTTGGTGGGAAAAGATTGGACGCGCGTATTGAAGTCGCGCACCACAGCGTTGTAATAGCGGCGGGCGTTTTGAATATTGTCTTCAATTGAGTTCAGTGAAGCCTGCAATGCGGTAAATTGCTCTGAAGCCCGCAATTCAGGATAACTTTCCGCCACCGCAAACAGGCTTTTCAACGCACCGCTGAGCTGGCCTTCCGCCTGGGCTTTATCAGCAGGCGTTGTGGCCTGCATGGCTTGAGAGCGAAATTTAGCGATGTTCTCAAACGTTCCTTTTTCATGCGCGGCATACCCTTTCACAGTCTCTACCAAATTGGGAATCAGATCATGCCTGCGCTTCAATTGAATATCGATATCAGACCATGCTGAATCGGCGCGCACGCGCAATTGCACAAGGCTGTTGTACATGCCGGCGAGAATAAAGATCGCACCAACAATCAATACTCCAATCACGATCATGGGCATCATGCTTCCTCCTTGGGCAGCACTGCTGCGCACAAAACTAAGGTTGAGCGGAAGTTACCACACCGAAACAGACGCGTGCAAATTGCTGGATAGTAATACGCGTTGCCGGAACCTTCTATGAAAACTAAGAATGGCAAGAACTCTGGATATGAGAATCAAAATCCTGTTATGATATGCCCGCTGTAAAGAAAGGTTATGTCTTTTGTTTAAAATGATTTGGCTGCCAAACCTGTGTGGCACAAATCCTGCAAACATGACCTTTGCTTGTGCAGTACGTTTCAACACGACCTAATCCTTTTGAGGCGCATTCCGGCCCCTTAAACCCAAGCCCGACGACCCGTTCCCCAAACGGGCCAACCATGTTGGAGGATGAATGAAAAACAGGAAGTTTTGGTTCGTATTTATCCTATGTATAAGCCTTACCACCTTATGTTTTCTGCCCGCTGGGGCACAATCCACCATTGCAACAGGAAGCATCCAGGGAACAGTCACTGATCCCAATGGCGCAGTTCTTCCCAATGCTTCCATCACAATTACTAGCAAGGCGACTGGACAGAGCAATAAATTAACCAGTTCTTCCACCGGAACTTATGCATCCGGCGGACTTGCCCCCGGCGATTATGAAGTTCGGACTTCAGCCAAGGGATTCCAGACACAGGTATTGAACGTTACAGTGCAAGTTGGCGTGGTCACTGCTGGAAACGTCAAATTAACCGTTGGTCAGTCTTCAGAAGTTGTCGAGGTCACCGGATCCACGGTTGCTGTAAATACCGAGCAAGCAACGGTGCAGGGAATTCTTAGCACGGAACAAATTGAAAATTTACCAATTAACGGGCGTAACTTCCTTGATCTGGCGCAACTCGAACCAGGCGTTCAAATCCAGGACGGCGGAAATTTTGATCCTACCAAGAACGGTTTCTCTTCCATTTCTTTCGGTGGCCGTTTCGGACGTACGGCCCGCATTGAAGTTGACGGTATTGACATCAGCGACGAAACTGTCGGCACCACGACACAGAACCTTCCCGCCAGTGCAATCTCGGAATTCCAGGTCAGCCAGTCTTCACTGGATCTTTCCACTGAACTCACCTCTTCCGGTGCTGTTAACGTAGTTACACGCTCTGGCACGAATAAGTGGCACGGCGAAGCTTTTTATCTGTTCCGCGATGACTCCATTGCAGCACGCATTGGGCCTACCGATCTTCCTTTCCAGCGCAATAACTTTGGCGGAAACCTGGGTGGACCAATCTTCAAAGACAAGCTCTTCTTTTTTGTGGATGCTGAGCGTCTCAAGCAAGACTTGAATGAAAACGTGGCCAATGCGTCAACTTTTGCGCCACTGAATGGCAGCTTTAGCTCGCCTTTCCGCGATACGGATGGCATTGCCAAGCTGGATTGGAAAGTCACGGACAATATCCATGCTTTTTACCGTTTTTCCTATGAACAAAACAGCACGGTAAAAGGATTTATCCCGAACAGCTTCCAGCCATTTGCCAATGACAATCACACTCCCGTGCATGTTGCCGGCGTTGACTTCAATACCGGCTCCTTCACTCACGCTTTCCGTTTTGGATTCACAAAGTTCCGCAATGGTATTGCTGACGCGACGCAAAGCGGTGTGTTCAATCCTGATCCGCAAATCAGCATCAGCATTGGTCCCAGCCTCACCTGCCTGGCTGGTGGTGTAAATGCTTTCTGCTCTGGAACAAATATTCTCGCTCCGCAGGAGACCTTCCAGCAGAACACCCAATTTAAATATGATGGCAGCAAGACTATCCACTCCCACATCCTTCGTTATGGAATTGGTTACAACCACATTCAGGGCGGCGGATTTGCCAAATTCTTTGCCATTGCTCCTCTCGTCAACGCTGACGTATCGGATTTCAATCCGGCAAATGCTCCATTTGCCGGCGGTGCAGCCAATCCTCTGAATTATCCTGCGCAGACAGTCCTTCTGGGTAACGGCCAAGGCTTCTCTTCAGAGAAACCTGCTTTCGGGCTGCCCGGAGGCGGACTGGGACCGGATAACCGCATCACCGCTTATGTTGGCGATGCATGGAAAATTAGACCAAACCTGACTTTGAACTATGGCATTCGTTATGTGCATGACACCGGAAGGACTGACACAGACGCAGGTGTTGCTCCCTGTTCAGCCTTGAATCCGACTCTTGCAGCTAACCTTATTGCGGCCGGAACACCCTGCAATGGAAATATTCTTGACCTGTTTGGCCAGGGATTGGGAAATCCAGTCCGTACACCCGGTCATAACTTTGGCCCGACTGCAGGCATAGCCTGGGATCCGACTGGCAGCGGTAAAACCGTGATCCGTGCCGGTGCCGGCATTTACTACGAAAACTCCATTTTCAACAACAACCTGTTTAACCGCCCAGGTCGCCTTGCCCAGGGCCTTTTCCTGCAGGAAGCAGTTATTTGTGCAGGTGGCACATCGCTTGGCTTGAGCCTTCCAACCGGCGGCACAGTGGATACCTCTGGTGTTTGTGGTCAGCCCATGGGCGCTGTCTCTTCACAACTTGCTGCTTTGCAAGCCCAGTATCAGGCGGCAACCCTGGCTGCCGGACCTGCTGTGAATGGCGCTTTCATTGGCAACACGTTAGCAGCCAGCACCGGCTTCAACGGAATCAACTTGTTTGCACCGAACTACCAGACACCCCGCTCCGTTCAGATGAACGTTGGATGAACGGCAGTTGGGCAAAGGAATTGTGTGGAACGCTGACTATATCCGCAACGTTGGCACACACACTCTTTTAGGCATTGATGTAAACCATGTGGGCGATGCGCGGTTCTTCAATAAAAATGCTGCTTTGGCTGCAATCTCAGCAACCAGCGCAGCTTTTGGCTGCGGAGCAGGAAGTGCTGCCGCCAACATAGACTGTGCCATTGCTGCTGGCGCAACCATTTCAGACTTCGCGAATAATGGTCTTGATTCCGGCAGCAACGTTTGCGGTGGTGGCGCGCTGGCCGCAGGTGCTTGCACCACAACGCCAGCCTTTGGCGGAATCAACCCGCAGCTCGGTGTAAACCAGATGCTCTTCCCGGCTGGCCGCTCAACCTATAACGCGTTCCAGACCTCAATCAGGGCCAATGTGCATAACCCATTTACCGGCGTCAAGAATATGAACTGGATTGTTTCTTATTCATTGTCCCGGTATGTCGGCTCCGCGCTTGACTCTGACTTCATTAATACGGCGATTGACAATAACAACCCCACAGCTTCTCTTGGTCCGAACGGATTGGATCGTACCCACCAGTTCTCTTTTGGTGGCACCTTTGATCTGCCCGGCTCATTCCGCTTTGGAGCTGTAGGCCATGTTTATAGCCCATTGCCTGTAAGCTTGACTCTTCCAGCCCCTGGCCCCGGTGGAATCTTTATCAGTGATGTGACTGGTGATGGTTCTGGTGATGGCAGTGGCGTTTATCCAACCGGTGATCTTGTTCCCGGAACAAAGATCGGCGCGTTTGGACGGAGCATCAAGCCTGGTGATTTAGTCTCCTTTATTAACAACTTCAATGCCACACAGGCCGGCAACGCTACGCCTGCTGGCCAGGTCCTTATCAACAATGGTCTGTTTACTCTGTCGCAGTTGCAGCAACTCGGTGGTGTTATCCCAACGCTTGATACTCCCCCGGGACCTGTACAGGGTTTGGGTTGGTTAAAAACAGTGGATCTGAGCTTCTCGTATCCCAAGAAGATCCGCGAGAACCTGATCATTGAGCCGAAGATATCCGTCTTCAATGCCTTTAATCAATCCAATTTTGATGGACCAAACAACACACTGAACGGGTTCCTGAACAGCGGTCCCGGCTCAGTCAATGACTCCACTAAATCTGACCACCTCAACACCCGCATCCTGCCTGGCTCAGGTGTATTTGATCTGGGCGCGCCGCGCGTAATTGAATTTGGATTGAAGTTGAATTTCTAAAGTCAATCTGGTCAGCAAGTAAATTTGCCGCTGTGCCCGCAAGGGCACAGCGGTTTTTCATTCTTAGAGAGGACTCAGCAAGACAAATTGGAATTTGATCAAGCCGTACAATATTTATCATGCGTCGCTCAATTACATTCATCTTCCTGATGCTCTTTTCTTCGTTGCTCTCAGCGCAGCAGAGCTCCAGCCAAAGGGGCCTTTCAGCTGATCCGTCCGCCACACCCTCTCCCACTCCGCAATCCCATCAGCGCCGCGCTATTCCTGAAGTGGATGAAGCCATGGCTAAAGGCGAAGACTTGCTTTTTAAACAGCATGACGCCAAGGCAGCTCTGGACGAATTCAAGCGCGCAGCAAAGCTTGACCCATGGTACGGGCAGGCGTACATGCTGCAGGGATTGGCGAATATGCAGCTTCAGCAATGGAGTGACGCCCAATGGGCTTTTGATGAAGCGGCCAAGGTAGAGCCGGGCAATGCCAAGGCTTACCTAGGATCAGGCTCGGCACTGAATGAGCAAAAAAAGTATGTGGAAGCGCAAAAGGCCCTGCAACAAAGTCTGGATATACGTCCCGACTCGGCTGAAGCCCATTACGAAATGGCGCGCAGCTTGTGGGGCCAGGGCAAGTGGCAGGCAGCGGAGCCACAAGCACGGCAAGCAATTGAGCTGAACAAAGATTATGCCGGGCCTCACCTGCTGATGGGAAACATTGACATTCAGCGTGAAGATCCTGAAGCTGCATTGGCTGAGTTTGAAGAGTGCTTGCGGCTCGATCCCGATGGCAGCATGGCGCCTGCCGTTAAGCAGATCATTGCCCAGATCAAAAAGGCGTTGGGAAAATAAATGGCGATCCAGATATAACGCCAGCCAAATAGGACCATCCAACGAAAACGCCCTCGCAAAGCGAGGGCGTTTTCATTGCTTTTATTGGAGAGTGGAGCCAGGAGCAGACGATAACGTTTCCTCTCATTTGAGAGGAAAACATCGGTGCTGCTCGACGTTATCTGCCGGCTTTGGCGGCTGCGGCTTGGGCCGTGCGTGCCGCAATACGCTCACGTAGGGCTTTGACCCGCTTCTTTGCTGCAGGCTTTGCCATCAACTTATCCAGATGTGAAAGAAATTCAGGGTCGATCTGGTCTTTCCGCGCCTGGACAATGTGTTCGCCAAACTTGGCCCACAGGAAATAGGGTTCAGTCTGGGTCTCATAAAAAAGCTGTTCGTTCACGGCGCCGCGCAGCACAATGGCGGCGGCCATGTTCCAGTAAGTCATCACCTGGCGAAACCAGGCATTCTGGTCCGTGCCGTAGCCGGTAATCACAGCTTTAAAATCTTCATAGCTCTGCGGCCAGAATTCAGACACAACATATTTTCTTGCTGTCCGCATAACGGTTTCCCGGCGCAGATCATACATCTGCAGGATCAGTTGTGCGTCTTCTGCTTTTACTTTTGCCATGAATGTTGCTCCTGAATTAACCCGCTTCGCGCTGTTCTGCTGCCTGCTGTTGCTGCTGGATCAGCCAATCCGGTGTCGGGATGGATCGCGAATAATCACATTTGACCGTTGCTGCCGGAGCCGCTTCTTCAGCCGCAGCGCCCTTCTTGCCGCGCTTCTTTGCCTTGGGCTTGGGTTCCTCTTCTTCCGCTGATTTTTTATGGTTATTCGGGCAAACCAGCATTGATCCTGACTTTAAATGTTTTTCCAGCAAATACGGGCTGCCGCACTCCGGGCATTTTTCCGCAACCGGTTTGTACGCCGATGTGAATTCACACTTGGGATAATTTGAGCAGCCATAGAACGTGTTGCCGCGGCGGCGCGCTTTTTTCTCGACCAGTTCACCGTCTTCACACTGCGGACACTTCACGCCGATAAAATTCTGCTTAATGTATTTGCAATCAGGATATCCACTGCACGAAATGAATTCGCCATACCGCCCGTGGCGCAGTACCATGTTGCGATTGCACTTGGGGCAGAGCTCTTCCAGCGGTACGTCCGGCACACGCTTGCCCTGATCGAGCCGCCGTGTGGTTTTGCAATCCGGATAGCCGGTGCAGGCCATGAATTGCCCAAAGCGGCCACGCTTGAGCACCATCACACGCCCGCAGTTCTCGCAATATTCATCCTGTCCGGTTTCCGGCATCTCAGCGCCATCAAATTCCGGCAGGTTGATGGGATTTTCCTTGGTGAAAGTGCAGCTTTCAGGATCGTCCTTTTTATACGAGCTGCAAGCGTAGAAGGAGCCGTGCTTGCCCCACTTGAGCACCAGCGGAGAGCCGCAGCGTTCGCACTTTTCATCCGTGGGCTTCTCCATCCGCTTCACGTTTTCCATGTGCTTTTCCGCATAGCGGAGGTCCTTGGAAAACTTTTTGTAGAAGCCGCCCAGCGCGTCCGTCCACTTCTCCTTGCCTTCTTCGATTTCGTCCAGCTCTTCTTCCAGGCGCGCCGTGTAAGCAGGATCAAAAATTTCTTCAAAGTTTTTCACCAGCAGATCGGTGACAACTAATCCTGTTTCAGTAGGAATGAACTTGCCGCCGATCTTCTGCACGTACTGGCGCTCCTGGATGGTGGAGAGGATCGTGGAGTACGTGGAAGGCCGCCCAATGCCGCGCTCTTCCAGTTCTTTTACCAGTGACGCTTCGTTGAACCGCGGCGGCGGCTCAGTGAAGTGCTGTTCCGGCTTCAGTTCAAGCAGTGTAAGCTTCTGGCCCACTTCCAGGGCAGGAAGCTTGTGCTTGAGTGCCTCATCTTCTTCGTCTCTGGAGTCCTTTGACTCTTCATACACTTTCAGGAAGCCTTCAAATTTGAGCACCGATCCGGTTACGCGGAACGTGAATGATTCATTGCCGCTTTTGGCTTCAATATCCACGCTGGTCTGGTCAAAAATGGCAGGGTTCATTTGCGACGCCACAAAGCGCTGCCAGATCAGCTTATAGACTTTGTATTCATCTTCCTGGAGATACTTCTTGATCTCGTCAGGGTGCCGCGCCACAGAGGTTGGGCGGATGGCTTCATGCGCTTCCTGCGCTGCTTTCTTGGATTTATACTCGTTCGCCTTCTCCGGCAGAAAATCTTTTCCGTACGTGGACTCAATGGTCTGGCGCACTTCAGTCAATGCATCATTGGATACACGAACAGAATCCGTACGCATATAAGTAATGAGGCCAATAGAGCCTTCGTCGCCCAGGTCAATGCCTTCATACAAGCGCTGAGCGATCATCATTACGCGCTTCACGCTGAAGCGGAGTTTACGGGAGCCATCCTGCTGGAGCTTGCTGGTGGTAAACGGCGGAGCAGCGCTGCGGCGGCGCTCCTTCTTCTCAATATTACGGACAGACCACTGCGCTTTCTCCAGCGCGGTGGTGATCTTTTTAGATTCTTCTTCGTTCGGGACTTCAGTCTTTTCGTCGCCGCGGCCTACAAAGCGCGCTTCAAAGTGCGGCTTGCCTGCTGAAAGATCGGTATCAATGGTCCAATATTCTTTTTTCTCAAACGCCTTGATTTCGCGCTCGCG
>Ga0070739_10008580_pt1 | contig 10423 bp, 9 predicted proteins | sample Coa_R1_7_FD_66445 | JGI IMG/M metagenome (GOLD analysis project Ga0070739, IMG submission 66445) | Surface soil microbial communities from Centralia Pennsylvania, which are recovering from an underground coalmine fire - Coalmine... | ecosystem: Environmental > Terrestrial > Soil > Unclassified ...
CGCGCGGTTCTGGATCGACGTCTCCGAGCCGGGGGCGCTGTTCAGGCTCGGGAGCGCCGGCCGCGAGACGGCGATGCGAGTGCGGGTGATGCACGTCTCCGTCCGCCGGCGGGTGTCAGAGCATCCGGAGTGGGACATGGGGCGCTGGGGACTGCCGATCTGCCAGAGCTACATGACGATGACGCTGATCGGCGGGTCGGTCGCGCCGGCGCTGTTCATGTGGCCGCTCGGCTATCTGACCTCCCGCGCGGAGGTCCACGCGCTCCTGCACTACCAGCGCTACCTCGGTCACCTGCTCGGGGTTCGCCCGCGCCATTACCCAGAAACGATCCGGGCGGGCCTCCAGCTCATGTTCATCACGGCGATGGCGCGCTCCTACACGGCGGGGGACCATGGCGCCGAGCTGATCGAGTCATTTCCCCGCGCGTTCGCGCCGCGCGACGAGCACCGGGGGATCGAGCGCCTGCGCGCGAGCTACGAGCAGCGGCTGATCGGCGCCTACACGGCGGTCTGCATGTCGCCGGCGACCCGCCGTCGCTACGACCTCCCGTCCGCCTTCCCGTGGGTCCTGTTGCTGGCGGCCCGGATGCCGTACGTGCTGAGCACCGAGCTCGGCCGCCGCCTGCTCCCCGCCGTCGGCGACTGGGCCGAGCGGCGCGCGGTCGCCGAACGCGAAGCGTGGTGGGAACGCCAGATGGCCGGCCGGAAGGCGGCGTTCGAGGCCGCCAGCCAACTGCGACGCTAGATCTTCCTCAAGCGAGCGCGGGCTCGATCTCGGCCTCGAGGCGCTTCTTCGGATAGGCGCCGGTCACCCGCTTGGCCTCCTGGCCGTGGCGGAAGACGATCAGCGTCGGGATCGAGAGCACGTTGTACTGGATCGAGGTCTGCTGGTTCTCGTCCGTGTTCAGCTTGACGACCTTGAGCTGGCCGGCCTTCTCCTGGGCGATCTCCTCGACGACGGGGGCGACCATCCGGCACGGGCCGCACCAGGGTGCCCAGAAGTCGACCAGCACGGGCACGTCGGACTCGAGTACCTCGGCCTGGAAGTTGTTGTCGGTGACCTCTGAGACGGTGCCTGCCATGTCGTGTTCCTCGCTCAAGTGGGGGTGTGCTTCAAAAAGTATAGCGATCCCGGCGCGGGAATAGGCTTCCCCTGTGGCCGACCCGACCAACAGCCAGATCGCCGCGGCGCTCGACGAGCTCGGTGACCTCTACGAGCTCGACGGGGCGATCATCCACCGCATCGTCGCCTACCGCAACGCCGCCAAGGCGGTTCGCGACGCCGGCGAGTCGGTGACCGCGCTCGCGCGGCTGGGCCGCGCCACCGAGCTGCCCGGGATCGGCGCGACGATCCAGGAGAAGGTGCTCGCGCTGGCCGACACGGGAGAGATCCCGGCGCTGGTCAAGCTGCGTGCGAAGTTCCCGCCGGGCCTCGTCGCGATGACCCATCTGCCGGGCCTTGGACCGAAGCGCGCCCGCCGCCTCTACGACGAGCTCGGGATCGACTCGCTCGATGCCCTGCGCGAGGCGGCCGAAGGGCAGCGGATCCGCAACCTCAAGGGCTTCGGCGCCAAGGCGGAGGAGGCGCTGATCGCGGCGCTGGCCGCGTTCGAGGCCGACGGGCCGGCCCGGCGCACGGTGCTGAGCCGGGCGCTCGACGTCGGCGAGCGGCTCGCGGCCGCGCTGCGCGCCCACCCGGCGTCCGAGCGCGTCGAGCTGGCGGGGTCGGCCCGGCGGATGGCGGAGTCGGTCAAGGATCTCGACATCATCGCCACCGCGACCGACCCGGCCGCGCTCGCCCGGGCCGCCACCGAGCTCCCCGTCGTTGAGTCGGCCGCCAGCCCCGGCGAGAACGCCGTGCGCCTGCTGACCCACAGCGGCATCAAGGTCGACCTGCGAATCGTCGAGCCCGACCAGTTCGGCAACCTGCTCCAGCACCTGACGGGCTCCAAGGAGCACAACATGGCGCTGCGCGACTACGCCGTGCGCCGCGGGCTGCACATCAGCGAATACGGCGTGCTCGACGACGCGAGCGGGGAGACGCATCGCTGCGCCACCGAGGCAGACGTGTACGGACTGCTCGGGATGCAGTACATCGAGCCCGAGCTGCGCGAGGACCGCGGCGAGCTCGAGGCCGCCCTCAAGAGCGCTCTCCCGGAATTGGTCACCGTCGAGGACCTGAGGGGCGACCTGCACTGCCACACGACGGCGAGCGACGGGACGGCCTCGATCGAGCAGATGGCGACGGCGGCGCGGGACTTCGGCTACGAGTATCTGGTCATCACCGACCACTCGGCGTCGATGGGGTTCGGCGCCGACGTCACCGACGAGCAGCTCCGCGCGCAGATCGAGCGCGTCCGCGCCACGCACCTCGACGGCCTCGAGCTCCTGATCGGTTCGGAGGTCAACATCCTCCCCGACGGCTCGCTCGACTACCCCGACGAGCTGCTCGCCGAGCTCGACTGGGTGATCGCGAGCGTCCACACGTCGTTCCGGATGCCCCGGGCGGAGATGACGGCGCGGATCGTGCGCGCGATCGAGCACCCGTGGGTCGACTGCATCGGCCACCTGAGCGGGCGCAAGATCGAGCGCCGGGCACCGTACGAGTTCGACTTCGAGGCCGTGTTGGCCGCGGCGGTGCGCACCGGGACGATGTTCGAGATAAACGCCTCGCCTGACCGGCGCGATCTGAACGAGATCCACGCCCGCGCGGCGGCCGCCGCCGGGGTTCCGATCGTGATCAACTGCGATGCCCACCGCGTGGGCGGCTTCGAGGTCGCGCGTTACGGAGTGGCTACCGCGCGGCGGGCGTGGCTTTCGCCCGAGCAGGTGGCGAACTGCCGTCCGTGGGCGGAGCTGGCGCCGCTTCGAAAGCGCGCCCGCGCAGCTGGATGACGGCGAACCACGTCAGCCCGGCGAGCGTTCCGATCAGCGCGATCCAGAAGTTCAGGCGCATCCCGAGGATGTGCTCTGAGTAGTCGATCCGCAGCGTCTCCTCGAAGATCCGGAAGCCGCTGTAGCCGGCCACGTAGAGGGCGAACAGCCCCGGCGGCTTCACGCGACGGTGGTGCCCCAGCCAGACGAGGAACGAAGCCAGCGACAGGTTCCAGACGATCTCGTAGAGGAACGTGGGCTGGAAGGTGGCGTACTGGAGGAAGTGCGGGGGACGGTGGGCCGGGTCGATCTTCAGCGCCCAGGGGAGCGTCGATGGCTTGCCGAACAGCTCCTGGTTGAAGTAGTTGCCGATCCGCCCGAACGCCTGGGCGACGAGCAGGCCCGGCACGGCCGCGTCCATGAAGCGCAGCACGTCGTAGCGGGACAGCCGCTTGTAGAGGATGTAGAGGCCGCCGGCCACGCCGCCGGCGATCCCGCCCCAGATCCCGAGCCCGCCCGTCCAGATCGCGAACGGCCCCCACCAGTGGTCGGGCATCTGGCTGGGCGTCGTGATCAGGAAGTAGATCCGCCCCCCGATCAGCCCCGCCGGGAAGCCCCACTTCGCGACCTCGTAGCAGAGGTCCGGGTCGCCGCCCGCGCGCCCCCAGCGCCGGCGGGCGACGAGGATCGCCGCCGCCACCGCGACCACGTACATGATCCCGTAGACGTGGAAGAACAGGGGACCGACGTGGAAGCCGCTGCTGGACGGGCTGGGGATGTAGGCGAACGCGGTCACGGTTCGGAGCGGGCGAGCAGGCGCGGCAGCACGTCCGTGGCGAGAGCCCGGTCGACCGCCTCGTGGGAGTACGGGGCGAGCAGGGCCCTCGCCCGTTCAGGGTAGCCGGGCAGCGGATCGTCGAGAGCCACCCGGAGCGCCCGCGCGAGATCTTCCCCGACCAGCCGTGGATCGAGCTGCCGGGCGATCTCGCGCGCCGGGTACGGCCCCGCCGAGGGGGTGGTCGCGAGCAGGCAGCCACAGGCGAGCGCCTCGAGGGCGGCGATCCCGTAGTCCTCGCGGCGCGGGGCGGCGCCGAACACCCGGGCTCGCGCCAGAAGCGCCCGGAAGGCGTCGCGGCTGACGCGGCCGGCGCTGGCGACCCCCGCCGGCGGCGTGAAGCCGTCGAGTCCGGCGACGACCATCGTCTCGCCGTCACGACGCGCCTCCTGCCAGGCCGCGACGACCGCGTCGAGGCGGCGCTTGACCGGGTCGCCCGCGTAGGTGAGGACGTCGATGTCGCGGGGAGCCGTCAAATCGGCAGGCAGCTCGACCGGGACCGGCACGAGCTGGGCCGGCGCGTGGGTCGCGATCGGCGCCAGCGCGCGCTCGCTCCAGACGAGCAGCAGCGGCGCCTGCGCCAGCCGGCGGCGCTCGACCGGCCGCTGCCAGATGCCGTGGCGGCCGGGACGGTTCTCGGCCGCCACCGAGTCGAGCGAGATCGCGCCGGGCCGCGGCCAGAGCAGCGCCGCGTTGCTCGACATGTAGACGATCGCGCGGGGGCGATGGGCGGCGATCGCGCGGAGCGCGGCCCGGCGCGCGAGGCGCGCCTCGGCCAGATCGGTGAGCGCGAAGGTCCGCACCCGCGGCACCGGGCCGGTCCCGACCTCGGCGACCGTGGCTCCGGCCCGCTCGAGCCCGGCGGCGAGCTCGAGACGCGCCTCGGTCCAGCCACGGGTCGAATCGATCCCGACGACGAGAACGTCGACCGGCATGCCGCGTTCAGGCGCTGCCGCGGACGCGGGGGCGGTTGGCGCCGTTCATCTCCATCAGGTTGGAGCGAAAGCCCGGCGTGCGCACGAGGCGGATCGGCTGGAAGGGCGAGGTGCGCTCGACGTAGAAGCGCGCCCCGTCGCGTTCCTCGATCGCGGTCACCGCCGAGGCCTGCCGGCGCCAGCCGAGCGACCAGATGATCGCGAAGCCGGCCGCGATCGCGGGGACCTGCGGGAGCACGAAGGCGAGCGCCCCGGCTCCGATCGTGCAGACGAGCAGCGGCCAAAGCCGGTTCAGCACGACGCGGCCGGGATGCACGTCGGGGAGGCTCGTCTGCGTGCGCGCCGAGGCGAGCAGCGAGGCGATCGGCGCGGAGGTGGCGGCGCGGCGCCCGAGCCAGATCCCGACCAGCGCGGCAAGCACCCACCAGCCCGCGGCGACGGGGACGACGAGGTCGTTTCCGGTCCCGTTCGCGCCGGCCAGCGTCACCACCCCGAGCACGGTTGCGGCAGCGGCGCTGATCAGCACGGTCGTCCTCAGGAACTCGGCGAAGCGCATCGAACGCCCGGGGTCTCCGCGCTACTCCGCGGCCAGGGCGGCCAGCAGCTCCTCCACTCCGGCGGTCCCGTCGACGACGAGGTCGGCCTCGGCCTCGATCGCGGGCGGCCCGTCCTCGGAGTGGACGCCGACGCACACCGCCTGCCTGAGCGCGCCGTCCTCGGCGAGCTGGCGCAGCGCGCGGAAGGCGTCGAGGTCGGTGACGTCGTCGCCGACGTAGACCGCGCCGGTGACGCCCGCGCCGTCGAGCAGCGCGGCAACTCCCGCGCCCTTGTCGATCCGAACCGGCGGGCGGACCTCCATCACCTTGCGGCCCCAGTGGACCTCGAAGCCGGCCGCCTCGGCGCCTGCGGCGAGCTCATCAACCGTGGCGCGCGCCGCGTCCTCGTCGGCGGCGCCGCGCCAGTGGAAGGCGACGATCGGCCCCTTGTCCTCGATCCGCACCCGCCGGCGGCGAAGCTCGGCGGTGTCGGCATCGAGGCGGAACTGCGCGATTCGTGCCATCCATTCCTGGACGGCCGGGTCGAGCACGGGCTCTGTCCAGCCCGCCTCGAGCAGCTCGGCGCCGTGTGTGCCGATGTAGGTGATCGCGCCGACGCCGACCATCGCGCGCGCCTCGGAGGCGCGGCGGCCGCTCACGCACGCGACGAGGCCAAAGCGCCGCGCGACCCGGGTCAGCAGTTTGCGAGCCGTCTCGGGCACCCGGGCGTCGGCGGCCAGCTCGACGATCGGCGAGAGCGTCCCGTCGATGTCGAGCAGAACGGCGGAGCCGGCGGGATTCGATCGGAGCGGCGCGAGCGCATCGTGGAGGAGCGCTGACGTCACGCCATCTAGTATGGCGGCTATGGGGGCCGCGGTCCTGCTGCTGCATGGCCAGCCGGGCAGCGCTCGCGACTGGGAGCTCGTCGCCGAGGAGATCGGCGACCGGGCCGACGCGATCGCCCTCGACCGCCCCGGCTGGGACGGGGGCTCACGGGCCGGTGGACTCGAGCGAAGTGGCGAGGCGGCCGTGGCCGCGCTCGACGCGCGCGGCGTTGAACGGGGCATCGTCGTCGGCCTCAGCTTCGGCGGCGCCGTCGCCGCCTGGATGGCGGTTCACCATCCCCGGCGGGTGGCCGCGCTCGTGCTCGTCTCGCCCGCCGCCAACACCGATTCGCTGCAGCTGATCGACCGCTTCCTGGCGGCGCCGGTGGTCGGCTACGCGGCCAGCGCGGCGCTGCTCGGCGCGGCGGGCATCGCGCTCGGCTCACGTCGCGTGCGCGAGCGGCTCGAGCGGAGCTTCGCGCTCCCCGACGACTACCTGCGCGCGGCCGCCGGACGGCTGCGCGACCCCGCCGCCTGGGATGCCTTCAGCGTCGAGCAGCGGGCGCTCCTGCGCGACCTGCCGCTGCTCGAGTCCGATCTGACCCGCATCGAGTGCCCGACGACGGTCGTGATCGGCACCTCGGACACGGTCGTGCCGCTGGCCGCGGGCCGGCGCCTCGCCGAGCAGATCCCGCGCGCGCGGCTCGTGGAGATCGAGGGTGGGCACCACGTCCTCCCCGCGGAGCATCCCCGGCGCCTCGCCGAGGTGATCCTCGCGGCCGCTGAGGACTACTGCACCTCGCGCAGCTCGGCCGTGTCGACGTCGTAGACGAACCCGCGCACCGCGTCTCGGTGGGGCAGGAAGGGGCTGCTCTGGACGCGGCGGATCGACTGGCGAACGTCCTCGTCGGCGTCCTCGAAGGACTCGACGGCCCAGGGAGGGCTCATCCCGGTGTCATCGTGCAGCTCGGCGCGGAAGCCGTCCTCGGTGATCGTCTGCATGCCGCACTTGGTGTGGTGGATCAGGAAGACCTCGCGGGTGCCGAGCTTGCGCTGCGAGATCGCCAGCGAGCGGATCACGTCGTCGGTGACGGCACCGCCGGCGTTGCGAATCACGTGCGCCTCGCCGAGCTTCAGGCCGAGCGCCGCGGCCAGGTCGATGCGGCAGTCCATGCAGGTGACGATCGCGAGCTGACGGCTCGGCTGGGGACTCATCGGCGCCATCGGAGGCGCCGATCCTAGCGCCGGGGTGATGTACGGTGATCGGATGCCCCCGCTCACATGGAGCTACCGGCCGGACACGCTCCGCGCCCCGGCGCTGGTGTGCGCGTTCAAGGGCTGGAACGACGCAGCCGACGCTGCTTCCTCGGCGCTCAGCTTCGTCGGCGAGTCGCTCGGAGCCCGGCAGTTCGCGACGATCGACCCGGAGGAGTTCTACGACTTCCAGGCGACGCGTCCGCGGATCCGCATGGTCGAGGGGCAGACGCGCTCGATCGAGTGGCCCGAGGTCGAGCTCTACGAGGCGCGCATCCCCCGCGCCCCCCGCGACCTGATCCTGCTCGCCGGCGCCGAGCCGTCGTTCCGCTGGCGGAGCTTCACGGCGCTGATCGTCGAGCTGGCCGAGGCGATCGGCGTCCAGCTCGTGGTGACGCTCGGGGCGCTGCTCGCCGACGTCCCCCACACGCGCCCGATCGCGGTGACCGGCCTGGCGTCGGATCCCGTCCTGGTCAGCCGACTCGGCCTCAGCCAGTCGACCTACGAGGGGCCAACCGGCATCGTCGGCGTGCTCCATGGCGCCTGCCAGGCGGCCGGGCTGCCGAGCGCGAGCCTGTGGGCGGCGGTCCCCCACTACATCGCGGCGACACCCAACCCGAAGGCGGCGCTCGCGCTCGTCCGCAAGCTGGAGGGGCTGGTCGGCGTCGCGATCGAGGCGCTCGACCTCGAGACGGCCGCAGGCGAATACGAGCGGCAGGTCAACGCGGCGGTGCAGAGCGACCCGGATGTGGCCGCGTTCGTCGAGCGGCTCGAGGCGGCGACGAGCGAGGAGGCCGAGGTCACCGACCTGCCGTCGGGCGAGTCGATCGCGCGGGACCTGCAGCGCTTCCTGCGCCAGCGGGGCGACGAGCCGCCGGGACGGCCGCCGAGCTGATCCGCCTTGCCCGTGATGCTGGCATTGCAGCGCCAGCATCACGGTCGCTACCGTTCCGCGGCCGGGCAGACGAGCCGGTAGTCGCACACCGAGCACGCCTGGATCGACGGCGTCGGCTCGAACTCCTGGGCCTTGATCCCCTCGGCGACGTCGACCGCGACCGCGCGGATCCAGTCGGTGCGCTCCTCGTCGGCGTCGACCGCCACCTTCTCGTCGTCGAGCAGGTAGTAGTAGGCGCCGCGGCTCGCTTCCAACGACCAGGCCTCGCGGGCGCCGATCGCGTACAGCGACAGCTGGACGTCGTCGGCGAGCTGAGCCGGCGTCTTCGGGCGCCCGGTCTTGTAGTCGATCAGCTCGTACTCGCCGCCCGGCAGGCGATCGACGCGGTCGACGCGGCCGCGGACCAGGTGCGGTCCGATCCTGAACGTGAACTGGCGCTCGAACCAGAGCGGCTCTGACTCCTCGGAGAGCGCGCGCTCGTGGTAGCGGGCGAGGGCGGCAGCCGCCTTGCCGCGGAGCTGGCGCTCCTCGTCGGAGTCGCCGAAGCCGCCGCGGCGCCAACCGGTGTCGAGCAGGCCGAGGAGCTCGGCGAGCGGGCCGAGCCGGGCGCCGTCCGGGTGGGCGGGGTCCGCGTTCAGGTGGAAGCGCTCGAGGACCTGGTGCACGACGATCCCGAAGCGCTGGTGAAGCGTCGGCTCCTGCGGGATCCGGAAGACGCGCGCGAACTTGTACTTGAGCGGGCAGGCACGGTAGGTGTCGATGTCGGTCGCGCTCAGCACGACGCCGTCGCCCCGCATCGGCAGGAAGCGCTCGAGCGACGGCTCGTCGCGCGCCGCGATCACCCGCGCGCGGCGGTGGGCGTCGCGCTCGGCGTCGAGGAGGTAATCGTCGAGTGGCGAGGAGATGAAGATCTCCCGCTGTTCGGCCGTGACCGCCTGACCGATCCGCGCGTTGACGTCGCGGAGCGCCTCCCCCACGGGCTGTCCGTCGGGGCGCGCCAGCAGCGCGGCGAGCTTGAGCAGCTCCAGGTAGCGCACGACCGCGTGCGAGACGTCGAGGTCGGTGTCGAAGCGAAGCTCGCCGAGCCGGCCGCCGGCGCGCATCGTCCCCTCGAGCAGCTCATCGCGGAGCAGGCGGTAGGTCGACTGGAGCGTCTCGGCCGGGCCGAACAGCTCCTCGTCCTTGTCCTCCCAGTCGATCCCGAGCGCGGCGCGCGCCTCCTCGACGAGCGGCGAGGGCGCCCCGCCCGGATAGGCGAGCACGGCGCGCACCAGCGCGCGGCTCACGGCCACGTACAGCCTGCTGCGCAGGGCCGCGGTGCGGCCGGGCCCGTCGTCGGGGGGCAGCGGCTCGCGGAGGAGGCCGTCGGGGATCGGCTCGAATCCGGTCGCGCCGACGCCGAGCGCACTCTCGAGCCCGAGCACGAACACGTGGTCGACCTCGAGCCCTCCCGCCGCCTCGAGGCCGAGGACCTGGACGACGCTCGGGCGGTGAAGCTCGGGCTCCTCGTGCTCGCGCAGGCCGTAGTCGGCAACGGCGGCGATCGAGCGGGCGAACTCCCTGGGCGTCGCCTGGGGGTTGCGCATCACGAAGGCGGCGGCCAGCTCGCCGAACCGGGCAAGCGCGCGCAGCCGCTCGACGACGTCGGCCTGGGCGGCGAACAGCTGCTGGCGGCGCAGCCCGAGGCGCTCGATCAGACGGTGGACGTAGAGGTCGGGCCGGACCGTGTCGACCTGCGCGGAGCCGGCGCGGTAGAGCTTCAGGAACAGGCGGATCCGCTCGCGCGCCTCGGGCGGCACCTGCGGCGACTCGGTGGCGGCCGCGAGCGCGGCGACCATGTCGAGCTTGCGCCGCCGGGCGATCTGCGTGCAGCGGGCGATGTCGATCGAGCGCAGGCCGATCGGCGCGCGGGCGAGCGCGCGGACGACGGCGGCGGCGTCGCTCGGATCGGCGAGCAGCCGCAGCCAGGCGAGCAGGTCGCGGATCTCGGCGCGCTGGAAGAACGCGAGCTCGCCGATCAGGCGGTGGGGGACCGCGCGCTCCTCGAGCGCGACCGAGACGGCCTGGCCCTCGAGCGCGATCTCGGGGACGAGGACCGCGACGCGGCCCGGCGGGACACCCTCGCGGGACAGGAGGCGCTCGATCTCCGCCGCCACCGCCTGGGCCTGGGCCCGCTCGCCGTCGCAGCGCCAGAACTCGACCTCCCCGGCGTCCACCGAATCGGCCGGCGACTCGCCGGGGCCCACCCCGGCGAGCGCCCAGGCCGTGTT
>Ga0070739_10008581_pt1 | contig 10420 bp, 7 predicted proteins | sample Coa_R1_7_FD_66445 | JGI IMG/M metagenome (GOLD analysis project Ga0070739, IMG submission 66445) | Surface soil microbial communities from Centralia Pennsylvania, which are recovering from an underground coalmine fire - Coalmine... | ecosystem: Environmental > Terrestrial > Soil > Unclassified ...
TGGGACGCCGTGATGGACGTCATCAGGCGCTCGATCGACGCGGTCGGCATGCACGCACCGCGCGTGAGCGTCGTCGTGAAGCTCGACTGCCGCCCCGGTCACGCGGACGCGCTGCACGCCAAGACGGCCTCGGTCGAGCGGCATCTCGGCGGGGAGTGAGGCGTCCGACCGCCGCGGCGGCGGCTGCGCTCGTCCTCGCGATGTCCGCGTGCAGCGGTGACGGGCACGCGGCGCGCCGCGTCGCGACGCGCCACCCGGCGTCGACGACGACGACCACGACGTCCGCTCCGCCGCCGTCGACGACCGCACCGCCCACCACGACGACGACGAAGGCCGTCCCGACGACGAAGAGCGCGACGACGCGCGCGCCGTCGTCGGCGTCGAATGACGGCTTCACCGCGTCGGTCGCGGCGATCGACCCGGCGACGGCCGCGTCCATGCAGTCGTCGTGGCGGCCCGGGTGTCCGGTGCCGTTGAGCGGTCTGCGCATCGTGGCGCTGTCGTACCGAGGGTTCGACGGCGGCGTGCACACCGGACGACTCGTCGTGAATGCGACGGTCACGGGCGCGATCGTCACCGTGTTCCACCGGCTGTTCGACCTCGGCTTCCCGATCGAACGGATGGTGCCGGTCGACGCCTACGGCGGCAACGACGACGCGGTCGACGCGGCCGACGACACCTCCGCGTTCAACTGCCGCCCGCCGGACGGCGGGTCGGGATGGTCGGAGCACGCCTACGGCCTCGCCGTGGACGTGAACCCGCTGCGCAACCCGTACGTGCACGCCGACGGCTCCGTGAAGCTCGCGGTCAGCCGGCCGTGGACCGACAGGAGCCTGACGCTCCCGGGGATGATCCACGCGGGCGACGCGGTGGTCCGTGCGTTCGCGTCGATCGGCTGGGGGTGGGGCGGCAGCTGGAGCGGCGCGCGCGACTACCAGCACTTCTCGGCCAACGGCCACTGACGTCGGGGCGCGTATCCTGCCCGGCGTGTCGGATTGGGCCTTCGCGAAGGTCTGGGACGCGATCGCGCGCGAGACGCCGGAGCGCGTCGCGGTCGTCTGCGGCGACCACCGGGTCACGTTCGCGCAGCTCGAGGACCGCGCGGCCCGTCTGGCCGGTCATCTCGAGCGGGCCGGTGCCGAGCCCGGGATGCGGGTCGCCGTCGACATGGTCAACCGGCCCGAGTACCTCGAGGCGTTCTACGCCGCGCTGAAGCTCGGCTGCGTCCCCGCCAACGTCAACTACCGCTACGGGCCCGAGGAGATCCACTACCTGCTCGAGGACTCGGGCGCGCGGTTCCTCGTGTACGAGCCGGAGTTCGGCGCGCCAGTGCGGATGGCGGTGCACCGCGTCCCGGTGCCGTGGCGACCGACCCTCGTCGAGACGGGTGAGGAGTACGAACGGATCGTGACGACCGGCGAGCGCGCGTCCGGCGCGCGCGAGCCGTCCGGCGACGACCTCGTCTTCCTGTACACCGGCGGCACGACCGGGATGCCGAAGGGCGTCATGTGGCGCAACGACGACCTGTACGTCGCGTTGTGGCAGATGGCGCGCCCGGGAACCGAGCCGCCCGATCCCGTCGCCGCCGTGCGCGCGGGCAAGCACGCGGCGACCGCGCTCCCCGCGTGCCCGCTCATGCACGGCACCGGCCTGTTCATCACGTTGTCGACCCTCAGCGGGGGCGGCACCGTCGTGCTCATCGACCGTCCCGGCCTCGACGCGGAAGCGATCTGGGACGCCGTCGAGCGCGAGCACGTGCAGGTCCTGACCATCGTCGGCGACGCGTTCGCGCGCCCGCTGCTCGCCGCGCTCGACGAGCAACCGGGTCGGTGGGATCTCTCGTCGCTGCGCGCGATCACGTCGTCGGGCGTCACGTGGAGTCCCGAGACCAAGCGCGGGCTGCTCGCGCACGTCCCGCGTGTGCGCCTCCTCGACTCGCTCGGCGCGTCCGAAGGCTTGATGACGCGCAACGAGACGTCGGCGGGATCGGAGATCAAGCCCGCGCGCTTCTCGGTGAACGACCGTGTGAAGGTGATCACCCCGGACGGGCGCGAGGTGCAGCCCGGTTCGGACGAGAAGGGGCTCATCGCGGTCGGTGGGCGGATCCCGCTCGGCTACCACAACGACGCCGAGAAGACCGCGGCGACGTTCAAGGAGATCGACGGCGTCCGCTACTCGCTCCCGGGCGACTGGGCGTCGGTCGATGCCGACGGCACGATCCAGCTCCTCGGGCGCGGGTCCGCGTGCATCAACACGGGCGGCGAGAAGGTGTACCCGGAGGAGGTCGAGCTCGTCCTGCGCAGCCATCCCGACGTGTTCGACTGCGTCGTCGTCGGCGTGCCGGACGAGCGGCTCGGCGAGATGGTCGTCGCGCTCGTCGAGCCCGTCCCCGGACGCGACGCCGACGAGGACGCCCTCCGCGCCTACTGCCGGTCGCGGACCGCGGGCTACAAGACGCCGAAGCGCGTCCACGTCGTCGACTCGTTGGAGCGCTCCGCCGCGGGCAAGGCCGACTACCGGCTGTTGCGCGAGATGGCGGCCCGGCTGTCGAACGAAGAGGTGTGATGCCGCGCACACGCTTCGTCATCGACGGCTCGAACCTCGCGACCGAGGGCCGCACGATGCCGAGCTTCGCTCAGTTGCGCGAAGCGGTGGACGCGCTGCGGGCCGAGCACCCGGACAGCACGATCACGGTCGTCGTCGACGCGTCGTTCGAGCACCGCATCGACAAGTCCGAGCAGCCCGCCTTCCACGCGGCCGAGGCCGCGGGAGACGTCGTGTCACCACCGGCGGGCGCGATCGGTCGCGGCGACGGGTTCCTCCTGCAGATCGCGAACCGCACGGGCGGGACGGTCGTGTCCAACGACTCGTTCCAGGAGTTCCACGGCGAGCACGAGTGGTTGTTCGAGACGGGCCGCCTGATCGGCGGCAAGCCCGTCCCCGGGGTGGGGTGGATCTTCTCGCTGCGGTCGCCCGTGCGCGGACCGAAGAGCCACCGCGCGGTGCGTGCCGCGGCGCGGGAGTCGCGCAACGACCGCGCGGTGACGGCCGCGATCGCGGCCGCGACCGCCGACGCGCTCGCGCCCCGCCCGGCGGCGTCGCGCAAGCGTCGCCGCAGCCGCTCGGCCGGCCCGCCGCCCGGCGCGGTGAACGACCCCCACCCCTTCCTCATGTTCGTGATCAACCACCCGCTCGGTGACGAGGTGGAGGGATCGGTCGAGGAGTTCGCGTCGCACGGGGCGTTCGTGCGCACCAACGGAGTCCGCGCGTACGTCCCGCTCACCGCGATGGGCGACCCGCCGCCGACCCGCGCGCGCGACGTGTTGCACCGCGGCGCGACCCGTCCGTTCGTCGTGCAGGCCTTCGACGCGCCCCGCCGCGGCGTCGAGCTCGCGCTCCCGGGCTTCGCGCGCATCGCGGGCGAAGCGTCGCAGGAGACGGTCGAGGCGGAGATCGGCGACGAGCCCCAAGCGGCCGCGCGCGCGGCGACGAAGGGCGCCCGGGGCGCGAAGCGACCGCCGAAGACGACCAAGAAGGCCGCGACGCCCGCGAAGAAGGCCGCCGTCGCGAAGGCCGTCAAGAAGACGGCCGTCGCGAAGACCGCAGGGGCGAGGAAGGCCACCGCGAAGAAGGCCGCGCCGAAGAGGACGACGGCCAAGAAGGCGACCGCGAAGAAGGCCACACCGAACAAGACCGGCCAGAAGAAGACCGGCGAGCAGAAGGCCACGGCGAAGAAGACCGGGGCGAGGAAGAGGTCGGCGCCATGACGAACGGCCAGGACGTCCCCACGGTCGAGGTCGCCGACGTCGACGCCCTGGTCCGCGGCGGCGCCGTCCTCCTCGACGTGCGCGAGCCCGAGGAGTGGTACGCGGGCCACGCCGGGGGCGACCTGGATCCCGCTCGGGCGCGTCCCCGCGGAACGAGCGGCCCTGCCGACCGACCGGCCGGTCCTCGCGGTCTGCCGGGTGGGCGGTCGCTCGGCGCAGGCCGTCGCCGCGCTCCGCCGGTGGGGCGTCGACGCGCGCAACGTCGCCGGCGGCATGCAGGCGTGGGCGGCCGCAGGCCTACCCGTCGTGACGGACGACGACCGGCCGGGCCACGTGGTCTGAACCGGGGGTGTCCCGGTCGTCGCGTTCGTGCGCGCCTCTTGTCCTTCGCGGCGAATGTCCGTATCCTGCGCGGGACCGGCCACCGGTCGTCGCTCTCGACGGCCCGCCTGCGCGAGCGCTCGGCACGAGCCCGGAGCGTGAGCGCCGGGCGCGGATGCTGGGTGCGAGTGCAGGCAGAGGGGCAGGGGCTCGGATCTCCGAGCCGATGGGCGACGTCGACGGCGGCGACCGGTGGACAGGCCGCTCCTCTTCCACGGAAGGGCGGGGAGCCACGGATGGCGAGGACGAACGGGTCACACGCGGGCGCACGTGCCAGGGGCAGGCGGGCGCTCGCTCCCGTCGTCCTCGCCGTCCTCGTGGCCGGGGCCGTGCTCGCGCCGGTCGCGACCGGCGCGCTGGGCGGTGACGACCGGGCCACCGCCGACACCCGCGTCGACGTCGACACCGACCCCGCCGGTGCGCACGTCGAGCTGGGCCACGACCTGAGCTGGGTCGAGGTCGGGGGGACGCCGGCCGGTGGTGCCGGCGGGAGCGGCGGCCACTCGTCGGGGTGCCGTCGCCGCTGGGTCCCGGCCGCCGAGCCCGTCGCCTACCTGGAGGCTCCCGCGCCCGTCTTCGCGGCGCCGGTGCCGCTGCCGCCAGCGCCGTCGCCCGACGCGAAGCCCTACAACGTGTACTGCGACGGGGCGTACGTCTGGACGGTGTGGGCGACGCCGAGCCAGTTCAACGGCGGGGACATGACCGCGGCCGCGCGCTCGCTCGCCGAGAGCCTCGTGCAGGACCTGCCCTTCCCGGCCGTCGGCATCGGGATCAGCCCCCAGGACCGCGGTCTCGCCGGGCTCGAGAGCTGGTTCTGGATCACGGGCTACGACGGCGCCACCATCGTCGACTCCGTGAGCGGGTTCGGCACGACGGTGACGGTCGAGGCCCGCCCGACGGGTGTCCAGTGGTCCTTCGGCGACGGGACCGACACGGTCCCGGGCGACTTCGGACGGGCGTATCCCGCGCGCTCGACCGTGACGCACACGTACGAGCGTCGTTCGGGAAGCGACGGGTTCGTCGTCGAGGCGGACCTCGCGCTCGACGCGCGCTACCGCGTGAACGACGGGCCCTGGCAACCGCTGGACGCCGTCGCGCGCGGCGCGACCGCGACGTACCGCGTCGACGAGGCGCGCTCGCAGCTCCAGACGACGCCCTGACCCGAGGTCCGGTCCGGTTACCGGCAGGTAGGGTGCGGTGCATGACGTTCACGCGCGCCGGCGCGCTCGCACGCCTCGCCGACGAGCACTTCGACCTGCTCGTCGTCGGCGGCGGCATCACGGGGGCCGGCGTCGCGCTCGACGCCGCCTCCCGCGGGTTGCGCACCGCGCTCGTGGAGCGACACGACTTCGCGTCGGGGACGTCGTCGAAGTCGTCCAAGCTCGTCCACGGCGGGCTGCGCTATTTGCAGCAGCGAGAGTTCCGCCTCGTGTACGACGCGCTGCGCGAGCGTCAGATCGCGTTGCGGAACGCGCCTCACCTCGTACGTGTGCTGCCGTTCCTGATCCCCGTCCTGACTCGCGACGGGCTGATCGACCGCCGGCTCGCTCGCGCGCTCGGCAGCGCGATGTGGATGTACGACGTGACGGGCGGCGCACGCATCGGGCGGATCCACCGCCGGATCGACAAGAGGCGCGCGCTCGAGCACATGCCGTCGCTCGCGGCCGACCGGCTCGCGAGCGCGTACCTGTACTACGACGCGCAGGCCGACGACGCCCGCCTCACGCTGACGATCGTGCGCAGCGCGGTCATCGAGCACGGCGCGGTGGCCGCGAACTACGCGTCGGTGACCGCGTTCCTGAAGGGCGCGGACGGACGGGCGCGCGGTGCGCGGGTGGCGACCGGTGACGGCAACGAGGTCGAGGTGCGCGCGGACGCGGTCGTGAACGCGGCGGGTGTCTGGGCCGACGACGTCCGCGCGCTCGACGAGGGCGCCCACCCGCACTCGATCCGGCCCGCCAAGGGCGTGCACGTCACCGTGCCGTGGAGCAAGGTGCGCAACGACATCGCCGCGATCGTGCCGGTCCCGAAGGACCGGCGGTCCATCTTCGTCGTGCCGTGGGGCGACCTCACGTACATCGGCACGACCGACACCGACTACGGCGGCCCGCTCGACGATCCCGTCTGCACGCCCGACGACGTGCAGTACCTGCTCGGCGCGATGAACGCGTCACTCGCCGAGCCGCTGACCGAGCGCGACGTCGTCGGGACGTGGGCCGGGCTGCGTCCGCTGCTCGCGAGCGCGGCGAGCGAGCGGACGGCGGACCTGTCCCGCCGCCACGCGGTCGCACGTTCGGCGAGCGGCATGGTCACCGTCACGGGCGGGAAGCTGACGACGTACCGGGCGATGGCGGCCGACGCCGTCGACGCCGTCGTCGGCGAGCTCCGGCACGGCGGCCGCAGCCGCACGAAGCGGCTGCCGCTGCTGGGCGGTCGCGGGTACGAGGCGCCCCCCGCCGGCGCCGAGCCGAGCCGGCACGAGCACCTCGCCGGCCGGTACGGCACGCTCGCCGCCGACGTGCGCGCGCTCGTCGCCCAGGACGCGTCGCTCGGCGAACCGGTCGTCGCCGGTCTGCCGTACCTGCGCGCCGAGGTCGTCTACGCGGCCCGGGCCGAGATGGCGCAGACCGTCGACGACGTCCTGAGCCGCCGCACACGGGCGCGCCTGCTGGCGCGGGACGCGTCCGCCCGAGCAGCCGACGACGTCGGCTCGATCCTGATGCGCGAGCTCGGCTGGACCGAGGCCGAGCGTGCCGCGCAGGTCGAGTCGTACCGGCGCGCGGTCGCGTCGGAGCGCGAGGCGGCCGACCTCCCCGAGACCGCGCTCGACTCCTCGGTGGGTGCCTGAGCGAACGAGCCGGAGGCGAGTGGAAGCGTGGCCCAGCGGCCCGGCGCCGAAGGCGCGAAGAGCGGAAACGTGACGACCGGCGCGCCGACGCCACCGGTCGCGCTCGCACGCGCCGACGGCGAGATCCAGGATCGTCTCGGCGGTACCCGTGTCGAGGTCGGCGACGCGCTTGCCCGTCGCCTCGCCGGTGTGTGCGAGACGGTCCGCGACGGCGACGCGGTCGACGAGGTGGCGCGCGACTGGTGGCCGATCGGGATCGCGTGGGCGCTGCACGGTCAGGTGCCCGCGCGGCCCGGCCTGCTCGCGCGACCGACCGACGCCACGCAGGTCGCGGACGTGCTCGCCGCGTGCGACGACGAGCGCGTCCCGGTCACCGTGACGGCCGGCCGCAGCGGCGTCTGCGGCGGCAGTGTCCCGGTCCACGGCGGTCTCGCGCTCGACCTGACCGGGCTCGCCGGCATCCGCGACGTCGACGACACGTCGCTCGTCCTCGACGTGCTGCCCGGGACGTTCGGGACGTGGCTCGAGGAGACGCTGCAGTCGGATCACGGGCTCACGCTCGGTCACTGGCCACAGTCGATCGACCTCTCCACCGTCGGTGGCTGGCTCGCGTGCCGATCGGCCGGGCAACTGTCGACGCGCTACGGGAAGATCGAGGACATGGTCGTCGGGCTCGACGTCGCGCTCGCGGACGGCCGCGTCGTGCACACCGGCGGCGCTCCCCGCGCGGCGGTGGGTCCCGACCTGAACCAGGTGTTCGTCGGCTCGGAGGGCACGCTCGGTGTGATCGTCGGCGCGCGGCTGCGCGTCCACCCCGCGCCGACGTACTTCCGCGACGCCGCGTTCGGGTTCGCGTCGTTCGCGGAGGGTGTCGACGCGTGCCGTCGCGTCCTGCGGCGCGGCGTGACGCCCGCCGTCCTCCGCCTGTACGACGCGGTGGAGGGCGAGCGCAACTACGCGACCGGGGAGCGACACGTGCTGCTCGTGCACGACGAGGGTGATGACGCGATCGTCGACGCGACCCTCGACGCCGTCGAGGAGGAGTGCACGGGCGGCGAACCTCTCGACGACGCGCTCGTGCGGCGTTGGTTCGAGCACCGGAACGACGTGTCGGCGCTCGAGCACAACTACCGACGCGGCGTGGTCGTCGACACGATGGAGGTCGCCGCGTCGTGGCGCGACTGCCCACGCGTGTACCGCGAGACGGTCGACGCGATCGCCGCCGTCGCGGGCACGGTCGTCGCGTCGGCCCACCTGTCGCACTCCTACGTCGACGGCGCGTGCCTCTACTTCACGTTCGCGGGCGTCCCCCCCGCCGACGAAGCCGACGCGTACTACCGCGCGGTGTGGGACGCGGGCACGGCCGCGGCACTGGCTGCCGGTGCGGCGCTGAGCCACCACCACGGCGTCGGCCTCAACCGCGCACGGTTCGTCCGCCGCGCGCTGGGCGACGCGTACGACGTGCTCGTCGCGCTGAAGCACGCGATCGACCCGCACGGGATCCTGAACCCCGGCAAGCTCGGGCTCCCGGACCCGTTCGGACCGACCGGCTGGTAGCCGGCGCGCCGTGGCGATCCTGGTCGTCGACGTCGGGACGAGCTCGGTGCGCGCGGCGGTCGTCCACGACGACGCGTCGGTCCACGCCGAGCGCGCCGTACCGCTCCTGCCCCACTCGCCCGCGCCCGGGCTCGTCGAGCTCGACGCGGCCGCGATGGCGCGCGCGGTCCTCGACGTCGCGCACGGCGCGCTCGACGCGCACGGCGGCGCGGGCACGGTCGACGCGGTCGGCATCGCGAACCAGCGCTGCTCGACGATCGTGTGGGACCGCGCGACCGGCGAGCCGCTCGCGCCGGGACTCGGCTGGCAGGACCTGCGCACCGTCGGCCGGTGCCTGGAGCTGCAGGCGCAAGGTCTGCGGGTCGCGCCGAACGCGTCGGCGACGAAGCTCGAGCACCTGCTCGACCTCGTCGACGCCGAACGCACGCGCGACGTGTGCTTCGGCACCGTCGACACGTGGATCGCGTGGACGCTCTCGGGCGGCACGCTCCACGTCACCGACGCGACGAACGCGGGCGTCAGCGGGATGGCGACGGCCGACGGTGGCGACTGGTCGGACTCAGTGCTCGACGCGCTCCGCATACCTGCACCCGTGCTGCCCGCGATCGTCGACTCGAGCGGCGTCGTCGGCGAGGCGACCGAGCTGCCCGGCGCGCCGCCGATCGCCGCGCTGATCGGTGACCAGCAGGCGTCGCTCGTGGGCCAGGGCTGCGTACGGCCCGGTGACGCGAAGATCACGTTCGGGACGGGCGCGATGCTCGACCTCTGCCTTCCCGCGCGGCCGTCGTTCACGACGCGCGGTCCGCAGGGAAGCTTCCCGATCGCGGCGTGGCGCCGCGCGGGGCGGATCACGTGGGGCGTCGAGGCGATGATGCTCGCCGCGGGGACGAACGTGGAGTGGCTGCGCGACGACCTGGGCCTCGTCACCACCGCGGCCGAGTCCGACCGCGTCGCGTCGGAGTGCGACGACACGGGCGACGTGTGGTTCGTGCCGGCGTTGCTCGGCCTCGGCACGCCGTACTGGGACCACGGCGCCCGCGGCACGTTGCTCGGCCTGACCCGGGGCACGGGCCGTGCACACGTCGTGCGCGCGGTGCTCGAAGGCATCGCGCACCGCGGCGCCGACCTCGTCGAAGCGGCCGAGGCGGACGGTGGCGTCGCGATCGGTGCGTTGCGAGTCGACGGCGGGATGAGCGCGAACGCGACGTTCGTGCAGGCCCTCGCGGACGCGTCGCAGCGCGACGTCGAGGTGTCCCCCGTCGCGGAGGCGACGACGTTGGGCGCCGCGTTCCTCGCGGGCCTCGCGACCGGCGCCTGGCGTGACGAGGACGAGCTCGCCGCGACGTGGTCGCCTCGCGCGCGCGTCGAGCCACGCCGGGTGCTCGACCGTGCGCGGTGGCGGCACGCGTGCGAGCGCGCGGGGCACTGGATCCCGGAGCTGTCCTCGATCGACTTCTGATCGAACGCTGGGTACGGTCACGCGCATGGCGATCGCAGCGCTCTTCGAGGCGATGTTCGGCGCGGATCTCCCAATCGGATTCCGCGCGTACGACGGGAGCGCGGCCGGCCCGCCGGACGCGCCGACGACGATCGTCCTGCGATCGCCGGATGCGTTGCGGCGCCTGCTGACCGCGCCGGGCGAGCTCGGGCTCGGACGCGCGTACGTCGCGGGGGACCTGGACGTCGAGGGCGACATCTTCGCGGGACTCGAGGCGCTGCGCGACCGGCTCCCCGACGTCCGTCTCGACGCGCGCCAGTGGGTCCGGGCGTTGCAGCTCGTCGGCGCGAGCGGGCTGCGCCGCCTGCCGCCACCGCGCGAGGAGGCGCGCCTCCGCGGCCGTCGCCACAGCAAGGCGCGCGACGCGGC
>Ga0070739_10008582_pt1 | contig 10420 bp, 10 predicted proteins | sample Coa_R1_7_FD_66445 | JGI IMG/M metagenome (GOLD analysis project Ga0070739, IMG submission 66445) | Surface soil microbial communities from Centralia Pennsylvania, which are recovering from an underground coalmine fire - Coalmine... | ecosystem: Environmental > Terrestrial > Soil > Unclassified ...
CCGAATCACCCGCTTTGACGTATTCCGGTCCGGCTGAGGACGGCTCAGCTCAAGTGCAGCGCAACGGCGGCGCGCAGAAGACGCCGGCCGGGGTGCCTGCCGGCGGCAGTCGACGCGAACGGCGCGAAGCCGCACGCCGGCAGGGTCGCGGACCCAAGCCGCCGAAATCGGCGAAGAAGCGGTAACCGCCCTTCCCTCAAGGATTTGAGGCAAACGCCTCATGCGCCCACGCCGCGGGCGGCTGCAGCATCGTGGGCGTGACTACTACCGTCAGCATCAGCGAGCCAGCGCAGTTCGCCCGCAACGTCGAGGAAAATCCGGTACTGCCCACGGCCACCTGCGAACGGGTGTCGGGTTACGGTGTGATGGGCTTGCCCTTTCGCTCAGGACACGTGCTCGGTTTGCGCCGATGGACCGCGTCGTCGGTAGGCGAGGCCTTCACATCCATCTGGCATCGTGATCCGGCCGGCAGGTGGACGTTCTACGAGTCGGCGCCGTGTGAGGTGGCTTGTAGCCGCTACTTCGGCGCCGACGTGCAGCGCGCCCGACACATATCCATCGGGCTCGAATGGAAAACGCCGCGGCGGCTGCGTATTTGCACTCTCGACGACGCCACGGTCGACTGGACGATCCAGCTCGGCTCCACGCCGGTGACTCGCGCGATGAATCTGGTCGGCTCCGCGATGCCGAACACGTTGTGGCGCTCGCGTTCGGTCCTGTCACTGATGGGCCACGTCGCGGGCCGGGCCCTCCGCGCCGGCACGGTCAGGCTGAGCGGGCAGACATCCAATGGCCAGCACTTCGATGCCAATCCGCTGCGGATCTGGTATGTCACCGACAGCACTGCGGTGGTCGAAGGCCAGGACCTCGGCCCGGTCGGGCCGCTGGAAGAGCAAGCACACCTAGCCGACTTCTACTTACCACAGCGGGGGATATTCGCGATCGGCCGCGTATTCGTGGAACCTACGCGAGAATGAGCGCGCCGGTCACCCGATGTGCAATGCCACCACTTGCCACCTGTTGCCGTCGGCGGCTGGTAGTTGTTCGACGCGGCAGGCGATGGCATGTACGCGGCGGCCCCGGCTGTAGGTGCCGAACACCTCGGCCGCTGTCGCCGCATCGCCCGGTCCGACCGCTTGTAGGCGCACCCGGCGCAGCACCGCTGCCTCACGGCGACCGGCCGCACCGGGGTTGAGCGCGAGCACCGAGTCGACAAGCCCTGCTGTGAGCAGCGGACGCAACTGGGTTATCGGCCTGCGCCGGTCGATGACCTCCAGCACGCGGCGCAGTGCCGCATCGGCGAAATCTGCGGCCGCCCGCAGCGTCGGCGACATGGCTACTGCCGGGTGGTGTCCGGCTGACCGGGCTGATGCCCGCGCGCCGGGACGCCGCAGCGCCGTCGCGGAAACCGGCCTACAGTGCTGCACGTCGCGCGGCGGCGGCTCGTAGTCTACAACGGGCACGACGGCAACGCAGCGGTCGAGATTAACTGTCAAGAGTGCACCCTCCAGCGCTCGGTCGAACAGAAGCAGGCCTGCTGGAGAGTGGCAGACATTTCGGTTGCGGCGACCCGCTGCCCCCGGCTGCGCCGCGGCTTGCGATCGCCAAGTGTGATCATCATCGCACAACCGACGTTTCCGCGTACCCGCCCTGCACACCCCCTGAGCTGGCGGTTACGGTGAGCGACGACCGGTAGGTGAAGTGCACCAAACATCAAGGGGGACGGGCTGTGCCGCGGTTGTCCACGTCGGACGCCTCCTTCTATCGCCTGGAGAACAGCGCCACGCCGATGTATGTCGGCTCGCTGTCGATCCTGCGGCGCCCGCGCACCGGGTTGAGCTACGAGACGCTGCTGGAAACCGTTGAGCAGCGGCTGCCGCAAATACCGCGCTACCGCCAGAAAGTCCGCGAAGTCACGATGAACCTGGCCAGGCCGGTGTGGGTCGACGACCGTGACTTCGACATCACCTACCACATCCGGCGCTCCGCGCTGCCCTCCCCGGGCAGTGACGAGCAGCTGCACGAGCTGATCGCGCGTCTGGCTGCGCGGCCATTGGATAAGTCGCGGCCGCTGTGGGAGATGTACCTGGTCGAAGGGCTGGCCAAAAACCGCATCGCGCTCTACACGAAGTCACACCAAGCGCTGATCAACGGCATGAATGCGCTGGAGATCGGCCACGTCATCGCCGACCGGACGCGGCGTCCGCCGACGTTCCCCGAGGACTTCTGGGTGCCTGGCCGCGACCCCGGCACTACCCGTCTGCTGTTGGGCGCCATCGGTGACTGGGTGTCGCGGCCGGGATCTCAGCTGCAAGCCGTCCGCTCCGGACTGGTCGAGGCGGTCACCAATTCGAGGTTGGTGATCGACGTGGGCCGGCGGCTGGTCAACGTCGTGCGCACAGTTGCGCGGGGCACAGCGCCCAACAGCCCGCTCAATGCCCCGGTCTCGCGCAATCGACGGTTCACGGTTGCGCGGGGGCGGCTCGAGGACTACCGCGCGATACGGGCACGCTACGACTGCGACGTCAACGATGTGGTGTTGGCCGTCATCACCGGCGCACTGCGTAACTGGCTGCTGTCGCGCGGTGAGGCGGTGGCGCCGCCCGCAACCATCCGTGCGATGGCGCCCATGTCGGTCTATCCCGACGACGAGTTCGACGCCTCCAGTCCCGGACAAGCGATCAGCCAGGTGACACCGTTCCTGATCGACTTGCCGGTGGGGGAGGGCAACGGAGTGATACGGCTCTCCCAGATCGCCCATGCCACCGAGTCGAATCCCACAGCGGCCAGCCTGGTCGACGCCCGCAGCATCGTCACGCTGTCGGGATTTGCGCCACCGACCTTGCACGCGATGGGGATTCGGGTGGCCACCAACATGTCGGCGCGGTTGTTCAACCTGCTGATCACGAACGCGCCCGGCGCGCAGTCGCAGATGTATGTCGCCGGGGCCAAACTGCTGGAGACCTACGCGGTTCCGCCGCTACTGAACAACCAGGTGCTGGCCATCGGTGTGACGTCGTACAACGGCATGCTGTATTTCGGGATCAACGCCGACCGCGAAGCGATGAGCGACGTCGACGTGCTGCCCTCGCTGTTAGCTGAGTCGCTCGAAGAATTGCTGGAAGCCGCAAAGTAGCCGACGCGCGCACCTATGAAGCCGAATTGCATTGGCTGCAAACGGAATTCGTCAAATGCAGAAGAGCTGGCCGCGCGTCGGGAGTTCATCGAGTGGCTATCAGGGTCCGCCCCGCGAATTGTTCAGGTATGTCGATGATCACGTCGCAACATTGCTGGTCGAGCGCGAGTGGGCCGTTACAGTCGGCTGATGCGGGTCTATGTCCCGGCGACGCTGGCGATGCTGCAGCAGTTGGTCGCCGACGGTTCATTGCGGCCCGTCAACGGCACCGCGTTCGCGGTCACACCGGCGCTGCGCGAGTCCTATGCCGAGGGTGACGACGAGGAGCTCGGCGAGGTCGCCCTGCGAGAGGCCGCGCTGGCTTCGCTGCGGCTGCTGGCCGGCGGCGAGGATTCCGATGACGAGTTGCCGCCGCGGCGCGTGGTGCTGGTCGCCGACGTCGACGATGTGACGCTTCGCCCGGACCTCGACCACGCGGTGGTGCGGCTGGCCGGACCTGTAGCTATCAGCGATGTCGTCGCGGCATTTGTCGACAATGCTGCGGCCGAAGCCGCAGTGACAGCAGCGATTGCGGCCATCGACGCCGCCGACCTCGGTGACGAGGATGCCGAGCTGCTGGTCGGCGACGCCCAGGACCACGATCTGGCCTGGTACGCCGCCCAGGAACTGCCGTTCCTGCTCGAGCTGCTCTAGCCATGGCTGGATACGGAGCCGTAGGTTACGCTACCGTAGGTTTGTCAGGTGGGCGGAAGCCGCATGCCGCACAGTCAGCAGGAGCTTCCTATGGAACCAACGAAGAAGAAGATCCCGAAAATCACCGCCGACGTCGTCGACACTGACCAGCCGACCGTCGTCGGCGCGGACAGGCATCCGGGCTGGCACATGCTGCGCCGGATCGCCACCAGGATCACGACGCCGCTGTTGCCCGACGACTATCTGCACCTGGCCAACCCGCTGTGGTCGGCCCGGGAACTGCGGGGTCGGATCGTCGAGGTCCGCCGCGAGACGCGCGACTCGGCAACGCTGGTCATCAAGCCCGGGTGGGGTTTTAGCTTCGATTATCAGCCCGGTCAGTACATCGGCATCGGATTGCTGGTGGACGGGCGCTGGCGGTGGCGATCGTATTCGCTGACGTCAAGCCCGGTGACGGCGTCGCGCACGGTGACGATCACCGTCAAGGCAATGCCCGAAGGTTTCCTGTCCACCCACCTCGTTGACGGCGTCGCGCCCGGGACAGTCGTCCGGCTGGCCGAGCCGCAGGGAAATTTCGTGCTGCCCGACCCCGCGCCGCCGGCCATCCTGTTTCTGACCGCGGGAACCGGCATCACGCCGGTGATGTCGATGCTGCGGACGCTGGTGCGCCGCGACCAGATCACCGACATCGTCCACCTGCATTCGGCACCCACCGAATCCGACGTGATGTTCGCCGCCGAACTGGCCGAGCTGCAACGCGAACACGCGGGTTATCGGCTGCGGTTGCGCGCGACCCGCACGGAGGGCCGGCTCGACCTTGCCCGCCTCGATGAGGAAGTGCCCGACTGGCGGGAACGGCAGACGTGGGCATGCGGCCCTGAAGGCATGCTCACCCAGGCGGAGAAGATGTGGTCGGCGGCGGGCGTGGCGCAACGGCTGCACCTGGAGCGGTTCGCGGTGTCGCGGGCCGCCCCCGCCGGAGCGGGCGGGACGGTCACGTTCGCCCGCAGTGGTCGCACCGCGGCGGCAGACGCGGCGACGTCGTTGATGGACGCGGGCGAGCGGGCGGGGGTGCAGATGCCGTTCGGGTGCCGGATGGGCATCTGCCGGTCGTGCGTGATTCCGCTGCTCGACGGCCACGTCCGCGACCTGCGGACCGGCGTGGAACACGAAGCCGGAACGCGGGTGCAGACCTGCGTTACCGCCGCGTCCGGCGACTGCGTACTCGACATTTAAGCGATTCTCAGCTGCTACCCGCTGGTAACTTACGGTTTCGTAGGTTACGATAGCGTAGGCAGCGATTCCACGACTGCAGGAAGGCAAAGTATGGCCGTCACTGACATCGAGGTATTCGCGCATCTCACGGATGCCGACATCGAAAACTTGGCCGTCGAGCTCGACGCAATCCGCCAAGACATCGAAGACTCCCGCGGCGAGCGCGACGCCCGCTACATCCGCCGCACCATCGCCGCACAGCGCGCACTGGAAGTCACCGGTCGCTTGTTGCTGGCGGCCAGCTCGCGACGCACGGCCTGGTGGGCAGGCGCGGCAACACTGGGCGTGGCCAAGATCGTCGAGAACATGGAGATCGGCCACAACGTCATGCACGGCCAGTGGGACTGGATGAACGACCCCGAGATCCACTCGACAACCTGGGAGTGGGACAACCTCGGGGCCTCCAAGCACTGGCGGTACAACCACAACTTCGTGCACCACAAGTACGCCAACATCCTCGGTATGGACGACGATGTCGGCTACGGCCTGCTGCGCGTCACCCGCGACCAGCGCTGGAAGCGCCACAACCTGTTCAACCTGGTCTTCAACACCATCCTCGCGGTTGCGTTCGAATGGGGCGTCGGCTTGCAGCACGTAGAGCTCGGCAAGATCTTCAAGGGCCGGGCGGCCCCAGAAGAGAGCCGGGTTCGAATCCATGAGTTCGGGCGCAAAGCCGCTCGGCAGCTGGTCAAGGACTACGTCGCGTTCCCTGCGCTGACCTCCCTGTCGCCCGAAGCGACGTACATGTCCACGCTGAAGGCCAACTTCACGGCCACTGTGATCCGCAACCTGTGGGCCAACGCGGTGATTTTCTGCGGGCATTTCCCCGACGGAGCCGAGAAGTTCACCAAGACCGACATGGCCGGCGAGTCCAAAGGCCAGTGGTACTTGCGGCAGATGCTGGGCAGCGCCAACTTCAACGCCGGGCCGGTGATGCGGTTCATGAGCGGCAATTTGTGCCACCAAATCGAACACCATCTGTATCCCGATCTGCCGAGCAACCGGCTCGCCGAGATTTCGGTGCGGGTGCGCGAGATCTGCGACAAGTACGACTTGCCCTACACGACCGGCCCGTTCCTGCTGCAGTACGCCAAGACGTGGCGGACCATTGCCAAACTGTCGCTGCCGAACAAGTACCTGCGCGACACCGCCGACAACGCCCCGGAGACCCGCAGCGAGCGCATGTTCGCAGAGCTGGAACCCGGTTTCGCGGGCACTGATCCTGCCACCGGACGCCGGCGCGGCCTGAGGACCGCGATTGCTACCGTGCGGGGCTGGCGACGGAGCAGGCGCGCCAAGGCGCTTGGTGCCGAAAGCGGCGACGACCTGGCGGCCTAACTGCTCGTCTGATTGCCGCGCGTCAACTGAGCCGACGACGGGCACTCAGACACCATGAGTGTCGTAGTGGTTGGCCAGATCGGCCGTGATCTAGTGCTGCGCTGCGCTGAATTGCCCGAGAGCGGCGGATCCGCGCCGGTCGTGGAGCGGCGCGAAGTGCTGGGCGGCAAGGGCGCCAATCAGGCTGTTGGCCTGGTCCAACTCGGCGTACCCGTCGCACTGATTGGCGTGGTCGGTGATGACCCGCCGGGGGCGTCGGTGCTGCAGCAGGCTTCTGACGACGGCATCGACACCCGCGGAGTCGTCCAGCGGGGCGACACCGCACTGCTGGTCGACGTGGTCGATGCACCCGGGAGCCGGCGGCTGTTGGAAGACATACCGGACAGCTCGTTGGTCACCGTCGACGACCTTGACCGATCAGCCGCTGTCTTCGACGCCGCCGACATCGTCTCGCTGCAACTGCAACAGCCGCCCGAGACCGTGCTGGCCGCCGCTCGCCGCGCCCACGAGCGCGGCGCACGAGTGGTAGCCGACGGCGCTCCCGAGCAGAGCATCCGCGACGAGCTGATGCAGTGGGTGCAGGTCATCCGAGCCGACGCCAAGGAAGCCGAGCTGATGGCCGGTGAGCCTGTCGACTCGGTGCCCGCAGCAACGGATTGGGCCCAGCGGTTGCTCGACACCGGGCCAGAGCTGGTGGCCGTCGCCATACCGGACGCCGGGGATCTGGTGGTCTGGCCTGACGGCAGCCACCTCTTTCCGTTGTCGAAAGTAGGGGTGGTCGATCCGACCGGCGCCGGCGACGCGTTTGTGGCCGGACTGATCGCCGCACTGCGCAAAGGTGCCCCGCCGGATGCGGCCGGCGAGCTGGCTGTCGCCGCGGCCAGCTCCACCGTGCAGCGGCTCGGCGGGCGGCCCGACTTGACCGCGCTGACGAGCTGACGAGGGCTGCCGAGAACGCCAAGCGCCTTCCCCCCGCGAGCGGGCGCTTTTGTACACCTGAAGCGGCGTGTCGGCGTACAGACACGCCCGCTCGGCCTAGCTTTCGCGCAGCGCGGCCAGCAGCCGCCGGGCCGCGGCGACGCGCCGCGCAGCCGGTCCGGTGAGAGCGTCGAGCGCGCACTCCGGATCAGCGGGCGGCCCCAAGTGTCCACAGCCGCGGGGGCAGTCCTGAATTGCCTCTGCCAGATCGGTAAACGCCATCAGCACGTCCTCGGGTGCGATGTGCGCCAACCCGAACGTGCGGATCCCCGGCGTGTCGATCACCCAGCCGCCGCCGGGTAACGGCAACGCCACCGACTGTGTCGAGGTGTGCCGCCCCTTACCGATGTTGGTCACCTCCGCGACTGCCCGGTTCGCTTCTGGCACAAGACGATTGACCAGAGTCGACTTGCCGACTCCGGAATGGCCAAGCAGCACGCTGAGCTTTCCGGTAAGCAGGTCCACCGTTGCATCCAGCGGATCGTCGCGGCCGGCGGCGACCACGCTGAGGTCGAGGTCGGCGAATTCTTCGGCGAACGGCCGGGCGGGCGCGAGGTCGGTTTTGGTCAGGCACAGGATCGGTTGCAGCCCACCGGCGTACGCAGCGATCAGCGCCCGGTCCACCAGACCGGTGCGTGGTGGCGGGTCCGCCAGCGCCACCACGATCATCAGCTGGTCAGCATTGGCGACCACGACCCTCTCGGTGGGATCGGTGTCATCGGCGGTGCGCCGCAACACGGTTCGCCGCGGTCCGCGCCGCACGATGCGCGCCAGGGTGTCCGGCCGCCCGGACAGATCGCCGACGACGTCGACGTCGTCGCCGACGACAATGGGGGTGCGGCCGAGTTCGCGTGCCCGCATGGCGGTGACGCGACGCTCGGGGTCGTCGTCGAGCGCACATCGCCAGCGGCCGCGGTCGACGCTGACCACCATGGCCAGCTGGGCGTCGGCATGTTCGGGGCGGACTTTGGTGCGCGGCCGAGAGCCTCGTCCGGGGCGGACCTTGACGTCGGACTCGTCGAAGTCGCCTGGCCTCAAGCCGAGGACCCCTGATCGGCCAGCATGTCGGCCCATAGTTGCGGAAAGCCGGGCAGTGTCTTGGCGGTGGTGGCGATGTCCTCCACTTCCACTCCGGCTACCCGTAACCCGACGATCGCGCCGGCAGTGGCCATCCGGTGATCGGCGTAGGAGTGCCAGATGCCTGGCCGCAGCGGTGTCGCGGTGATCACCAGCCCGTCCGGTGTCTGCTGGCAGTTTCCGCCGAGCCCGTTGATCTCGGCGCTCAGCGCCGCGAGCCGGTCGGTCTCGTGGCCGCGCAGATGCGCGATGCCGGTCAGTCTCGACACCGATCCCGGCGCCGCCAGCGCCGCGAGAACCGCCACCGTCGGCGTCAGCTCGCCGACTTCACGCAAGTCAACGTCGAAGCCGCCGTACTCGCGCGGCCCACGTACTTCGAGGTAGGAATCTGCTTGTGTTACAACGGCATTCAGGCGCTTCAAGATATCCAGGATGATGTCGGCCGGCTGGATGCTCGCAGATGGCCAGCCGGTGATTCGCACGGCGCCGCCGCTGACCACGGCCGCCGCCAGAAACGGAACGGCGTTGGAGAGATCCGGTTCGATGTCCCAATGCCGAGCGGCCACAGGGGCGGGGCGCACCCGCCAAAGGTTCGGCGTCGAATCGTCGACGTCTACCCCGGCTTGTCGCAGCATCGCCACCGTCATGGCGATGTGCGGCGCCGACGGCAGCGTCGATCCGGTGTGCTCGACGGTGAGCCCTTCGGTGAACGCGGGAGCGCACAGCAGCAGGCCCGACACGAACTGCGACGACGCGGACGCATCGATGCGCACCATGCCGCCGGTGACCCTGCTCGCGCCGCGCACCCGAAACGGCAGTCCATCGCCCTCGACGTCGACACCCAGACCGCGCAGCGCATCCAGCAGCGGCGCAATCGGCCGGGCCCGGGCCTGTGCGTCGCCGTCGAACTCCACCGTCACGTCGGTCAGCGCGGCCAGTGGCGGCACAAACCGCAGCACAGTGCCGGCCAGCCCGCAATCGACCCGGGCGTCGGGCACCGGGGAGAGCGCGCCGCTGATACTCAGGTCCGTGCCGGACCCGCCGACGTGCAGCCCCAGGGTAGTGAGGGCCCCGATCATCAGGTCGGTGTCGCGGCTGCGCAGCGCGCCCCGGATCGACGAGCCACCTTGGCCGCTCGCGGCCGCCAGCGCCGACAGCACCAGAGCGCGGTTGGTCTGCGACTTCGAGCCGGGCACGGTCACGGTCGCAGACACCGGAATCGGTGTGCAGGGCGCCGTCCACAGCTGGCTGGTCACACGACCATCATGGCTTGTCGGCCGCTGTTCTGCGGGTAGGCCCGGCACTATGGAAGGTATGTGCGGACGATTCGCGATGACGACCGATCCGGCGAAGCTGGCCGAGAAGATCAAGGCGATCGACGAGGCCACCGGATCTCAGGGGGCTTCGCCCGCGCCGAACTACAACGTGGCGCCGACGACGACGATCGCGACGGTGGTTCGTCGCCACGACGAACCCGATGACGAACCGACTCGGCGGGTGCGGCTGATGCGGTGGGGGCTGATTCCGCCTTGGGTCAAGACCGGGCCCGACGGAGCGCCGGATTCCAAAGGGCCGCAGCTGATCAACGCCCGCGCCGACAAAGTCACCACCTCGCCGGCGTTTCGCGCGAGCGCCAAATCCAAGCGGTGCCTGGTCCCGATGGACGGCTTTTTCGAATGGCATGCCAATCGCGAGCCGGGCAAAAAGACCCGCAAAACGCCGTATTTCATCTACCGCGAAGACGGTGAACCGCTATTCATGGCGGGCCTGTGGTCGGTTTGGAAACCGGGTCAGCAGCCGGCAGAAGACGCGCCGCCACTGCTGACCTGCACGATCATCACCACCGACGCGGTCGGCGAACTCGCGCGTATCCACGACCGGATGCCGCTGGTCGTGGCCGAACGCGACTGGGACCGGTGGCTG
>Ga0070739_10008585_pt1 | contig 10418 bp, 10 predicted proteins | sample Coa_R1_7_FD_66445 | JGI IMG/M metagenome (GOLD analysis project Ga0070739, IMG submission 66445) | Surface soil microbial communities from Centralia Pennsylvania, which are recovering from an underground coalmine fire - Coalmine... | ecosystem: Environmental > Terrestrial > Soil > Unclassified ...
CCGCCGCCCACGTCGCGGCGAGCTCGCCCCGCTCACCGTGGCGGCTGGCGCCGCAGCCGGCGGTCGCGCTCAGGCCGCCCACGCGAACGACGACGTCGAGAACGCCGCCTTCCCGTCGTACTGGATGCCGAAGGCGTCGATCCTCGACCGCGTGGCATGGGCCACGTTCAACTCGGAGCCCGCCGGGTGGAAGATCCCGGTCAGACGAGCGGGCTCACCGCCCTCGACACCGAACGGCACCACGTCCTCGATCTCGAATTCGGCCACCTCGCCGATCCGAACGGCATGACGAACGCCGTCTTCGCTCACCGTGATCGGCGCCCGCTCGACGCCGAGGTTTTCGCCCACCAGCGGCCCCAGCGCCTGCATCGGCCCGCCGAGCGCGCCCGAGAACACGCCGCCGAGCTTCTCGGCCTGCTCGTCGGAGGCGGCGGCGTCGATGAACACCCCGAGGCGCCAGTTGCCCTCGCTCATGACCTTCGGCGTGTCCGCGACCGCGGCCACGGCCAGGCCGCTCACGTCGGTCCCCTCGACCTCGCCGCGCTTGATGTTGAAGACCAGCGTGACCCGGCAGCGATCGCGCGTGGCCCCGAAGGCCAGCGATGCCGTGCACGGACAGATCACGTCGCACGAGCACGTCTCGAAGTAGGACCCCTCCAGCTTCCACGACATGCGTGTGCCCTCCTCTCGTCCGGTCCGACCAGCTCATGTGGCTGGCAAGCCGACTCTACGTCGGCGGATCACTCGATTGTGATCTTCTCCGGGCGCCGGCGAAATGGGGTCTCGGCCTCATGTTCGCCGCCCTTCAAGCCTGCGTGCCGCGCCTGCGAGCCCTCGATGTTGAAGTGGGGCAGCCGGGCGTCGAGCCACGCCGGCAGCTTCCACGTCAGCCCCCCCAGCAGCTCGAGCACGGCGGGCAGCAGCACGCAGCGGACGACGAGGGCGTCGAGGAAGACCGCGACGGCCAGCCCGAACCCGAACTCCTTGACCGCGCGCACGTCGCCGAGCATGAACGACAGGAAGACGCACACCATGATCGCCGCGGCCGCGCTGATAACGCGCCCGGTGAAGGCGATCCCGTCGGCCACCGCCGCGGTGGCGTCGCGGCGGCGGATCCACTCCTCGCGCACGCGCGAGACCAGGAAGACCTCGTAGTCCATCGAGAGCCCGAAGACCACCGCGAACATGAGGACGGGGATCCAGGGCTCCACCGGGCCCTGCTCGGTGCCGAGGACGCCCGACAAAAAGCCCTTCTGGAAGACGAGCACGGTGGCGCCGAGCGCCCCGCCGATGCTGAGCAGGTTCATGGCCGCGGCCTGGATCGGGATCACCAGCGAGCGGAAGATCACGAGCAGCAGCAGCGCCGATAGCACGACCACGATCGCGATGAACAGCGGAAGCTTGCCGGCCAGCACGCCGGCGAAGTCGATCGAGGCGGCCGTGAAGCCGCCCACCAGGATGTGGAAGCCGAGACGGCGCTCGAGCGGCGGCAGGACCGAGTGGCGCAGGCGGTTCACCAGGTCGGTGGTCGCCTGCGCCTGGGGCGCCGAGGCCGGATAGGCCTGGATCACCGCGACCGTGCCGGAGGGGCTCACGCGCGGCGAGCTCACCGCCACGACTCCCGGGGTGGCCGCGATCGCCTGGCGGATCGCGGGCACGGCCGCCGTCTGCTCGGGCCGGCTGAGGTCGGCGACCACGGCCAGCGGCCCGTTGAAGCCGGGCCCGAAGCCTCGGGCGAGCATGTCGAAGGCCACCCGGGTGCTGGTGCCGGCGGGGTCGTTGCCGGCGTCGCTGTTGTCCAGTCGCAGCGCGGTGACCGGGGCGAGGATCGCGATCATGATGGCCAGCGAGACGCCGGCCAGCGGCCACGCCCGCGCCTGCACGAGCACGCTCCAGCGCCGCCACAGCGATTCCCGCGCCGGCGTCCCGCGCGCCGCCCGGCGGCGCTCGGCGCGGCTCGGGGCGACGAGCCGGGCGCCGAAGCGCGAGAGCAGCGCGGGCAGCAGGGTCAGCGAGGCAAGCATCGTCATCAGCACCGCCACCACCGAGGCGATGGCCATGCCGTACATGAAGGCCACGCCGGTGGCGAACATGCCGAGCAGAGCGATGATCACGGTCGTGCCGGCCAGCACGATGGCGCGCCCGGAGGTGTCCATGGCGTCGAGCACCGCCTGGTGCAGATCGCCGTCGCGGTGATGGTTCTCGCGAAACCGCGTGACGATGAACAGGGCATAGTCGATGCCGACGCCCAGCCCGATCATGACGGCCAGCTCCGGGGCCACGTTGGCCATGCTGGTGACGTGCGTGGCCAGCCCGATTAGCGCCACGCCCGTGATCAGGCCGAGCCCCGCGGTGACGAGCGGCATCCCCGCGGCCAGCAGCGAACCGAAGGTCATGAGCAGAATGACCAGCGCGGCCAGCACGCCCACGGTCGTGGCCGGGCCGATGCTGAAGCCCTCGGCGTTCTCGATCACCTGACCACCGGCCGCGAGCTTCAGCCCGGGCACGTGGACGGCGGCGATCGCGGCCAGCAGCGGCTTGCCGGTGCCGGTCGGCAGCAGGTTGGCGCGCTTGGCGAAGTACACCGAGGCGAAGGCGGTGCGCCGGTCCCGCGCGACCTGCACGGCGCCGCGCGCGCTGTAGGGGCTGACCACCGCGACCACGTGGGGCATCGCGCGCACGCGCGCGAGCAGCGACCCGATCGCGTCCCTGACCGCGGGGCTGTCGACCGTCCCGGAGCCGGTGCTGAAGGCGATCGTGTCGAGGTCGCCGCTCTGGGCCCGGAAGCGGTGGCTGAGCAGGTCGATGGCGCGCTGGGCCTCGGTGCCGGGGAGGGAGAAGTTGCTGGCGTAGTGGCGGCCGGCCGCGGTGGCGAGCGCCGTCATCGCGATCGCGAGCACCAGCCAGCCCACCGCCACCCGGCGGCGATGTTTCATGCACCAGCGCGTGAGAGCCAGCAAGTCGCTACCCCCTGGTCGGCGGCGCCTCCGCCGCCCCACTGTAGCGGCGGCGCTCCGGCGTCCCCGGGGCCGTGTCCCGCGGGGGCGCTACCAGGTTCCGCCCGGCGGGCAGCCGCCGCGCCCGGCGGTCGTGCACGTGCGGGTCGTCGCGCCGCCCGAGTTGGCGAGCGTGAACGAATTGCCGGTGAGCGGATCGACCGCCACCAGCGTGTAGCTCGCCTGGGTCGCGTCGACCGACGCGAGGTACGCCTGGGTGGTGCTCGAGGTGAGGATCGTCGGCTCGATCGCGCTGAGCGCGGCGGGCGTCGCGCCCGTGTAGCCGGTGCCGTTGCTGGCCGCGTAGGTGGCCATCGCCGTCTGCGCGTCGACGAGCAGGTTCTTGGCCTGGACGTCCTGGGCCTGGCCGGTGGCGGCGGTCTGCGATGACGACGAGGTGCTCGAGCTGCTCTGGTGCAGGGCGGGGATGGCGATCGCGGCCACGATCCCGAGCGTGGCCACCACGGCCAGCAGCGAGATGGCGCTGGCGCCCGACTCGCCGAGCAGGCGGCGGCGCAGAATGAGCAGTAAGCGATCTGACATCACTGGTAGCGGAGGTATCGGCCACCGGCGCGCGCGAGTTGAGGCTTCGCCCGGCCGACCGGACGGGCTCGGGAAGGATCGCCCGCCGCAGGCGTCCTCTCGGGCATGACCTGCCTACGAGCGCCCGGCCGGGCGCTGACCACGCTGGCGCTGACCCTCGCGCCGGCCGCCCTGACCGCCGGCGCGTACGTACCCGCCGCGGCCGCCTCCGGGCGAGCGCCCTCGCCGCTCGTGCTCACCGTGAACCCGACCGCGCCCGTCGTGGGGCGGCCCTTCACCGTGAGCGTCCGCGGGGCGGCACCGGGAGCTGCGCTCTACCGCTGGCGCCTCGACGGCGTGGGGTTGCTCCCCGGCTCCGCCCGGGCCGCGCGCACCTTCACGGTCGGTGCCCCCGGCCGGCACACGGTGAGCGTGCGCGCCCTGATGGGACGGGCCGTCGAGGTCGCGCGCCTGCGCGTGCTCGTGCGGGCAGCGCACGGAGCGCCCGGCGGTGCCAGTCGTGGGCGCCAGGGCCGGCCGGGGCGCTCAGCGCGCCATCGCGTCGTCGGGGCGCGAGCGCGCCGGCACCGGGCGCGGGCCCCCGTCCCGCGCATCCACGCTCACGCGGCCGGCGATCCCGGCGTCTCGATCGTCGACTTCAGCTTCGCCCCGGGCACGATCACGATCCACGCCGGCGACACGATCACCTGGACGAACACCGGCCAGCAGCCGCACACGGCCACCGCCAACAACAGCACGTTCAACACCGGCATCCTCCAACACGGCCAGAGCGCCTCCCACACCTTCACCCAGCCCGGCACCTACACCTACTTCTGCCAGGTGCACCCGTTCATGCACGGGACGATAGTCGTGCTCGCCGCCGCCACCACCGCACCGGCCTCGAAGAAGCCCCGCGCCGGCAGCACCTCGCCCCAGACCACCACCCCGAGCACCCCACCGGCTCCCCCGGCGGGCGACACGCTGCCGATGACGGGCCTCGACGAGCTGGCCGCCGTGCTCCTGGGGGCCGGACTGCTGGCCGGGGGGGTGGTGCTGCGCCTCGCCGTGCGGCCACGCCGCGGGTGAACCGGTGCGACGCTCGATCGGCCCGTGGGCCTTCGCGGGCGTCGCCGTGGCCTCCTTCGGCGGCCCGCTCGCGCTGGCCGCGCTGAACGCGCCCGGCCTGGCCGGCCCGGCGGCCGACTCGGCGGGCCTCTCCATGCTGCTGGGGGCCGCCCTGTTCGCGCTCCCGCTGCTCGTGTGGCTGCGCTACAGCCGGCACGTGACCAGCTCCGGCGGCCTGTATGCGTTCGTCGAGGCGGCCGCCGGCCGGCGCGCCGCCCTGCTCCAGGCGGGCGTGTGGATCGTGAGCTACCTGCTCTACCTGATCTACACCACCGTCCAGATCGTCTATGACACCCTGCCCGCGGCGATTCCGGGCGAGCGGCGCTTTCAGACCCCCCTCGTGCTCGCCATCCCGGTCGCGCTCGCCGCCGTCATGTGCGCGGGGCGCACGGTCGCGCTGCTCGTCATCGGCGCGCTGGCGGCCGGGCAGCTCGGGCTGGCCGGCGTGCTCGACGCCGTGACCCTCGCCCACGTGTCCACGCCGGCGTCGAGCTTCGGCGCGGGCGCCCCCGCCGACGCGCTGGCCAGGGCGAGCGCGCAGACCTCGCTGGTCTACGTATGCGGAAGCCTGCCGCTGTTCCTGGGCGGCGAGCTGGCCCGTCCGGCTCGCACGATCCGCACCGTCCTGCCCGCCGCCGCCCTGGCGACCACGGTCGTGATCGTGCTGGCGGTGGCGCCGCTGGCTTCCCTGCCGGGGCTGACCGGCACCGACATCCCGGGGCTCAGCGTGCTCGAGCAGTTCGGCGGCCCGGGGATCGCGCGCGCGGTCGGCGTCGGCGCGGCCGCGAGTATCGCCGGCGTGATGCTGTGCGAGTACCTGGCGCTGAGCCGCCTGGCCGCCGAGGTCGCGCGCCTGCCCGTGCGCCGCGCGACCTTCTGGATCGGCGCGGCGATGGTCGCGCTCACCCCGCTCGCGCTCATCGATCCCGAGGGTGTCTACAGCGCCCTGGCCAAGCCGTCGCTGATCGCGCTGTGGCTCAGCCAGGTGATCGTCTTCGCCGTCTATCCGCGCTTCGCGCGCCGCCACGGCACACGACGGCTGTCGGCCTGGGCGCTGGCCGCGGGCGCGACGGGGCTCTCGCTCTACGGCCTGTGGAACGCCGTGGTGCAGCCGGTGAGCTGATCCCGGGGGCCGCCCGCGCCGGCGCCGCCGAGGTCCCGGGTGGCGGGGCGGCTGGGCGGCCCGTCCGGGAAGGAACCGGCCGCCGCCGGCGTCTGAAAGTCAGGCGCGCTCGTGCGCCTGACCTGTCATCCCCTGTCAGAGAGGTCGCAGATGAGATCAACCGCTCTCAAGCTGCTGTCCGCGGCGGCCGCTGCCGCCTGCCTCGCCGCGCTGAGCGCACCCGCGCAGGCCGGCGCCTCGCCTTTCCTCGACCGCTTCCCCACGATCACCACGGTGGCGAGCGCGGTCCCGACCATCGGGCCGGCCGCCGGGGACGTGAACCCCTACGGCGTCGCAGTCGTCCCGCGCACCGTCGGCGACCTCGTGCGCGGCGACGTGCTCGTGAGCAACTTCAACAGCGCCCGCAACCAGCAGGGCACCGGCTCGAGCATCGTGGAGATCTCGCCGTCGGGCACCGCGCACGTGTTCGCCGTCGTCCCACCCCCGACCGATGACCCCTTCACCGGCCTGACCACGGCGCTCGTCGCGCTGCGCAGCGGTTACGTCGTCGTCGGCAGCCTGCCCGCCAAGGACGGGATGGGCGCCAACGCCAGGGCCGGCGCGCTGAGCGTGATCAGCCCCACCGGCCATGTCGTCGAGCGGATCGCCGGCGCCCCCATCAACGGCCCGTGGGACATGACCGCGGTCGAGCATGGTGACCGCGCCACGCTGTTCGTGACCAACGTCCTCAACGGCACGGTGGCGGCCGGCGGCAACGTCGTCGACCGCGGCACGGTGGTGCGCATCGTGCTGCTCAGCCGCCGCGACCAGGCGCCCAAGGTCCTGTCGATCTCGGTCATTGCCACCGGCTTCGCCGAGCACACCGACCCCAACGCGCTCGTGGTCGGACCGACGGGCGTCGGCCTCGGCCCCGACGGGACGCTGTACGTGGCCGATTCGGTGAACAACCGCATCGCGGCCATCCCCGACGCGCTCACCCGCACCACGGCGCTGGGCGGCGGCGGGATCACGCTCACGTCCGGTGGCGCGTTGAACGATCCGCTGGGCCTCGCGATCGCCCCCGAGGGCCAGATCATCACGGCCAACGGGAGCGACGGGCGGATGGTGCAGACCAGCCCCGCCGGCGTCCAGGTCACCAGCCGCACGCTGGTCGATCCCGGCGCGGGCGATCTGTTCGGGCTCGCCATCGCGCCCGACGCCCGCGGTATCTACTACGTCAACGACTCGGGCAGCGGGCCGCAGGCCAACTCGCTCGATCTCCTGCACTGAGGTCTCGGGGCGGTCGCCGGGCCGTGGCGGCCGCCCCTCCGAATGGGGTCTTGCCCCCATAGCGTGGCCCGCCCGGGAGCCCCAAGATGGCGGACGTCATCCCGCTCCCGCGCCGGCCGCCCATCGCATAGGCGCAGCGCAGTGACGCCTGAGCCGCGCGATCCAGCGGGCTTGGCAAGCGTGGCCTGGTCGGCGTGGGGGCGGGATGGGCGGGGGCCGGGGCGCGGCGGGAACGTCGCAGGCAAGTGTCCACATCCGATTCGGAGGCTTGATGCTCAAGCGAGCTCTACTCATGGCCGGCGTGCCGTTCCTGTTGTGTGCCGGCTCCGCAGCGGCAGCGCCGGCGGCCGGCCCACCACCGCTGCCCACGGCCAGCAACGGCCACACCGTCCAGGTGTTCGCCAGCGGCGTCACGACGCCGACCTCGTTCGCCTTCGGGGCGGGGCGGGTGTTCGAGGGTGACGCCGGGAACCCGCCCAAGACCCCCGGCGGCGTGTACGTGCTCCACGACGGGCGGGCCCAGCGCCTGGCCGAGTCGCCCCCGTTCGTGGCCGGCCTCGTCTGGCACAAGGGAACGCTCTACGTGAGCAGCGGGAAGTTCGGTCCCGGCGGCACGATCACCTGGCAGATCCTGGCCTGGAGCGGGTGGAAGGGCCAGGCGTTCACCAAGCACCGCGTGTTCTACACCGCGCCCAAGGACTTCCCGGGCTTCAACGGCCTGGCCGTGGGTCCGGACTCGCGGCTCTACGCCGGCGTGTCGCTGCCGGAGACCGGCGATCACGCCCCGGCGAAGGCGCCGTTCCAGTACGACATCCTCACCTTCGGCCTGGCCGGCAAGGGACCGAAGGTGTTCGCCTCGGGAATCCGCCAGCCGTGGCAGATCGCGTTCGCGCACGGGTCGAGCAGCCCGTTCGTGACCGACCTCGGCCAGGAGGCCGACGCGAAGAACCCGCCCGACTTCCTGCTCCACGTGCACAAGGGGGACAACTTCGGGTTCCCCGGCTGCAACTGGACCGTCAAGAAGGCCTGCCGGGGCTTCGCCAAGCCGTTTCACCTGTTCGCGCCGCACACCGACCCGGGCGGCATCGCGATCGTGGGGCGCACGATCTACGTGAGCGAGTTCGGGATGGGCGGCCGGCCGCCGCAGGTGGTGGCGCTGCCGGTGAAGGGCGGCAAGGCCAGGACGCTGCTCTCCGGCTTCGTGGCGCCGGTGATTGGGCTGGGGGCGCACGGGCAGTGGTTGTTCGTCGGGTCAGTCGACGGCAACGTCTACCGCGTGCACCTGTAGGGGGCAGATACCCCGGGGCCGGCCGGCGGGTCGGCCCCGGGGGGCTCGGTGCGTCGGGCGTCCAACGTGCTCGCGAACCCAAACCTCGCGCGCGGCTCGCCGATCGGGTTCCCGAGCACGTATAACGTGCTCGCCGACCCATACGGCGTGCCGCCGGCCGCCATTGGGTTCGGAAGCACGTTGCCGGGAGCGGTCGACGCTACGCCGCAGCCGGCTCCGCGGCCGGCCCGACGTCGAGCGGCCGCGCCACCACGTCCTCGGTCGCCTCGCGCAGGCACCGCACCATGGCCCCGATGCGCGGGTCCTCGCTGCGCCCCGAGGGCACGACGGCGAAGATGCGCCGGGCGATCCGCGGCGCCACCAGCGGGCGCACGGTCACGCCCTCGTGCACGGCGGGCGCGAGCCCGAGGCGCGGGATCACCGCCAGCCCCAACCCGGCGGCGACCAAGCTCTGCACGGTCGGATAGTCATCGACCTCGATCGCGTAACGGGGCCTGAAGCCGGCCACCGCGCACACCTGCTTGAACGACTCCGCGCAGGGACAGCCGCGAGCGCGGTCGCCCGAGATCAGGCGCTCGTCGGCCAGCTGCGCGAGCCGGATCTCCGGCAGCGCCTGAAGCGGGTGGCCGGCCGGCAGCGCGACGAAGTAGGGGTCGGCGAACAGCGGCTGCCACGTCAGCGTCGCCTCGGAGGGCGCCGGCTTCTGGGCGATGCCGTCGGTGGTCAGATCGAGCAGCAGCACGGCGAGGTCCGTGCGATCGGAGCGCAGCGCGAACAGCGCGTCGGGCTGCTCGGCCAGCGTCAGCTGGACCTCCACGTCCGGATGGTGGGCACGGAAGCGCGCCACGGCCGGCGGCACGAGGCCCGCGTTGGCGCTGCCGAAGCTGGCCACGCGGATCCGCCCGGTGCGGCCCTGCGCCAGCCCCGCCAGGGCCGCCTCCGCCTCGGTGACGCGATCGAGGATCTCCGCGGCGTACTTGGCCAGCAGCTCGCCGGCCGGGGTCGGGCGCACGCGGCGGCCGATCCGCTCGAGCAGCTGCGCGCCGGTCTCGCGCTCCAGCGCCGCGATGTGCTGGCTCACCGCCGAGGGCGTGTAGCTCAGCTCAGCCGCCGCGCCGGTGACCGATCCATGCGTCACGACGGCATGAAGGACGGCCAGCCGATGGACGTTGATCACGACCGAGATCGTATAGCAGCACTGAAAAGCTGTCGAGTAACATTCGCTTGTACTTCACGCTTTGGGCCAGCACAGTTAGCCCGTGGCCGCAGTCCTCGCGCTCTCCGCCGTCGTCCTCACGTTCGCCCTGCTCGGCTACGCGATCCGCCGGGGCTTCGTCGACGGCGATGTCGAGGCCGACGTCGCCGTGCGCCTCAACGCTGTCGCCGACGGGTTGGACGGCATCCGCGGGTGGGTGAGCGTCGAGGTCGAGAACCCGGGTGCCGGGGCGGCGCTAGTGGGTCTCGCTCTCAGCCGGCCGCGCGCGACGGCGCTTTGCGCCCTGCGCCATCTTGACCCGGTGACCCGCCGCACGCTCGGACGCCGCCACAAGGTGGACCTGGAGAGCACAGAAGCGCTGGGCGCCGTCCCGGCGGGCGAGAAGGCTCGCTTCGAGCTCGAGCTACCCCCGGCGGGAAACCGAGCGCCGACCGAGCTCGTCGCGCTCGTCGGCACCCGGGGCCGGCTGCGGCTGCACCGCATTGCGCTGCGCGACCTCACACCGCTCCGCCACGAATCCGTTCTAACCGCATGCGCACCCACGCCCACGAACTGGTGATCCGCCCGGCCTACCCGGACGACGGGGCCGCGCTCGTCCGCCTCGCCGAGCTCGACGAGGCGGACGTGCCGGCGGCGCCGCTGCTCCTGGGCGAGGTGGCCGGCGAGCTGTGGGCCGCGGTGTCGGCGAGCGATCTCGCGCACATCGCCCACCCGTTCCGGCCCAGCGGCGAGATCGTCGAGCTGCTGCGCCAGCGCGCGCGGCAGCTTCGCCCGCGTCGCGTCGGCGCGCCGCGCCTCGGTCTCGCACCGCGCCTGCGTAGCCGCACCGCGCGTGCGTAGCCGCACCCGGCAGGCGTAGCCGCACCCGGCAGGCGTAGC
>Ga0070739_10008586_pt1 | contig 10418 bp, 7 predicted proteins | sample Coa_R1_7_FD_66445 | JGI IMG/M metagenome (GOLD analysis project Ga0070739, IMG submission 66445) | Surface soil microbial communities from Centralia Pennsylvania, which are recovering from an underground coalmine fire - Coalmine... | ecosystem: Environmental > Terrestrial > Soil > Unclassified ...
AGATTTTTCCCATTCACTTCATATATCATGTAAATCTGGATTTATCTTTCTCTCGAAGCATTCAGGATGGCTCAGAGTATGATCAACACCGTTCTCAAGTATCGCGGCGGAGGATAAACTCCTCGATTTCTGTGCCACGGGCATTGGCGTAGCCTCGTCCTTCGCCGCAGATAGTGAAGCCGCATTTCTCCAGGACGCGGCGCGAGGCCAGGTTATCCTTCGCGCAGCGGCCAAAGATGGGGCGCACGTGCACAATATCGAGCAAGGCTCTGAGCGCCTGGGTGGCGATGCCCTGGCCCCAGTAGGACTTGCCAAGCCAGTAGGTAACCTCTGGTCCCTCCATCTCTTCATCTCGATAGCTTGAGACGCTTCCTGCCACCTGTCCTGCAAAAATAATCGTCTTATTCGTGGTGCTCTCATCATTGAGAATTTTGTGCCAATGATGCATAAAGGCTTCGCGATCGGTTGGATCTCTGGCTGTAAAGGCCGCCATAAAGTTTGCCTCGGGATCGAGCTGTTGCTCGTAAAAAATAGGGAGGTCGGATGCTTCCACGTCTCGCAGGAGAATCTGCGGAGGGATGGAATGCGGGATGTGCTTACTCATTGTACTGATACCTTCCTCGCGATTATTCTCTTCATCGGTCATCAGACCTCAGAGCGAAAGCCTGGGGCTTCTGTCTACACCAGCTATTCTTCTTCGCATGAGCGAAAACGGAAGTTGGGAATGCCTCTGCCCTCTCCACGGAAGAAAGGAGCTGGGCCAATTATCAGGCCGTATGCATCTGTTGTCTGAACCAGTCGGGCAGTGATATGATGAGTCCAGTAGGACACGCAGAGAAAAAGGAGGATGATCATGACAGAGGGACGTGCTCTGGAGAGGAACTGGGCTGGCAACTACACGTACCGGGCGCAGAAGCTGCACCGACCCACGACGGTTGAACAGGTGCAGGAGATCGTTGCCAACGCAGCCAGCGTGCATGTATTAGGCTCGCGGCACTCGTTCAACGACATCGCCGACTCATCGGAGCTGATATCGCTTGAGGACCTGCCCGCCGATGTAGTCGTCGATCATGAAGCACAAACGGTCTCCTTTGCTGGAGGAGTGAAATATGGCAATCTCGTCAAGACATTGAACGACGAAGGGGTGGCCTTGCACACCCTCGCATCGCTTCCCCATATCTCCGTCGCTGGTGCCGTAGCGACAGCGACACACGGCTCTGGCGTCACCTGTGGCAACCTGGGGACCGCGGTCGCGGGGTTGGAGATAGTTACATCCAACGGTGAAATCCTCAAGGCATCCAGAGGCGACCCCGACTTCGATGGTCTGGTTGTCGGGCTCGGCGCTCTCGGCGCAGTCACCCGGATCACTCTGGACGTGCAGCCCGCCTATCAGGTGAAGCAGCGGTTGTTCGAGGGCCTCAGTTGGAAGGCTCTCTTTGACCACTTCGACGAGATCACCTCGTGCGGCTACAGTGTCAGCATCTTCACTCGTTGGGGCGAGACAAATGACCAGGTATGGGTCAAAAGCCGAACAGATGAACCTCAGCAGGTGGAGGGTGAGCTCTTCGGTGCGGTGGAAGCAACGGTTGCTCGACACATGATCAGCGAACTCGATCCGATCGCCTGTACGCCGCAGTTGGGCCGACCCGGTCTCTGGTCCGACCGCTTACCGCATTTCCGCATGGACTACACGCCCAGCAACGGCCAGGAAATCCAATCGGAATATCTCCTCCCCCGGCGGCACGCTCTCCCAGCCCTGGAAGCCCTGCGCGCCCTTGCTAACAAAATGCAACCACTGTTGCTGGTGAGCGAGATTCGCCGGGTGGCCGCGGACCATCTGTGGATGAGCACAAGCTACGAGCAAGACTCTGTAGCTATTCACTTCACCTGGAAGCGCGAGCCAGACGCGGTCCAGGCGCTGGTTGCCCAGCTTGAGGAAGCCCTTGCCCCGTTTGGAGCGCGTCCACACTGGGGCAAGGTCTTCCAAGCGGATGCTGCGGCAATCGCAGGGCTCTACCAGCGCCATTCCGACTTTGTCCGTCTGGTGGAGCGGCTCGACTCGCGCGGCGCGTTCCGCAACGCATGGCTGAAGGCCCACGTGCTCGGCGATAGGTAAATCTAAGAAGATGAGAGCGGCTTGCAAGCTTGATAGAGCGAAAGTGTGCCAAAGAGCGTCCTGTAGGACATGGTCTGTTCGACCGCCTCGAACTGAGCCTGTTGGCAGAGGGCTGGGAAGATGCCCTGTACACTGTCTTTGGTTGTGGCGAATCCATCAAGGAATTGGACCGAGAAGAAGGCCAGACGCATGAAGAGATCCTGGGCCTTTCCCCAATCTGCCACATGGAACTGGCCGCCAGGTACCAGCACACGATACACCTCCTGCAGCGTCTGCTCTTTCTGTTCGCGTGTCAGATGGTGAAAGAACAGACTGGAGAGCACACGATCAAAGGTGTTATCGGGATAGGGGAGCACAGATGCGTCGGCCTGCGTGAGGGTCACAGCAAGCTGTGATCGGCCAAGTTTGGCGTGTGCGATCTGGAGTACCTTTGGGTCGGCATCAAGCCCCATAACTTCTGCTCCGGGATGTGCTTGCTTGATCAGCAGAGTGAGCGTAGCTGTGCCACAACCCAGGTCCAGGACCCGCTGACCGGATGCGATCTGAGCCTGTCGGATCAACTCCTGCTTGAAGATCGACTCCCTCAGGAGCCATTGCAACACCGGGTCATACAGCGGCGTGAGCCACTCATATGCCAACGCCGGAAGATAGCTCCTGGTAGATCCTTTCATGAATGGTTTCCTTTCTTACAATCTTCTGTGTGACTGTTTCAATCATACCCGCCCAGCATCTGAATGAACTTGAATGGGATGGCTACGTTTGAAAAAGTCTGAACATCTTCTGTCAACTTGAGTGGGGGCGCTCAACACGGCGGCGGGCACGGAAGGCGGCTACACTCTCGCGATGGGCGCATGCCTCGGAACAGTAGCGCTTGCGTGTGTTCTTTGAGGTATCGATGAAGGCTAAGTGACAGGATTGCGAGGCGCAGATGCCGAAACGATCAGCCCCGAAATCGCACAGGACCATTACCAGCCCCATGACCGTCGTTGCAGCCAGCCAGTGAGCAGTACCCTCTTCGACTGACTCAAAGTGCAGATGGAGCGGACCGTGATGCCAGCTGATGCGTGGCGTAGCTCCACTGATGCGTAGTTGCTCGTTTAGCAACCGAGCCGTGGCTTGCTCATCAGAAGCTGCTAGCTCGAATACGGAGCGTAAAGCGCTTCTCAATGCACGAACCTTCTCCACGTCGGCGGCGCTGATCTCGCGGCTGTGTATTGCCGTTTGATAGAGTTCGACCACCATTTCTTGATCGGCGGGGACCGTGAGTGCTGCTCTGGCGTCGTGTGTAATGGCTTCCTGGTGGACGTGCAGAAATTGCCTTAGTTCTTCTTCATTGCAGAGTGTGTCGCGCCCGGTTACAGGATGCAGCGTATTCACCAGGTCTACTGCCAGGCGCACGGGAAAGGATGTGTAGTAAGTAAAATCCACTTGACATGTCACACTTTCTTCTTTATGATAGAGACAGACAAAAATATTTTAGCATGTTACACACTATTATGAAAGTCGCTGCGATGCTGTTTTGCAATTTCTGGCGGCTATTTCTTATGAGTCGTCCCCAACTTCTTGCCAGATGGATTTATCCGTTTTACATAATTTATATGAAGTGAAAGGAAAAACCTTTGGTTTTTCCTTTCACTTCATATAAATTATGTAAAAAATAGATTTATCCTAATAAAAGAGGTAGAAAGGTTCTCTATGAAGAGTGACGTTAATATCTTTCATCATGTTGGTTTAGCTACGGCGGATCTGGAGGCAACGGTTGCTCGTTATGAGCTGCTCGGCTTCACCTTCACGCCGATTTCCCATGTGAAGATTGCCCTCAAGCCAGGGGCCGAGCCAGAGCCATTAGGGGCAGGAAATCGCTGCGCTATTTTCCAGAACAACTATCTTGAGATTGTCGGAATCCTGGATAAGAAGCGTTGGGACACGATTACCAGAGCACAACGCGGCCCCTTTGATATTGACGGACCTATCAGCCGTTATGAAGGTCTCCACATTATGCATTTTGGCACAGACGATATAGAAGCAGTTCGCGAACGGCTCATGCAGCAAGGAACCGTCTGCTCTGAGATTGCACGCCTTCAGCGTAACGTGGATACGCCAGACGGTGAGCGTACGATGTACGCGAAAAGCATCCATTTTCCGCCAGGGAGCAACCCTGAAGGGCTTATTCAGATCGCACAACACGTCACGCCAGAACTGGTACTACAACCTCGCTATATGGATCAGCCGAACGGAGCAAAAAATGTTACCGAGGTCATCGTCTGTACAACTGATCCGGCGAGGTACTCAGCAAAATACGAGCGTTATACCGGTCATAGAGGAGAGCGGAGCGGCAATCGATGGGTTGTGAATCCAGGTTATTCAAGGGTTGTCGTGGTTGCGCCAGAGCAACTCGCCGAGGTTATTCCCGGCTGCGAACCGCCCGCCATTCCGTTTCTAGCAGGCTTCACGGTTGCCACAGCGAGTCTTGATCGGACTCGTGAGTTGCTGAATAAGAATTGCATTCCGTTTCATGAAAATGGCGAGCGTCTGATAGTTCGTCCTGAAGATGCAAGGGGTTGCGCTGTGCTCTTTGAGAAGGAAGGGGCGAGCCGTTTCTGAGATGGTAACATCCTCTAATCCTGGAGGCAATTAAAGGATAAATCCATTTTTACTCGATTTGAATGAAATGGAAGAGGAAAAATCTCCGATTTTTCCTCTTCCATTTCATTCAAATCGAGTAAAAATGGATTTATCCTTTTGCAGGAGAATTCGAGATGGCTCATACTGGTTTGTCTGGCTGGCAATGCTGATCAAGACGGATGGCGGGACCTGTTTCTGGTTTCTGTACGCAATGGCTCTTGATTTTTGAGCCAGGCACTACTCCAGAGCAACGGGGTCGTCAGCACTATCCCATAGAGATCGCATTTCCGCGCTATGAGCCAGCAGTTCGGTCAGCGTGCCCTGAGCTTCGACGTGTCCCTCCTTCAACACGATGATGTGATCGGCGCGGCGCAGGGCTGCGCGTCGGTGCGAGACGGCCAGGCATGTCACTGCACTATTTGTATCGCTGGCGAACAGACGCTCCCACAACTCGCGCTCAGTCTCGACATCCAGAGCGCTAGAGAGATCGTCGATCACCAGTAACTCGGCAGCGCGCACCAGCATACGCGCCGCTGCCGTGCGCTGCACCTGCCCACCCGAGAGTTTGATGCCACGGGTACCCACTGGCGTCGCTAATCCTGCTTCAAGCTCCTGCACATCGTGCTCCAGGATGGCACCTTGCACGGCAGCCGTCAGGGCTTGCTGGTCGTCGGGCAGACCCAGCAGGATATTCTGTTTGAGCGTCTCGCTGAACAGACGTGGCACCTGTGCCGTGTATGCTGCACGAGGTGGTACAAGGAAGGATGCCGCGTCTTCTACGGTCTGACCGTTCCAGCGGATCTCGCCTGTCTCCTGTGGCAGCAAGCCCAGGAGTGTTTGCAAGAGTGTTGTCTTGCCCGCCCCGACGCGCCCTGTCACTACCGTCAGAGTGCCACGTGGCAGGCTCAGGTCTACCGCATCAATACCGCGCCCCGACTCCGGGTGGTGATAGGCCAGTCCGCGCGCTTCCATGAGGATCAAACGATCTGTCGTACTCCGCGTGGGAGGCGGGACGGAGGGCAGAGGCCCGCGCAGATGCAACGGAGTGTGCTCTACCAGTGTGGATGGTGTGGCATGACCCAACAGGGTCCCCATACGCTTGAAAGCTACCCCGGTCTGTCGATAGTGGGCCAGGAACTGACCGAGCCCGGTAGTAAAGTCGGCGATGAAGCCCATATACGAGACGAACAGAGCGAAGTCGCCCACCGTCAGATTGCCGGTAAGCAGGTTATTAGCGGCCAGCAACATGATCAGACCAACGCCAATGCTCACCGCGTTGGCTGTAATGGCGTCCAGAGTTTGCGTTGCCAGACGATCAGTGAGCATTGCTGCCCGGCGCTGGTCGTTCAGCTGTCGGAAGCGCGTCACTGCTCGCTCTTCGGCACCCGCAGCCTGTATCGTCTGCACCGCCGTCAGGATATCGCCAATGGCCCCTGTAACCTGGCTGGTGGCCTGGGAACTGGCGGCACGGTAGCGACCCAACGCATTGCTCGCACGCCGTGCCACGACCGTCACGATTACAAGAGGCAGGATGGTGATCAAGGTCATGCGAGCATCGATATGCAGGAGCACGAGGAAAGCGCCCACGGCAAGCAGGCCCTGGCCCGTAATCTCGTCGCTCCAATCGACGGCGTCTTCAGCCTGATAGGCATCGTCGCGAAAACGGCTGATGGTCTCACCGATGGAAAAGGGCAGGGCCAGGGCTCCTGGACGCTTCAGAATGTGTCGCAGCAGGTTGCGACGCAGCAGACTGCTCATCGTGAAGCGCATGTGGATTTCAACAAACCCTGCTGTGAGCCATAAAGCTACACGAGTCACCGCAAGCACCACCAGCAGCGTAATCAGCCCGTTGGTGCCTGAAGGCATGCGTGCCTGACCCGTGAGCGTATCAAAGAAGGCGCGAGCGATCAGTCCCACTAGAAGCCCCGTCGCCATATATGTACTCCATAGGGCGGCATGGAGCAGGTAGAGCCAGAGCTTATAGCGGACCATTTGGAGCAGGTAGCGCCAGGTTGGAAACTGTTTCATAGTGTGACCTCCTCAGCGGCGACTCGCAGCAACTCGGCAAAGCGCGAGGTGGGGTCGGCAGCGAGGGCAAGACGCGAGCCATATTCGCGCACCTGCCCATCTTCCAGGACAAGGATATCGTCGGCATAAGCAATAGTTGCCAGCCTGTGGGCTACGATGATACCAGTACGACCTTCGAGCAGCCGGCCCAGCGCCGTATGCACCAACCGATCTGTGGCCGGGTCCAGGCGAGAGGAAGCCTCGTCCAGGATGACCAGATCGGGATTGCGCAACAAGATGCGTGCACAGGCCAGCACCTGGGCCTGACCAGCAGAGAGTCCAGCTCCTCCAGGCAAGAGTTGCGTATCCAGCCCATGCGGCAGTTCTCGTAGCCAGCTGGTTAGACCCAGGGTGTTCAACACGGCGCTAATCCGCTCTTCTGGCACGCTGTCGTCGAAGAGGGTCAGATTGTCGCGTACGCTAGCATGCAAGATGTGTACCTCTTGAGTGACCAGGCCGATGCGCGCACGCAGCGCAGAGAGGCGAGCCGTACGCAGATCCACGCCTCCCAGGCGCACAATGCCCGTCTGGGGATCGTAGAAGCGCAAGAGGAGACGTGTCAGCGTTGTCTTGCCGCTACCCGTGCGTCCTATCACACCCAGCACACGGCCCGGTGCCAGCGATATGCTCACATCGCGCAGTACTGGTGCATCTTCAGTATAGCCAAATGAGACGCCGTCCAGCTCCACCGACAGCGGACCCGATGGCAGAGCGATATCAGGACCATCGACCACGCGTGGGACTGTGCTTAGCAGCGATTCAATACGAGCTATGCTGGCATCTGCCTGCTGGAGATCCTGTACTTCGTTGCGGATCTGCTCGGTCGGCTGGCGGAGCATCTCAGTACACTGAAAGATCAGGTAGACCGTGCCGATGGTCAGCGCACCCTCTCTGAATAGCATGGCACTCAAGGCAAAAGCGACAGCTATGCCCAGAGCAAACAGACCCTGACTGGTGGCGCCCATACCATAGCCCCACATCTGTGCCTTGCGTGTTGCGGCCAGCCATGATCGCATCTTCTCAGCGCAGCGGCGTAGCACAAACGCGCCTGCTCCGCTAGACCGGATATCCTGTAAGCCGGTCAGGTACTCACCCAGGAAGCCATAGAAATCGGCGTTAGCCTGGCGATCCGCCGTCCACGAAGGAGTGGCGATAGCGCGGATACGCAGCACGGCAACCAGGGCTACTACCACAAAGACGCTCATGCTTGAACCGACGCGCCAGTCTACGTGATAGAGCAGCCCAAGCACACCGATCAGTAAGATGCCGTTGCCGAGTACATAGACCACAAAGCGTGAGAAGAAACGGGCCAGAGTGCCCACGTCGCCGTCCACCCGCTCGATCAACTCGCCCGGCGTATGGGCAGTATGAAACGTAGCATCCAGTCGTAGCAGGTGAGTGACAAGGTCGGCGCGCAACGTGTTTGTGGCAGCCCAGCTCACATTTTCTGCCACATAGGTTTCGGCGACAGTCAAGCCCTGTCCTGCCAGAGCAAGCCCCATAGTGAGCAGTGCCAGCACAATCAGGTCGTGCAGATTCCCGCCAGAGGTGGCCTGATCGATGAAGCGGCTTGCCACCAGCGGTGTGATCACCTGCACGCAGATGGTGGCACATAGAATCAACGCCAGCAGGCTCATCCACAGCCAATGGGGACGCAGATAATGAGCCAGCAATCGCCAGTAGCGCTTCAGTGCCTGCAAAGGGCGTATGGAAAACTCCGCCATAAAGGTTATTTTTTCCTTCTTGTAAGAAACAGCAAAACATGAATATGTATAAGTGTGAATAGAGGATAGCCCACAAAGAGGTGCGGCTATGTGAGGTGGGAAGCGGTGATGCTTAACGAGAGATTTGTTGCTGCATACAATGAGCAGGCAAACAAAAATAGCCAGTGTGGCTAAGTGGGCTGTTTGTGAAGGATGAACAAGGAAATCTACAGATGAGAGAAGTGCCTCTCTGTAGAGTAGCTAAGGTAGGGTACGACTGATCGTACTGCCAGGAGCGAAATCATAGCGATAATCCGCCTGAAAACGATCTTGCCTGGGATTATTTAGTATTGTTCACACAGCTCACTTCGTTTGCAACACCTGGGTAGTGGCTGCAGGCATGATAATTTGTACCTCCTGAAACAAGCTAGATGAATAATAACCCATACATGCCCGAAAGTCAAGTCTGATAAGGGCAAAACAGGGCTATTTAATGTTCGTTGAGGTGAGCCTGGAAAAAGTGGCGTCGCCACTTTTTCCAGGCTCACCTCAACGAACATTAAATAGCCCTGAAGTCAAAAGTTGATACATTAATGATATATCCTCGATAATTCTTCGCACGAAATTGCCTTTACACTATCTTATACGTGTGGATAAACACGTGTATCCACGTTAGCTTTACAAAACAAAGGATAGAGCTTGCCCTCGTCCTTGAGTGGTATAGCAGGGGCCGAGTCGAACTCGCCTCTTGCCATACAGCATAATCCCAGACGCGAAAGGAACGAATAATGGCACAATCATTTACCAGAAAATGTCCTCACTGCGGGACCTCAGTTCCCAATGGGCCAAAATATTGTCACCAGTGCGGCTCGCTAATTGAGGCGGGTGCGAGCGCGCCTACTGTTTTGAGCACAACGCTCTCTTCATCTCAGATGCCATCGGTACCGGTCGATCCCTACCTGACTCCGACTGAGCGAGCTCCTTATTCTGCACCGACAGAGAAGGCACCCCCTCGGCTCGATCCTTATTCCGCCTCAACTGAAGTGGCACCTCCTCGGGTCGATCCTTATTCTGCCCCAACTGAGGTGGCACCTCCTCGGCCTGGAGTTTCTCAACAGTCGGTATCCAACTTTGCACTTCCTCTGGCAGCTGCCTATCTGTTGTCTCAGAACAGAAGGGCAGGTCGTGGGCTGAGAAGGGCGGGATGTGGTCTGGGCATTGCGGCAGTCCTGATACCCATTCTTTTGTCTGCTGTAGGTTACTTCCTTTTGCACGTGACCGTTTCTCACAGCACCAGTACGGGGAGTAGTAATCTTGATGCCACACCTACCCAATCTCCGATTATTACCACACCCCTTAACGAGACTGTTACCTACTCCAGCGTCATCATTACCCTGGTCAGTGCTCAGCAGTCTAACCGTTTTGTTGGCGACAACAGTACCTCCTCGGCAGGAGCTTTGAGGCTCAATATGCACGAAAGCCAGAGTGCTCCTCTGGATACAGGTGGAGGTACGACCGATCCTTACTATGGCTACGATAAGACTTTTAATCTGATCTTACCGGGTGGCAAGGCTATAGCGTCTGATAGTACCAAAATCGTGAGCGGCCCCACCGGGAAGGCATCACAAGACAACTGGTTGGATTTCTCTGTTTCTACAGCGATCAAAGTGAATCAGTTGACTTTGCGCATTGGCAACAATAACGAGGCTCAGATGGATGTTCCTCTTGCCGCCAATGCCAACCTGAGCGTCTATCAGCCACTGGTAGTTCATCTCACGACTCGTGTGCCGTATGGGAATACGTTCTGGACTCTCACGACGGCCTCGAAGCAATGGAGTGATGGCGGCAAACAGGCAGGCAGCGGGCAGCGCTTTATCGTGCTGGCGGTTAGCGTTGATAATCCTTCT
>Ga0070739_10008589_pt1 | contig 10412 bp, 8 predicted proteins | sample Coa_R1_7_FD_66445 | JGI IMG/M metagenome (GOLD analysis project Ga0070739, IMG submission 66445) | Surface soil microbial communities from Centralia Pennsylvania, which are recovering from an underground coalmine fire - Coalmine... | ecosystem: Environmental > Terrestrial > Soil > Unclassified ...
AGCACGGCGTCGCCGCCGATCGCCTTGCCGAGGCATAGCGGCAATCGGAAGCTGGTCTCCGCATAATCGCGCGATGCCAGGAGTTCGCGCAAATACACGCGTTCTCGCGTCGGATTGGGCAGCTCGATACCGATCGCGTTGCGACCGGAGACCACGGCGACACGGGCGGACAGCGCGCTCATGGATCGCGCGATGTCGTCGGCGAGGCTGATGACACGCGACGATTTGATCCCAGGCGCGGGTTCGAGTTCGTACAGTGTGACCACAGGACCGGGTCGGGCGTTGATAATTTCGCCGCGCACACCGAAGTCGGCGAGCACGCCTTCGAGCGCGGCGGCATTTTCGCGGATGATGTCCGCGCTCAGCGTCGTTCGCTCGCTCGCCCGCGGCGCCGCCAACAGATTGAGCGAAGGCAGTGCATAGCCGTCCGTCGATCGGCGCGGCCGCGGTGGTCGCGCCTTGCGCGCTGCACGCGGTGCCGCGTCTTCGGTCGCGTCATCCTCCTGTTCGCTTTCGGCGTCGTGATCTCGCGCCTGGTCCAAGCGCGGTTCGACACGCTGGCGTGCTATCGCGGCGCCATGGCCCTCGCTGGCCGATTTGCGGCGCAACAAACGCATAAGCCGGGCGCGGAAGCTCAATAGCGCGTGGGTAAGGCGGCCGAGCGAGATCATGATGCCGTCGCCGCCATCGGCCTCATCCTCGTCCGCGGGTTCCTCCGGTTCCTCTTCGATTTCGTCCGCTTCCTCATCGAATGCCTTGCGCCAGACGAGGCCCGCAGCGGCCGCAAAGGCAAGAAGCGCGACCGTGCCAAGCACCGCCGCGGCCGCCATGCGATGCGTCTCCATCGCTGTGATCCCGAGCAGTTTCATCGGCAGCCGCAGCACCGCGTCCCCAACGACGCCGCCGAGCCCACAGGGCAACGGCCAATGAGCACCGCGCGGCAGGCAGGAGGCAAAGGCCGCCGCGAACACCGCGCCGACGAGCCAATTTATGAGGCGCAGGCGGTGGCGACTTACCGGCCGGTGCCCGAGCAGCCGATAGCCCCACACCGCCATGGGCAGCAGCAGCGCCAGGGAGCCGAGTCCCAGCAACTGCATCATCAGGTCGGCAAAGATCGCGCCCGGCACCCCGAGCAGATTATGCACCGGCGCGTCGGTGGCGTGACTGAGCGAGGGATCGCGCACCGACCATGTGGCGAGGGCGAGCGCAGCGCCGGTGGCGAGACTGATTAGCGCAATCCCACCGAGCTCACGCAGCCGCCGTCGCAGCATGGCGCCCAGATGGCCGGAAACAAAGGCCACGCCATCAAGACTGCGATCGATCATCGACATGGCGCAACTCGCCTTCTGGTCAATGCGATCATGCACTGGGACGGGAGCCGGTATCTGCGTTGCGACATCATGGGCTAGCCAAGCACGCCGACGAGGCGGTGCAGCGCCTCGGCGGTTGTGTCGTTGTTCTGCACCATGGCGACCCGCACGTAATCGGCGCCTGGATTGCTGCCGTCGGGTTGCTCGCGCGCCAGGTAGCGTCCCGGTACCACGCGCAAACCGGCTTCGCGCCAGAGCTTGAGGGCCGCGGTTTCGCTGCCGCCATGCGCCGAAACATCGAGCCAAAGGAAAAATCCGCCTGCCGGCCGTCGATAGCCGTAGCGGTCGCCAATGATTTGATCGGCAAGGTCGAACTTCTCGCGATACAGACGGCGGTTTTGTTCCACGTGGGACTCGTCGCCGTATGCTGCGATGGCAACGTGCTGCATCGGTGTCGGTACCTGCGGGGCAGCGACGTTGCGCAATTCCAGATAGCTTGCGAGAAATCTGCGGTCGCCGGCTGCAAAGCCGATTCGCAAGCCGGGCAAGTTCGAGCGCTTTGAAAGAGAATGGAATACGACGACATTGGCGAAATCGGCGCCGGCGGCCTCGAGCATCCCTGGAGGCGCTGTCCTACTGTAGATTTCGCAATAGCATTCATCGGCAAGCAGCAAGAATCCGAATTGCTGCGCCAATCCAGTCAGCCGGGACAGGTAGGCGCTGTCGGCGACTGCACCTTGCGGATTCGACGGGGAGGCCAAATAGAGCGCTACCGTGCGCGCCAGCAGGTCTTCGCTCAAAGCGTCGAGATCGGGCAGAAAGCCCGAGGCCGTCGTCGCCGGCAAATAGACGGGCTCGCAATCAGCCGCCAGCGCTCCGGCCGCATACGCAGCGTAGAACGGGTTTGGAATGAGGATAGCGGGACGGCCGATGCGCGGCGTTACCCAATGTTTCGCGGCCAGAGCGGCGAGAAAAAGCCCTTCCCGTGTGCCATTGAGGGCCAGGACCTCGGTCGCTGGGTCGACCGGCCGCGCCAGCCGATAGCGGCGATTCAGCCATTTGGCGACCGCAACGGCGAATGCGTCGAGGCCTTTATTCATCGGGTAACGCCCGAATTCCTCGACGTGTTCGGCAATGATCTTGCCGACAAACGGCGGGATCGGATGCTGCGGTTCTCCGACGGCCAAGCTGATCGCCGGCTTGCCGGGCGGCATGTCGCCAAGCAACTCGCGCAATCGGACAAACGGCGAGCGCGAATCGGGCAGGCGACCGGGCAAGGGGGGAGACTGGCGGGTCATCCTGTACATCATGAACAGCGGGTCCGCCCGCCGCATCAGCGACTGAATAACATAGGAGCGGCGAGGTTAAGACCCGTTTAACCATCCGGTCGACGGGCGATCCGACGGCCAGCCTTCAGGCGCGACAATCGGCCATTGGCCGACGGGAGCAAGACCGCCCCCGCTCCAGCCTTACTGCAGCGCTTCGCCGTGCTGCGTCACATCAAGACCTTCGATCTCGCTTTGTTTGTCGACGCGCAGGGGTACGAAAGCACCCACGATTTTGAGCAGGACAAACGTGGCGACGCCGGACCAGAGCGCTGTGACGACAATGCCGTAAATCTGAACGAGCACCTGCATGGGATGGCCGTCCAGCAGTCCGGCCGTTCCGCCGATGGCCGGGCTCGCGAATATCCCGACCAAGAACGTCCCGGTGAAGCCGCCCACGCCGTGCACGCCGAACACGTCCAGTGAATCGTCGTAACCGCAAGCGAGCTTGAGCCACGTGCAGCTCCAGAAGCAGATCAGGCCGGCTGCGATGCCGATGACGATTCCATGCCACGGCAGGACAAATCCCGAAGCTGGAGTAATGGTGCCGAGACCTGCCACCGCGCCCGAAATCATGCCGAGCACGGAAGGCTTGCCGCGCGTCCACCATTCCAGCGCCATCCATGTCACAGCGCCAGCCGATGCGGCAAGGTGGGTGGCTACGATTGCGAAAACCGCACGCGAGTCGGCTCCGAGCGCCGAGCCGCCATTGAATCCGAACCAGCCGACCCACAACATGCCGGTGCCGATTACCGCCAGCGAAAGGTCGAATGGCGCGAAATTATCGCTCCCGTAGCCGTGCCGTGCACCAATGACGTAGGCCGCGATGAGGCCGGCGATGCCGGCGTTGAGATGCACAACGGTACCACCGGCGAAATCGAGGAGGCCGGCGCGGGCAAGAAAACCGCCGCCCCAGACCCAATGCGCGATCGGAACGTATACAACGATGAGCCACAGTGCCGCGAATGAGATGAAAGCGGAGAATCGCATACGATCCGCTACCGAACCGGCGACCAGCGCCACCGTGATTACGGCAAAGGTCATCTGGTACATCATGAACAGCGCTTCGGGGATCGATTTAGCGAATGGGCTGGTCGAGTTCATGTCGATGCCGACCAGCAGCAGGCGATGCAGCGATCCGATGATCGGTGCATCGCCGGAGAAAGCGAGGGAATAGCCAATCACCATCCACAGCAAGGAGCCTAGCGCAGTCACGCCGAACGTCTGCGCCATGGTGGCAAGGACGTTTTTCTTGCGTACCATCCCTGCATAAAACAGCGCGAGACCGGGAATGGACATCATGAGGACCAGCGCCGTGGCCGCGATCATCCACGCGGTATCCGCCGGATCGATCTTCGCGCCGATTTGGGATTCCGGCTGAGCCAAAGCCGGCATGGCAAATAACAATGTGGCTGCGCCCGTTATTGTAACGGCGCGCGCAAGCGGTGCGACCCTCATGAGCTTCCCCCCGGAGAATTGGGCTAGAGTGCGTCGGCGTCGGTTTCGCCGGTGCGGATGCGAAGCGCCTGCTCGATCGGCATGACAAAGACTTTGCCGTCGCCGATCTGGCCGGTCTTGGCGGCACTGCCGATAGCTTCCACCACCTTATCGGCGTCTTCGCTCGTGACTGCGACCTCGATGCGCAACTTCGGCAGGAAGTTCACGGCATATTCGGCGCCGCGATAGATCTCGGTATGACCTTTTTGCCGGCCATATCCCTTTACCTCAGTGATTGTCATGCCGTGCACGCCGATGGCCAGCAGAGCGTCGCGCACTTCTTCGAGCTTGAATGGTTTGACGATGGCTACGACGAGCTTCATGGAGCGATCCCCCGAATTCGCGGCCGCGCGAGATGCCCAGATTATCGGCATCTTGTCCAGGAATTAAGCGCTTTGTGCTGCGCTTTTATTGTGCCCGGCGCTGCCGCAACAGGCCTTCCTGAGCCACCGAGGCGATCAAAGTGCCGTCGCGAGCGAAGATCAAACCGCGCGAAAAACCGCGCGACCCGGCGAGGTTGGGGCTGTCCTGCGCGTAGAGCAGCCACTCGTCGGCGCGGAAGGGACGATGAAACCACAGCGCATGATCGAGGCTTGCGGCCATGATGTCTTCGCTGAACACACTCTTGCCGTGCGGAATCAGGGCCGCGTCGAGCAGCATCATGTCCGAGGCATACGCCAACACGCATTGATGGATCGCTGGCTCGTCGGGCAGCCTACCGGTGGCGCGGATCCAAACATTGAAGCGGCCATCGTCGTTCTTCTCGCCCAGATAACGGCTGTACTCCACCGGCCGCAGTTCGATCGGCCGTTCTCGTTCGTAGTAGCGGCGCACCGGCTCGGGCATGCGCGGCATCACGGTCTTTCGGATTTCGACTTCGTCGGGCAGGGCATCGGGCTGCGGCACGTCGGGCATGCGGAACTGGTGCGACAAACCTTGCTCTTGGACGTGGAAGGAAACCGACATCGAAAAGATGGCATGGCCGTGCTGAATCGCCTTCACATTGCGCGTCGTAAAGCTCCGGCCGTCGCGGATGCGATCGACCTCATAAATGATCGGGACTTTGGGATCGCCACCCAGAAGGAAATACGCGTGCAGCGAATGCGGTGGCCGCAGCGCTACGTCTTCGACGGTCCGGCAGGCCGCGACCAATGCCTGGCCGATTACCTGGCCCCCGAATACACGCTGCCAGCGCGATTGCGGCGACCGACCGCGAAACAGGTTCAATTCCAACGGTTCGAGATCGAGTATCTCGATGACCTCTTGGATGGCGGAGGTCATGGCTTCTCCCTTTCTCGCGGGCGGGGAATGTCCACCTGAGTTCGCCGATCTTTCGGCGCGCCGACAATATGCCGCGCGCCGTCTCGCGGCACCCTCGGCGCGTTCTCTTGCATACGGGATCGGCCGCGGGGTCAAGCCCAAGCCGTCCGCCTCGTGCTAAGATGGCGCCATGGTGCGTAGCGATGTCGACGTATTGATCGCGGGGGGCGGCTTTGCGGGCCTGACGCTAGCCACAGCGTTGCGGCAGGCGCTCGGCCCGGGATTCGCGGTTGCGGTCGCCGATCCGGCGCTCGGAGCCAATCACACTGCCGACGAGCGGGCTTCGGCCATTGTGGCAGCCGCCAGGCGGCTATTCGACACGATCGGCGTTTGGCAGCGCGTTGAGGCGGAGGCACAGCCGATCCTCGACATGGTCGTCACCGACAGCAAACTGACTGACGCGGTGCGGCCTGTGTTTCTGACGTTCGCCGGCGAAATCGAGCCTGGCGAGCCCTTCGCCCATATGGTCGAGAACCGTCTGCTGGTGGACGCGCTTGCCGCAAAAGCCGCAGAGCTTGGCGTCGATCTTCGGGCGGCGGCTGTCAGTCTTCAGGGTAGCTCTTCGCCACGCGTGGACGACGGCGGCGTTCAGGCCTGCTTGAGCGACGGCGATGTGTTGAGCGCGCGTCTTCTCGTCGCCGCTGACGGCGCCCGCTCGGCGATCCGGAGCGCGTCCGGCATTACCACATACGGTTGGGAGTATGAGCAGGCGGCGATTGTCACCACTGTCGCGCACGAACGCGACCATCATGGCCGCGCCGAGGAGCATTTTCTGCCGGCCGGACCCTTTGCCGTCCTGCCGCTCAAGGGCCGCCGCTCGTCCATTGTCTGGACCGAAACAAAATCCGAGGCGGAACGCATCATGGCGTTACCGGATTCGGCGTTTCACGCCGAGCTCGAGGGGCGCTTCAAGCTGCATCTCGGCTTTCTCAATGTGGTCGGTAGGCGGCGCTGTCATCCGGTCGGGTTCTTTGTTGCGCGCGCATTCATTGCCGATCGCATCGCGCTTGTCGGCGATGCCGCTCATGTCATTCATCCGATCGCCGGGCAAGGCCTCAATATGGGTCTAAAGGACGTCGCAGCGCTGGCCGAAGTGGTGGTTGATGCCGTGCGGCTCGGCCTCGATCCGGGCTTGGAAAGCGTCTTGGAGCGCTACCAGCGCTGGCGCCGGTTCGATACCATGGCCATGGGCGTCGCTACGGACGGCCTGAACCGGCTTTTTTCCAATCGCTCCGATGTGCTGCGCTCGGTCCGCGATATCGGACTTGGCTTGGTCGACCGGATTCCAAACCTCAAGCATTTGTTTATTCGAGAGGCGGCCGGGCTCGTCGGCGAACTGCCGAAACTCTTGCGTGGCGAGGTGCTATAGTTGTCGATCGCATCCGACCATCACACACTGACAGCATGCCGTTCGATCATATCGCTGTTATCGGCGGCGGCGCCTGGGGCACCGCTCTGGCCTTGACGTGCGCGCGAGCGGGCCGGCGGGTCTCGCTGTGGGAGCACGATGCGGCCAACGCTGCCCGGCTTGCCAGTGCGCGCGAGAGCCTGTTTCTGCCGGGCGTAACTCTCGATGCCAGGATCGCGGTCGTGAGCGACCTCGCCGAGGCGGCGCGCGCCGATGCGCTGCTTCTTGTCGTCCCTGCGCAAGCGGCGCGCGCAGCCGCAACGCGACTTGCGCCGCATCTCGCATCAAGAGCCCCGGTCGTTGTTTGCGCCAAAGGCATTGAACAAGGCACCGGAAAGTTCATGACCGAGGTCATCGCCGAATGCGCGCCGCACGCCACGCCCGCCGTTCTGTCCGGTCCAAGTTTCGCCCGCGACGTCGCGCGTGGCATGCCGACGGCCGTTACGCTGGCCGCAGGGGACGAAACGTTTGCGGCGGCGCTCGCCCAAGCGATCGGCTCGGCAACCTTCCGACCCTATCATTCAACCGATATTCGTGGGGTTGAGATTGGTGGTGCGGCCAAGAACGTGCTGGCGATCGCGGCCGGGGTGGTCACCGGCCGCGGTCTCGGTCACAGCGCGGCGGCGGCGTTGACCACGCGCGGCTTCGCTGAACTGGTCCGCTTCGGCAGGGCATACGGCGCGCGGCCGGAAACTTTGATGGGGCTATCTGGCCTAGGCGATCTGATCTTGACCTGCACCAGCCCGCAATCGCGCAATTTTCGCTTTGGCGTCGACCTCGGCCGTGGCGAAAAGCCGGAGGTGATTCACCAGACAACCGGCTTGGCCGAAGGCACTTTTACCGCATCAATCTTGGCGGACATGGCACGACGCCGGAACGTCGATATGCCGATCTCGGCAGCCGTGGTGGCGCTGCTCGAACAAAAGTTGAGCGTCGATGCGGCCATTGAATCGCTGCTGGCACGGCCGTTGCGGGCGGAGGGATGACCATGGCGTATTGGCTATTGAAAACCGAGCCGGAAGAATTTTCCTGGGACGATCAGGTGAAACGGGGCGCCAAGGGCGAGCCGTGGAGCGGTGTCCGCAATTTCACGGCGCGTCGCCATCTGAAAGAGATGAAGAATGGCGACCACTTCTTTTTTTATCACACCGGAAATGAGAAACGGATCGTAGGAATCGGCGAAGTCATTCAGGAGGCCTATCGTGATCCTACCGCTAAGGACGGCGAACCGTGGCTCGCGGTGACCACGCGCGCGATCGAACCTCTGCCGAAGCCCGTGACACTCATGGCGATCAAGGCCGAACCGAAGCTCAAAGGCATGGCCTTGGTCAAATACAGCCGGCTGTCTGTACAGCCGGTGACGGCCGAAGAGTGGAAGATCGTTTGCAAGATGGGCGGAGCGCAAGGACGTTGAGCAATGTCGGTCGCGCGTAACACGCTTACCCTGTGGCAACGCGCTCCGGCCGGCAAGCCTTAGGCGGCCTTCTGTGCCTGCGCGGTAATCTTCGCTAATATTCCAGCGCGTCGCGCATCGGACCGACAGGCGCGCAAGGTGTCGGCAAACCGTTCCAGCACGCCCTCCTCGAACGCATTCACGACCGTTTCATGCACGTAGCTTTTGCGGCAGATCGCCGGCGTGTTGCCGAGTTCGGCGGCAGCTTTGCGAATGGCATCGAGTACTTGGCGGCGTCGCGCGGTTTGGCTCGTCGCCGGCTCGGCCGCGGCCAGCGATTCGAGCACCGAAACGGACGCCAGGAGAGTGCGAAAGTCCTTCAACGAAATATCGACCTGAGCGATCTCGCGCAAAAACCGGTTGACGTCCTGAGCACTTGTCGCCCGGATGTCGCCGGTGTCGGCGCGATACTGGAACAAGCGCCGCCCCGGTAAGCTGTGCAGGACGCCGAGAGCGGCCGCAAGCTTCGGCGCGTGAAATTCCTTCTCGATCTGCTTGCCGCCTTTGGCGCGGAATCGCAACTTTACGGTCTCGCCATAGGCGGCGACGTTCGACTTCAAGAGCGTTGCGGCGCCACGCGTACCGCGCAGTCGGGCATATTGCTCGCCGCCGGGGCGGATTGCACTGCTGGCGACGAGCTCGATAATTGCAGAAAGCGCGAACATCCGCGTCGGTTCGCCGGTGGCGAGATGCTGCCCGATACTGCGCCGAATGCGCGGCAGAGCTTCGGCAAGCCGTGCGAGGCGCTGGGCCTTGCGTGTTTCGCGCACGCGCTGCCACTCGGGATGATAGCGATACTGCAGGCGGCCGGCTGCGTCGCGGCCGATTGCCTGGATGTGGGCGGTCGGGTCCGAGGCATAAAGCACGTCCTGATAGGCCGGCGGAACGGCGAGCGCGGCGAGTCGTTTCGCTTCGCGCGCCGAGAGCATGTGTCCATCCGCAGACACGTAACTAAAGCCGCGCCCGCGGCGGCGGCGGCGAATGGTGAGAGCCTCTGTCGTGATGTAGGTCAGTCCGAGGCGGCGAATGAGCTTCATCGTGGACGGCGCCAGGCGGGGATGATCTCGCGCCGTCGTGTCCGTTTGTTCTGAAAACTGCTCCTGGATCGACATAAGGACCTGACCGGGTTCGCTACGGCAATCGCCGCGGTACAGCTTTGTTCCCGTAGCCGTGCGTCCTGCCCAGGAACTGGCACGCACGGATATCCGCATGGCGGCCAGCGGGCCCGCTACATTCTGTGATCTTGTCGCTTATCGGGCGACCGGCGCATAATGCCCGACGAAACGCCTGCAGTTGGCCCGCATGGCTCACGTGCGCCTGGAGGACGGCATGTCGGATAAGATTTATGAGATTCCCGCCGAATGGACGAAGCGCGCTTTCATCGACGACGCACAATACCAGAGAATGTACGAGCAATCGCTGTCGGATCCCAACGCCTTCTGGGCCGAGCAGGCGAAGCGCATTCATTGGACCAAACCCTTTACGAAGGTCAAAAACGCCTCGTTTGATCGGAATAATGTTTCGATCAAATGGTTCGAGGACGGCACGACCAATGTCGCCTACAATTGCATCGATCGGCATTTGCACACTCGCGCCGATCAGACCGCTATCATCTGGGAAGGCGATGATCCGAAGGAAAGCAAGCACATCACTTACAGACAGCTGCACGATGAAGTCTGCCGTTTTGCCAACATTCTGCGCAACCGTAACGTCAAAAAGGGTGATCGCGTCACCATCTACATGCCGATGATTCCCGAGGCTGCCTACGCGATGCTCGCCTGCGCGCGGATTGGGGCGATTCATTCCGTAGTTTTCGGGGGCTTCTCGCCGGATTCGCTTGCCGGCCGCATCGCCGATTGCAAATCGAACATCGTCATCACTGCCGACGAGGGAATCCGCGGCGGCCGCAAAGTTCCGCTCAAGGCCAACACGGATAGCGCCATCGCGAAAGTCGGTGGTGTCGATTACGTGATCGTGGTCAGGCGCACGGGCGCGGCGGTGGACATGGATCCGGTTCGCGACGTCTGGTACCACCAGGCGGCCGAGGTGGTGACGGCGGACTGCCCCTGTGCGGAAATGGGCGCGGAAGACCCGCTGTT
>Ga0070739_10008590_pt1 | contig 10410 bp, 3 predicted proteins | sample Coa_R1_7_FD_66445 | JGI IMG/M metagenome (GOLD analysis project Ga0070739, IMG submission 66445) | Surface soil microbial communities from Centralia Pennsylvania, which are recovering from an underground coalmine fire - Coalmine... | ecosystem: Environmental > Terrestrial > Soil > Unclassified ...
CGTTGCGGGCAAGTTCTGGCTCGAGCGCATTGCTGGCGCCCTGGAACAACTGGCCAGTGCCATCGTCCACGCCGCTGTAGACGCCCTGGTCGTCACCGATCAAGAGCCGCGTCAGCCCCGTCGTCGGATCCTTTATGGCGAGCAGAGCGTGCTGGTCCGTGGTGCCATCGAGGATATCGGTGTAATAAGTCCAGGTCGCACCCAGACCGTTATTGTTGAACTGCGTGACACCGGTGAAGTGCTGCGTCGTAGGTACCAGGAATGGATTGGCCGGGTCACGCAGCAGGTCGAGGTAGGGTGCGGAAGGACCGAAGGGGCCGAAGTCGTTGAACTCCGAGTTGTACACGTTCATGCCCCAGGCGCCATCCGGGAGCGGGAGCTGCGGGTTGGTGCGATTAGGATCGGGCTTGATCGAGATACCGCCATTGGTCCAGTTGGCCTGGTTGGCCATCGTGCTCCCACCGTCGTTGCGGGTGTTGCTGTAGCCGGTGAGGTTATACGGATCGAGGACCGCCGTTGTGTCCACCCGGATCATGCCGCCCTGCTCGTAACGCCCGTCCGGAGCCAAGGCCAGAACGCTGCCGTAATCCTGGCCGCCGACGTAGACCACATGCGGGTTGTTGGGATCGACGGTCAGGCTGATGTCGTAGCTACCTTGAGTGCCTGTGACGTCGTACTGCGCGGCGGTGTTGCTATTGTCGGGTGTGAAAGTAGGAATGTTGGCAATCGTGAGCGTGTTGAGGCCAAGGGATACTCGCGTCCAGTTCGCCCCGAAATCCTTGGTCATGTACAAACCATTGAAGCTCCCATTCGGATTAGCCACCGCCGCATACAGCCAGCCCTCATAGAGCGTGTCCTCGAGTGGGTTGCCGGTCAGGGCAGGCACCGCCAGGACCGCGCGCCCGGTAAAGGTGCTCGGGCTGATGCCGTCATTGGCCACCGGAATCAGGCGGGAATCATACGGGTTTGAATCATCATCCCGACGAATCTGCACACCTTGCTGACCGGCGATCTGGTTCAGGATCGTGGCCGTGGAAGCACTGCTTGTGAAATAGATGCCAGGACCGCCGGCCGTGCTCGTAAAGTGGGCATAGAGAATCTGCGCATTGCCATTCGCATCCTTGCTGGCCGGAGCGAGAACGACATCATCGGCATTGCCCGCTTGAATGAGCTGCCAAGTTTGGCCGGTGTCCACGCTGCGCCAGACGCCGCCGCTGGTGCCGCCGAATTCACCGGAATTCGAGAACGCCGCATAGATCACCACCTGGCCATTCGGCAGCGGTGTGGGATCAACGACAACCTTGTAAGCCGAATCGCCGCTGAACTTGTGGTCGCGCGACGGCGAGCTCATGGGCAGGGCGTTGCCCTGGGAATCGAAGTTGTTGGTGCTGTCGAGAACCTGCCAGGTCTGGCCACCATCCATCGAGCGCAAGAGACCGACGCCGCCGGTGGTCGTATTGCCTTCGCCCGTGGCCGCGAAGATGATCGACTGCTTGGGATCGTTGTTGCGACCAAACACGGCAATGCTGCCGATGTTCAAGCTGGTCGTCGGACCAAAAGCCGTCAGAAGCTGCCAGGTGGGACCATTTGGACTGGTCGTGAGGAAGTCCGTGGTCTTCCAAACGCCGCCACTGGCACCCGCCGCGTATACCGTGTTGCCAGAGGGATCCGATGGATCCACCGCCAGGCTGCTGACCCGGCCCGAGTTCTGGCCATTGTTGCTACCAGGGGCCGGGTTCTCGGAGGCGGGGCCAACCTGTACCCATTCCTTGGTCGTCAGATTGTTGGTCGGATCCTGCACAAAGATGCGGAAGCCGACGGTGACCTGGTCCGCGACTGGTTCGCCCAGGCCGCTGCCGGGCACGATATGCGGTAAGGTGATGGACCACGAAGTCAGCGTACCGGTCGACTTGCCCGAGTTCGTAATGGACAGCTGCCACACGCCGTGTGTGCTCCTGTTGAGCAGGGCGCTGAGCGGCTGCTGCGGATCGTAGGGACCGGTGTCGAAAGGCGGTGTACCTAGCTGAATGGGCGTGGTGGCGAAGTCGGAGAAGGTCGTGCTGCTGAAGTTGGCGTGCGACGGGCTGCCGAAGCCACCCACGTTACTGAACAGCTGGATGACCGTGCCATCGGGGGCAATCAGCTGCGCCGACAGGTCGGGGTCGTTGGCATCCGTGATGCTCAACTGGGCCATGATCGGGTTGCTTTTGTTCTGCAGGATCTTGAAGGCGTCGGCCACGCTGATCGTCGAGGCCACCGTCTTGCCTGCCGGGATTGTCACCGACAGGTTGTTGAGCTGGTACGTGCTCGAAGCGTAAGACAGGCTGGTCGGATCGAACCCGTTCAGCGTATACAGGCCCGCGTTCTGATTGGTGTCCACCAAGTTGCCGGCGGTATCCTTCATCGTCGGGGCCAGGGTGATCGTGTACTGGCCGCTTAGCGTTTGCTTCGGGAAGCCGATCTGGAATGTATCCGTGGTGGTATCGCCGAGCTTGGCGTAGACAGGCGTGACGGTGAAGGGCCCCGTGATGGTGCCCAGCGGACCGGTCATCCGGAGGATCGCGGCGGGCGTGAACGAACCGGGCGCCATCTGACGGTCGAAACGGACGTTGATGGAACTCGCCGTGGTATTCATCACGACGTTGTCAATCGTCGTGGCCGCCTGGCCGGCCACATAGCTGCCGCTTGTCTGCGGGTTGGTGGTCTGCACACGGACATAGGGACCGGGGATGATGAGCGGCTCAGTCGCCGTATTGTATGGAATCTGGAAGGGCACCCCGTTGATCGGCTGCGGCATCGAGAATTGGTCGTAGTTCGTTTCGCCGGCCAAACCGTTGGCGTTCTGATCCATCGGGTTGGTGCTGACAGGCACTACGTTGACGCCATCCAATTCGGTATTGCCGAAGGTCGGCACCGCGCCGTTCACCGACCCCTTGCCCACGAACTCGAGCCGAGTGGTTGGGCCTGTAGCCTTCAAGGTGTAAACGTATTGCTGCCAACCGGTGGTCGTGAGGGTGGTGCCGTCCGCACTGACATTGGCCACCTGGCTACCATTCCACATGACAGCCATGTCGTTGGCGCTCTGTGGGGTACCCGGCGTGGGCGAGAACCAGAACGATACCTGGTAGGTCTGCCCGGCCACGGTCGGAATGTCCTGGTAAACGGACCGCAGGCCCGCTGCATCCCCCAGCTCCAACCACTGGTTTCCATCAGCGGCTGGACCGTAGGTGTTGTTCTGCACATCGAAGTTCGGGCCGGAAGCCAAGAACCAGCCCGGAATGGACGCGTATGTTTGCGACGTGCCCGGATCGTTGGCCGGTAGCTCGAAGCTGCCATTGACCGCCAGATTGGTCGAGTTGTTATCGTCAAAGCGGGCCGACCACACTCGGTCGCTAATCTGCGGACCAACCGTGTAGCTGTAGGTGCCCGGCGCGCTCTGTGGCGTCGCCAGCTGAATGAAAAAGGTGGTCGCCATCTGGCCGGACCAATCGGGATGGACCGGCAGGATGGCACTGACTGCCACCGGTGTGCCCGGTTGCGTGAGGGGTGTGGTCGGGCTGCGATAGAGCACGGTCACCTGGTCGGGCGTGAAGCTGGGAATGAACACCGGCCGGTCGAAGGTGACGCTGAAGCCGGTCAGCTCACGCCGACCATCGGCAGCGAACACCGGTGTGGGCTCGCCCGCATACGTCGAAGTCAGCGTAACCGGCCCTTCATCGCCAGCGATGATGCGTGGACCGGCGGCGTATGTGACATCCGCCGTCATGACCTCGGTGCCGGTGTAGTTCAGCGGGATGAAGTCCGGCGAGACGCTTGTGAGGTTGAAACTTTCGTTGATATTGCTGGTGAAGAAGTCGTAGACGTGGCCATCCCAGGCCACCAGGCCCTGACGGTCGCCGAACCCAAAACCGAGCGAGGGATTCGTCTGCGGCGCATTCCCTGGAATCGGCGCGATGACATCCGTAGCGCCGTTAATCATGTTGGTGGCGGTGCTGGCCTGGTTCAGAAAGACGGATTGATTGAACGTCTGGCCGCCGTCAATGCTGACCGTGAGGTAGTTGGCGCTGCGCATCTGGCTCGGATCCCAGCGCGTGTCATAGTAGCTGACGACCACGGCGCCGGTGGCTTGATCCACCGTCAACGAGGGCATCCACTGCGCGCGCAGGCCGCTGGAGAAGCCGTCGGTGGCGCTGCCGTCGTCGTTGACGGTAAGCGGGGCACTCCACGTCACGCCACCATCATCGGAGTACACCAGGAAGATGTCGGTATTCAGCGGCGCGGTGGTTTGATTCGGCTGCGGACCTTTGCCGACATAGGCCAGGTACATTCGACCGGCGTACGGGCTGTGGATGCCGAGCGTGTTGTCGACCGCAACGACGTAACCCGGGCTCGCGCCGGCCGTCCCGGCTGCGGGAAGCGCTGTCGGGTAAACGCTCGTGGTGGAGCCGTGCAGGGGTGTCCCCACGCCAGCGGTCGGCAATGGAACCGGGATGGGCGTGCCCACGCCGGTCGTGCTCATGTTACTGGTGAAGTCAATCGACCAGTTGTCCACGTAGTTATGTGGCGGCTGGGTGCCATTGTTGACGTTGTCGGTGATCTCCAGAGTCCAGGTGCCGTTGAGCTGCGCCTTGGTGGCTCCGAAATAATCGCTGAGGAACCCGCCTTCCGGAAGGTAATAGCCAATGTGCGCATCGCCACTGGGCTGGTTGGTGGCCGTTTGATCGCGGAGTGTTCGCACTGCGATCGTGGAATCGAAGGTAGTACCTACGGGGGTGATATAAGTGACTGGGAGGGGGCCAACCTTCGTGGTTTGTTCACCGAGATTCGCACCGGAATCAAGACCGATGCCCTTGTTCGTGGTACCATCCGGGTTGTCGTGGTTGAGTAGCAGTGGGATAGACGGCAGGCCACTCCCGCTGGGTGGCACCAGGGTCAGCCGAAGCTGGTCCATGGTCGTATCGACCAGGTTCACGGTGACGCTCACGTCGCTGAGCGTGGTGAAGTTTGGGTCGGTAATGTTGACGGGAATGCTGAAGGGCGTCATGACCGCCTTGCTGCCCCCAGGAGCCACTTGCGCGTCGACGATAGTACCGTTGGGGTCGTTTATACCCCAGCTCCTCGAGAAAGTATCGCCGACTCCAGCCGCACCAGTGGCCGAGCCACCATCCGGCAGGCTGCTGGAAACCATCAGCTGGCTGAAACTGCGATCGTTCCCCAGGCTCCAGGTTGGGGATTCTGGAAAGAAGATCGACAACTGGCCGCCGGGCGTCGTGATGTCGTTGTTGTGGAAGCCCAGGGCCGTGGTGCCCTGCGTGAACACCAGCTGCGGCGCGCTGGCTTGCGGGGAGCCGAACTCTCCCGACAAGCCGGTCACGTACTCCGGCGTGGTGAAGCTCCGGCCACCGTCATCGGAGGCCGCTACCATCACGCCGCTGATCTGCGGTGCCCCGCCGGCATTGATGAAACCTTGCTCGCTCTGCCAGTTAATGTTGAAAGCCACATAGAACGCCTTGGGCACCTCAATCCCGCTCGGGCCGATGTCGGGCCGCGACAGGAGGTTGGCCATCGTATCGGTCTGCTGCAGGGGCGGCAGGCCGGGCTGGACAGCCGTGGAATCCGGGTCGATGAACACCGGCGTGTTATCGTCGATCGCGATTACGGGGTTGTAGGCGATGTCCTGCCGCGATGGCCCGGTGGGTGCGCCGCGCCACGAATAGATCACGGAGTCGGTGATGGTCTGGACAGGAGCCGACCCGGAAAAGTTGTAACCTTCCAACACGAGCTTGCCGCTGCTGCCGTCCGTGCTGTGCTCGGACATCACCAGATAGGCATTGCCAAGCTTGTCCCAGGCAACATTGATACTGCTCATTTGAGCAAAGGGCGCCAGATCAAACTGGTCATTGCTGGGCGTTGCCGGGTCAAGCAGAGGAAAGAGCGGCGCCATGGTGAACCAGCTCTTGCCGCCATCGGTGGAGTAGTTCCCGTTGAGGACCATCTCCGGATCGATAGGGGCCGGCTGGGACATCACGCTGGTCGTGTGGAACTCCAGGATCTTCTGCGGATTCATCGGATCGACGGCCACGTTGGGGTACAACGAGGACAGGCCGGCTGAGCCGTCCACGATCCGCTGGTTGGTGACAGTGGCGGCCGGAATGACCGACAGGAGCGTGCGGTCTTCGAGCGTTTCCACCTTGGGCCGCGCCGTGTGACGACGGTGTGGCTTCTTGGTTTTCTTGTTGCCCCGGATTCCAAAGAAACGCGCGAAGGAGTTGAGCTTCATAAAGTGATGTTCCTTAGCACAACCGGCCTGGAAAGGGCGGCGCTGGCTGGGCCTTGCTTTGTGGCAAAGGCCAATGGGTCACAACCTGTCTCTACCCAGAGGCATCCCCGAACGAGAGAAGGTAGGCTTGAGGCCGGGCGAAAACCGGTAGGTCGGGCGACGGGCGGAATGGCAGTTTCGCAACAGCCGAGCACGACCAGGAAACAAAGGCCTCTCCCTGGTGGTTCACCCGGCCTGTCCTGGTGCCTTCCTCCCTGTAGCGACGACTGACTGGCCGATGAGGATTTCGTCCCGATGATTTTTTTTGCTGGCAAACCGCCCAGATGTGACGGCAGCCTACAAAGAGCCGACACTTGCCCCTGTTCTCTGGAGTCCGTATGGTTGACCGCGGTGGTAGACCGCAGGCGTGAGTCCCAATCTGGCACCGTCGAGATCAGTTCCGAAAGGATCTCGAATAGATTCCAGTTTAACAGCTTGTACCAAGTTGGGAAGAGGTAAACTGAGGAAATTTGGTAGGAGTTGCGGATTTGCGCAACCTGATAACACCGGTGGCACAGGTCAAGTCCGTGTTAGCTTCGCCAAAATCTCGCTGCGTTGGCAGCGGAGTTCGCAAGCCAACATATGGGCTAGTGTCGCGTCAGCGTTTCTTTTCCGGGTAGCTAAATTCGCCAGAATTCAGCTACCCCAACATACGAAGCGTGACAGCTCCCTAGCCGATCACGCACTGGAGCACTTCCAGATTTGGGGTCACGCAGATTAAAGAGCGGTCAGCGATTTCGGCCCAGTTTTCATCTGTGGTTGGCTCGGATGCCACTTCGACCGCCTGCTCGGCCGGGCCAGCACTTCGCCTCAGGTCGAGCCAGCATAACGAGTGGCCCCAGCGCGAGGCGGCCATCAGCTGGCCATCGGTTATGAGGAAATTCAGCTGCGAGCGCTCCTCACCTTTGCCGGGGTAAAGCTCTGCCAGGGTGTGGATCGTTCGGGTCATAGCGTTCAGCAATTCGTCCGGAGCGACGGCGCTCTCCGGATTCGCCAGCTGCGCCATCAGAAAGAAAAAAGCGTGCTCGCTATCGGTTTCGCCCTCGATGGGGTGCTGCCAGGCCGCCGGAATTAGCCGGTTCAGGCGTTCGGGTACTTTGTCGAAGCCGTACAACGTGCCATTGTGCGCAAACAACCAGCGCCCGTACATGAAGGGGTGCGAATTGCGTTCAGCGACCGAGCCCGCGCTGGCCTTGCGGATGTGGGCCAGAACACACGAGGCAGAAACAGTCTCGGCCAACTCACGGTAGTGGGGATCGTCCGCGGCTGCCGTCGCCGCGCGGATGCGGACAGGACTGCCGTCGGCATAATAGCCGATGCCCCAGCCATTGTCGTGACATTCCCGGCGCCGGTCGCACACGCTCTGATGCACAAGCGCGGTCGGTGAGCCCAGCAGCGATTCGTACACACCCCTGGGATGATTGGCACGCAAGCCAAAAAGACGGCACATCGTCAGAATCCCTCGTAGGGCAGGCCGGTGGCGTCGGCGATGGTGTGGGCCATCTCCCAGGCCTGGTCTCGACTCCAACCCCGATACAGTAGGTGCTCCGCGTAGCCGTGGTCACGCGTCAGGGCGACGTGGTATGTCTCCCGGTGCATGTAACCGAAGAACCAGATGATCCCCGGAATCACCCCGCAGCAGACCAGCGACAGGAAGATGAGCCAATCGAGTGCGCCAACGTGATAGCCCTGGCCTGTCTGCACCCCGTCACAGCCAGCCAACTTGAGTCGGGTAGGTGGACGACGAAGGAACAACACGCGCCAGGTCTGGGTCAGTCTCACTTTGCCACGCTCGTTGCAGGTGAAGTCGATCCAGTCATAGGTACCCAGCACAAAGCTGAGCATGGCAGTGAAAACCACCCAGGTGGTGAGGATGCTGAAGAGCGACTGACCCATCATCCAGCCGATCACGCCGCTTACGACAATGTATACGATCTGCCCGGCGATCCACACGACTACGCGCCGGCGCACGGGCCAGCCGGATTGCCAGCGCCGCTCGATCCGAGGGTAGGTCTTCGGCGGTGGCTTTTCACCGGTCACCAGGTCCAAGCCACAACCGGCGCAGGTGCCGGCCTCTGGCGTCAGGACCCGTGAGCACTCAGGGCAGCGGCGTTCCGGGCCGCCGGCGACGTCGTAGGGTTGCCCGTCATCGTCGTCTTCCAAGAGGCGAGATGGCGCGGGCTGGCTGCCCGCGTTCGCCCCCGCGACCCGTGAGCCACAGCGATGGCATTGGCGATAATGCGATTGAAGCCGGACAGGAACGCGTAGCCGATAACCGCAGGCGGTGCAGGTGAGTGTCACCAGATCATCCGAGCCGCCGGTGATGTCCGCCGTGTACTCGAGAAAATCTCCTGTGATTGGTGCGGTCGGATCGGATGGTGACGGCGCGGTCGGTGGGGGCACGGTGTTTGCCTTTTTCTGCCGGCTGCTTTTGCGCGCCGCAGCCGGCCGGGGGCGTGACGTTGACTTGGCGGCCGGCCGCTCACGCTCCTCGGCTTCTGAGACGTCACACATCACCCCACACTCGGGGCATTGCATCTTGCGACGCTCATACCCTTGCGGGATCCCGACCCGCTGCCCGCAGCCATGACAAAGAACCGAAAGAGGCATGAGAAGACACCGCTCGCATAAGCTGGGGACCGGGACAGGGGTGCAAACGCCAGCCGTATTCTAGCGGCGACGGTGAGGTCCTGCAATTTCGCGACATGCGGAGGTAGTGTCCTCATTGGGCCGCAGGACGGATTGGCAATCCGTCCTACAACCAAGTTGCCGTTCCAAATCAGGACACGACCTGCGGCGGATGGATCTGCGGCCAGGCGTGCCACCCGACGAGCCGATGCCGGCGAAGCGCCATCACGCAGAGCGCATGAGCGCGGCCGGTCTGGCGGCATTCACAATGGCTTGCGCCGCACGGAGGCATGCGCCGGGGTGAGCCACCCGCCCACGCAAGGTAGCAAGTTCGCCGACCAACTGGTTGTAAAGCGCCGGTTCGTCCAGCCAACGGCCGATGTGTGTGGCGATGGCTGTAGCCTCGCAGCGGTCCGAAAGGAACTCCGGAAAAAGTTCCTTCCCCGCCAGCAAGTTGACCAGGCTGATGTAGGGGGCGGTTTTGAACAGTCGAGCCACGCGCAGGTCGAGCCAGCCGATGCGGTAAGCCACCACCGTCGGCTTGCCGCGGTAAAGCAACTCCAAGCCGACAGAGCCGGACACCGCCACGCAGGCATGCGACAGGGAAATGATTTCCGGCGTCCGGCCTACATGGGTTTCAATCGGCAGTCCGCATTCGCGAAGATAAGCGTCCACCATGGCCTGCTGGTCCGGCTTGAAGCAAGCAACCAGGAAGCGCGTGCTCGGTTTCTGGGCGCTCAGCTTGGCTGCTGTCCGTACCAGGGTCGGCAGGTTGCGCTGAACCTCCTGGGTGCGTGAACCGGGCAGCAATCCAATGATCGAGCCGCCTCTGGCTTGTTGCGCCGCGACGAATGGTTCGTCCAGGCGCTGTTGCCGCAATTCATCGAAATACGGATGTCCAACGTAGGACGCCGGCACGCCGCGCTCGCGATACCACGCCTCCTCGAATGGGAGCGTGCAGAGGACATGGTCCACCCAGCGCCGCATCTTCTTGACGCGCCAACCGGCCCATCCCCACAGCTGCGGCGGCACGAAATAAAGGACAGGAATACCGTGGAAGTGCGCCCGCCGGGCCAGCCACCAGTTGAAGCCGGGGTAATCGATGAGCACGACCGCATCGGGTCGCTGATGCTGGAAATAACGGTCGGCGCGCGACAGCAGTTCGAGAAAAACGGGTGCGTTGGTCAGAACCCGGAGGAACCACATCACAGCCAGGCGGCACAGTGGATACAGCAACCGGCAACCGGCCTCGGCCATGCGGTCTCCGCCGAAGCCCACACATTCGATCGTGGGGTCGAGCCGGCGGAGTATGCGGACCAGATTAGCCCCATGCAGATCGCCGCTGGGTTCTCCGGCACAGATGAATACACGCATGGCTGGCGTCCTTGCCTTTTGGGTGACCCGCAGAGCCGCGACCGTGAGGGAGCGGGACGTCATCCCCGCTCCCTCACGGTCGCGGCTCT
>Ga0070739_10008593_pt1 | contig 10407 bp, 11 predicted proteins | sample Coa_R1_7_FD_66445 | JGI IMG/M metagenome (GOLD analysis project Ga0070739, IMG submission 66445) | Surface soil microbial communities from Centralia Pennsylvania, which are recovering from an underground coalmine fire - Coalmine... | ecosystem: Environmental > Terrestrial > Soil > Unclassified ...
GCGTGAGGAGCTTGACGATTTCCTCGGAGAAATGGCGCATGATGCCGTGCAGCCGCTCGATGTCTTCCCTGGAGTCGGAGGCGCTGCCGCGCAAAACGTCCTGGGTCGGGCGATAGGAAATGTTTTTGTGGATGCGGGAATCGCCCTGGCGTTGTTGCAGGAGGAATTGGCGGTCGGCTTCGGGAAAATCGTAAGGAATGCCATCGAAGAAAAGGATTTGGCCTTCTTCGAGCTGTTCGCAGCACCAGCGTGAACGCGTCGCGCTTTTGGCGGCATCGCCCCAACCGTTGTTGGCGTCGTAATCGGCGATCCGCACCCAAGCGGCGCCGTCGGGATTATTGGCAGGAAGGGCGCTGGTGATGGCGCGTGAAGGGTTTTCTTGCATGATTATTAAATTTTTTGCGGGGCAAATGCTCGCGCCCTCGTGAGGCAGCAAATTGTGGTTCAACCGGCAAAAAGTCAAGCTGCCAGGTGGGGACATCGCGCTGCGATGTCCGCGGACGGCCCAACGGTCCGTCCCTACCTAAAACTGCCGCAGGAACCGAACGTCGTTCTCGTAAAAAAGCCGGATGTCGTTGATTTCGTAACGGAGCATGGCGATGCGTTCGATGCCGAAACCGAATGCCCAGCCGGTCCAGAGCTCAGGATCGTAACCGACATTCTCGAAGACCTTGGGATGCACCATGCCGCAACCGGCCAGCTCGAGCCATTCCTTGCCCATCTTGCGGACCATCGGGCTGGAGAAATCAATTTCGTAGCTCGGCTCAGTGTAGGAAAAATAATGCGGCCGAAAACGGAGTTTCACGTCCCCGCCCAGCAATTCCTTGAAGACAAATTCAACCGTGCCCTTGAGGTCGCCGACGGTGACATTTTTGTCCACATAAAGGCCCTCGATCTGCTGGAAGGTCGGGTTGTGCGTGGCGTCGGCGTTGTCGCGCCGGTAAACGCGCCCGGGCACGATGATGCGGATGGGCGGGCGCTGTTTTTCCATGACGCGGATTTGGACTGAACTGGTATGAGTGCGGAGGAGAGTTGGTTGATGGTTGATGGTTGATGGTTGATGGTTTTCAGGCTTCGCCAAATAGAATGTGTCCTGCGAATCGCGGGCGGGGTGGTCGGCGGGCGTGTTGAGCGCGTCAAAGCAATGGTATTCGTCCTCAATTTCGGGACCATCGGCGACGGCAAAACCAATCTTGCGGAAACTGCGAACGATGTCTTCAGTGACTTGCGTGAGCGGGTGCAGCTTGCCAAGCGGACGGCGGCGTCCGGGCAAGGTGAAATCGGTCGGCTCCTTGGGCAATGCGGCCTTGAGTTCGAGTTCTTCGCGGCGCGCGGCAAGCGCGGCTTCGATTTCAACCTTGGCTTGATTGATGAGCTTGCCAGCGGCTGGACGCTCTTCCTTCGCCAGCGTGCCAAGCTGCTTCATGAGCGCGGTAAACTTGCCTTGCGGGCCGAGATAAGCGCCCTTGGCCTGATCGAGCGCCGCGAGATCCGGCGCGGCGCGGAATTCCGCGAGCGCGGCTTGTTTGAGCGGTTCGATTTGTTCGAGGACAGACATTCGCGCGGTTAGAATCTTAAAAAGGTTTTGTTGTTACAATGGGAAATATACGGCCCATGCGACTTATAAGATGGCAAAAATAAAAACGGACGGCCATTGGCAAGCCGCCCGTTGGTGATTCAATCAAAAATCTGCAATCCGCAATCGTCAGGCCTTGACGGCAGCGGCTGACTTGGTCTTGAGCGCATTTTGGGCGGCCTTGACCAGTTCGCCGAACGTGGCGTTGTCCGTGGCGGCGATGTCGGCGAGCACTTTGCGGTCGAGGCCGATCTTGGCGGCCTTGAGACCTTCCATGAAGCGGCTGTAGGTGGTGCCGGCGCTACGGGCGGCGGCGTTGATGCGCACCTGCCAGAGCTGACGGAAATTGCGCTTCTTCATCTTGCGATCGCGAAAGGCGTATTGCTTGGCGTGATCGGTCGCATCGGCTGCGTAACGGTAAAGCTTGGAGCGGCGTCCGCGAAAGCCTTTGGCGGCCTTGATGGTGCGGATGCGGCGTTTGCGTGAGGCTGGGGCATTGGTGACTCGCATGACTTAAATTGGTTGATGGTTGATGGCCTTGGAGTTGATGGAAAATCAGTGGAACGGCAGGTTTTGCTTGATGCGATAAGCATCCGTGGGATCAATCCGCGCCAGTTCGCCGAGACTGCGGCGGCGCTTGGCGTTCTTGGACGCAAGCAAGTGGCGTTTGCCGGCGTGCGGGCGCATGACCTTGCCGGTGCCAGTGATCTTGAACCGCTTGGCGACCGACTTCCTAGTTTTGATACCTTTGGGGCGTCTCATAAATTCAATTCAAATTCGTTGCAAAAGAGCGGAAAATATAGGCTGCGCTTCCGGGCGAAGCAAGCGGTATTTTGACATTTTTGCCTGCCGAAATCTTCCATTTCCTGAATAAAATGCCGAAGAGGGCTTAATGCAAGCGGCTCAAATGCGCGCTCCGGACATCGGGTGGCTGGCGGCGCCATTGATTGAGGAGATTGACTTGCTCGCATCGGGCAGGGTGAAATAAAAAGTCGCGCCCTTGTTCACTTCGCCTTCGCCCCAAATCCGTCCACCGTGTTTGTGGATGATGCGCGCGACGGTGGCGAGCCCGACACCGGTGCCTTCGAAATCTTCCGCGCGATGCAATCGTTGAAAGACGCCGAACAATTTGCCGGAATATTTCATGTTAAACCCGACGCCATTGTCGCGCACAAAAATAACCTTTTCGCCGCCGACCTCGGTTTCGCCGACCTCGACCATCGCCACTTCGCGAGGACGGCTGTATTTGACGGCGTTGGACATCAGATTGACAAAGACAAGCCGCAGCAATCCGGGGTCGGCCTCGATGACCGGTAATTCACCGATTTTCCATTCGACACGGCGGTCGCCAATTTCCGGTTTGATTTCCACGATGGCTTCGGTGGCGAGCGTATGCAACGCGACGCGCTGCACGGAAAGCGCCTGCTTGCCTACCCGGCTGAGATTCAGCAAATCGTCCACAAGCCGTCCCATGTTCTGGCTGCCCTGCCGGATTTTTTGGGCGAGGCTTAATGCTTCGGCAGGCATTTGCGCGCCATGGTCCTGCACGAGCATCTGCGCGTAACCATCCACATGCCGCAACGGCGCGCGTAAATCGTGCGACACCGAATAGGTGAACGATTCCAATTCCTGGTTCGTGGCGACCAGTTCCGCGGTGCGCAATTGCACGCGTTTTTCCAGTTCCGTGTTGAGCCGGCGGACTTCGTCCTCGGCGCGTTTGCGTTCGGCGACTTCCACCTCCAATTTTTTCTGGTTGTTGATGGCTTCGCCGGCGCTCGCGTTGGCCTTTTCCCGCGCCAGGTGCATCGAACGCCCGAACAAAATGATTGTGAGGCAAACCAGAATGGGCGGGAGGAGCGTGGGCAGATCGCCTTCCGAAAACTTGAACCCGTGTTCTTTGCCAAGGAAAAAATAATCGCCCAGCAGAAACCCGACGACGAACGTCAGCACGGACGGGATGTAGCCGCTGTACCAGGCCACGACGGTCGTCGCGACGATAAACGTCAGGAACGCGTGCCTGTTCACGCTGCCTACGAGGGCCGGGCTCAGGGCGTCACGGATGAGAAACGCGAGCAAAATTGCAAGAAATGCGAAAAGATACCGGCGGGCGGTCGAGGGACCCGCCTGGAAATCCAGCGGGGCGTTTGGCTCGGAATCAGGCGCTTTCATTTATGGCCTCTTAAATCGTAACGAAACTAAACGTGAAAGCAAAGGTTTCTTTGGGCAAAATTGCCGCATCGGGCTTGAAGCAGGCGCGCGATGCAGCATATTCGGGCATGGACTCAGGCGAGCCGATGTCAATGCCGATTGATGGCGTGCTGGACTTGCACACTTTTCAGCCGCGCGAAGTGAAGGATCTGGTCCTGGATTATCTGGCGGCATGCCAGAAACGCGGCATTCTCCACGTCCGCATCATTCATGGAAAAGGGATCGGCAACCTCCGGCGTACCGTTCATGCGTTGCTGGCCAAACATCCTGAAGTCGTCTCTTATACGCTTGATCATCCGCAGTTCGGCGGCTGGGGAGCGACGTTGGTCACGTTGCGTCAGAAACCCGGCGCCGATGCTTCTGCAAAAAAGTAAGCCTGCGATTCAGACCCCAACCCCACCTCCATGGCTGATGCGACTTAAGCACGCGGCAGCTTGCCGGCCTATTATAATTTGAAAGCTTTTTTGGAAGCGCGGCGCGGAATGGATTATTTTGTCAAATGAAGGAGAAAACGAAAACGGCGGACCTGCTGGAGCGGGCGATCGAGGTCGCGGTGCAGGCGCATCACGGGCAACGAGACAAATCGGGCGGGCCATATATTCTGCATCCGTTGCGGCTGATGAACGCCGTGCGAAGGCCTGAGGAAAAAATGGTGGCCATTCTGCACGATGTTGTCGAGGACAACGATGAATGGACGTTGGCGCGGCTGCGCAAGGAAGGTTTTCCGGTGGATGTGCTGGAAGCCATTGATCACCTCACGCGCCGCAAAGATGAAACGAACGATGAATTCGTCAATCGCGCCGTGAGTCATCCGTTGGCGAGAAAAATCAAGATTCGCGATCTCGAAGATAATCTCAATCCGCTGCGTCATCGCGAACTGGACGACAAGGCCATCGCAAAATTGATGAAGCATCACCGCTCGTGGCATCGCGTGACGCAACGCGAGTTTTATTGACCTCAGCCCGCCTCGGCCCAATTGTGATTCAGCGGCTCATCCTTTATGGCCACGCGTTTTTGTCGTTTTCCCGCAGCAACGCGGCGCGTGCGCTTGGGTTTCACTCCTCGTTTTGGCGGAGGAAAATGCATCTCGGTTGCGAACGGTCCCAGCGCGCGTTCGCCAATCATGCCCATCAGTTCACGGGCGTTTTGCGGCGCGCGCACATTCACGTCGTTGTTGAAATAAATAAAGGCGGTTTTGTCTCGATGAGCGAGGATGTGGTCGGCCCAGGGTTGCAATTCGGCGCGCGTATAATCGTGCGCGGCGCCACCGGCGAGCCCGTGAAAACGAATGTAGATGAAATCCGTCGTGACGGAAAAATTCATCGGCATTCTTCCTGAACTGACCGATACAAATGCCGCGCGATATTTTTTCAACAATTTTAAAACTTCATCGTCTTCAAACCAGGAGACGTGACGAAACTCGACAGCATGACGATAATTTTTCGGCAGCAGCCGCAAAAAATCGCCAAGCCGCACGCAATCTTTTTGAAATGTGGGCGGCAATTGCCAAAGGATGGAGCCGGTTTTCTCCTTGAGCGGCGCGATGCGTTTGAAAAAAGTGTCCAGGGCTTCCTCGACGTCTTTGAGGCGTTTGATGTGCGTGATGAACCGGCTGCCCTTGATTGCATAGAGGAAACCTTCCGGCGCGACATCATGCCAGCGCCGGGTCATCGCCAGCGTGGCCAATCGGTAAAAGGTGGCGTTGATTTCGACGGTCGGGAATTGCGTCTGGTAAAATTCCAACTGGCGGTATTTGGGAACTTCTTCCGGATAAAACGTGTTACCCCAGCTTTTATAAGAAAATCCGCTTGTGCCGATGTAAACCGGGTTCATACCCCATCCTTTTTTTTCGCAACAATCCAATATAACCCGGTTGTGCGTTTTGCATTCTAAATTATTTTTTTGTATGAGTGAAAAAGAACAGCGCGAAGGGAAGGCCGGAAGTGAGGAACGCAAGCCCGAAAACGATGGGACGCCCAACCAGCATTCTTCGGGAGGCGCACCACCCCGGAAACCTGAAAACAAACGGCGCAAACCCGGTCCCAGTGTGGACATTGGCCCCGGGCCCGGCGCGGACGTTGTCGCCACGCCGCCGAGAAGGATTTAAGAGCGCAGTTGGAATACGAACTGAACTAAAAGGGGCTTTTACATCCCAGGCGGGCGATGATAAAACTATCGCGTGTTAAACGATTCCGCGGTTTGGAAATCCCTGAGTTTGTCCCGGCAACTGGTCCTGATTGGCGGGCCTTGCGCCATTGAAAGCGAAGCGCTTTGCCTCAAAGTCGCCGCATCGCTGAAGAAATCCTGCGAGAAGCTGGGCATCGCCTACATTTTCAAGGCGAGTTATGACAAGGCGAATCGCACGTCGAACCAATCCTTTCGGGGGCCGGGCCTCGAAGCGGGCCTCGAAATCCTCGCGAAAGTGCGCGCCACATTGGACGTTCCCGTGCTTACGGACGTGCATTCGGAAGTGCAGGTCGCCGCTGCCGCAGCCGTGGCCGACGCGCTCCAAATCCCCGCCTTCCTCTGCCGCCAAACCGATTTGATCGTCGCCGCCATCAAGACGGGCAGGATTGTGAATATCAAGAAAGGCCAATTTTTGTCGCCGCTGGAAATGGGCCAGGTGGTAAAAAAAGCGGAGTCCGCAGGCGGCAAAAAAATCATGATCACGGAACGCGGCACGACTTTCGGCTACAATAATCTGGTTTCCGACATGCGCTCGATTCCCATCATGCGGCGTTTTGGTCATCCGGTGATTTTCGACGCGACCCATTCGGTGCAATTGCCCGGCGGCGGCGGTGACAAATCGAGCGGTCAACGTGAATTTGCGCCGGTGTTGGCGCGCAGTGCTGTCGCCGCGGGCGCGGATGGAGTTTTCATCGAGACACATCCCGACCCTGACCACGCGTTGAGCGACGGGCCAAACATGATTCCTCTTGCGGAAATGCCCAGGTTGCTCACCAGCCTCGTGAAAGTTCGCGAGGCAGTCCAAGGCTGAAATGCCGGAACGCAATGGCGGGAACGCAGTCTAATCATTTATGCCGAATGAAATTTCAACCGAACTCAATGCGCGCCTGTCGAAAATCAAATTGTTCCTGTGTGACGTGGACGGCATTTTGACCGACGGATCTATTTTGATTGGTCTCAAGGAGGAAATCAAAAGGTTCAATATACGCGACGGCCTTGGTTTGGTGATGCTGCGCGAAGAAGGAATCAAAATCGGCTGGATTTCCAGGCGGCCTTCTTACGCGACCACGCTGCGCGCGGAAGAATTGAAGATTGATTTTTTGGAGCAGGGCAAGGGCAGCAAGGTAGCTGCTGTCGAAAACCTGCTCGAAAAAACCGGCCTCACGTGGGAGGAAGTTTGTTACATGGGCGATGATATTGTGGACTTGGGGGTATTGAAACGCGCGGGCTTCGCGGCGACGGTTGCCGACGCCACGTATGAGGCGAAAGTGGCTTCGCATTACGTCACCGTTGCGAATGGCGGTTGCGGCGGCGTGCGCGAAGTGGTGGAAATGATTTTGAAGGCGCAAAACCGCTGGCAACGCCTCGTCACCGAAGAATCCGCCTGAGCAATGCGGCTAAAAAATCACCAAAACGAAAATGCCAGGTTCTGGAAACGCGTGTTGCGTGTTGCGTGTTGCGTGTTGCGTTGGTGGTTAAGATGTTTCCAACCCGGAACCCGGAACCCGGAACCCGGAACGATTTTTCTCATCGCTCTTTTCTGGCTGTGCGCGGTTCCATTCTGTTCCGCCCAGCCCATCGCCCGGAACGGCGCAAACGGCATCGAAAGAATTCCTTACGACGCGCCCAATGAGGACCAGGTCAAAATCGAATTCAGTTATAGCCAGGTCACGAACTTTGAAGGAAGGTATTTGTGGAAAAATGCGCTCATCAAGGAATTCCCGCTTCGCGTTCCAGGCAGCGTCAATCAACCGCCTCCACAAAATCGCGATGACGTCGCCGCCGCGCAGCGCAACGAAATGCCCGAACCACAAATGACCGCCGAAACTCCCGAGTGCATTTCCGACCAGCGCCTGGACGAAATTGATTCAACCAACATCCTCAAGCTCCACGCCAATCGCGGCAGCATTTTTCTCGAAGGCGTCGGTTTTCAATTTCATCACACCAACATGGACCTGATCGTCTCCAACCAGGTGCATTCTGTTCTTCAACTGCGTTCCGCGACGAACGCTCCGGGTGCGGCAACGGAAATTTTTTCGCATTGGGGCGAATTTCAAATGAAGACCGACGCGACCAACGGCATGGCACTCTACATTGGGAATGTGCGCGTGCTGGACCCGCAGATGAAACTGGATTGTGATTGGCTCAAGGCGGATTTGCCCAAAAGCGAACCCGGCCAGACCAACCGCGCCAATCACATCGTTGCGCGCACGAATGTCGTCATTGATTTCATGAACACCAATGGCGACAAAGTCCACGCGTTGGGCGACCAGGGCGTTTACGATTATCGCATCGTCAATGGCGCCACGAACGAAACACTTGAACTCACCGGCAATCCGCGCTTGAACCTCACGAATAGTTACATGACGGCGGATGTGTTCGTGATGGATCGCGCCAACAACAAACTCCATGGCCGCGGCAATTTCCATTTTCATTATCATCCCACCAACCAGTCTGTGGAAACGGAAATCGTGTCCGACAAATTTGATTACGACCTGACCACGCGCCTGGCGAATTTCTGGGGCAACGTCCATGTGAACGATGCGCGAATGAAGCTGGCCAGCGATTTTTTGACCGCCACGCTTCCGAAACAGGAACCCGGCGTCACAAACAATCATTTGGACCACATTCTCGCAGAAACAAATGTCGTGATGGATTTTGTCGTGATGAATTCCACAAATCGGCAAAACGTCCACGCCACCGGGCAGAAGGCGACCTATGATTACAGATTTACCAAAGGCGTGACCAATGAAGTGATGGAATTGACCGGAAATCCGGCGGTCACGATGGACAAGGGCTGGATGACGGCCGATTTGATTCGCGTGGACCGCGCGCAAGGCCGGATTTGGGGCACAGGGAAGCATCATTCCGTCATCAAAAAATCGGCTGGCGACGCCGCGACGATGGACACGGAAATTTTTTCGGACAAATTCGAATATTCCACCGCGAGCGGTCTGGCGATTTACCAGAAAAACGTGCGGGCATACGATCCGGAACTGAACCTGACGCAGGCCAGATTGCTCACCGTAGAAATGACGAAAGGCGCGAACGGCGCCACGAACATCCACAAGATTATTGCCGAAGGCAATGTAGCGCTCGATTTCGCTGACAAAGCATTCGCTGCCGGTGATATCACGAATCTTCCCGCGTTGGTGGCACGTTTAAAAACACCGCACGATGGCCCATCTAAATTTGTCGCCGCGCAACTTTCTCCCTCCACGCAAGGCTTGCTAAACGCTTACAAAGCCGGACCGGACCCGAAATTGCAACAGGCGCTCGCGGACGACCTGAATCGCATCACGCAAAGCGGTCCCGTCTATGAATCGTCGCGCTTCGCCAACACTTATGTTTCACTGGAAGCCTCAGAGTTGATGCAAAAAAATCCGATGGGACTCGATTTAATCCAGTTGAACCGGTTGCTGTTGGTGGACGCGTTTCGTGGCACGCTGGCGCGCGGACGCACCGGTGAGAAAACTCATGCCATCGGCGAACGCGCCATTTACACCGTCCAGGGAACGAATGCGGCGGCAAGTGCATTGCTGGAGCTTTACGGTCACCCGAAATTGTTCAACCCAAGCGGCTGGATGGAGGCGGACGACCTCATTATTTATGATCGTCGGACGGGCATCGGCCATGCTATAGGAAATCCGCACATTCATCCGAACATGCAGGCGCTGGCAAAAACGCCGAACACAACGAACTCGGTTCCATCAACGCAATGAGCACTCAGCAAACTGAGCCGGCCCAACAGCAATCCGTCGCTGAACAACCAGTCGCGACGGATGCGTCCGACTTGCTGCTCACGACGGACCGTTTGGTCAAGGAATTCAGGCATCGCCGGGTTGTAAATGGAGTTTCCATCCGGGTTGCAGCGGGTGAAATTGTCGGATTGCTGGGGCCGAATGGCGCGGGCAAGACCACGACCTTCAACATGGTGGTCGGCCTTATCAAACCCGATGAAGGCGCGGTGAAGTTTATCGAGCGCGACATCTCGCGCCTTGCGATGCATCAACGCGCGCGGCTTGGAATCGGTTACCTGACGCAGGAACCATCGGTTTTCCGCAAATTGACGGTCGAGGAAAATATTTTGGCCATTCTGGAAACGTGCAAAATGACCAATGCCGAGCGCAAGGTCCGTTTGAAATATTTGCTGGATGAACTGGACTTGTCGCGCCTTGCAAAAAGCCGCGCCTACACTTTAAGCGGCGGCGAAAAACGCCGGCTCGAAATCACGCGGGCGCTCGTGACCAGCCCCAAATTGTTGTTGTTGGACGAGCCATTCAGCGGCATCGACCCGATTGCCGTCTATGAAGTTCAAAAGATTGTGCGCCGTTTGAAGGAGCGCAATCTGGGCATTTTGATTACTGATCACAACGTGCGCGAAACGCTGAAACTGATCGATCGCGGCTATATCATCCACAAGGGGCAGGTGCTCG
>Ga0070739_10008596_pt1 | contig 10403 bp, 5 predicted proteins | sample Coa_R1_7_FD_66445 | JGI IMG/M metagenome (GOLD analysis project Ga0070739, IMG submission 66445) | Surface soil microbial communities from Centralia Pennsylvania, which are recovering from an underground coalmine fire - Coalmine... | ecosystem: Environmental > Terrestrial > Soil > Unclassified ...
AGCGTGACGATGAACGGATTGATACGAAACTGCGTAATCATCAGCCCGTTCAACAGTCCACAGAGCAGGCCGGTAGCAATGCCGATGAAAATGGCCGCCGGTATCGGATAGCCTTTTTGAATCGCCATGCAGCCGAACAGGCCGGAGATGCCGAGAATGGAACCCACCGAAAGATCGATCCCGCCCGAGATAATCACCAGCGTCATGCCGAGCGCCATGATGTTGATCACCGCCGTTTGCCGCGCCACGCTCGTAAGATTGATCACGGTCAAAAAGTGCGGCGTTGCTATGGTCAGCGCAATGAATAACCCAACCAGCGTGGCGAAGGGCAGTAACTGCTGAAGGTGCCGGCTCACGCCCTTCTCTTTCATCGGGATTCCTCCGTCAGCGAATGCGTCGCAATCGGCGCGGCGAGCCGCATGATCGCCTCTTGCGTCGTGCGCCCCGGCAATTCACCCGTGAGCCGCCCTTCGCGCATCACCAGAATGCGATCGGCTACTTGAATCAGTTCCGGCAATTCCGAACTCACCATTAAAACGGCTGCTCCCGAGCGCGCCAGCCGGTCCATCTCTTCAAATACTTCCTGCTTGGCGCCGACATCGATGCCGCGCGTCGGCTCATCGAACAGAAACACGCGCGCCCCACGCGCCACCCACTTCGCAATCACAATCTTCTGTTGATTGCCGCCGCTCAGCCGTCCGGCTATCTGTTTCGGACTGCTGCAGCGGATGCGCAGCCGCTCGCGATACGTTTCCGCCAGCGTCATCTCCTCCGGCTTGTTGAGAAAGCCGAACCGGCTGACCCGCGCCAGATCCGGCAGCGTAATGTTCGTCGCGATTGGAAGTTTCAGAGCCAGCCCGTGATGCTGGCGATCTTCCGGTATCAGCGCAACCCCCGCCGCTACGGCTTCGCGCGGATTTTTTGGCGTCACCGGACTCCCGCAGATTTCGACACTGCCGCTTTCCGGCGGATCGAGCCCGAAAATGACGCGGCACAACTCCGTCCGCCCTGCGCCCATCAATCCGGCCAGCCCGGCGATCTCTCCCGCTCGAACTTCAAACGATATGTCGCGCAGGAAGCCGCGCCGGACATTGTTAAGCCGCAGCAGCACGTTCCCGGGCGGCAAGGAATCCCGCCGGTAAATCGAGCTGATCGGCCTGCCCACCATGTGTTGAATGAGCTGCTCCCGCGTAAGTTCTTTCAAAGGACCGGTATGTACCGTTGCTCCGTCGCGCAAAATAGTCACCCGGTCGCCGATCGAGCGCAGCTCTTCTAACCGGTGGGTGATGTAAATGACGGCAAGATTGCGCCGGCACAGCTCGCGCGCAATGCGGAAGACCTCCTGCGTCTCCCCTTCCGACAAAGACGAAGTCGGCTCATCGAAGATCAGCAGGCTGGAGCCTTGCGAAATAGCGCGGCAGATCTCGACAAGCTGCTTGCCCGCCGGCGTGAGCCGGTCGACCCGCATCGTCGGATCGAGATGAAAGCCGTTTTCTTCGATCACCCGGCGCGCCTTTTCCGTAATGGCCGATCGATTCACCCAGCCCGTCTTAGACGACGATTCGCGGCCCAGAAAAATGTTTTCCGCTACCGTCAGATGTCCCGCCAGTAGCGATTCCTGATGCACCATCGCAATGCCGTTCACGGCCGCTTCCGACGGGCTGGCAAACGACACCGGCCTCCCCCGCCACAGCATCTCGCCGCTATCCCGCTGATATAGGCCCGCGACAATCTTCATCAGCGTGGATTTGCCCGCCCCGTTTTCGCCCATCAGGAGGTGCACTTCGCCCTCCCGCACTTCGAGATTGCCGTCGCGCAGCGCCGCCACGCCGCCGAAATTTTTCCGAATGTGACTCAGCGAAAGGAGCAATTCGTGAGTTTATTACAACGCGCTCGTCCCCTACTGCCCATACGGCTTGACTGCGCTGAAGTTTGGATCCGGCGGTATATCGAACTTGTCAAATGGGTCCGGATGAGCCGGATCAAATTTCGGCAGGCCTGGTTTCAAATGCCCGGCGAGCGCGATGTGGTCCTGCTGGATTCCGAGAACGACGCACTTCGCCAGCTCGTAACTCCCGTAGTCACTGTGATGCGTCGTGTCGCTGCCCGCAAACAATTTGCCCGATGCTTCCGGGCCCAGCGCTTCATACAGAGTCTTACTCATCGCGTTCAGATCAATCAGCGGTACGTTTTCTTCGCGCGCAAGCTGCCGCACGGCTTCCGGAAAATCGCCCAGGCTGTTCTTCACTTTGCCGTCTGCATCGAAGGTTCGCCGGTTCATCGGCGTTATCAATACAGGATTCGCGCCATGTTCCCGCGCCTCCACAACAAAACGCTTCAGCGTGCCCTTGTAAGTGGTAAACGCGCCCACGCCTTCGCCCTTTTCCTTCTGATCGTTGTGCCCGAATTGGATCAGAATCCAATCCCCGGGCTTGATGACGCTCATGACTTTTGCCCAGCGCCTTTCTCCCACAAACGACCGCGCCGTTTCTCCCGATTCGCCGTTGTTCGCAACCGCAATATCTGGCTTAAAAAAGACAGGAAGCATCTGCCCCCAACTGTTGTAGGGCTCCAGCGCCTGGTCGGTGCTCGTGGAATCACCGGCTATATAGATCGTCGGGACATCTACTTTGGAAATCGATAACGCGCACAATTTCGGTTCTTTATTGCTGAACTCGAGCGTCAGCTTGTTATCCCACGCCCATGCTTCCGACGTCGTCTCGCGCGGCTTGAACTTGACTTGCATGCCGCCCGGAATTTCCGGCTGCCGTACATTCACGACAAAAGTCGCCCGCGTAAACATGCCGGGCGCTGTCTCGGCTTTCTCTACCATCAGACGGCGCAACTCCGCTTTGATCGTCGTTACTGAAGGCCCACCGGAATCACCCAAGGTCGCCGTGACACGATAGTTGCCTTCCGGCGCCGTAACAGAAAAAAAGAACGGCTTGCTTCCGGTTACAAATCCGTCGTGAAAAGCATTATCGCCGCCGCGCGTAACCTCTTCCACCTCCGAACCCGGCTCAAAACCGTAACCCCGCTCGGCGCTGTACAGTTGGTTCGGCGTAACCTCCGTGTATCCGGGCGCAGCTTTCCCGCCAAAATCCAACAGATATTCTGTCTTGGGCTGCTGCGCGGCAGCGCTCAGGCAAATAACCGCTACTGTGCTAAGTCTTCGGGCGGCCGATCGCAAAAACAAAATATTGCGCCGGCGTGTCGCCGACGTTTTTCCAACCATGTTGCTCATTCGAGTAAACATAAGCCACAGAGCCCGGCCCGATGCGCGTCTTTTTGTCCAAAATGGTCACTTCCAACGTGCCGGTCTGCAGCATAATGATCTCTTCCCATTCGTGATGGTGCTCGGGATGAGGCATCTGCCCCGGCATCAGAGTAGTGATATGCAGGTCGATGTGCGTGCCGTCATGCGTCAGACCGTCAAAAACGTTCCGCTGTTCGTTATGCGTCTGCGGATTGGTTTTTTCCGGCAGGCTGCTGAACTCGTAACATCTCGATGGCAAAGTCGGGAGCGCTCCGTCCGCCTTGTCTGCCAGCGCTACCGCCAGCATCGGGAGCAGTGCGTTCAAGTCTCTTCGTGAGCAGTTCATGCCGCCTCCTTAGAAATACAGCTTCATGGCAAATTGCATAATGCGCGGATCGCCGGCGGAAGTGATCCGCCCGAATGCGCTGGAACCTGTGCTCAAAGTGATGCCGCTGGTGGATATACCCGGGACGCCGGTGCCGGTAGCAGGCGCAATGTAGTTCGTGTGGTTGAGCACATTGAATGCTTCAGCGCGAACCTCCAACCGGAGCGATTCACGAATTCCGAAAATCCGGCTGAGAGAAGCGTCAACCTGCACAAAATTCGGCCCGCGGAGAACGTCGCGGCCCAGATTGCCATACGTTCCCGGCGCATTTTTGCTGAAAGCGGCAGGATTCAGCCACTGCAGCTTGTCCCCGTTTGTGCTGTACGGATTCACTCCCCAGTTGTAATTGGGGCGCTCCGGACTGTCGCCTGAATTTACGCCTGTGAGTGACGTATCGCCCCCCGTTGTTACATTCAGGGGCTCTCCACTGAGTGCTCGCACAATCGGCGCTAACTGCCAGTTACCCAGAATGTGCGCCCAGATGCTACTCCCTTTCACCGGGCTGGTCGCAACCACCGACGCATTAAAAATATGCCGTATGTCGAAATTACAATCCCCGCGGTCCATCGAAAGATTGTAAGGATTCAAAAACGTGGGACCTGCAATGTCCCGAGTAAAATCGCCCTGGCTGATGCAATGTGACCAGGTGTAGTTCACAAGGAAAGTAACATTGTGGCTAAGCCGCTGCTGCACCGACGCAAGCAGGCCATTGTAATTCGCATTGCCGCCGTCAAACAGGAAATCCAGGCTGCCATAGTATTGCGCCTGGCTTGGGTTGATGAAATTAAGCAGCCGCCGCTGGTTCGTATTGCCCGTGGTGCAGCCACCGGTAAACGAGGCGCACACAGAGGGGCTGTAGACGGCGGGGTTTGTCTCCTGCCCGAGCCAGATATGCGAGGTCTTGTTCCCCAGATAAGATACGCTGGCCAATACGCTGCCAATCTGGCGTTGATAAGTTGCATTCCATTGATAAAGCGTCGTTGGGTGCAGGTTCTGCGGCAACACAACCCACAGCGCAGAGCTGCCTACGGGGAAATAGGCCCCGCTGGGTGGGAACGGGTTTCCGCCCGGGTAGTTATAACCCACTGTCCAAGGATTGCTGAACCCGCCCGGAGCGCTCGTGCCCAGATCAATCTCATTTACAAAGGGAGGATTCGAGGCGATCCGCTGTGACGTATACAGCATGCCCGAATCGTACATAATGGCGCCGCCGACCCGGAATACCGCTTTGCCGTCTCCGTGCGGATCGAATGCCACGCCGAAACGCGGCGAAAAGACGTTCAATCGGCTGCTCTGCGTGAAGCTGGCATTCACGCCGGGATCGCCGTAATACAAAGCTCCGGCAGGCGCGTTCGGATACACCTTGCTATGGACGTTATTTACGAAGTTACTAAATGAGAACACCGAGCCTCTGTGCCAGTGATCCACCGGCCAGAACATCGGTTCCCAGCGCAGCCCGGCGTTGATAACCAGGTGCGGATTCACATGAATCGTGTCCTGCACATACAGAGCGGGAATCTTCATCCGCGTCACCGGCTGCTGTGGCAGGCTCTGGCTGAAGCCGCTCATCGTTCCGCTCAGAAAATCGAGTATCGGATCTCCAACCGTTCCGTTGCCGCCACCGGTCCCGGTGCCGTTGAAACTGAAGCTTCCGTTCTGCAGATAACCCACCAGAATATTATTTTGCGTGTAAACCGCGTCCACGCCGAATCCAAAGTGGTGAGCGCCATGCACCCAGTCCACGTCGTCGGCAAGCTGGTAAGTATTGACGTTTAAATGCGCGGGTGAGCACGTTCCGCAACCCACGCTGAATCCGCCATTCGAAATACTCAGCCGGAAATCGTCCGGCACCAGTGTGGTGATATTGATGCCCAACGTTCTCGCATTGAAGAAATTGGAATTCGGCCCGCGCAAATCAGTCCGCCGTGTGAAGGTCAGGTGTAGCGAGTTCACCAGCGTCGGGCTGATCGTATAAGTATCCCCGATGGTTGCAGATTGCGCGCTCTCCTGGTTACCAGGGCTGGTGGTAGTTAAAACGTTCGTCGGGTCAAAGAAAGCCGGCTGCGTGTAAGTCGTGTAGAAGTAGCGCAGAAAAGCACTCTGCTTTTCGCTCTTAGCCCAATCCAGCCGTCCTACGCCTTGGTCCTCATTCTGAATCGTGGGGACAGAATAAAACACCTTTCCGCATGGATCCGAAGTCGTCGGCAGATACTTCACTAACGCCAACGCTGCCGGGTCATACTTAATTCCCTGCGCGAAAACATTACTGGTATTGGTAATCGCCGTCTTCGTGTTGGGCAGATAGATGGCGCGCGTCTTGCCGTTTGACTGGCACGCCGGCGATTCGGCAGTAGCAAAATTGCCGGCCAATTCCGCTGCCGTCGGCACAAACGCCTGCGCCGCCGGCGACACGTTTCGAATCCGCGTGCCCTGGTATCCCCCGAAAAAGAACAATTTGTCTTTGATGATCTTGCCGCCGATCGTGCCGCCGAATTGATTCCGCTTCAGTAAGTCATGGGAAGCGGCAAAGGCATTTCGCGCGTTCACATCGCCATTGCGAAGGAATTCGAATAAGTCGCCGTGATAGGCGTTTGTGCCCGACTTGGTAACAATGTTCACCACCCCGCCCGGCTGTCTGCCGTTGCGAGCCGGTAACGCGTTTGTCTCAACGCTGAACTCCTGCAGCGCATCCGGAAACGGAAAGGGCAGGTTCACGTTCGTCATCGTGTCGGTATTGTCGCCGCCATCCAGCAGATAGTTGGTCCCGTTTGCCTGGCCGCCGCCGACGGAAATCGTGGTCGAGCTCCAGTAGTTCTTGCTCCCAGTCATGTCGCCGCCCGACGTAACGACAGAGGCGCCGGAAAGCAGCACAAGCTGCGTCGCCTGGCGTCCGTTCAAAGGCAGTTCGACGATGTCTTTTTCGTTGATGACCTGCGAAACCTGTGTCTGCTCCGGCTGAACCAGTGCTGCCCCGGCCGTCACCTCCACGCTTTCCGATACTGAACCCACGCTCAGGGAAATGTTGATCACCGGCGACTCGCCCACTTGCAGAACGATGCCTGTCTGCACGTAGTTCTTGAAGCCGGGCGCCGAAGCTTCCAGCTTGTATGGGCCCACCGGCAGGTTCGGAACCACATACCGGCCATCCGACCCCGACGTTGCGGTATGCGAAACGCCTCGTTCCGTTTCCGTCATCGTAATCGTCGCGCCTGCAATCGCGCCTCCGGTCGGGTCTGTTACTTCACCCGTGACGCTCGCGTTGGCAACCGCCTGCGCCCGCAGCAAACTGCCGGTCAAGGCAATGACTGTGCAAAGCAACCATACTGTCAACTTGGACTTCGTTTTTCCCATAGCGTACCCTTGAGAATATAAGATTTCGCTAGCTGAAATTTATTATCAAGGTCGCGAACTTTCCCTGGAAAAAGAAATAAGCGCCGCCGCTGAATTTTGCATTGTGAAATGGAGACAAGATCTGTTTTTGGCTTCTTCTTTCACTCCGCTCCCATGCCACGCTAGTCTGTGAAACATGCGGCGTCACCTGCCCTTGCTCGCGCTGCTTTTCGCTGCTCAAATTGCCGCGGCGCCTCCGAAGCTCGAGAAGCGCGCGATCATCTCCTTTGACCCGGGCTGGCGCTTTCTGCAGTCCGACGCCGCCGGCGCCGAGCAGCCCGCCTTCGACGATGCCGCCTGGCGCGCAGTTGACGTGCCGCACGATTGGAGCATCGCCGGGCCGTTTGATCCGCAAAACACAACCGGCGGCGCGGGCGGCTTTCTCCCCGCCGGTATCGGCTGGTACCGAAAGCAGTTCACTCTGCCCGAATCCGATTCCGCGAAAAGCGTCTTCATCGATTTCGACGGCGTCATGGCGAATAGCGACGTCTGGATCAACGGCTTTCATCTCGGCCACCGGCCTTACGGCTATGTCAGTTTCGAATACGAGTTAACCGGTCATCTGCATTTCGGTTCCGGCCGCGCCAACGTGCTGGCCGTGCGCGCCGACAACTTACTACAGCCCGCATCCCGCTGGTACGCCGGCGCCGGCATCTACCGGCACGTGCGGCTGCTCGTTCTTGACCCGGTACACGTTGCGCACTGGTCGACATTTATCTCCACGCCAGGCATCGATCCAGGCTCCGCCCTGGTTCACGTGCAGACGAGCGTCGCCAACCAGTCGCAGACGGCATCGCCCGTGGGCATCCAGATCACGCTGTTCGATCCTTCCGGCACTCAGGTTGCCGATACCACGTTGCCCTCACAAACCATTCAGCCTGCGCAAACGGCCGAATTTACAACTGAGCTGCGTGTGAATAAGCCGTCCATTTGGGACATCAGCCATCCTGTTCTATACACGGCGCGCATCCGCACGCGTGCGGGCCGCCGCACCACCGATGACGAACTCACGCCTTTCGGCATTCGTGAGTTTCATTTCGACGCCGCCACCGGCTTCTGGTTGAACGGGCGCAACTTCAAATTGAAAGGCGTGTGCCTGCACGGCGACGCTGGCGCTCTGGGCGTTGCTGTGCCGCTCAGCGCTTGGCAGTGGCGTCTGGCGGCGCTGCGCGAATTGGGCGTGAACGCGATCCGCACCGCCCACAATCCGCCCGCACCCGAATTTCTCGATCTCTGCGATCGCATGGGATTTCTGGTAATGGATGAAATGTTCGATTGCTGGACAGTTGGCAAAAACCCCTACGACTATCACCTGTATTTCGCCGAATGGTCGAAGATCGACACACGCGACACCGTCCGGCGCGACCGCAATCACCCCTTCATCATCAAGCATAACACCGCATACGAGATTCACGACACGCCCAAGCAGCAACTCGCAAAGGCCATCCTGAGCGGCCTCCTCGATGTCTTCCACACAAACGATCCGACGCGCCCCGTCACTCAGGCGCTCTTCCGCCCCAATGTGAGCCATGATTATGAGGACGGGCTCGCCGATATGCTCGACGTCATCGGCCAGAATTACCGGGAAAACGAGATTCTCGCCGCGCACGCAGCCAAGCCTTCCCGGAAAATCGTTGGCACGGAAAACGGGCATGATCGCAAAGTCTGGCTGGCGCTGCGTGACAACCCGCCATATGCAGGCCAGTTCATCTGGTCCGGCATTGACTACCTCGGCGAATCGCGCCGCTGGCCGGTGATCGGCAATTCGTCCGGCCTTTTGGATCGGGATGGCTTCCCGCGTCCCGACGCGCTCGAGCACCAAGCCTGGTGGTCTGATCGGCCTGTCGTCAACATGGTTCGCCGCACCGCCGCCGCTTACGTCACCCCTACAGATCCCGGTTATGAGACGGCTCCGGTGGATCGCCGCCAGTCAGCTTTTGCCGATTGGACTCCCGCCGATTTGTCTCCTCACGAAGAGACCGTAGAGGTCTACAGCAACTGCGCCGAAGTCGAACTGTTTCTCAACGCCAGATCGCTTGGTTCGAAGTCTCTGCCGGAAGACGCTTCGCCGCGCGTGTGGCAAGTCCCGTTTGAAACGGGCACGCTGCGTGCCGTCGGTAAGAATGGCGGCGCCGCCGTTGCCCAAAACGAACTCCAGACAGCGGGCAAGCCGGCCAAAATTCTGCTCACTACCAATCGCGAACGCCTCACGCCCGGTTGGGACGATGTGGCCTGCATCACCGCCGCCATCGTCGACCAAAACGGCATTCATCTCCCGCGCGCAACCAATCTCATCCGCTTCAGCACCAATTCAGCAGGCAAAATCGTCGCTGTCGACAATGCCGGCAACGCCAGTCACGAGCCCTTCCAAACCTCCGAGCGCAGCGCCTATGGCGGCCGCGCGATTGCCATCGTGCGCGCAACGAGCGACGCCGGCCGCCTGGTGATCAGCGCCTCAGCCGAGGGCCTGGCCGGTTCAGAGGTGAGCATCGAATTGCAAAAAGGAAATCCGAATGAGTTCTGACCCAACGCCCCGCCGCGATCTTTTGCGTCTTGCAGCCGCCGGATTTGCAGGCGCAGCCTTCACGCCCATTGCCGGAATGGCGCAGTCGCAAGCTCCGGCTCATAATCCGAATGCCGGCTGGTTTGATGTGCGCGCTTTCGGCGCAGCCGGTGACGGCAAAACGCTCGATACCGCCGCTATTAACCGCGCCATCGACGCGGCCGCCTCTGCAGGTGGCGGCATCGTCCGCTTTCCCGCCGGCGATTATCTTTCCTACTCGATTCACTTGAAGAGCAAAGTGACTCTGCAACTCGAAACGGGCAGCACGATTATCGGCGCCGCTAGTCCGGCGCGCGGCAGCTCGGTCTCTGCCGGCTTCTACGATTTAGCCGAATCCAATCAGCCTTGGGAAGCCTATCAGGATTACGGCCACAACCACTGGCATAACAGCCTGATGTGGGGCGAAAATCTGCAGGATGTCGCCATCGTCGGGCCGGGGTTGATCTGGGGCCGCGGCCTCAGTCATGGGCGCAGCCGCAGTTCGGAACCGGGCCCCATTGCAGAGCAGGCCGGCGTCGGTAACAAAGCCATCGCGCTGAAGAACTGCCGCAATGTTCTGCTGCGCGATTTTTCCATCCTGCATGGCGGCCATTTCGGTATCCTCGCAACCGGTGTCGACAACCTGACCATCGATAACCTCAAAATCGATACCATTCGCGACGGCATGGATATCGATTGCTGCCGCAATGTTCGTGTCTCGAATTGCGCCGTAAACTCGCCCTGGGATGACGGCATCTGCCTGAAGAGTTCCTATGCCCTCGGCGAGCCACGCAGTTGCGACATGGTCACCATCACGAACTGTTTTGTCT
>Ga0070739_10008597_pt1 | contig 10403 bp, 6 predicted proteins | sample Coa_R1_7_FD_66445 | JGI IMG/M metagenome (GOLD analysis project Ga0070739, IMG submission 66445) | Surface soil microbial communities from Centralia Pennsylvania, which are recovering from an underground coalmine fire - Coalmine... | ecosystem: Environmental > Terrestrial > Soil > Unclassified ...
GGTGCAGGAGCAGTATACGTTTGGCAACGGGCCTGGAGGGGGGACGCCACGCGAGGACGGCGAGGACGGCAGGCACGGCACGGGCGACCGGCAGGCGATTGCTTGCCGTACTGGTCGTACTCGCCGTCCTCGCCGTACTGGCTACCGGCTACCCGTTGGTGGTACGCTCAGTTGACTCGACCGCGCATGGTCCGGGACCCCGCGCCAGCATGCCGCCCGGACCGTTAGAGGGGACACGGTTGGGGGGATGTCCTCGGTGCTCACCGGAGGGATGAGCGGGGCGCGGCGCCTGCGCCTGCGCCTGCTCTCGAGCGTTTGGCTCGTCGCCGCCGTCGTCGCGATGGGGGCGGGGCCGCGCCTCGCCGTCGCCGCGCCCGCCGCTCAGGTCAGCAGCACCGCCGCGCCGACCGCCTCCCTCTCCTGCCCGTCAACCGTCACCAGCGGTGCCCTCGTCCCCGTCACCATCTCCGGCAACGGCAAGTTCGCCGTCGACGCGCGGGCCGGCTTCTGGCCCGCCACCTCGCCCAACACCGACTTTTCCCCCAACGCCGACGGCAGCCACGTCCTCGTCGGCACGATCCCGGACAGCGGCTCGGCGTCCCTCCTCTGGCAGGCGCCAACCGTTGATTCAGCGCAATTGGTCTACATCTTCGCCAACGACATGAACGGCAACACACCCGGCGAGTGCGACGTCACCGTGCAGCCGGGGGGCGCGGCCAACCCGACCGCACCGCCGGCGACGGCGCCGGTACCCGCCACCAGCGTCAGCACGGCGCCCCCGCCGCCGCCGCCGACCGCGCCGCCCGCGCCACCGGTCCAGGCGGTCGCCCCGCCCCCGACCGTCCTTCCGGCGACGCCGCTCGCGACCCCCGCCCCGACGCCAACGCCGGCCGCCACCCCGATCCCCGCCGCGACGCCGGCGCCCACCGTCGCCGCGACGCCGCTGGCGATCGGCGGCCCGTTCGCCGTCATCAACCCCACCGCGGCGCCGACGCCGACGCCCACCCCGGCCCTGCCGCCGACGCCGGCGCCGAGCGACAACGAGAACGGCCGCGTCGCCGCGATCATCGGCCCGGCCGGCGGTCAACTGCGCAACCCGCGCGGGGCGACGCTCACGATCCCGGCCGGGGCGCTGGCGGCGCCAGCCATGGTCGAGATCGCGCCCGTGCCCGACCCCAGCCTGCCGGTGGCGCCGAACGTGGATCTGATCCCCGGTTCCGGGTTCGACATCACGCTGCGCGCGGCGGGCGGCACAGCCGTGCCCAAGCCGCTGCACCCGGTAACGCTGCGCCTCGCGCTGACCTCGCAGCAATGGCGGCGCGGCGCCACGATCTACTGGATCAACGGCACCGCGCTCGATCCCGTCCCGGGAACCGACCTCGACCAAACCGGAGCGACCGCGACGCTCACCCACTTCTCGCGCTTCGTGGCCGGCGTGCCGACCCCCGCGACCTCGGCGTCGCGCGATCTCTTCATCTGGCTCGTGCTCGCCATCGCGGGGCTCGCCGCGCTCGCCTTCGCCGGCGCGGTGGTCGCGTCGCTCGGCCGGCGGCGGTAGCCGGTCGCGAGTGCTGAGTGCTGAGTGCGACGTCCGGCGCTCGCGCCACGTGGGCGCGGGAATTCATCCCCGCGCCGCCGGCCGGCAAGCGCCGCGACAAGCGGGCGGTCGGTGGTCGCTCGCCCCTACGCCGTCGGTCCGTCCTCGCGCCGCGTCTCGTCGTGGCGCGGTTTGGGATGGCTCGGCGAGAGACTCTGCGCGGCCGTGTCGTTCGCCGTGCCGACGCCGCCGGTGTCGCGCTCCTCCAGCTCCGCGTCCTGGTTCGGGAGCTGGCCCCCCGTGCCCAGTCCCGCGTCCTCGTTGCGGATCGGCCGCGGCGCCGGGAGGTTGGGCGTGTTCTCCTCTGGCATCGCTTGCACCCTTTCGGCTGGCCGGCGCCTCCAACGCGCCGGCATCAACACCCGGATCTGCAAGCGACGTTCCCGGCCCCCCTGCCTGTCTTCCCAGCATTAATGCCATTCCGAGCCCGCAGGCGAGGAATCTCGGCGTCCTATGCCGAGGCCGAGATTCCTCGCCTGCGGGCTCGGAATGACAGGAGGAGGCGGCTCGCAATGACAGAGATGGGAAGTCGAGATTCCGCACTCACTGCTTGGAATGACAGGACAGGGGCCGGAGATTCCTCGCCTGCAGGCTCGCAATGACACTGAAGAAGGGGGCTCAGTACGACAGAAAGGAGCACGGCGAAACGACGGAATGTGTGCGCGTCAGCCCTTCAGCTCCACTCGCAGCGTCAGCAGCTCGAACGGCCGCACCACGAGGCGGACGGCGTTGCCCTCGACGGTCGGGTGGGCGCCGCCCTCGACCGCCTCTTCCAGCAGGTTGACCCGCTGCACGCGCGCGACATCGTGGTTGAAGCGCAGCGTCGCCTCGCCGCGGGCACCGTGCGGCTCGTAGAGGCGGAGGATGACGGCGTTGCCGTCCTCCGCCCACTTCATCGCGGCCAACGCCAGCAACAGCCCTTCGGGCGTGAGAAAGCCGGCGGCCGCCGGCAGCGCGGCGCCGTTGGCGGTCGCCTGCACCGCGTGCGCCGTGAGCGGGCTGTTCAGCCAGTAGGCTTCTTGCGTCACGTCGGCATCGGTCCAGTCGCCGGCGTGCGGCAGCAGGCTGTAGATGAAGCGGTGCTCCCCCTCGTCCGCAAGCGGGTCGGGGTAGATCGGGCCGCGCACGAGGCTGAGGGTGAGCACGTTCGTGTGCGCGCTGTGCCCGTACTTGCCGTTGTTGAGGAGGGCGACGCCGTAGTCCGGCTCGGAGAGATCGGCGAAGCGGTGGGCGCTGACCTCGAACTTGGCCGCCTCCCAGGAGGTGTTGCGGTGGGTCGGGCGGTGAATGACGCCGAACATCGTCTCGTAGGTCGCTTCCTGGGCGTGGACCGCCAGCGGGAAGCGCGCCTTGAGCAGCATCATCCGCTCGTGCCAGTCAATGTAGGTGTCGATGTCGAGCCGCCTCGAGTCGGAGAGGAGGCGGTAGGTCTGGACGATGCGCGAGCTGCGCCACGTCCGCTCGACCCGCACCGCGCCGCGCAACGGTCCCTGCTCGACGACGGCGATCCGCTCGACCCCGCCGACCTCGGCCGCCTCGTTCTCGTAGTCCTCGTCGATGTCCCAGGCGTCGAAGGTGCGGGGCTTGTCCACGTAGGCCCAAATCTGGTTGCCGCGCCCGACCAGCGCCTCGCGCCCGACCGCCTTGTCGAAGACGCGCGCCAGCGTGCCGTCGGCGCCGATCTCGACCCGCAGCAGGTCGTTCTCGATCACCGCGCCATTGCCTTCGCTCCGCGCATGCACCGTCGCGGACGGCGCCGAAGCGGGGCCGGAACCGCCAACCACGAGTCGCGTCCAGCCGAGCGGCGGCACCCGACGCTGCGGCGCGTGGACGAGGAGACCGCCCTCCGTCGCCTGCGTCGGCAGGGCGGTGCCGTCCGCGTCGCGCACCGGCGTCTGACCGTCGTGGGCGGCGAGCGTGACCGTCAGCGGGCGCGGCCAGAGGGAGGCGTTGGCGACGAGCTGCCCCTCCCCCTGCGCCGGCGCGCCGACCAGCTCGCCCAGGTGCGCGAGCGCGGCGTCGCGCGCTTGCGTCGCGGTCTCCACGACGCCGCCGACGAGGCGGTGGTTATCCTGGTAGACCTCGTGGATGGAAGAGCCGGGCAGGATGTCGTGGAACTGGTTGAGGAGCAGCGTCTTCCAGGCCGCTTCCAGCGCGTCGTGCGGGTAGGCCGCGCCGTGCAGGTGCGCCACCGCGCCGAAGGCCTCGGCCTCGACCAGGCGGTGCTCGGCGGCGCGGTTGAGCGCCTTCGTCTTCGCCTGGGTCGTCAGGGTGCCGCGGTGGTATTCGAGGTAGAGCTCGCCCACCCAACGCGGCAGCCCCTCGTTGGGCAGCGAGGCGAAGTACTGGTCCACGTGCGCCATGCGCAGGCGCGGCAGCAGGGGGAAATCCTTGAGGCGCTGGTAGTTCTCCAGCTCCTTGAAGGTGGGGCCGCCGCCGCCGTCGCCCCAACCGAAGGCGAGCAGGCTCTCGTCGTGGAAGCGCTTGCCGCGGAAGTTGCGCCAGGTGCCGAGCGTGTCGAGCGGGGCGATGTTGCCGTTGTAGCCGTGGCCGGGGTTGTCGAAGAGGTGGGTGGTGACGACGCTGCCGTCGATCCCCTCCCACTCGAAGAGGTCGTACGGGAACTGGTTCGCCTCGTTCCACGTGAGCTTGATCGTGAAGAAGTTGGGGATGCCGACGCCGAGCAGGATCTGCGGGATGGCGCCGGCGAAGCCGAAGACATCGGGCAGCCAGGCGACGCTGGCCCGCACCCCGAGCTTCTGCTGGAAGTAGCGCTGCCCGTAGAAGAGCTGGCGGACGAACGCCTCGCCTCCGGTGATCTGGCAGTCCGGCTCCGTCCAGGAGCCGCCGACCGGCTCCCAGCGCCCCTCCTTGATACGGGCCAGGATGCGCGCGTAGAGCGCGGGGTCGTCCTGCTCGACCCAGGCGTAGAGCTGGGCCGAGGACTGGTTGAAGGTGAAGTCCTGGTATCGCTCCATCAGCATGAGGACGCTGGAGAAGGTGCGGCGCGCCTTGCGCCGCGTCTCGGCCAGCGGCCAGAGCCAGGCCAGGTCGATGTGCGCGTGGCCGGTCAGCGCCAGCCGCCCGATCGGCGGGTAGTCACGCTTGACCCGCTCCAAGCCGGCCGCGACCGCCTGCCGCGCGTGAGCGACAGCCGCCTCCGCCGCCGGCGGCAGCGGCTCCAGCTCGCCCGGCGCCGCCGGCATGCTCCACAGACCGTGGAAGGGGAGATGGACATCGGCCGCCTCGGTCCCGTAGTCGGGCGAGAGGGAGAAGATGCCGGTGCCGATGGTATTGACGTAGCCGCGGACCAGGCGCGTGAGCACGACGTCGGTGTTGGAGGGCCAGGTCTCGCCCAGCGCGTCGAAGCCGGCGTCGATCACGTCGAGCAGGAGGGGAACGACCTCGCTCTCGCCGAGCTGGCGGCAGGCTTCGGCGATCATCGTCAGGTCGCGCTCCAACCCCCGCACCTCGATCTCCGGCACGACGAGGTGGGCGCGCTCGATGCGCGGCTCTGGGATGTGGGAGCCGAACATGCTCTTCGGCACGACCTCGGCTTCGATCGTCAGCTCCTGCCCGCCCTCGGCATGGTCGCTGATAGGGAAGCTGTGATGAAAGGGATCGAGCCCCGCCTGCAGGCCGGTGGAGAGGTGGATCAGCCCCTCGCCACCGAGCCAGAGCTCGAGCCAGACCGGCTCGCCGCTCCAGGAGTCGGGGATGCGCGTCGTGGCGCGGAAGTGGACCGGCGTCGCCACCACCGGCCAGCGGTCACCCGGGTGGAGCGTCCAGGTTTGGCCATCGGCGTTGAACTGCCAATCGGGGATCGGGCACTCGCGGGCGTTGCGCCAGGCGCGCAACTCCTCCAGCCGCCGGAAGGCGCGGGCCAGACGGCGCTCGGTGTAGGTCTTGGCATTCACGCGGGGACTCCTCTATCGGACCGAATGACGGTGAACAGCCGCATCAATCAATGGAATGGACGGCGCTGTAGGGGCGCTGCTTGCTGCGCCCTGTTCCGAGGGCAACGGCGTTGGTCATTGTGCAGGGCGCAGCAAGCAGCGCCCCTACAGCGCCGCGCGCGGGAAAACGCAGCCGTGGGTACCGGGAACGGATCACTTGATGCTGCCGACGCTGATGCCCTCGACAAAGGCGCGCTGGAAGAAGAGGAACAGCACGATCACCGGCAGCACGACGAGGACGGAGGCCGCCATCAGCAGGTTGTAGCGGATGTCGTGGGTCGACTGGAAATAGGTGAGACCAATGGCGAGGGTGTACTTCGCCTGGTCTTGCAGGTAGACGAGCGGCCCGAGGAAGTCGTTCCACGCGCCGATGGCGGAGAGGATGGCAACGACGCCGATGGCCGGCAGCGCCTGCGGCAGCACGATCTGGGCGAAGATGCGAAGTTCGCTCGCGCCGTCAATCTTTGCCGCGTCGGAGACTTCTTGCGGCAATTGCATCATGAACTGCCGCATGAGAAAGATCAGGATCGGCGAGCCAAAGCACAGCGGGATGATCAGCGGGAGGTAGGTGTTAATCCAATGCAGCTTGGCGAAAATGTCGAACAACGCCACGAGGATAACCGGAAAGGGCATGAAGATGGTGGCAACGACGACGAAGAAGATCTTGTCACGACCGGGCCACTGAATGCGAGAGAATCCGTAGGCGATGACCGTGTTCGAAAAGATGGAGGCGAGGACGCTCGCGATCGTGATGATGACGGTGTTCTTGAAGAAGCGGCCGAAGGGGATCGCATCGACCGCGTTCTTGAAATTGACCCACTCGAGATGATGAGGGTAGAGGGTGGGTGGGGTCAGCGTCAGCTCGGCGTTCGACTTGAGCGCGAGCGTGATCATCCAATAGAACGGCAGGAGGTAGAGGGCACCCATCAGGATCAGGATGATGCGGGGCACGACGTTCGTCCGCACCTGCTTCATGATCCAGAGGCGTCGCTCTTCCGCACGGTGGCGCGGTATCGGTCCGGCAACGCTCACGACCTTGGCCATAGATGCCTCCTCTGTTCAAGAGGTTAGAGGTTAGGGTTTAGAGGTTAGGAGAATATGATGGCGGCCGCTAACCACTAACCTCTAACCTCTAACCCCTAACTTCTGTCGTCTACGTGTACTCGTAATGCACCCATTTGCTGGACGTGAGGAAAATCACCAGCGCGACGACGAGCGTGATCGCAAAGAGGACGCACGAGAGCGCCGCCGCGTACCCCATCTGACTGTAGCGGAACGCGTTGTTATAGAGGTAGTACACAAAGAAGTTGGTCGCGTCGGCGGGGCCGCCCTGGGTGATGATGTACGACTGGGTGAAGACCTGGAAGTCGAGCCCGAGCCCCAGCACCAGATCGAAGAAGATGACCGGCGTCAGCAACGGCAGCGTGATGCTGCGGAACTTGTTCCACGTCGAGGCGCCGTCCAGCATCGCCGCCTCGTAGAGCGACGTCGGAATCCCTTTCAGACCGGCGAGGAAGACCAACGCCCACTGCCCGGCGCCGTACTGCGCCATCAAGACGAGCGAGAACTTGGCCAAGCTCGGGTTGCCAAACCAGAAGGGCGTCGGCAGGTGCACCAGGTGCAGGAGGCGGTTGACGACGCCCGTGTTCGGGTCGAGCAGCGTCAGCACGATGAAGGAGATGGCGAAGAGCGGCAACACCGACGGGACGAAGAAGATGGCGCGGAAGACCGGCACTTCGGGCAGCGGCTGGTTCATCGCCAGCGCCAGCACCAACGCCACGACCACGCCGATCGGCACCGCGAGGACGGTAAAGTACGCCGAGTTGTAGAGGGCTTTCCAGAAGAGCGGGTCGTTGTGCAGCAGGCGATGGTAGTTGAAGAGACCGATCGGGGTCGGGGTACCGAACCCCGAGTAGCGGGTAAAGCTCAGCTTAATCGTGTAGTAGATCGGGTACACCAAAAACGCAATGAAGCCCACAATCCACGGGCTGATGAAGGCGAGACCGACAAGCAGATTGCGCCGCTCGCCGCGCGTCAGGCGGAGTCGCTCCAACAGACCGGGCAGGACCGCTTCGTGCTTGGTGGGTGCTTCGGCGAACGCCATACGCTTGTCCTCATCGGATCATGCGCCGCGCGCGGCGCCGCTGGCGGGTGCGCCGAAGGGCGGGAGCGAAGCGCTCCCGCCCTCCAGCCAGATGCTCGCGCCTACGAGCTCTTGAGCGGGCAGAACTGCTGCAGTTGCGGGTTGACCTGACCCGCGACCGCGTTCAGGACGTCCGCCGGTTGCCCCTGGTTGAGGTAGACCTTCTGCCAGGCCGAGGTGAGCTGATCCCAATAGAGGGCGCCGACCGGGAGGACCGGGCGGCTCTTGGAGTTGGGCAGGAGGTTCTTGAAGAAGAGGTGGTTGCCGGCGTAGAGGCTGTCGTCCGCGAGGAGCGCCTTCCAGGTCGGCATGTGCGAGGTCATCGTGGTGTACGTCTTGAGGCCGTCCGCGCCGCAGGCGTATTGCATGAACTTGAAGCCGGCCTCGGGTTGCTTGGCGCCGACCGGGATGACATGCGACCAGCCGCCGGACCAGGTGACCGACGTGTCCCCCTTCTTCAGCACCGGAATGTAGGTGATCCCGTACTCGAGGTTCGGGGTGTACTCCTTGAGACTCGCGATGAACCAGTCGCCGGTGAGGTTCAGCGCCACCGTCTGGGTGAGGAACTTGTGCTGCTGCGGTGGATAGCCGCTGGCCATCGCCGCCTGGACGACGGCGTACTCCTTCGACGGATTCGACGCCTTCGCCCAATCGTACATCCACTGGAACGCCTGCATGACGCCGGCTTCGGTCGGCGTCACCTGGCACTTGGCGGCGTCGAAGAACGTGCCACCCATGGCGAACCCGTAGGTGTAGTGCCAGCCCTGGTCGTAGTACGGCACGAAGCCCATCTGCGTGTAGTTGCCGGCCGAGTCGGTCTTGTTGACCTTGAACGCGATCGTGTGGAGGTCGTCGAAGGTGATCGCGCCCTCCTTCGGATCGAGTTGGGCCGGGTCGACGCCGGCAGCCTGGAGCATCTTGGGGTTGTAGTAAATGGCGCGGGCGTCGGTGTCGAAGGGGAGGGCGTAGGGCTTGCCGTTGTACTGGGCCTCGTTCCAGGCAAAGGTGATGTAGTTGGAGCCGTAGTCCGCCGGCACGTACTTGCTGAGGTCTTCGAGCACGCCGTCGGAGGCGCGCTGGGCCACCGTGAAGCGGTCGAGCATGTAGACGTCGGGGCCGGTGCCGCCGCGGACGGCGGTCATCAGCTTGGTGACGTCGGTCTCGGACCCGACCACCTGGGTCAGCTTGACCTCGATGTCCGGGTTGGCGGCGTTGAAGTCGGAGACGATCTTCTTGATGCCTTCGAGGTCGGGGTCGGTGTGGCTGGTCCAGAAGCTGACCGGGGTCGCCGCGAAGGCATTGCGGATAAAGACGGGGGCTGAGATCGCGGAGGCGCCGGCCGCGGCCACGCCTGCAGCCGCGGCGCGGCCAACGAATTGCCGGCGGGTGAGGCCGCCCTTTGCGGACTCGGTCGGGGCCGGGGTTATATTGGCCGGGGCTGGCGTCATGCCGGTTTCCGGTTCGTCCACCATCGCGCAGGACTCCTTTCTGCGGTTCTGCTCCACGCCACGAAGATCAGTGTGGCCGATCGGGGGAAGGCGGCCGCCGCCATTGGCGGCCAGGGGATCGGGAGCCGGGTCTCGGCGAACGGGTCCGTTGGGTTGTCGGGATCGCACTTCCTCCGGCACCAACGCATTTGGTACCTTTTGGTACCACGATCCTAAGGCGGCCACTCCGGCCTTGTCAAGTAGGCTCGCCGCCGCTCGGGCGGCACGGCCGCCGCGTTGCCGCCCATTGTACGCCTCCCGCGCGTTGTCCGCCCTCCCCTCTGCTACGATGGCGCCCAATCCAGTCGCAGCCGCCACCTGGCCACCGGCCACTGCCTACTGGCTACTGGCTACCGGCTACTGGCTACCGGCTACTGGCTACTGGCTACTGGCTACTGATTACTGCCTACTTCGTACGGAGCGACCAAGATGCCCAACTGGCCGATGCTGACGGTGACCGCGGGACCGGTCGAGGTGACGGACGAGACGCTGCGCGCGATCTCGCGCCCCGTCGTCTACCATTACGACCCCGCGTTCCTGGATGTGTTCGAGCGCACGAGCCGCCTGCTGCAGCAGGTCTATCGCACGCGCTACGACGTCGTCATCATGCAGGGCGAAGCCGTCCTCGGACTCGAGGCGGCGGCCGCGAGCCTGATCTCGCCGGGCGACAAGGTGCTCAACCTCGTCTCCGGCGTTTTCGGCAAGGGGTTTGAGCCGTTCATCGCGCAGCACGGCGGCGAGACGATCGAGCTGGCCGTGCCCTACAACGAGGCGATCGACCCGGCCGACGTGCGCCGCGCCCTGCGCCGGCACCCCGACCTGAAATTCCTCTCCGTCGTCCACGCCGAGACGCCATCCGGCACCGTCAACCCGGTGCGCGAGATCGGGCAGGTTGCCCGCGAGTTCGGCGTCCTCACGATCGTGGACACCGTCGCCGGGCTGGGCGGCGTCACGCTCAGCCCGGAGGAGTGGGGGATGGACGTGGCCGTCTCCGCGCCGCAGAAATGCCTCGGCGGGACCCCCGGCCTCTCGCTGCTGGCGGTCAGTCCGGCGGCGTGGGAGGCGATGGCGCGGCGGCGACCGGCCCCGCTGCGCGGCAGCTTCCTCTCGATCCTCGACTGGAAGGAGACCTGGCTCGAGCACCGCCGCTTCCCGCACACGATCTCGGTCTCGGAGATCTACTCGCTGGAGTCGGCGCTGGCGCAGGTGCTGGCGGAGGG
>Ga0070739_10008598_pt1 | contig 10403 bp, 10 predicted proteins | sample Coa_R1_7_FD_66445 | JGI IMG/M metagenome (GOLD analysis project Ga0070739, IMG submission 66445) | Surface soil microbial communities from Centralia Pennsylvania, which are recovering from an underground coalmine fire - Coalmine... | ecosystem: Environmental > Terrestrial > Soil > Unclassified ...
GAAAGCCGAGCCGCTCGAGGCGCAGGCAGCCTCAATTCGGGTAGAGGGCACGCCCTGGATACCGAGCGCGGTCGAGATATAGGGAGCCAGATGGTTTTGCCCGACGAATGCGGGCCCGGAAAAATTGCCGAGGTAGAAGGACTGGATCTGCGACGGCGCCGCATGGGCATCGCGCAGAGCCTTTTCTCCCGCCTCGACCGCGAGCGAACGGAGATCGCGGTCCGGAAAAGCCCCGAAGGGAGTCTTCCCGGCGCCGATCACGGCGACAGGTCTCATACGCTTTTAGATTAGCGGAAACCACCGGCGGGTAGGGGCGCTTGGCGGACACTATATAGCGCCCAGCCAGCGAATGGGGAAATGCGCCGCCAAGCCATTGGCGAGGCGCTCGTCGGCGGTCAGGAGGTTCACGTCGAACAGGTGTGCGAGCGCGACATAGGTCGCATCATTGACCGAACATTGGAACTTCGACGCGATCGCGAAGGCCTCGGGCCAGACGCGCTGCGAGGGCCAACTGAGGAGTCCGAAGATAGAGAGGTCCTGAATTGCCTGGTGCGCCCGCTCTTTGGCCAATCGCGCGTTCCGGACCGCTTTCCACAACACATTGCCAATTTCCGGCCAGAACAGATCGGGAACGATCAATTGCAACCGGCCGTTCGCAAACGCATCGCGCACTGCCAGCGCTTCTGGGACGAGCATTTCGTCATCCGGCGTCAGCAGCCACTTGGCGGCTACGCTGGCGTCCAGGATGTAGGCGTTCAACGCTCCCGATCCTCGCGGATCATCTCCTCGGCAGTGGGGAACGGGCCTTTGCCGGGCGAAGGGCTCAGCCGGATCTTGTCCAACCGCGCGACGATTTCCCGGCGGCGCGCCAGTTCCTCCGGCGTCGGCACGAATTCCCGCAATAAGGTGACTACCTCGGCTGCAATGGAGCGGCGGTTGTCCTGAGCGCGCGCCCGCAAGGCTTCATAGAGGTCGTCGGGGACGTTCTCCACGTAGAGGGTTGCCATAGGGATTCCCTAGCGATAGTCTAGCAGAGTGCTAGACCGCCTTAGCGCTTTAACAGACGTTCGGGCTGCGCCCCCCTGTTAAAATACCCTTTTGAGCGGGCAACCGCTTGATTTTAAGGTCCACGTTTTCCGGGTCCTCTCGTCATCAGTTTAGGACTTGTGAGAACTGTCGTTTACAGCTTGATGGATGAAGTCACCGAGCCCGGGCTGGAGCTGGCGGATCGGCAGAACCGCTTTGTTTCAGATAATTTACGGCGGATCTTCGTGCAGATCTACCGGATCGTCGGGAATGTCGCCGATGCCCAGGATCTGACGCAGGAAGCTTTCATCAAGGCGCTGCAGCATCAGGAACAGCTCAAGGACGAACTGAAAGCGGCCCACTGGCTCTCGCGGATTGCCACCAATACGGCTATCGATTTTCTCCGCCGCAACGGACGCGTCAACTTCTGTGAAATCGGCGACGCGCCGGAAATGCACGGCTCGGAAAGCCCCGAGCAGATTCTTCTCCGGTCCGAACAACGCAATTACCTGGAAGACGGTCTGCGCCTTCTCAGCCCGCGCGAGCGGGCCGCGCTGATGCTGCGCGATGTGGAAGGCCTGCCGGCGGAGGAAGTGGCGGAGCGGCTGAACTGCTCAAAGGCCACCGTGCGGTCGCATATTGCGAACGCGCGCATCAAATTCCGCCGCTACATGGAAAGAAGGAAGCGGTAGTTCGATGAAACACCCGAGTGAGGCAACCCTGGCATTGCAGGCGGGCGGGGACCTGCGCGGCCTGGCGCGCTGGCGGACCCAACGCCACCTGCGCGGCTGCGAGCAGTGCCGGGAAGAGATGGCGCGCTTTGCGAAGGCGCTGCGGGCCGCAGCGGATCTGGCGGAAACACCGGAAATTCCGTGGGGGCGGCTAGCCGCGGAAATGAAGGCCAATATCCGGCTCGGCCTGGCGGCGGGCGAATGTGTGCGCCCCGGCGAGCCGGCCTGGCGCGAGACGCGGCTGTTCACCGGCGCGCGCGCCGCGGTGGCGCTGGCGAGCGTAGCGGCGCTGCTGGTCACCGGACTCGTGCTCGAACGCCCGGCGCCCGCTCCGGGGCCGGTTGCAACGGCGGATGACGGGCTGGTGGTACAGGCCACCGCCAAGGGAATCCAGATTGGCAAGGGCGGGCAGGCCCTCCGTCTGAACAATCCAGACGGATTGAAGCCCGAGGACCGGGTGCTGTATGCGCCCGATGCCGAGGGATCGATGAGGGCTCGCTACGTGGATCCGGACAGCGGCTACGTAACGATCAACAGTGTCTATGTCGAGTAACTGCATCCTGGTAACGGCGGTGCTGGCGGGCGCGGCGGCGCTCGCGGCGCAGGAAGCGCCGCTGCCGGGCGGCGCGGTCAGCATCAATCTGCCCAAGGATTCACCGGTGGCGCTGCTCTCGCTCGAAACGGACCAGTCCCGGACGACCATGCGCGGCGCGGCCATGGTGCTCGACCTGCACCTTGCGATGAAGCTGCGCAACAGCGGGCCCAACCGGATTCACGGCGTCACCCTGCGGGTCATTTCGCAGGAAGTCACCATGGGCGGCAAGGGGTCGGTGACGATTCCGGGCCTGAATGTGGGCCCCGGAGACACGTTCCCGGTCCGGGTGGACATGCAGCTCGTGCGGCCGACGCAGGTGGCCGGAGGGCCACTGGTGCAGGTAGACCTCGACGGCGTGCTGTTCCAGGATCTGGGATTCTACGGGCCGGACCGGCTGAATTCGCGGCGCTACCTTACCGCTTGCGAGCTCGAGGCGCAGCGCGACCGCGAGCGCTTCAAGCGGGTGCTGGCGCGATCCGGAAAGGAAGGACTGCGGCAGGCAATGGTGGATAGCCTGGAGCGGCAGGCGGAGATGCAGGCTCTGACCGTGAAGGTCCGGCGCGGCGGCGCGGCGGTGTCGTCCGCGGCGCTCCCGGGCTCCGAGCACATGGCGCAGTTCGCGTTCCTGAAAATGCCCGATTCGCCGGTGGAGCCGCTGGCAGGCTCGGCGGTGATTTCGGCCAACGAGGCGCGGGCGCCATTTGTCGAGGTGCGCAATACCACCTCACGGCCGGTCAAATACGTCGAGGTGAGCTGGCTGGTCGGCGACGATGGCGGGCACGAATACCTGGCCGGATCGCTGCCTTCGCCGAACGCGACGTTCTATCTGCCGCCCGGCAAGTCGGGACGGGTGGGGCAGGAGAGCACGCTCCATTTCTCACAGGCCGGCCAGCCGGTGAATATCCGCAAAATGACCGCGTATGTCTCGCAGGTGGAATTCGCGGACGGCAAGGTGTGGGTGCCCGGCCGGCAGAGCGTGGAGAATCCCGAGCTGCGCAAGGTGCTGGAGCCCTCGGCGGAAGAGCAGCGGCTGGCGGGCATCTACCGGCGCAAGGGCATCGACGCCCTGGTCGAAGAACTGAAGAAATTCTAGACTGGCGCGGCACGGGCCGGACGTGCCCGGCCTCTGCGGGCATGGATCGGACCAATGCCCGCTCAGCGCGATTCCGCGATCAGGCCGAGTGACGGATCAACTCGGGGACATATTCCGGAGCGGGCACGGACAGGATGACGTCCGGCTGACGTTCGCGCTTCCGCTCCCGAAGGCCGAGGCGGTGCATAATGCGGCCGACGTGATCCGGGTCGTAGCGGATGCCGAAGCGGGCGTGAATGGCGTCGGCCATGCGCTGCGTGGTCCAGCGGTCCGTATCGAATCCCGCGGCGCGCGGGCCAGCCTCGTAGACCTCAGCGACTCCTCGCAACTGTTCGGCGGAGAGCCGGCTGGGCCGGCCGGGAGCACGCCGCTTGCGCAGCGCCTCCACTCCCTTGCCATTCCAGGCACGGTGCCACCGGGAAGCGGTGGTCCGGCTTACGCCATATTTGCGGGCAATCTTCGACTGCGAAAGTCCCGCCTGCAGGTCCTGTGCGGCCATCAGGCGCCTGCTCTCCATTTCATCGCGCGTGAGAACACTTTGAGCGGCAGTATCCATTTCTCTCTCGCGGTGGATTGCGTTCCAGAGCGATTTTAGAATACCAAAAAACATTTGCATTGCAAATTGTTTTTTGCAGGCAGGAGTACCGGGATGTTAAGTGGGCAGCCGGCAATTCGGCCGGCGCGATGCTGCCGCCGCAAGGCAATGAGCCTGCATCCCATGCGCCGCGGTAATATAATCCGGCAGAAAGGAGCCGCATTCGCATGGCCCGTCAAACGCTTCTTGCCGTTTCCATCCTGGCGTGCAGCACGCTCGCCGCCCAGCCGCCGGCGCCGCAGCCCGGCGGCGGCCGCGGACCGCAAGCCCCGGCGTTCGTTTCGCCCGAGGTGCAGGCCGACCGTCACGTGACGTTCCGCATCTTCGCGCCCCACGCGCAGGAGGTCCGGCTGACCGGCTCGGACATCCCGGGCAATTCGCCGGGCGCGGCGCTCACCAAGGGAGAAAACAACGTCTGGGAGGTGACGCTCGGACCCATCGATCCGGGCGCTTACCGGTATAATTTCAACGTCGACGGCGTGGCGACGATCGATCCGCGCAATCCCTCGATCAGCGAATCGAACAACAACGTCTGGAGCCTGTTCTACGTTCCGGGCGCCGAGTTCATGGACACGCGCGATGTGCCGCACGGGACGGTGGCTTCAGCGACCTATTACTCGTCTGTGCTGAAGACGTGGCGGCGCATGCACGTGTACACGCCGCCGGGTTACGAGCTCGGCCAGGGCCGGTTCCCGGTATTTTACCTGCTGCACGGCGCGGGCGACTGCGATGAGTCCTGGACGTCGGTCGGCCGGGCCGGATTCATCCTGGATAACCTGATCGCCGCGAAGAAGGCCAAGCCGATGGTGGTGATCATGCCGGCGGGCCATACCAGCCGTACGCCGGGCGGCCGCGGCGCAGGGCGCGGGCCGGGCGGGCAGGACGAATTCGTAGAGGAATTTCTGGCGGACATCCAGCCCTACGCGGAGTCGCACTACCGCGTGTACAAGGACCGCGCACATCGCGCCATCGCCGGCCTGTCGATGGGCGGTTCGCAGACGCTGAATATCGCAATTCTGCACTTGGACCTGTTCGGCTACATCGGCGTCTACAGTTCCGGCGTATTGGGGATGGGCGGGCCGGGCCGTGGCGGCGCGCAGACGGCGCCGGCCGGTCCGAGCTGGGAGGAACGCCACCAGGCGGAGTTGGACAACGCCGCGGCGCGCAAGGGCCTGCGGCTGCTGTGGTTCAGCACGGGCGTGGACGACCGCCTGATGCCAACCACCAAGGCTACCGTGGAGATGCTCAAAAAGCACGGCTTCGAGCCGCAGTTCCACGAAAGCCCGGGGGCGCACACCTGGATCAACTGGCGGAACTACCTGAACGAGTTCGCGCCGCAGTTATTTCAATGAGCCCGCATCCGGGCAGGTCCTGAGCGGCGCGATCAGGGGCGTTTGCCGGTCCCGAGGACGTTCTTAGCGGCTGTGGGGGCGGCGGGCGCCGCCGGGATCGCAGTGTGGGGCGGCGGCGCGTTGGTAAAGTTCAGCTCGCTTTCCTGAAACTCGATCGGACGGTCGAGGATCATTTCGACCGTGCTGCCGCGCGGCAGCACGGCATCCGGACCGCGCGTCAGGAGTACCCCGACGAGCCCCGCAGCCGCCCCCGCCGCGGCGCCGATCCCGGAGCCCAGAGCCGTACGGCTGGCGATCGCGCCGACCGATGCCCCGGCGCCGGCGGCCTCGCCGATGACGCGAGCATCGCCGGCCTTGTTTCCTTCGCTCTGCACCATGCCCTCGGCTTTATCGAGCTGGCCGCTCGCCTGGCCATCCACGCCCCCGACGCGCGCGCGGAAATCGCGCGTGACGCCGTTCGGCAGCGTGAGGGAATCGAAGCGAACGTAAAGCTCGCCGCGGCCTTTGATGCGGCCCGGCTTCTTCACCTTGGTCACCGTGCCCGCCACGTAGCTGCCCACCGGCACCACGATCCGGCCCCCGGAGAGGACCGGGAACGCTGTTTCGAGGTAGACGCGGTCGCCCTGCTCGGTGTGCTTGGTGCTGATGGTGTTGATGAGGCTCAGCGGCACCCTGGTCCCGGGCGGCAGCGTGTAGGCCCCTGCCGGCGCCGCAGCCGGCTCCGGCGCGGGCGGGGCCTGCTGCGCGAGCGCCAGCGGCACGCCCAAACTCACCGCGATCCAGAGCCGTAGCTTCATACACACATCTCCCCCTCAGTGTAACGTTTCGCAGCGGGATAAAGTTGCGAAGTCCTTCACCGGACGGCCAGCTTGAGGCCCGCCTGGCTGCCCTGCCCGCTCACGAAAACGCGGATTTCGGGGTCGTTCGGCAGGCTGTTCGGCAGGATCAGGTTGATCTGGTACAGAGCCGCCGAGAGCGGCGTCAGGCCGGCGTAGAGAATGCGCGAGGGGTCGAGCGGCGTCCCGCCGATGGTCACCTGGAGCGCCGTCATATCGGCCAGGGGCGAGGTATAGTTTGGCAGCTCGCCGGGAGCGGGGTTCCGCTGCACCTTGCCCATACCGGTTGCCCAGATCACGGCGATATCGCCCCCGTGGGCCGGCGCGGCCGGCGTGATGGCGCTGTAATCGGGGCGGCTGGCGATGATATATGCGGGGGCGGAAGGCAGCAGGAACAGAAACGGAGCGGCGGGCGCGAGCGGCAGCGTCACGGCCGGCCCGACCAGGCCCTCGCGAACCACGCGCAGCACAGGCGGCGCCGGTCCTACGGTTCCGGGCAGCACGAAGTTGATCTGCCCGTCCGAGACGTAGAAGAGCGGCGCGGGCTGGCTATCGATGAATACCTGCGTCGAATTCAGCTCGGTCGGCAGCATGTTGTTCTGGATATCGGCCGGCGTGATGCCTTGGGCCGACCGCGACAGGGTGGTGCCGAAAATCGTCACCATGGAGTTGGGCGCAAACGGCCCGGCGGAATAACCCGCGGTGCTGACGACGCTGGCGGCGGAATAGGACGGCGCCTGTCCCCTGGCGATCCCAGCGAACAGGAACGCCAGTACCAGCCAGGACCGGTACATGAGGGGGATTATAGCGCGACGCGCGGACGCCCGCATTTCCTCAGCCGGTTCGGTTGATTCGCCGCTGCGGAGGCTGCATAATACTCGCGTGCCGCCCGGCGGCGCTGCTCGCGAGATCATCATGACCCCCGAAACCATGACAAAAGACGAAATCATCCTGGCCCAGAAGGAATTCCTGTTCCCCTCGGTGTTTCACTATTACGCGGAGCCGCTGGTCGTGTCCCGGGCGCGCGATCAATACGTGTGGGATGCCGATGGCAGGCAGTACCTGGATTTTTTCGGCGGCATCGTGACCGTGAGCGTCGGCCACTGCAACGCGCAGGTGAATGCCCGGGTGCATGAACAGCTCGACACGCTGCAGCACGTCTCGACGGTGTTCGCCACCGGGCCGCAAGCCGCACTGGCAAAGAAAATCGCTTCCGTCACGCCCGGCGGCAAGTTGACCAAGTCCTTTTTCACCAACTCCGGGACGGAGGCCAATGAGACGGCCATCCTCACGGCGCGCTGCTACACCGGCAACACCGAAATTGTGGCGCTGCGCCATTCCTACCACGGCCGCTCCGCGATGGCGATGGGTCTCACCGGGCAGGGCGCGTGGAAGCTGGGGCCGCCCACGCCGGGAATCGTGCACGCCCACAACGCCTACTGCTACCGCTGCCCCTTCGGGCTGACCTATCCGGAGTGCGATGTGCGCTGTGCGCGCGATATGGAGGAGCTGATCCGCACGTCGACCGGCGGGCGCGTCGCCGGATTCATCGCCGAGCCGGTGCAGGGCGTCGGCGGCTTCATTACTCCGCCGAAGGAATACTTCCCGATCGTGGAGAAGATCGTGCGCGACCACGGCGGCATTTTCATCAGCGACGAGGTGCAAACCGGGTGGGGCCGCACCGGCGGGAAGTGGTTCGGCATCGAGCACTGGGGTGTGACGCCGGACATCATCACGGGCGCTAAGGGCTTGGGCAATGGACTGCCGATCGGACTGACGGTGGCGCGGCCGGAGGTGGCAGACTCCGTCCGCGGGCTCACGATCTCTACCTTCGGCGGCAATCCCGTCACCACCACGCAGGCCAAGGCCGTACTCGATTTCATCGACGAGAACGATCTCAAGACCAACTGCCAGGATACCGGTGCCTATCTCCGCGGGCGCCTCGAGGAGCTTCAGGAGAAACACGAGCTCATCGGCGACGTGCGCGGCATGGGGCTTCTGCAGGCGCTCGAGCTGGTGGAGGACCGGCGGTCGAAACGGCCGGCCACGGCGCAAACCACCCAGGTGATGGAGGCTGCGCGCCGCAACGGACTGCTGATCGGCAAAGGCGGCATGTTCGGCAACGTGCTGCGCATCTCGCCGCCGATGAACATCGGGCGCGCAGACGTGGACCAGTTCATCGGAATGCTGGATGCGGCTTTCGCCGAGTGCGGGGCGATGGCGGCAGGGGTGAAGTAAGGATCGCCGGAATTCGGTACCCTAGGCCGGATAGTACCATGCCGTACTGTACGCAAGTGCACTTTTCGATTAGAATGAGTTCTTGCGGTCCCGGCCTCTCACGCTCCCGTTCACGCTCCCAGCCTCGATGCTCCTCGCTGCCCTTCACCGGGACCGCGCCTGAGCCACGTCGGCCAGCTCGCCCACTGCGGTACACTCGGGATGAACACGGGCCCGTAGCTCAGGTGGATAGAGCATCTGCCTTCTAAGCAGGGGGTCGCTGGTTCGAGTCCAGCCGGGCCTACCACTTCCGACAAAATCTGGGGCTACCCATTCTGTGCTCCGCCGGCGGCCTGCCGGAAACTCTTCCCGGCCTGTTGACCGCGCGCCTTGTCCAGTTCCTTGCGCCTGAGGCGATATTTCATCCTCCTCGCCAAATACCGAAAACCGCGACCCAGTATCGAGATAACGACCAACAACAAGGGAATCGCCAGCGCGACGGCCACGTTGATCACCGCCGGTCTGAGATGGGGAACTCCGTAGATGGGGTGCCGGTCGGCCCACTCGAGCACGCGGTCGGCGAGCCACCAGGTTTGCCCGATGCCAAGCCCGAGCAGCACCAGGACCGCGCCAGCCACAATGACCAAGAACGCCCGTCCAAAAGCCGCCAGCCAGTTGGGCCCCTTCATAAACGAGTTCAGCCACATCGTGAGCAGATGGGTTCCGAATGTCAAACCGAGGAGGGACCAACCGAACTGCGTCAGTTGCACCGCCGCCGAAATCACGCCTCCTGCAATGAGCAAAATCGCGATTAGGTAGAGGATCTGCGCCCAATATCGAAACGCAACGTTCCATGCGGCGCGCGGCGCGGCCAGTTCCACGAGGCCCCACAGGATGCGGCCCCCGCGGGTCAGCCAGGTTGCGGCGGGCGGCAGGCTCTTGCCGGCTGTGATGTCGTCCAGGATTTCCCCGGTGATCTGCGAGGCACGCGCCACATCTTCCAGCAGGAGCTTCCGCTCCATCTCGCCGGGGACCACGGTCTTCCAGTTTTGCATTGCCGCGCGATTGCGTTGGCGGACCGTCGCACCGGAAGCCGCCGTCAGTTCCGCGATCACGCGCTCCGCGTTCGCGCGGCCGAAACGGACATTCCCGCGCTTCCCGGCCAATCGCTCCAGAACCATCGCCCGGATCTGATCCGTTACCTTGAAGTCTGTCAGGATTGCCGCGTGAGCCTCATCGATCAACTGATCGCGGAGCGCCGAACTTTCGTCCAGCGGGAGGAGCGTCGAAATCAGACGTTCGGCGGCATCCAGGCGGCCCCAAAGAAGATCGTTCCTGCGCCAGGTCTCATCCAGGAAAGCTCCGAAATGAGCGACGGCAAGCCCTTTCAGTTTTCTGCGGCGGGCCAGGGGATCCGGTTCGAGAGCGGAAACGTCTTCGGGGCTCAGGCGGACGATCTCGACCGGGACGCCGTCGCCCGCCGGAGTTCCATACACGATCGGGAAAATGGTGGAATCGAACAGGTCGAAGCTGATGAAGAACGGCAGGAGCGGACGGGCTTCGGCGTGGAGAATCTCGAGCGCGCGTGCGACGTCCGGGCCCGTCAGCACAAGCTGAAGTTGAGTCGCCAGCCGATCGCCCAGTTGGCGCAGTCTCTCGAGGACGTCCTGCCCGTCCTCGCCGCTCAGTCTCTGCTCGACCCACATCCTCACGAGGTCCTCTGTCTCTCCCGGATCGCCGGAACTGCGGCGGATCGTGCTGGTGGCCAGTTTCGCGCGGGTGGATTCTCGCGCCGGCAAAAGGCCCTGGAGGAAATCACGCACCATTGCGGGCGGCCCCAAAATCTCGCGTACAACGGCCAGCGGCGGTGCGGCCTGTTGATTCGGAGAGGCGCCATCGCGTGCGGCGCCCCGCGGATCGAGATCGTCCTGAAGCAGAGAGCGGCGCAAGCTGAGCAG
>Ga0070739_10008600_pt1 | contig 10400 bp, 8 predicted proteins | sample Coa_R1_7_FD_66445 | JGI IMG/M metagenome (GOLD analysis project Ga0070739, IMG submission 66445) | Surface soil microbial communities from Centralia Pennsylvania, which are recovering from an underground coalmine fire - Coalmine... | ecosystem: Environmental > Terrestrial > Soil > Unclassified ...
TTCGAACCATGTCATCGCCAGCTTCACTTTGCCGACGCCCCTCTGGCCGCGTGTCGATTATCAATCGGAAAATCGCCGTGCACTTCCCGCTTTGCTGGCCGAACGTGGAAAGCTTTCTTCGGGGGCCACCGAGGCCGGTTTCAGCACGAATGCGCTCGTGATGATGAATGGCATCTTCAATTCGTGGCAAGGCGCGCTCTCTCAGCAGGGTGTTTTCTGGCCGACAAACGAGATGAGCCGGTGGATTGTGGAAAAAGTCGCGGCCCATCCGCCGGGCGAAGTCATCGCATCTGGTTTTCTTTTTCCCGATCGCAAGCATCCGGCAGATTTAAAATCTCTTTCTCTGTTAAGCCAGAATTTGGCTTCGCACGGTTTCATTTTGTCCGGATGGGAATTGCTCGGCTCGGCCTTGTTGCAACGCGTGCAACAAAATTTGTGGAAGGTGCTGTTACCGATGGTCACACTGGTGTTGCTTTCGCTTTGGCTCGCGTTTCGGCGTGCGCAGGAAATCTGCCTTAGTTTGGCAGTATTGTGCCTGAGCGGGCTTTGTCTTTTGACGCTGATGCGCCTCGCGGGTTGGTCGTGGAATTTGCTTAATCTAATGGCGCTGCCGTTGATGCTTGGTTCTGGCGTGGACTACAGCATTTTTATGCAACTTGCTTTGCGGCGGCATCACGGCAACACCGCTGCCGCCCATCACTCGGTAGGGCGCGCGCTCCTGCTTTGCGGCGGAACAGCAGTTGCAGGCTTCGGCTCGCTCTCACTTTCCACCAATGCAGGCATGGCCAGTCTTGGCGAAGTCTGCGCGGTTGGAATCGGGGGAAACATGCTCATCTCAGTTTATCTGCTTCCCCTTTGGTGGCGCAAATTCGCTGGAAGCTCAATCAACAGAGCGCATACGTCAATGAGGCCTTCCTCGCTCTATTGCTCTGGTTTCTGGCATTTGGGATTGTGGCTCGCACGAAATCTTTCGCCTAAAATGTCCGCGCGCATCAGCAGATTGCTGGCCGCGTTATATTGGCGTTTTGCGGGACATCGACGCGAGATCATCGTGGAAAATTTTATGCCTGCATTTAATGGCGAGCGAAAGCCGGCCGAACAAACTGGCCGCAAGATGCTTGAGCAATTCGCCTTGAAAGTGGCCGACCTTTGGCGTTATGAGAGCGGTTTGCCCGTTGACCATTTGTTCGGCGAATGGACCGGTTGGGACTATTTTAAGAAGGCGCAGTCGGAAAAGCGCGGTATCCTGCTCCTGACCCCGCATCTCGGGAATTGGGAATTTGGCGGGCCGTTGCTCACGCAACGCGGAGTCCATCTGCAAGTCATCACACTCGCAGAACCGGGCAGCGGCTTCACGGAATTGCGGCAACGGTCTCGCGCGCGTTGGGACATTGATACTTTAGTTATCGGCGAAGACCCGTTTGCGTTCGTCGAAATCATCCGACGACTCGAAGCGGGCGCAACGGTCGCATTACTGGTGGATCGCCCACCGGCGACAAGTCGCGTGAAAGTGGAATTGTTTGGCCGGCCATTTTACGCCTCTATAGCAGCGGCGGAACTGGCTCGCGCCTCAGGTTGCGTTCTGCTGCCGGTCTATTTGCCGCACACCGAACATGGTTACGCGGCGCATATTTTGCCGATGGTTCCTTACGATCGCGCGGCGTTGCGTCAACGTGACGCAAGGCTGAAATTGACGCAGGACATCATCCGCGCCTTTGAACAGCCCATTCGCGAACATCTGGATCAATGGTATCATTTTGTACCTGTCTGGCCGAAAGAAGACTGACATCAACCCAACGAAAACTGCCGAGCCGAAATTATGATCAAAATTGCGTCCCAAATTAGAGCGTTATGCCTGTCCACCGTTGTGTTCTGCTTGGATGCACCGGCGCAAAATTCCGATCCGAACGGCCTGCTTACAAGCTGGCTTAATGCGCAAACCAACATTCAGACATGGTCCGCTGACTTCACCCAGACGCGACGATTGAAGGCGCTCACCCAACCGCTCACGGCCACCGGTCACGTTTATTTTGCAGCGCCAAACCTGTTTCGTTGGGAGATTAAGAAACCGACGTCCACGATGGCCATCCGCCAGTCGGACACGCTCTACGTTCTTTATCCGCGATTAAAACGCGCGGAGAAATACCCGCTCGACAGCGCCAATTCCGGCCCGTGGAAGGACACGCTCGCACTGCTCGACGCCGGTTTTCCACGCAGCCGCGCCGAGGTCGAGTCGCGCTTCAATATCATTTCGCAAAACACACGCGACGACGTTCATGAAATCGCGCTTCAGCCGAAGGTGCCCACAGCGAGAAAGTTCATGCCGGAGATACGCATTGGTTTTGATATCCGAAATTTTTCGTTGCGCGAGACGGTGCTCGTGTTTGCGGATGGCTCAACTATGGAGAATATTTTTACCAACGCACAGATGAATCCGAAGATTGACGAATCTCTTTTCAATCCTGATCTGAATGGCTATAAAATATCCGAGCCTTTCAGCAAATGACTGTGAACCCGATCGAAGAAAAAGCCCTGGCCGAATTGCCGCACGGGCCGGAATTTCGGTTTCTGGACCGGCTCGTGACCCTTGAACCGGGCAAAATGGGCCAGGGCGAGTATCTGGTGCGCGGCGATGAACCCTTCTTGCGCGGCCATTTTCCGGGTCAGCCATTGTTCCCCGGCGTGTTGCTCATCGAGGCCGCGGCGCAGCTTGCCGGCACAGTTGCACAAAGCGATCCGCAAATCGCGCCACTGGCCGGGATGAAACTTACCGCGCTGCGCAACGTCAAAATTCTCGGCAGCGCCGCACCGGGCCAGCTCATCCAACTGCAGGCTCACATCACCGGGCGCCTTGGCAATCTCGTGCAGGCCCGCACAAGCGCATGGGTGAATGGCGCCGTTGTTCTTCAGGCTGAATTGACCTTGTCGGGCGAATTGGGGAAGTGAGCACATCGCAAATCAACCGCGCCAGCCAGCCAGATACCTGGCACGCCATTCGGTTCGTGAAATCTTTCCACGCCGATTGGCTTCCAATGACGGTATAAAAATCCACTCGCGCGGGACCTGCCATGCGGGCAATCGCTCAAGTAAAAATTGACGAAGCGCATCGCGAGTCAGTTCACCGTTCGGTGCGATGCAGGCCACGATGATTTCGCCGCGCCCGGCTTCTTCCGCAGGCGCGCCGAAAACAAGACATTCGCGCACCTGTGGATGTGAGAGCAGCTCTTTTTCAATTTCTTCCGGTGAAAGTTTTCGGCCCGCAACGTTGATAACATCCCCTGCCCTGCCGCGCAGGAAAACAAAGCCATCGCGAATCTCCGCCAGATCGCTGCTGTAAAAAACTCCTTTGTTCATTTTTGAATTTCGGTCCGGCCAATAGGTCGTTCCGACCGCCCGACCACGAACCTCAAGGCATCCGTCTTCGCCGATGGACAACTGAACGTTCTTCATCGGTGAACCGGCGCAGGCTGCATCGGTGCGGGGAGTGGCAGAAGCGTCGTATGCAATGCCCCCGCATTCGCTGGAGCCGTAAAAATTGTGCAGCTTCAATCCGCACGCATCAAAAATAGCTTTTTCCAACATCAACGGCAAAGGCGCGCCCGCCGAAATGGCAAGCCGTATATTTTTTGGGATTGACTTCGCCTCATGCCAGACGCGCCAGAGCGCCGGCACTGCCGGAAGCGTGATGGATTGCGCGATATCCGCTGCCTGGCGCACCATTTCAGGCAAGGGCACATCCACCAGCAGCAGAGGAATGCCATGCAGAAGCAGCGGCAGTGCGAGATTTGAAAAACCATATGAGTGCGCGATGGAAATCACGCCGAGGTTCGGCCAGTCGCGTCGCAATCCCATTGTCGCAACGATATTATCCGCGTCCTGCGCGAGCTGCTCTTCCGTGAAAGCGACTACGCGCAACACGCCCCCGGTGGCCGAAGTTGTTTTCAAATGCGCGCAACCAGGCGGCAATGATTCAAAATGCGACGGCTTCTGGCCCGCTTCCAACGGACAAACAACCCGCCCTGAATGCCACGCGCGCAGCAATGTGAAAATAAAATCCGGTCCTTGGGGAAAGATGACAGGGCTTGCGCCTGCGTCCTTTTCGCCGGCAGCAGCGAGTTGGGCAAATGTCCAGCGTTCGCCACGTGTCAAATCGTGCAGCGCGGTTTCACCGCGAAATTCACGTGCAATTTGCCGCCAGCGTTCGTAAAGCATTGTCAGTTTCGTAACGCACAGCTACGTTGCTCGCAAGCAAGTATGCTGAATCATTCTGTCGAATTGCAAGGGCGCGCGAAGCGGCCGCTTTCCGCCACGCAACGCAAACTGTTCCAACTTCTCTTTTCCATGGTGGCTCTCGCTTTTGTGCTTTGCGGTTGCGCCACCACGGACCATCGTCCGCCAGGTCCGCGGGCTTTCGATTTTCAGAAGGACACGTTTGCCTTCGCAAACGAATTGGTCTGGGAATATCATTTCGATGCGAACGGAAAATGGATTAGCCATCCGCGAAAACCGAGGCCCGATTACACGCATCGTTGCTTTGTCGTTGCGCGCTCGGCCCGGCAATTTTTTGAGCATGCGCGGTTTGATCCGGCACAACCGGTTGCAGATGCTGAAACTTATCGGCGACTGATCAGGCGCGTGCTCTCGACCAGCCCGCAACATGTTCTGGCGTATTCGGACAGAGGCGTGATTCCGGGCTATGCCGATTTGCACTCGTTCAGCGCCGCGCAGGAGGCATTGCTGAAATCGCAATGCGGACCCGCATGGCAAAGTTATGTCCAGCATGGCCATTGGCGGATCATGGTGCCTTTCACCCGGCATAATCAGGAACGAATGGCGGCGCAGTTGGTGGAAGACATCAAGGCGAACCATCCGCCGGTTGCTCACCTTGTGCGCTTCCCGCACCTGACGATCAATCATGCAATCGTCCTTTTCGCGGCAAACCAAACGAACTCGGCCATCCTTTTCACCGCCTATGATCCGAACAATCCCAAAACTCCGGTGACTCTCACCTTCGACCGCGCCACGCGCACGTTCACTTATCCCGCCAATGACTATTTTCCGGGTGGCCGTGTGGATGTTTACGAAGTTTATCGTGATTGGAGATATTAGGCTGTTCAAGTGTTGACTCGTTCGCCTGTCACAATGGCTCGCGGCCTGCGTAACCGGAATCAATGTCGTGCCAGAATTCGATGTCATCCTCGTCCCTTTCCCAGCAGAGAAAAACTTCCTTCCCGCCGACCACCGCCGGGAAATCAACCAGTCCGCGTTCCAAATCCTTGATGAAAATTTCGCGCTCCTGAAATTCCCGGAACAATTCCCGGATTTCAGTTTGGAGCTTCACCGTGGTGTTGACGAGATTGCCGCCGGTGTCCTGGCCGGAATTTAGCATTCCCGAAATGCGCTGTTCGTTTTTCGCAAATTCCGCATGCAATGCAGACAATCTATCGAGCCACACGCGCAGCTTGGGCAAAAGCTCACGCGCTTCTTCGCGGCTGTAATGCTTGCGAAATTTTTGGCTCATGGCGATTTCGGTTTCCGTGATGATTACACCACCAGCGCACAAAGAGACAAAGCAATTATTTTAGGTGTTCAGTCTGGCGCAACGCCTCCTCCAGGTGAATGGAATCAAACCGCAGGCGCGATGCCAGCTTGGACATTTCCAATTTTGTTGGAGAATAACAGCTCATTTGCCGGTGCTGGTGTTGCTTCCCAAAGTGCCGCCCGCTTTTTCCAATTTTTTGCGGACTTCGGAGTTCGGCTCGACCGCAATGGAGCGTTGCCACGCTTCGCGCGCCTTGTCAGTTTGCTTGAGCGCGGCGTAAATATCGCCCAGATGATCATACAAGGTAGCGTCGGGTTCTTCGGAAAATTGGATGGCTTTTTGCTCATTCGGGAGCGCTTCGGCAGGGCGGTTCAGCTTGTATAGCACCCAACCGAGGCTGTCGAGATAAGCAGCACTTTTGGGCTCCAGCTTCACGGCCTTTTGAATCAATTCGAGCGCCTTGTCCAGCTTCATCCCGTGCTCGGCCCACATATAACCAAGATAATTCAATGCCTCCGCCGAATCGGGTTCCAGCGCCAGCGTTTTTTGAAAACATTTCTCCGCGTCGTCATAATTCCCGACGCGCTCATAAGCCGCGCCTTGATCGAAATAAAAATCAGCCGTCAAAAGCTCCGGCTTGCTCGTCTTGGCGATGACTTCCGCGGCGGTGAAATGGGTGAGCGCGTTGGTGTAATCTTTCTCGCGATCATACGCCAGCGCGGTCAAAATTTCCGGCGTGAAACCGCCCGCAAATTTCGGATGCGACTTGGCCCTCTTCAACGTATCCAGCGCTTCCTTGGGCCGGTTCAAGTTGATCTGGACCCGCGCAAGTTCGTAATACAATTCCTCCGCGTCATCGCTCAGCAGCAAAGCCTTCTGATAATAACCAGCCGCGTCGGAAAATTTTTTCTGCTCATCGGCGATTGCGCCCAGCCGAAAATACGCAGCCGCGTTGGCAGGGTCTTCCTGCACCATGGATTCGAGCTGCTCGCGCGCCTTGTCGTAATCTTTTCCGCGCCAGTAAATGTCCACCAGCTTTTCGCGCAAGCCGGGAATGTCGCCGTTCGATTCCAATAATTGCACATAAATCCGCTCGGCATTCGTCGTGTCGCCCAAAAGATTGTAGTCGTCCGCCAGCTTCATCCGCAATTGCAGGCTGGCAGGATGCTGTTCCGCGACGCGGTTCAACGCCGCGAGCGCGTTCGCATCAATCGCGGATTTCTCGGATGGGGCCTGGCGCTCCAACGTTGCGTACATTTCTACCAAGCCGACGCCAAATTCCGGTGAAACATCCGGCCGGTGGACGGCATCGTCCAAAACCTTCAGCGCCTCCTTGGGCCGGCCTTTCTGCAGGTATATAAAGAATAGCGTTCGATAGCCATCCAGCGCGTCCGGCGAACGTTTGATTGCCGTCTGGCTGGCCTGGATGGCCTCGTCGTCCTTGCCCAGGCGGGAATAAACAACCGCAAGGCGCGCGTACAATTCACCGGACGCGCCGGGAACTGCGACGGCCCGTGTCAAAATCTCCTGTGCCTTTTCCGGCTGTTTTTCCTGCAAATAGCGGCGCGTGAGTTCGAGCACCAACTCCACATTGGAAGGGTCATCGAGCGCGGCCTTGGACAATTCCTGCTCGGCAAGTTCCGGCTGGTCATCCATGTCATAAATCATCGCCTGCGCATAATGCGCATAGGCGCTGACTTGATGCGGATTGACGTCGTTGCCGTTCCGGGAAAGCGCTTTTAAATCACCAGAAGTTGCTGATTGCGAGCCGACTACGCGTTGGGAAGGTGATGCACAACCGGCCAGCATTAAGCAACCGATGGCCAGAATCCACACCCCGCGATGACACTGATACAGCATTACGTAGAATAACCTTTTATGAAGACGACGCAACCGCAGGAAGGTGACGCTCTATCGGGTTTTTTTGTAGTTGTGGCCAAACACAAGTGCGGCAGGCGGGCACTTCCGCTGCCCGCCACGGCGCGCACGGGAGTGCGCGCCGTACCATGCCCATTGTGCCCAAGGCAGAAGGCCTACTTCTGCCAGGTACGCTTCTTGTGGCGATTGGCCCGAAGCTGCTTGCGGCGTTTATGTTTGTTGATCTTGGATTTGCGGCGTTTTTTCAGTGAACCCATATTTTTTGTGATGATTAATCAATAAACCACTTTGTTCAATGGATATTCGGTGATGCCTTCCGCGCCCGCCGCCTTGAGCTGCGGTATCAGTTCGCGGACGACATGCTCGTCAATGATCGTTTCCACGGCCACCCAGCCTTTCTGGCTCAGGCTGGACACTGTTGGATTACGCAGAGAAGGCAAACTTTGCAACAATTTTGGAAGGTTTTTCTCGGTGATGTTCATCTTCAACCCAACCTTGATCTCGGCTTCCAACGCGCCCTTGAGCAACAACGCCATCGTCTCAATTTTCTGCCGCTTCCATTTGTCCTTCCACGCGCCATGGTTCGCGATCAGCCGCGGCGTGGAAGACAACAACGTGTCAACGATTCGCAATTTGTTCGCGCGCAGTGAAGAACCGGTCTCGGTCAACTCCACGATTGCATCCACCAATTCATGCGCCTTGAATTCCGTTGCGCCCCAGGAAAATTCCACCTCGGCCTTGACGCCATTTTTGCGCAGATATTTGCGCGTCAAATTGACCACCTCAGTCGCGATGCGTTTGCCTTTGAGATCCTTCACTGTTTTGATGGGCGAATCTTCCGGAACCGCCAATACCCAGCGCGCTGGTTGACGCGTCGCCTTGCTGAACAGAAATTCGCCGACCTCGTGGACCTTGGAATCGTTTTCCTGGATCCAATCGTGCCCGGTGATGCCGCAATCGAGGTAACCGTGCTCGACGTAACGGCTGATTTCCTGCGCGCGAATCAATCGCACCTCCAGTTCCTCGTCATCCACATACGGAATGTAGGAACGGCTGCTCACCTGGATATTAAAACCGGCCTTGGCCATCTTTTCGATGGTGGCCTCCTGCAGACTGCCCTTGGGCAATCCAAACCGTAGCTTTTTATTGCTCTTCATAATCCGTCCCGACGCTGCAACATACGAGTCGTGGATATTGCGACAGGCCAAGTCCCCCGGCAAGACGATTTGCGGGAAGCTGAATTGACAAGAACACTAGCTGCGGCTGGCCTGCGGAGAACACGGTGAAGTTCGCTCACTCGGAACCGCGCCCGAACAAAACCCCCATCAGGATTCCAACCCCAAACACAATTCCCATCGTAGTATAGGGAAAGGTTTCGGATGCAGCTGGGTGAGACGCTGCTTCTTTGGCGGATTGTTCCTGCATGGCACGGCACGCGGCCTTGATGCGTTCGAGACGTTGAAGAAATTTTTCCTTGGATTTTTCGGCGAGCTTTCCTTGCGACACGCGGAACAATTCCTCGGTGTTTTCACCAAGAACATTGATGTCGTGCAACAGCTTGTCCGCTGTGCCTTCCTCCGGCGTCAAATTTTTGAAATAAACTTCCATAACCCACCCGGCTTGCCATCAGGATACATCCAATACGGGTTTTTTCAAGCGGGCAATTACAGGCATAGCGAAGCGGGAATCAATTCACGAAGGTCAATTCATTCGTCTCAAGCAGCACCTGCGCAAACTTCTCCCATGCGGTCAAACGGCGCGCTCGCGCCTGGCCGCTGAAATCCCGTTGCGCGCGCCATTCCATAATGGCATCGGCGGAAAGATTTGCCTGCGGCTCCATCTTGATGTTCGGCGACCACTTGAAATTATCGCTTCTCGGATTTTCACGGCAGTCAGTGATGAAATCAATCATCTCGCCGCGATAAACGTGGATGCGCGCGAGTTTCGTTTCGCTCTTGCTGGCATGCGCGACCCAGCTTCCCAATTCACCGGCGCGGTTCGACACGATGTGTCCCTCCACGCCGTCGCCGTCATTCGATGAGTGCGAAAGCGTTCCTTCAATCGAAATGTAGCCGTCTCGCGGTGAAGTCCATCGACGAACCACCGCGTAAGTTTTGCCCGGGTTTCCGCCGTCGGCGGTGAGATTCACCCCGCGCAACGAGCCGTCGAGAATTTTGCCGCCAGGCATCCACGCGCGATTGGCGAAGTTACCCATCGGGATGAACTGCTTCAGCCGCTTCAACGTCGGAACATATTCGCCGAAGCCGTATTCCCATGCGGATTCAGGCGTGGTCTGCCATTCGGTCGCCGCGTCCGAGGTGAGATAATCCTTGGCCAGCCTCATCTCGATGTCCGTCGGGCTGCGTTGGTAAATCAATTTGTAAAGCAGATCAATGCGCGCTTCCAGATTGGCCTGCTGCTTGAAATCCACGCGGCGCACAACATTGCGCGCCTGTTCCACAACCAGCGGACTGTTCATCATGAACAACGCCTGTTGCGGCACGACCGTGTTTTCGCGCTGGCCGGTGGTGAGATCGGGACTCGCAAAATCAAATGCGGTGAACATGTTTGGAACGCTGCGACGGTCCACATAACCGTAAATGGTCCGGCGCACCGGATACGGCTCCGCGTCCAACCGCACCGGCCGTCCGCCCATGCTCAAATCCAGGTCGCCGCCGATGGCAAGAATGGTGTCGCGCAGCGCCTCAAAATCGAGCCGGCGCCGGTTCATGCGCCAAAGCCATTTGTTGTCCGGGTCAATCTGTTCGTAACGCGGGTTTTCATCGCTGCTCTGCTGGTAAGTGCTCGAAAGCATGATGAGCCGGTGCATTTTCTTGATGGACCAACCATCCTCCATGAACCGCGACGCAAGGTAATCCAGCAATTCGGGATGCGACGGCGGCTGTCCGCGCGTGCCGAAATCATCCGGCGTGCGGACAATCCCTTCGCCGAAATGATGCAGCCAGATGCGATTGACCAT
>Ga0070739_10008602_pt1 | contig 10396 bp, 11 predicted proteins | sample Coa_R1_7_FD_66445 | JGI IMG/M metagenome (GOLD analysis project Ga0070739, IMG submission 66445) | Surface soil microbial communities from Centralia Pennsylvania, which are recovering from an underground coalmine fire - Coalmine... | ecosystem: Environmental > Terrestrial > Soil > Unclassified ...
GTCGCGAACTCTGAATTAACAACCGGTAACATTTTCAAAACAAAAACTAGGGATGATTGTGCTATCAGCTAAAAAAATCCGGTCAAAGCCCTGGATGCAAAAAGTCGCCTTGCTAAGCTCATCGACTGCCTTTAACCTATTCACCTAAATGCACTTCACGCGGTTCCGCCGGGCCTTTTGGCAGGCTTTTCAGCACGGACAGTTTTCAGCCGCCAAGGGAGCGGCGTATTCATCCATTCTTACATTGTTTCCAGCTTTTCTGGTTGTAGCATCAGTATTGGAAGCCTCACACCAGACAGAAGGATTTCTACAGCAGATTTCCGGGGCAATTGGCTGGGTGCTGCCGCCGGGCTCGCGTTCAGTGGCGCTGGGGTTCTTCCAGACCAAGCAACATCACGCTACACGCATCATCTACTCAGCGTCTATTGTAACCGTGCTGGCCGCGTCAGGCGTGATGATCTCCTGGATGGATGGTTTCCGCAAAGCTTATGGCATGGAAAATACGTGGGGCTTCTGGAGAGAGCGGGCCATTGCGCTTTATCTGGTATTGCTGGCGCTTGTGCCATTGAGTTTTGCAACTCTGCTGGTTGCCTTTGGCGACCAGGTTGAGAACTGGGTCCAGGCTGAAACCATGCATCTGTTCAAGCCTCTGGTATTGCTCGTATGGGACGGCGTGCGCTGGGCGATTGCGCTGCTCACGGCCATCGCATTCATGAGCCTGATTTATCATCATGGATTACCCAAGACGCAGTCATGGCGCCGCGTATTGCCGGGGGCAATCATGGCCGGCGTGCTGTGGTTTCCCGCCACCGTAATTTTTGGCTGGTATGTGCGAGATTACGCAACCTACAGTGTTGTCTATGGATCGCTCAGCGCCGCCATTGCATTGCTGGTGTGGCTCTATATTGTTTCCATTATCGTTCTGCTGGGCGCGGAGATGAACGCGCAGGTATATCCAAAACTGGCGGAGAAAAGCGCCAGGAAGAAGAAGGTAAGGGTTTGACGACCGCATCTAAAGAACAAGGGATGAACGCAGGTAGCCTACGCAAAGCAAAAATTGTCTGCACCATCGGCCCGGCCAGCAGCTCTGAGGCTGTGTTGCGCGACCTGATGCGGGCAGGCATGGACGTTGCCCGCCTGAATTTTTCGCACGGAACCCATGAAGAACATGCGCGCATCATTGAGCGGCTGCGGAAGGTTGCCGAAAAAGAGGGCCGCGTCATTTGCATTCTGCAAGACCTCCAGGGGCCAAAGATCAGGACCGGACGCCTTAAATATCGCACGCCCATTGCTTTGAAAGGCGGCGCAAAGCTCACGATTACGTCGCGCGATATCGCCGGCACTGCCACGTTGCTTTCCACAACTTTTAAGACATTGGCGCAGGAAGTGGAGCCCGGCGCGCGCATTCTGCTTTCCGATGGCTTGATAGAGTTGCGTGTCACAGCGGTACGCGGTGATGACGTTGAATGCGAGGTCATTAACGGCGGGCTGCTGGGAGAGCATAAAGGCATCAATCTGCCCGGCACGGTGGTCAGCGTGCCATCGCTCACGGAAAAAGACGAAAAAGACCTGGAATTTGGCCTGAAGCACGGCGTGGACATGGTGGCTGTGTCTTTTATCCGCACTGCTGACGATGTGCGTCTGGTAAAGCGGCTGGTGCGGGTGCATAACTCTGATGCATGGGTGATTGCGAAACTGGAGAAGCCGCAGGCAGTTGATCCGGAGAACCTGGAAGAGATTCTTGACGTGGCAGATGGAATCATGGTCGCACGCGGCGATTTGGGCGTGGAAATGCCGGCGGAAAAAGTGCCAATCATCCAGAAGCATGTGATTCGCCGCGCCGCAGACTGGCGCAAGCCGGTGATTACGGCCACGCAGATGCTTGAATCCATGATTGAGAACCCGCGGCCTACACGCGCGGAAGCCAGCGATGTGGCCAACGCAATTCTTGATGGCACAGACGCAGTCATGCTTTCCGCCGAGACGGCAAGCGGCAAATATCCGCGTGAAGCCGTGGCGATCATGGCGAAGATTGTGCTTGAGGCGGAATCGGCCAAGGAAGAGCCTGTGCAAAGGCGCAGGCAACATCGGCATCTCTCCATCTCCGAAACGATCTGCGAATCCGTTGCTCATGCCGCGCAGGATCTGGAAATGAAAGCCATTGCGGTTTACACGGAGTCAGGAACAACGGCGCGGCTTATTTCCAAATATCGTCCTAAAGCCCCGATTTACGCATTTGCGGCGAACGCAAAAGTCCAGGCGCGCCTGAACCTGATGTGGGGTGTTTCACCGCTCACATGCGAGATGACGCCGAATGCGGAAGACATGGTGCATAGGGCGGAAAGCTTTTTACAAAAGCTGCACGCAGCGCAATCCGGCGACATTATTGCCGTTGTGGCCGGAACCAGATCAAGCAGCGGTTCAACAAATTTCTTGCGGCTGCATGTGGTTGGCACCAGCGATCATACTTCCCCAGGGCTGCAGGAACGCCGAACAGCACCGAGACAGAAGCCAGTGGAGCCAGAACGGAGAAAGAAGTAGCTTTCTAGATAATTTAGCCGCGAAAGTGCGCGAATTGAGGGCAAATTCAAAATTGCTCAATTACCAAATTACTTAATTTCCAATTCAATTCACCCAGCCGCCGGTGCTGCCGCCATTTTTTTTGTCTTTATCATCGGGCGGACGAAAATTGCCATATTCATCAAAATAATCTTTAGGATCCTGGCTGTGCTTTTTCATATATACCTGAAACTTTTTCTTGGAGCGATTGAGCTTCCAGCGGTGGTAGCTGTTGCGTAAAGAGTCCATCTGATTCCCAACGAATGCAAACGGGCTGCGGCGGCGCCACATGAATCGATACCAGACATACCCCATTCCCAAGCCAAGCAGCTGCACCATCATCATAAGAGAGAAGCCAGAGAGCAGGAGGTACGCAGCTTCAATGGCAGCCGTGAAAATCACAATGTACTTGATGGGAATCGGAATGGGGATAAACATGGGCATAACGCGCGCTTCACGGTAGAGAAAATAAAAAACCATGAGAAGCGCGTTAGCTGCCGGACCCGACCCGGCAGCTCCACCATGCCCAATTTTTCCTGTCATGGAGAAAAAAAAGCCAATCAGTCCCGCTCCGATCAATGCTGTGAGATAGAGATTGACCAGCCGCTTTGACCCAATCTGGTCTTCAACCGCTCCGCCAATGAAATATATGCCAAGCATTGACAATGCAAAGTTGAGCGGATCGACATGAAGAAAGCCATAAGTTAGAAACTGCCAAATCCATCCATGCGCAATCCCTTCGCTGGAGAGACTTCCATAATCCAATATTGCTGAGCCAAGGTTCCGTGCAAATGAGAACAGCAAAAGCAGGACAATGAAAATGGCTGCATTCAGGATAATGAGATCCCTTACCGCGCCTTGAAAGCGCGGCAAGCCCAGGCTGGCTGAAGTATTTCTTGGCATAATTATCTTTCCGGTTCGGGAATCACGATCAAACTACGATGGCCCTTCGCATCCACTGACCGCACCCCGAAAATCACGTTGTCTTTAGAGTCGGGCAGGTCAACTTTGGTTTCTGTGATGCGCGTCATGTCGTCATCAGAGAAGTCTGCATCTGTAGTCTTGCGCCAGAGTACTTCATAAGCAGTGGCGCCGGCGGCAGGCTTCCACTCGATCTTGGAATCATTTTCCAGCCCCTTGGTCAGGATATGTACGTCAGCAGGCGGCGCAGGCGCTGAAGCCAGGGCTGCAAGCGTTGCCGCATTCAAGCGCGCCACATTCGCCACGTAATTAAAGTCCACAAATTTCGGCAGATCGCCATATTCAATGCCGTTTTCGGTGCGCAGCGTCTGGTGCTGATGATTGAAGTCCTCGCGATATTCAGTGAAGCGAACTGCGGCAAACCCTGATTCATTAAATGCGCTATGATCCCCGCCGCGCAGATAGCGATCACGACGGAAGATCAGCTTGGGAACAAATGAACCAAAATCATAGGTCTCACTCACGGAATTAACATAACGGGCAAGCTGGCGTGAAGCAGAATCATTCTCGCCGCCAACGGAGCGTATGCGGCGAAGGTCGGCTTCTGTTGCCGCGGCGGGAATGCCTTCAGAAAAAACACGCACCCAGTTTTTATTTTGTGCAGTATCGCCCGGCGTAGTGTTGCCGCCCACAATGTCATTGTTCAGCACGCCTTCAAGCTGCCAGCCCTGTTCCTTGGCCATCTTGGCAAAATGGGTGCTGCCGTTCAGTCCCTGCTCTTCACCGGCCACGGTCAGAAAAATAATGGTCGCGGGAAATTTATGCTTGCTGAGCACACGCGCGCACTCAATGGAAACTGTTGTGCCGCTGCCATCGTCATTTGCGCCAGGAGCGGGAGCCGTGGAGTTCATTACATCAGAGTTGCGCGAATCGTAATGTCCTGTAACCAGGTAAACCCGCTTGGCCTGCTCCGGGTCCGTGCCTTTCAGGATTGCATAAACATTCTGGATTTCCGTGGGCTGTGGAATGCGGTCTTTGGGGCCTTTTGGCTGCTCAATGAATGTATCCGTCTTGACTTCCAGGCATCCATTGCATTCTGATGAAATACGCTCAAATTCTGATTTGATCCAGTTGCGCGCGGCTACAATGCCCTGGTTTGATGTGGCTGCATCCGGGTTGTTGACGGAAAGCGTGCTGCGCGTTCCAAAGCTGACCAGCTTTTCAATGGTTTGCTGCACACGCTGCGGGGAAACATCTTTTATAATTTGAGTAATGGCAGGGTCGCGTTCCCGTTTGCTTCTGGCGGGAGTTTTTTCTGTCTTCTTTTTTTCTGTGTTCTTTGGAACCGCTGAACGGCTGCTTTTTTTTGCTGCAGGCTTTTGGGCAACGGCATAAGTAGACGCAAGCATCAGAAGCGCAATCGAGATGATAATTAATTTGTTATGGCGCAGGAGTAACATTCAGACCTCAATTTGAGAACTTGACGACAACCCCAAGAGATTCTAAATATAATCACGTGGTACTGGCCACTCTTCTGTGGCAGCCCCATTAGGAGGAAAGTGAAATGGCAATTTGCCCGGAATGCGAAACCGATCTCGATCTGGACGAAGAAGAACTCGACGAAGGCGAGATTGTTTCATGCCCGGAGTGCGGCTCGGACTTTGAAGTCGTCACCAAGCATCCGCTGGAACTGAACCCCATTGATGAGCTTGATGAAGACGATGAGGATGAAGACGAAGACGAGGAAGACGAGGATAGTGATTACTAAACTGCGCTGGCGTCCGATAGCGGCTGCTTGCGTTGTTTCCTGGCTCTTCTTCACGCTGCTCCAGCCCGCCGCTTTGGCGAATGATAAAAACAAGGAAAAACCATACGCCCTGATTTTCGGCACAGCTTATGGGCCGGATGATCGTCCGCTGTACGGGGTAAAGGTCACAATTCAGTCGCAGGGAAAAAAGCACCAGAGCTGGGAATTGCTTTCTGACCATCGCGGAGAGTTTGCCCAGCGTGTGCCTGCGGGAACGGCCGATTATCTGGTCAAGGGAGAAGCGGTGTATGCTCCTGTTGGTTCAGATGGCAAACCGCAGCTTTCAAAAAAGAAAAAACTCAGGGGTGAGACCAGGGTTCGTATAGATAACGACGAGCGTAAAGACATCGGATTGCATCTGCAATAGCGGGCCGGCAAAAGGAGTGCTCTTGATGAAACGGCGAACCATCATTACGGCTGTTTTGCTTGCCTGTGGTGTGTTTGCCTGCATTGGCGCTTCTCCGGCTGTGGCTGAGATGCAGCGAGGCTCGCAAAATGAGCCCCGAACGCTGGTGGGTCACGTTTTAAATGACCGCAGCGAACCTGTGCAGAAGGCCATTGTTTACGTCAAGAACACTAAAACTTTGGCAATCAAGACATACATCACTGAGGCGGATGGCAGTTATCGCTTTCCCGGCTTGGCGCCCAATGTGGATTATGAAGTGTATGCCGAGCATGAAGGCGCCCATACCGATACCAAAACGCTTAGTGGTTTTGATAACCGCAAGGAAGCAAATATTACGCTGAAACTTCACGCAAAATGAATTGTCAAAGAGCATCCAAGAAAAAGGCCGTCCACTAGGGACGGCCTTTTGATTTAGCTGATATATTGCGCTATTCCTGGTCGTTGCCTGCGCGCTTCCAGTTAATGATATCGCCCAACGTGGTGGTAGCGCTAGATGCAGGGTGCTTGTAAGCTTCAACATCGGCGCGGCTGGCTTCTTCACCCACGGCGCGCAGACTCAAGCCTACTTTCTTTTCATCAGCGTTCATCTTGATGATCTTAAAGTCATGTTCCTGGCCGGCGTCCAGTTTCACTGGTGCTCCGTTGGAATCAGTGGCTTCAGAGTTGTGGCAAAGGCCTTCAACGCCTTCCGCAATTTCAACGAAAGCGCCAAATTGCGCCAGACGGAGGACTTTTCCATGGACAACATCACCAATGCGGTGCGTCTGGAAGAAGGTCTCCCAGGCATCCGGCTGAAGCTGCTTCACGCCTAGTGACAGGCGACGCTGCTCCGGCTCAATGCCCAGCACAATGGCCTTTACCTTCTCGCCCTTCTTCAGGACTTCAGAAGGATGCTTTACGCGCTTGGTCCAGCTCAAATTGCTCACGTGGACCAGGCCGTCAATGCCGTCTTCAATTTCAATGAAAGCGCCAAAGTCAGTCAGGTTGCGGACCCGACCTTCCACGGTTGAACCAATGGGATATTTCTCGTGCAGACGCTCCCATGGGTTCGACTCAAGCTGCTTCAAGCCCAGCGAGATGCGGCGTTCCGTGGAGTTCACGTTCAGCACCACGCACTCAATCTCATCGCCGATATTCACCAGCTTGGAAGGATGTTTCATCCGCTTGGACCACGACATTTCGCTCACATGGACCAATCCTTCAATGCCCTGTTCCAACTCGACGAAAGCACCGTAATCGGTCACGCTCAGAATGCGGCCCTTGACGCGTGCGCCAATCGGATAGCGTTCAGCGGCGTCCAGCCACGGATCAGGCGTGAGCTGCTTAAAGCCAAGAGAAACGCGCAGCTTTTCCGGATCATATTTCAGGACTTTCACCTGGATCTGGTCGCCAACGTGGACCAGGTCGCGGGGATGTGTCAGCCGGCCCCAGGACATATCGGTAATGTGGAGCAGGCCGTCAATGCCTCCCAAATCAACAAAAGCGCCGTAGTCGGTCAGGTTCTTCACCGTGCCGGTCATGATCGCGCCTTCAGCCAGATGCTCCAGCGTTTTGCCGCGCTTGGAGGCAATTTCCTCATCGAGGATGGCTTTACGCGAAACAACGATATTGCCGCGCTTCTTGTTGAGCTTAATGACCCGAACTTCAATCTCCTGGCCTTTTAGCGTTTCCAGGTTGCGCACAGGATGAACATCTACCTGCGATCCCGGCATAAACGCCTTCACGCCAATATCCACGGAGACCCCGCCTTTTACCCGCTCCACCACGGTGCCTTTTACGGCTTCCTTGGAGTGGTAGGCCTTCTCGATGTTCTCCCAGACCCGCACGCGCTGCGCCCGTTCATGCGAAAGCAGAACGGACCCTTCTTCATTCTCACCGCGCTGGACCATCACTTCAATTTCCTGGCCCGGCTGGAATTTCACGTTGCCGTGAGCATCAGTGACTTCAGCAATCGGAACAAGCCCTTCCGATTTGAAGCCGATGTCCACAACAACATGCGTGGGGGTAATCTTGATCACGGTGCCTTTGAAGACGTTGTCTTCACTGGGCGCCGGTTCAGTTTCAAGGGTGTACGATTCAAGAGCTGCGGCGAAATCGTCCATATGCGTTTCTTCTTTTTGGGCAACACCCGCGATGGGCTGCTCAGGAGATTGAGTTTGAGAATTATTCCCGGACATAGTGGTTAAATTTTCGTAGGACTGTACGGAATCCGCCGAACTGTTGGATTCAGCATCCGACGAGAACTCCTCGTTGCGTGCTGTGTGATCGATCATATTCCGTAAGTCGCCAATGGACCTGAACACGGCTGGAACTCATTCGAGAGGCAGTAGTGCTGAAGGCAGACTCGGGGCCCCGAGTCCCACTGGTTATGTGTCGCCTTCTGATGTTCTTTTTGAAAGCTTGAAACCAGCGGCCGGATCTTATGCAGCCCTGAATAGGCCATAAGACTCCTTCGACTATAACAATGGCCTAAGGCACTGTCAAACCTCTGCACACGTTAAAATTGCTTAAAACCCTAACCCCGTCGTATCTTTTCAAGGGCATGGATTTTCTATTTACCCCGTGGCGTTACGCTTACATTTCTACGGCGAATAACGCCAATCATTGCGTGTTCTGCGGCATCGCCCAGTCCCAAAATGACACACAAAATTACGTGGTCCATCGCGCTCAATACTGTTTCGTGGTCCTCAATGCTTTCCCTTACACCTCAGGCCATATCATGGTGGTTCCCTATGACCACCTGGATGAACTCCAAAAGCTTCCTTCACCCGCAGCCGAAGAGATCATGTCCCTTACGCAAAGGCTGGAAGGCGTTCTCCGCGATCTCTACCACCCCGATGGCATCAACCTGGGCATGAATCTTGGCAAAGCTGCCGGAGCCGGCGTTGCCGGCCATATTCACATGCACATCCTGCCGCGCTGGTTTGGCGACGTAAACTTTATGAGCGCCATTGGCGAAACCCGCGTGCTTCCTGAAGATTTGCAAACTACTTACAAACGAATCCGCGAAAAATTCTGACCAGCCCCGCTAGGCAGACTCAGGCATTAGCGACCTGTTCAACTGAGTCTTATCCGCATTCTGTAGCAAACAAAGGGCTTACGCGATTCAACAAGCCAGTCATAGACCAGTCGATGCTGCTGTTTTTTCAAAGATCAAAGAACCCAACCCAATGCCTTCCCAGAACATTTGTCTGTTAAGGCAGTAACGAAATACTAGCTGAATCTGTCAGGCGAATCAAATACGAAATAGTACATGCTGTGGAATTCCACAAAATGATTCCATTCAGCCCGAGGAAATAAATCCGGCTGATTTAAGAAAAAATAACTCGTGCACCTTATATCGTTACCCGATCTAATCTGCACTTTGTATATAGGGGCTCTGTGTTCGCTATCAACAGAGTCCATAAGGGGCAGAGTTTGGCAGCTGCTCTTCCATGCAACTGTAAGGAAAGCCATGAAACCCGCACGTATATTTCACTGGAAGTCTGCAATGTTCAAGTTGTCACCCGATGAAAAAATAATAAATTCTTTCAGTCCGCTCAATAGCCGGGGCCATCTCAAGACATGCGCGCTGTGCTCGCAAATTGCATTTCGCGTTCTGCGGATTCAGTCCCCATCCGAAGAACGGGAGATTGGCTTATGCGGAGCACATTTCAAGGAAGCAGGCATAATTTATCCAGACGTTCGCAAGCCGCAATGAACCTCAATCCAGTAAATGGATTCGTGTTCGCCAGCGGGTAAAACTCCTGCCATTGCGAGGCTCTTGGCCCTTACCGCCGCAGTACCGTCTCTTCCGGGTCCAGCAGAATTTCCTTTGTCCCCGCGGGAGCGGTTATGCTGAACTCTGTCTTGGCATCGTCCGCAAACACAAATGCCAGAAAATGCGATTTGCCCGTTGCATCCACTGCATATAAGGGCAGGGCGGTCACCATATCGTGCGCGGCATGGTCTTCAACAATGGTTCCGGTTACTTTCAGCCTGCCTCCACTGGACGTCATGTGGACGTTCTGCATGGAAAATTGTGGGACTGAATTTCCATTGATCCAGCTATCAAAAAACCAGTCGAGTGATTTCTTTCCTTCATAGCCCAAAGAAGCGGGCATTATCTGTTCAAAAGCGCGTTGCAACTCCAGCGTGGAAATTTTGTGGTTTGAGGCGCGCGCCAGCAGGCCTTTCAGCGCGGAAAAGAAGAGTGCGTCATTGTGCCCGCCGCCGGATTCGCGCAGCATGGTGCGCAGCATGTGGATTAGCCACGTGCCCCGGCCATAAAGCACACGCTCATAAGCGTCAGGAAATTTTGACGACGTTAACCTATGCCCCAGCGTGACTGGGCCTGCATCGGCAATGATGCCGTCTTTGTTTTCACGCAGCAGTTCCCCGCGATAATAATTGAGCGCGGTTTTCATATCTCCCGGATGGCTCTGCTCCAGCATGACCAGGGCGCTGTAATTGGCTAGTGCTTCAATAATCCACTCATCGCGATAGCTGACCCAATCCACCGCATCTCCCCACCACTGGTGCGCGGTTTCATGGGAGAGCATCAGGCGGCTCAGCAGCAATTCCACATAAGGATCGCGCAAACCCACGGCGCGGCGTTCATCCGGTGAGAGAAACGCCGTGCTCGATAAATAAACCAGCCCCGGCCATGACTGGCTTACAAGGCCGGGAAGCTGCGTGATCTCCAGATTGGAGTAGGGAAAAGG
>Ga0070739_10008605_pt1 | contig 10395 bp, 15 predicted proteins | sample Coa_R1_7_FD_66445 | JGI IMG/M metagenome (GOLD analysis project Ga0070739, IMG submission 66445) | Surface soil microbial communities from Centralia Pennsylvania, which are recovering from an underground coalmine fire - Coalmine... | ecosystem: Environmental > Terrestrial > Soil > Unclassified ...
GAACTTCGACGTACTGCTCGATTACACGCGCTCGCACATCAATTCGGATATCTATTTCATCGTGCCGCAGACGTTTCAGCGCGCATACTCGGTGTATTTCGAGGACGCGAACGAGGCCACCGCTCTGGTCCAGCTCGCGCCAAAGGCCTTCGGCGCTTCCGCCCTCCGCCCACGCCTGAGCTTTGGGGGTTCGCTGTTCACCTCCGCCGGCAGCCGCCCGACGAAGTTCTACGAGCCCACCGTCCGTCTCTCCATCCCGCTGCACAAGGGCATCGAGTGGAACACCGAGTGGCGCTGGTACGGTCTCGCCGAAACGTTCTTCCAGTACGAGGGCTTCCGCTCGAATCAGTTCACCTTCAGCCTGCGCTACTTCCGGTAACGTGGCGCGGATGAGAGCGGTTACGCTGACCGCAGTATCCTTTGCCCTGGCCATCGCTGCTGTCGTCTTCCTGCTCGTCTGGCCCGTCTACTCCGGATTCAATAACGCCCAGCCCACCCGCGCCACGCTGTTGCAGGTGAACGGGCCGCATATCCTGATTCCGGTCATGCTTCCAGTGTTCGTGACGGGAATTCCTCTGCTGTTTCGGAAACAGAGCGTACGAATCACCGCAGCGATCCTGATGGTTGGATTCGCGATCATCAGCGGCTTCTCGATCGGACTGTTTTATCTGCCGGCAGCCGCAGTCATGGTTCTGGCCGCATGCGCGCCCGAGGGGCGCGGTGGGAAGCCCACAGTTTGAAGACGGCTACTGCTTTTCGGGAGGCATCCGGTACAGATAGCTTCTCGTTAAAGTCGGTCTCCAGGTACATGATCACCACGTCCGCCGGCGAGAGGTCCACGTTGCGGACATCCGCGTTGATCACGCGCGCATCGCTTTGTAGCCCCAGACGTGCGATCTTTTCGGTCGAAATCCGGGCGAGGTCGTCAGACAGCTCGATCCCCACCGCGCGCGCTTTGAACCTCTGCACCGCGGTGATTAACACCCGCCCGTTACCCGATCCGAGATCATAAACCAGTTCACTCGGCCGGCCCGGATGAGAGCGGTTACGCTGACCGCAGTATCCTTTCGCCTGGCCATTGCTGCTGTCGTCTTCCTGCTCGTCTGGCCCGTCTACTCCGGAGTCAATAACAGGCAGCCCACCCGCGCCACGCTGTTCGAAGTGAACGGCCCGCATATGCTCGTTTCCACCTTCCCGAACGACATGAACAGGGATACGATAACGGCTGGATGCGACAGATGTCTTCAGCGGCGTTGAGCATGGCCGTGCTCTTCGCCCCCGGCGTGACGTCCGGACAGCCGCCCGCTGAAACACGTGTTCCTATTCTCACCGTCTGCGAAGTTCTCGCCGACCACGAGCGGTATGCGGCCCACCCGGTGGCCGTCGTTGGCAGGCTACAAAGCATCGTTGGCGTCATCGATGGCTACGACTTCCTGGCACAGGACAAATGCGAACGCCCAATCAGAAGAGACAACCGAACTTTGCCGAACAAGATGCTCGTCGGCTTCTATCCCGACGAGTGGATGCCGCAACCTCCGACTGACAGGCCGAGCCTCGATTTCTCAGGGGTTCGGGACAAGCTGATTAAGGTCCAGCGCACGACAAGGCTGGGCTTCCACAAGGAGTATGGATTTTCCGGCGCCCGCAGAGTGCCAAACACATGGGCCGTCATCTATGGCCGGATCGTGAGTCCACCGAAACCGGGACAAAAGGGGTACAACCCCGGCCCGCAACACTTCCTCAGCGACGCACCTCTCGTGATTCTCACGAAGCCATACAACATGCACATCCTTGATGCTGGCGGCACGCTGGTCCACGCCCCCGAGGACGAACCACAATGACCACTGTCCAGTTTGGCCCGTGGACGCTGACCGCAGATGTCGAGGCCACACGGCGGGCATACAAACAGGTCGATGCATACGATTGGCAAGCACCAGATGAGCACGAGATTTCAGCGGCTCTAAACGACTTGAGTACAGCGGGGCCGTTCCGTAATCCAAAGGTCGACGGTGAGTGATGCGAATGCTCTGGTGTTGGCGCTGCCGGATGGAAATCCCGATGCTCGACGAGGACGAGTACCGACAGGTAATGTCCGTCCGGGGCAGCGGTACCGGGAACCTCCACGAGAGGCAGTTTGGCCCCGTGTTAAGGGAATACGAACGCATCACAGGCTTTCACGAGACGAATCCGAACGCCGTTTACCATCACCTTCTGTCCTTATACGGGCCACCGTGCTCGAACTGCGGGAAGCCATTGCGGACGCCACGGGCGAGATTCTGTGCGGCGTGCGGGCATCGTCGCCAAGGTGCCTGATGAGACCAACAGATGAAAGACAAAGGCAGAGAGAAGCGTGTTCGACTGGCACGGGAAGAGCGGTGCGAAGCTGAACGACTGGCACGACTCGAAGACACCCTTCGGAAATGGAAGCGCGGAACGATATTCGTGGGTATTGCCTCGAAATCAGCATTGTATCGGCGCTCACTTTGTCAGCAGTCCACTCCCTTTATCGAGCGTATCCGGCGCACGCAAGTTCCTCGTATACCTCTCGACGTGCCTGCTTTGCGTGTTCATGCAGCAGCGACAACGTATAACGTGTGGCCCAATGTTCGACCACTGCGGAACATCACGAAACCTGCGACAGCCGTTAGGCAACGTCCGTGCGGTGACAGCACCCGATAACCCGTTCAGGGGGCCAAATACCAGCGATCTGCAATGCGAGGCCAATGATCCATCCCGTCATCCAAACCGTTCGAGGTCACCGAGGCTCCCGACCTGAACGCCATGCTTCCAGTGTTCGTGACAGGGATTCCTCTGCTGCTTCAAAAACAGAGCGTACGAATCACCGCAGCGATCCTGATGGTTGGATTCGCGATTATCAGCGGTTTCTCGATCGGACTGTTTTATCTGCCGGCAGCCGCGGTCATGGTTCTGGCCTCATGCGCGCCCGAGGCGCGCCGTGCGAAGCCCACAGGTTGAAGACGGCTACTGCTTTTCCGGGGGCATCCGGTACAGATAGATGGTGTGCACGTGCCCGTATCCGGGGTCGGCTTTGGCTACCTTCGTCGCCTTCCAGCCGGGCACTTTGTATTCGTGCGAAACCACTCGCGTACCGGGGCGAAGAGATTTCTCGAGTTTCGGGCGAAGCTTCTCGTTGGAGTCGGTCTCCAGGTACATGATCACCACGTCCGCCGGCGAGAGGTCCACGTTGCGGACATCCGCGTTGATCACGCGCGCATCGCTTTGCAGTCCCAGATGTGCGATCTTTTCGGTCGAAATCCGGGCGAGGTCGTCAGACAACTCGATGCCCACCGCGCGCGCTTTGAACCTCTGCACCGCAGTGATTAACACCCGCCCGTCCCCCGATCCGAGATCATAAACCAGTTCACCCGGCCGAACCTTCGCCAGTTCCAGCATGTCGTCGACGACTTCCAGCGGCGAGGTTACGTACGGCCCGAGGCTCTTCTCATAGAACTCGGAGCGGGTCGGAATATGGATCTCCTGCGCCCATCCAGGCAGACAAGCCACAACGGTGGCGGCGGCAAACGCGGACGCAGCGAAGACCCTCATTCTATCGACTAGAGATGGCCGAGACAGTCTTTTCGTTCCTTGATTTTACGATCCGTGAGACCACGTCGCTCATGGCGTACCAAAGATCCCGCGGTTTGCTGATGGTGTACTCGTAGCCGCGGAAAAACTTGACTGCCCGGCTGATGGAGTCCTTCCAGGGCATGGCCTGCGGGTTCGCGTTATAGTTCATGTAAAACACTGGAAAGCTAACATTCCCAACGTCTTTCAGTGAGTCCTGCGGGACGTTGGCATCAAGCATCACTTTGGGACCCGCAAAGATCACGGCATCCGGATGGTTTCGGTCCGATTCCAGTTCTTTGCGAATCAGGCCGGTGAGGAATTCCGTATCCCCGTGCTTTTCGCCCAGTTTCTTCACATCTACCGTGCCAAGTTTTAGTGAGGTCAGGGCCTGTCCCAGGGCAGGGAAATCGATGCAATCGACGTTCTCCTGGCGATACATCACCTTCTGCTCCTGCATGTTGAAGGCGACGATCGAGAACCGGCCAAAATGCGGGTCCCGCGCCACGCTGCGCACGATCGACATCAGGGCCATGGTATCGACGGGGGGAAGCGCCGCCGAAAGCCCGTCCTGGGGCGCGAAATTGACGAGCAGTTTAACGTTGAAAGGCGCCACCGAACTGACGCGGTGCACCGGAGGCTCTTCCTGGAACTGTTCGCCCGCGCTTTGGTCGATGCCGCCCGGCCCCAGGGTCAGCGGCATATCGTGATCTTTGGGAAGCAGTTCCGCGGTCGTGTCCCAGTATGACGAGCAGACCCGCTCCGAGCGGTCGCGCATCATCCACGCTACGTGGTAGGTCCCCTCGCCGAGGTCGAACGAGCCCTGCAGCATGGCATCTCCGGCCGCATCGTCGTCCACTGCCGGCACATGGACGTGCTGCGTGAAATAGAGCGCCTCGTCGGGATGATTCTCGGGGGTGACCCGAAAAACGATGCTCAGCATGTTCTCGTTGCCCGACAACTCGCGCAGCGGGACGCTCACGTCGTAGCCGGCGTGAAACCGCAGGTCGAAGCCGACCTGCGCCTTTTCCGGAGTTACCGTGCATTCCAGATCGTGCCGCGGCTCTCCGGCATCGAGAATCGTCAGGTCGCTGGGCAGGATTCTGGCGGGCTCAGAAGCAGAGGCGGGCTTGATCAGCACCTGACCGTTTCCAATTGTCGCGGCGGTCAGGAGGGCCGCGAGCAGTGTCGATCGCATCCCGTTCACCCGAGGGGCAGTGTGTCCAATTCTACATTCATTCCCACCTGCATGTGCAAGTGAAATGTGGAACATGGGCGTTGATCTTCTCTGGCAAGTAACAGGCCATCACATCCACGTTGATGAGGTGGGAGTTAGCTCGCCGTCTTATTTCTCGCCCGGCGAAATCCTCCACCTTCCGAGGAATTCTGACACGATCCGGATCGGGGCGAGAATCGCGACAGGCGTTCCGCACCTGTTGTGATAGAGTGCATTCACATGGCATCGCGCAGCTTGAACAAGGTCCATCTGATCGGTCATCTCGGCCGTGACGCCGAGACGCGTTTTACCCCGTCAGGAGCCGCTTTTACGCGCTTTTCGGTGGCCACCAACCGTCGCTGGAAAGACCAGCAGACGGGCGAATGGAAAGAGGAGACCGACTGGGTGAACGTGGTGCTGTGGCGCTCGGAGAACCTCGCCAATTATCTGACCCGGGGCAAGCAGGTTTACGTCGAAGGGCGCATTCAGACGCGAAGCTACGACGACAAGGACGGGAAGAAGGTTTACGCCACTGAAGTAGTCGCCGATGACGTAATCCTGCTCGGCGGCCGCGGCGAAGGCGGCGCTCCAGGTGAAGGATTCCCGGCCGGCGAGCCACGATCAGCACCACGAAGCGCAGGTGCTGGGGCCTCCTCCCCGCGATCCCGGCCGGCATCGGCCCCACCCCCGGACGAGCCGAGTTTCGATCAGGGCATCACCGAAGACGACGTTCCGTTCTGACGCCGGTAGCCGATGGCTCTGCGCGGTTGCCATAATAATAGTAGGTTTTGAATCGTAGAAACTTCCTTCTCTCCGCCCCTGTCGGCCTGCTCGCTTCCACCGCTTACGCCTTCGGCTTCGAGCCGCAGTGGCTCGAGACAACCAGCGCCAGCGTCGCTCTGCCGGGGCTCGACCCAGGCTCCTCGATTCACGTGCTGCACCTGTCCGACCTGCACGCCTCCGCCGCAGTTCCCTGGCGGCTGATCGAACGCGCCACCGAAATCGGCCTGGCGGCACGGCCCGACCTGGTTTGCCTCACCGGCGATTTCATCACCGACGCCCAGCAGGTCGACGCGAGCCGTTACACCCGGCTGTTGCGTCGGCTTTCCTCCAGCGCGCCCACGCTGGCGGTGCTCGGAAACCATGATGGCGGCCCCTGGGTCGCGCAGGCAATCGGAGGCTTGTCCGATACCAGAGCCGTCCGCGCGCTGCTGCACGACGGGCGTATCGGACTGCTGCACAACCGGTCGGTGGAACTTACGGTGAAAGGCCAGAGCATCCGAATCGCCGGGGTCGGCGACTTCTGGAACGAGGACGACAACGCCGCGCAGGCGTTCGCCGACCTTCGCGGTGATGCGCCGATCGTATTCCTCGCGCACAACCCTGATATGAAAGACCGGGCCGCCGCATATCCCTGGAATCTGATGCTCTGCGGCCATACCCATGGCGGCCAGGTGCTGATTCCGGGTATCGGCACGCGCTTCGTCGCCGTGCGCGACAAGCGCTTCATCTCGGGGCTGAAAGAATGGAACGGCCGGCGCATCTACATTACGCGTGGTGTCGGGAGCCTCGCCGGCGTGCGCATCAACTGCCGTCCTGAAGTGACGCTGCTGCGCCTTACCGGCCAGGCCGCCTGATCGCGCTACAAGCGCATGGCCCGGCTTTCCGACGTGGGCAAGCGCCCGCGCCTGGTGATCATCGTCGGCGTTTATCTGGCCCTCTGGATCGTGCTCTCGCTGCATCCGGTGGATCGCGCGGACTGGGCCATGGAAAACGTCCTCGTGTGGCTGATCTGGGCCGTGCTGGTAGCGGGCTGGCGCTGGTTCCAGTTTTCCGACCTGTCGTATTTCCTGATCTTCGGCTTCCTCACGCTGCATGAATTCGGCGCGCATTACACCTACGACAAGGTCCCACTCGGGTACTGGCTGAAGGACACGTTCCACTTCGCCCGCAACGACTACGACCGCATTGTCCACTTCTCCTTCGGCTTCTGCTGGGCGTATCCGGTTCGCGAATTCTTTCTCAAATCGGGCAGAATCCCCAAAGCCTGGAGCTACTACCTGCCCGTAAGCGCGGTGCTGGCGTGGAGCGCGGTGTACGAAATCATCGAGGCCTACACGGCGCAGTGGTTCCCGGGACAGGAAGAACAGTTCGTGGGCATGCAGGGCGACATTTTCGATTCGCAGCGCGACATGACCTGCGCGCTCATGGGGGCGGTGCTGTGCATGGTGCTCGTGTTCCTGGCGCAGAAGCGCGCCGAGCACGAGGACTCCGGGCCCTGAGCCAGGCGCGGCGCGGTGCTAAGCTGATATTTAAAAAGTGACCTGCGGGCCTGCGATCGCGCGCCCGCATTCATCACAATCGAAGTTGCCTCAGGAGAAAGACTATGGATCTGCGTCCGCTACACGACCGCGTGCTCGTTCGGCGCCTTGAAGAGCAGGAGACCCAGCGCGGAGGAATCATTATTCCCGACACCGCGAAGGAGAAGCCACAACAAGCCGAGGTGGTTGCTGTCGGCAGCGGCAAGCTGCTGGAGACCGGCGCGCGCGCCGCCCTCGACCTCAAGTCCGGCGACCGCATCCTCTTTGGCAAGTACTCCGGGTCCGACGTGAAGATCGATGGGCAGGAATACCTCATTCTTCGCGAGGACGAAATCCTGGGGGTGATCGAGAATGCGTAAGCTTGCGGGCGTCTGTATCGCCCTCGTGCTGGGCGCCGCCGCTGTCTCGGCCCAATCGAAAGTGGGGGTTGTCAGCATGCAGGCGGCGCTGCTTGGAACCGCGGAGATGAAAAAGGCCCAGGCCGATCTGGAAGCCAAGTATCGGCCGCGCCAGCAGCAGATCGAGCAACTCCAGAAAGACATTCAGGACCTCCAGGCCAAAATGCAGAGCGGTAAGCTCAGCGCCGATGGCGCCGCCGACGTTCAGGCCCAGGGTCAGCGCAAGGAGCGGGAGTTGCAGCGCATGGATCAGGACCTGCGTGAGGATGTCGATCGCGACCGCCAGAGCATCCTGCGCGGCGCGGGCCAGCGCATGGCCGAGGTGGTGAAAAAAATCGCCGACCAGAAGGGGCTCGACGTGGTCATCGACACCTCGACCACGTACTATTTCAAGCCAGCCATGGACATTACCCGGGACGCCACCGCCGCCTACGATCAGACGTATCCAGTCAAGCCGTAAGCTGGAGGTATGGGCAGTTATCTGGAGGCCTACGGCGCCGAAGAGGCGCACCGGGCTCATCGCGCACGGGTCCTGAAGTGGTGCATTATAGGCGGCGTTGCCGCGGTAATTGTCGGGCTGATCTTCTACATTCAGTTCCGGAACTACACGCAGGAATCGATCGTCAACGATTTCATCGCGAAGCTTCGCAATCGTGATTACGCGGACGCGTATCGCATGTTCGGATGCACGGAAGCGACCCCCTGCCCGAACTACGCGTATCCGAAGTTCCTCGAGGACTGGGGTCCGCACAGCCAGTTCGGGGACGCCTCCAAAGCGAGCCTCGGCGTGACGCAAACCTGCGGAAACGGAGTGCTCATCCAGGTGGACGAGCCGGGGAAGGACCCGACTTCGCTCATCGTGGATCGCGCGACCGGGCAGATCAGTTTCGCGCCCTGGCCGGAGTGTCCGGGAAAACACTGGCATTTCCGCCAGTGGTGGAATTCACTGTTCCACAAATCAACCGCGAGCTGAACGTACCTCTCCGCGAACGTGCCGGCCGTTGGGGGTGATCGGTACGAGTACTGAAGGCCTGTTCGCTGTCCGGGTCCCGTTGTTATCCTGAGAACGCTGCATGAAGTTTGCCGCGTGGATTGCATTCGGATTCAGCTCCTTACTCGTTGGGCAACTGCCGCCCGATATCCAGCAGCAGGTCGATCGCATTCGCAGCGAGCCGCGGCTGAAGACCGATCCGGAGCCGCCTCCACCGCCCGCGGCCCCCGTAGCCGCTCCGAAGGCGATTAATGTCGACGCGCCGGGAGACGCACAAGAGGACGCCGCCGACATGCAGGCCGTTCTGGATGGTTCCGCAACGGCGCCTCTCGACCGGCTGGAATCGTCGAGCGAGCTGCAGACGCGAACCGAGCAGCAGCTGAAGGACATGATCGCAGCCGCGGAGCGGCGCGTCGAGCGGCAACAGGCCAGGCTGGTGCGCGCGCGCTTCCTCGCCGAACGCGGGCAACTCGAGCCCACCGCCGTCGCCGATATCGCGGCGGAGCTGGCGCACCGGCAGCAGACGCTGGAGCTTTGCAACGAACGCGCGTCGCTGCTGGGGGAGCTGATCGACATGGCCCAGGCGGAAGTAGTGCGTCCGAATGGCGCCCGAATCACCAACGCGGCTACGCTGCGCTATGACGGCTCCGGCCGGCTGATTCGTCCCGCCGAATTCGCGACGCTGTCCGCCAGCTTCACGCACAAGTTCGGGAAGACGCTGCCGGTGAGCGCCTGGGGCGAGAGCCTCACGCATGCCGAGCTGGGCTTCGATCATCGCGGCCGCATCGACGTGGCGGTGTTTCCGGACAGCAGAGAAGGGCTTTTCATCCGCGCCTGGCTGGAAAAGCAGCGCATTCCATATTTCGCGTTCCGGCACGCTATGCCGGGCCGCGCGACAGGTCCGCACATCCACATTGGTCCTGGCAGTCTTCGCCTTTTTCACGCTTCGCTGCACACGCGCTCGTCGATGCGGTAACGGCACGCGGGTTGCAGTCTGTCGTGCATGAGAGTCGCGAAGACCGCACTGATCCTGTTGGTTTCGTTAAGCTTACCCGCGGCCTGGGCTGGCTCTGTCACAGGTTACAGACGCGCAGACCGCAAACCTTACACGGCCCGAAACTACCGGCATGACATGATCGGGGCGCACGCCGCCGCGCGGACCGGCGCAGGCGCCGTCTGGGGCGAAATGATGAACCATCCGCACGAATGGGGACGGGGAATCGGCGGCTTCGGAAAACGCCTGGCCTCCGGGTTCGGCACGCACGCGGTCTCGACCAGCATCGAATACGGCGTCGGGCACGTGCTGCACGAAGAGCGCAGCAAACACCGCTCCGCGGATCCGCATTTCATTCCGAGATTCAAATCGGCGCTGGGCAACACCTTCCTCGTCTACCATCGCGGATCGAATAAACGTCATCCCGCGGTGGGCCGGATGAGCGGAATCGTCGGCGGGGCGCTGATCTCGCGCGCGTGGCAGCCGGCCAGCGCGGCAACGCTTGGCGCGGGCATCGGTTCTGCCGGCATGACGGTGGGCATCGATTTCGGCATGAACATGGCGCGCGAATACATGCCGCGGCATCACGGACGGCGCCGTGTGGCCGAGTGACTTACAATCCTCGGAAGGAGGACTGTCATGTCCGTATCCTGGATCAAAGATGTCGATGCCGCGCTCGCGCAGGCCAAACAGGAAAGTAAACCCATTCTGATTGACTTCAGCGCGGCGCCGGCCTGAGGCGGCTGCGCTCGGCTGGAAGCCGAGTCGTACGCGGATGCCGATACCGCGACTTTTATCGGCGGCAATTTCCTGCCTGTCACTGCCCACGTCAAAGAGCACCCTGCCTGGTTTCATCGCTTCGAGGCCGTCTGGACTCCCACAGTGCTGGT